>JGI20214J51088_10000468_pt1 | contig 28423 bp, 25 predicted proteins | sample WetSurMetagenome_FD_51088 | JGI IMG/M metagenome (IMG submission 51088) | reverse complement strand
AATTGAAAATACCCTTTTGTCAAATCATTGTCTGAAACCTGCAATTTATAACCTTCAATAAAACCAGTGAAGTATAATGGTAATCCGCCTGTAAATGCATTTATTTTATCAGTCGGAATATCATAATTTATTTTGCCTGACAGAAAATTCAGCCCAATTTTCTGATCTTCCACATCCGAGTAATTAATTACCTGTGTTGGAAACAGGCAATTCAAATCTGCAGAAAGCCTTTGTGTTAAATAGAATCTAAACCCAAACTGAAACAGATTAATAGAAAATCCTTTGAAATAATCTGTCCCTTTGTACCCTGTATAGCTTTCATATCCTCCATACAGATTAAAGAAACTCTTTTCCTTGTATGAAACTGTTACAGTATCCATATTACTTGTTACTCCTTTGAAATCTGTATAAATCAAATATTTATGATTTCCGGGAGTTATGTTTTTATTCAGCCGGAAAGTCAGATAACCCGATTCCGAAAATTGGCTTTTATCAACCTTTAGACCTGCAATTTTTACTGTAGATGAATCNTCTGCATTCAGGGCTGTGTTTTCTGATTCGTGGTTTAAGATAACCGTATTTCTCTTTGTCCCCGGTTTGATTTCAAGAAAGTATTTTCTTATCTTATCTCTTGAATAAAGATATCTAAAGACCATCGTGCTCAAAGTATCAAAATTTTTAATGTTGTAACCGATATAGTCAGGTGTTTTAAAGAATCTGTCTTTTTTTGACAATGAATAAAGAAAATTTCCCTGGTAAACCTTATCAAAATTTGCTTTATGCAGTTCCAGGAAAGGCTTATTTATAACTGATATAAATATGCTGACAGAATCTCTTACCGATCTGGTTATTCCGTCGGATACTTCAAGAGAGAAAGTATATTTTCCTGGCTCTTTAATGACCAGTTTTTGCTGACTTTCTTCAAATTTGAAATCTGAAATATATGCGTTCAGATCTGTATTGTGTGGATCACTACCCGCTATTTTGCTGACCCTCCAAATGTACTCAATAAACTTTTTTGGAGTCTCTTCATCACTCGATGATGAACCATCAATGTAGATTGTATCCTCATGAGACCTGTAAAATGTTGTATCACCATTTACCAGCCTTCCATCAATCCTGATTTTTGCAACCGGAGGTTTGTTTGTACCGCCATGGCCATCAAAAAGCTTTTGTACCTCAACATTAATAGTATTTTGATAATCGGCTATTTCAGGATTGATAAAGAAATTACTTACACTGAGAATCCGGGAAACCGATTTATCATATTCACAAAGATGAAACTGATATTCAATATTGTTATTGAAAACATTTATAGCAATCTGCAAAATTTTTAGTGGTTCTTTCAGACCCGAAGAATTATTGAATGGGAGAACTGCTTTATAAATTGTGTACTTGCTTACCTGAGAAATAATAAACGGAATCAGGAATTTGTCCTTCCTCAATTTCATGGATCTTTCATTCTCCTCGCTTAACTGCTTAAGATCTTTGTTGGAAGCAAGTTTTGATGAGATGCTGGTACTGGACTCCTCAGAAACATTCTCAACAGAATAGTAAAGGGTATCTTGTGAATATGCCCGGAATATTATACCAATTGAAAAGACTAAGGTCAGAAGGCTATTTTTTCTGAACATGTTTTTTGATTTGGTTATAAACTTCTTCAAAACAGGTATCAATACTTTTCTTGTAATTTTTTCTGTATTCGTCTCTGGCTTCCTGAAAACTTCCTTTAGGTGCAGTTTCCGGCACCAACACATCAATTCTGAAGGGGGGCTGTTTATTGATTCTTAGCCAGATATTATCTTGCTTAAAGAAATATAGAAATCCATCTGCCTTGCCATTTATTGCAACCGGATCACCATGTGGATCTGAGATAATTTCAATTGTGTATTCAGGATTATCAGTGGTAAGAATGTATCCTTCCCTGATAAGTTTCTGTTTAATGCTATCGTTAAAATCTCCGAACTCCGAAGTAATATTGAAAGTAACAGTTGGGTTATTAAGTAAAGCAGGAGGTTCGTGATTACTGATGTTTCTCCTGAACAGATAAATGGTGGAGATTGTAATTATGATTATTAACAGGAGGGTAAGCAGAATCCTATATAGAATCTTAAGTATTCTAAATTTTTTAACAGGGGGATCATAGTTAACATTTTCATATTTTCCTTCTCCATTCCCATTCTTACTGACAAATTTAAAATCTTTGTATTTCAGATACCATCTGATTATAATTGCAAGATTATTCAGGACTGGTTTTACTTGAGCGGGGTCAAAATCTTTAGGATGTGTTCCATAAGTTGAGAGGCTATTAAGGCTATGCATTGAAGTTACAATGTGAGGAGGAACCTTTTCGTCACTGTTTAGCTTGTCGATGATCCCTTTGAGGGGTTCGGTTTTTCGCGGTCTTTTTAATTCGTTTTCGCACAGGTCAGTAATTATAACCTCCAGGCATCTTCTGGAATAAAGCATAACTACATTAGGGTCCTGAGTACCTATCAATTGTTCCAGTTCCTTTACTATTTCAGGGAGGTGTCCTTTGAAGATATTACAAAGTTGCTCAAGATCTTTAATTTCACCGGACCAGAATATCATATTTATAAAATAAAATTTGGATAAATATGAACTGTATATTGAGTTTTGATTTTTATCTATATCCCCTCAGTGTGATGTTTGATAAGTAAAAATAGTTGATTTTGGTACACAAATCAACTATTTTTTTAAAGCGAGTAGGAGTGCATAAGCCAGACTGTTTGACCACATTTGGCCAGTTCATTGGCAATAATCATAAATAGCTTATCTACAAACATATAATTACAGAAAGGGTGATCATTTTCTTCCGGCGAAATATGGTCAAGGGCACTGGCTTTTCCACTCAAGACAAGAATCTTATTTTTGATTATGATAAGAAAGGTGTGAGTTACAACCGAGCTCTGTATTATTCTTAACCTATTATCGTAAAAATCCCCGAAAACATGGCAAGAACCTGGCAAGAGACCAAATCGTCGTGCAGTCATACAGTCATGCAGTCTTACGGTCGGAAAGCCATTTCAATGATTGGACCGCAGGACACTCAGACTGCAAGACCGTAAGACAAAAAAGCCGCGAGTGCGGCTTTTTTAAGTTGTCCCGTCAGGTTTCGAACCTGAACTCTTCTGATCCAGAATCAGACGTGTTGCCAATTACACCACGGGACAATTTTCGTGGGGCAAATATAAAGTTTTTTTTGAAAACTTTGTATGCATAAAGATCGTTTATGGAAATATGATTAAGGAGTGAGGTGTAAAGAGTGAGGAGTAAAGGATTATATTTCCTAATTTTTCTCATTATTCAGGCACCATTTTTCGGGATTATTAATCATTGAGATAAGCATTTTGTGAACTTCCTGGTATTCCGAAGTTATTTCTTGATACTCTTCTTTTGTAATGTATTTACAGTCAATAGAATAATCCAACCAGTCCTCTGTTTCAAATTCCTCCCCTAATGAATCTGTAAGTTTGTTAACAAAAGCCTTAGTATATAACCTTTTTGCCCAGGATTCTGCAATGCATGAACTCACAGATCTTGAAGATCTCCTCATTTGGTCTGTGAGGGAGTATTTTTCTTCTTTTGGGAATTTCTGAGATAATTCAAAAATTTTCATCGCAAGATTATGGGCCTTTCTGTAAACAATCAGGTCCTTAAAGTTCGTTACCATATTTTATAATTTATCAACTAATACTAAATGGCTCCTTACCCCTTACACCTTACTCCTTACTCCTCATTTATTTAGCTTCGCCCAGGTATCTTTGAGCGAGACAGTCCTGTTGAAAACAAGTTTTGCAGGAGTTGAATCATAATCCACACAAAAATAGCCCAGTCTCTGGAATTGAAACCTCTCAAGTGGCTTTGCAGAACTCAATGACGGCTCAACTTTACAACCTTTCAGAACTTTTAATGAATCGGGATTCAGGAATTTACGGTAATCATCATCTTTCTGCCCTGCCGGATCCTCGTGGTTGAAAAGCCTGTCATACAGCCTTACCTCGGCATCAACCGCATGAGTTGCCGAGATCCAATGAAGAGTACCTTTAACCTTCTTTTCTGAAGCGTTCCCACCACTCCTGGTATCCTTATCATATGTGCAGTAAACCTCTTCAATAGCACCTGTCTCTTCATTCTTTCTGAAACCTTCGCATTTTATAATGTATGCACCTTTGAGGCGTACTTCCATACCAGGGGCAAGACGGAAAAATTTATTCGGAGGATTTTCCATGAAGTCATCCTGTTCAACATATACCTCACGACTGAATGGAACCATCCTTTTTCCCATCCTTTCATCCTCGGGATTGTTTATCAGCTCAACATTTTCAACCTGTCCTTCAGGATAATTAGTTATTATGACCCTGAGCGGATTCAATACACCAAATACTCTTGGGGCTTTCAGATTAAGATCCTCACGTACAGCATGCTCAAGGAGTGAAACATCATTGATAGCTTCGACTTTAGTATAACCTATCAGGTCAACAAACCTTTTAATGGATTCCGGTGTGTAACCTCTTCTTCTGAGTCCGCACAGGGTAGGCATCCTGGGATCATCCCATCCTTTCACATTACCTTGCTGTACAAGCTCGAGCAACTTCCTCTTGCTCATCATTGTATAGGTAAGATTAAGACGGTTGAACTCTATCTGTCGGGGCCGGTAGTCAGATGTTCTAAGCTGGTCGATAAACCAGTCATATAATGGCCGGTGAACCTCAAATTCGAGGGTACACAATGAATGGGTAACACCTTCAAAGTAGTCGCTCTGGCCGTGTGCGAAATCATACATAGGGTAAACCTGCCATATACTTCCGGTACGGTGGTGAGGAGTTTTTATGATCCTGTATATTATCGGATCTCTCATATGCATATTCGGGGAAGTCATATCAACTTTAGCCCTCAGAACACGGCTTCCTTCCTCAAAGTCCCCCTTGTTCATACGGGAAAAGAGATCGAGGTTTTCATCAACTGATCTGTTCCTGAACGGACTTTCCTGACCTGGTTGTTCAGGTTTCCCTTTCTGCAATGAGATTAAATCAGCCGGCTGATCATCTATGTAAGCCAGCTTTCTCCTGATGAGATCAACGGCGAAATCGTACAATTTGCCAAAATAGTCAGAAGCATAATATTCCCTGTCTTCCCAGTCAAAGCCCAGCCAGTGAATATCCTCCTTAATTGAGTCAACATATTCAACTTCTTCTTTTGTCGGATTGGTATCATCGAAACGAAGGTTGCATTTCCCCCCATATTTCTGAGCCATTCCAAAGTCGAGGCAGATTGCTTTTGCATGCCCGATATGCAGATAGCCATTTGGTTCAGGAGGAAAACGGGTGACGATTTTACCCCCGTTTTTTCTGTCTTTTAAATCTTCAGCAATGAACTGTTCAATAAAACTTATTGAGGGTTTTGATTCTTCTTTTTCCCCCAGATTTTCTTCACTCATTCATAATAATTTTAAGAATACAAAAATAGGATGAATTTGAGTTCATCCTATTTTTAAATAATATATTATTTTTCATCACATTGTTTAAGATAATCCAGATTCTGTTTCTCACCCCAATTTGGTTTTAATATGGATGTTTTATTTTCTTTAGTAAACAATTCTTTAGCCTTTTCAAAATATGGTTTAGCTTTTTCTTTTCCACCACCATACATTTCAGGCTGATAAAACAATGAGGAACCTTTCAGATAATATATTCTTGGATTATCCGGATTGATTTTTTCAGCCTTTTCCATGTACTGGCTTACAATTCCACTGTATTGCATGCCCCTGTTCTGGCCGTCAACGGCTATACGTGCACTGGTGATCAATGCAGCCAGAACATAGGTTTCATCATTCTGGCTATCCAGTGATTTAACTTTTTCAAGGTATTTGTCTGCCTGGTCAAGAAAAAGATCCTTTTTCTTACTGTCCTGTACTATAAAAGATAGAATTACTTTTGCATAAGCAGCATAGTAGTTACTGCTCCATTCATTTTCCCATTTATCTGCTATCATATCAAATTGCGCAGAAGCACTCATCATTCCGGAAAGGTTTTTAACTGTGTCCATCTGCATAATTGTTTTGCTTAAGCTTTCTTCCATTGTCTGTGCCTTCAGACAAACAGGAAGCATTAAAAGGAATAACAATCCCATTGTTTTAACTAATTGTTTCATAATAAGTGATTTAAAAGTTTATAATTCATCAATGTTATATTTTGTAAGTGATAGGTTTATACCAAAAAATATTGTTCTGTAAGCGGGAGGAACAACGGAATATCTGGCCAGGCCGTCGGCTGAATATCTGTAACCCAATATATTGTGCCGATCAGTAATATTGTCAGCGCTTAAATAGATTACGGTAAACATTTTTCTGATAGTTGTAAGGTAGCTTATGCTTAAGGATAAATTATGATACCCCGGAGTCTTATCGCCAAGAAATACGACATTGCCCGGATTGTAATAGGTTCTGCCGCTCGCATAGCTATAGCTTAAAGAAATATTGGTTTGAATTTTATCTATGAAGTATTTTGTGATGATATTAAGATTATGAGGAGATACAAATTCCGGAGTGGCTTTGGAAGGATAATTCCGGTAGAGGCGTTTTGTATCGATGTAGCTGTATGAAATCCAGTATTCGAAATATTTGATACTCTTCTTATCGNGCAGGAAAATATCAAAGCCTTTTGCATACCCACTGCCTGAGTTGTCAACTGAGCTGAAGTAGAACCTGTACTGATTGGGATCATATACAGCATTTTTTTCATGAATAAGCTGATCATAGTTTTTATAATAGGCTTCGATCCTGAAGGTTCTGTCGTTTTTAATTTTCTGATAATTCAGAATATAGTGAACTGCCTGCTGAAAATCAGGCTTGTAACCCTGCAGGAGGTATTGTGATGGGGCAGATTGATAAAACATGCCGTATGCTGCAGATATCTGGCTTTTATCGCCTGTTTTTATGGCCAGTGATATCCGGGGAGCAATATCCCCCTTTGACAACAGTTCACTGTATTCTGCCCTTATCCCGGTTTTCAGGCCAAACCATCTTACAGGTTTCCATTCGGTCTCAGCATAGCCTGCAATTTGTGAGTCCATGAATCTTCCTGAAATAGTATCATTAAGAATCTGGTCATAGCCAATGCGCTGCATTTCGAAGCCGGTAAGCAAAAAAAATCTTCTGCTAAATTCATAATTTAGTTCCACTCTGCCCTGAACACGGCTGTCGTGACGATATAAAGGGTAGCTGCCATATTTAACATTATCTGTATTGTTGCTGAAAGAAAAAGCAGTATTATATCTTAATTTATCGGATGATTTATAACTGTATGACATGTTGAAGAAAGTGTTTTCATTTTTATTACCGAAGTTGATTTTAGTACTGAAATCTTCAGGATCAGGAATTGTTATTCCCTGGTGGGTAACACTCTCGCTGAAATTCATTTTAAACATTCCTTTGTCATCCACTTTTGAAACCCACCGTGTTGAAAAGGACCCTCCCTGGGGGTTCATATAGTAATCAAAATTGGTTTTAGTTATAGCAACATAGGGTGCCAGATTAAGATATGAACCGGTAAATTCTATTGCATTATTGTTCATCAGCTTTGAACCCGAAACCGAAATGCCTGTTAAATTCATCCCGATATTAATTGTGCTCTCACCGGGAAGGTCATTTGTCTGCAAATCAAGTACNGAGGAAAGAGCTTGTCCGTACCTGCTGCTATAACCACCGCTGCTAAAGGAAGTACCTTTAAATTGGAAGGGATTAAAACGGCTTCGTTGTGATACTCCCGGGACAGTGCTGAAATAGGCATTCTGAGAAGTTATACCATCTATTATCAGTGTGCTTTCACTTGCATCCCCGCCACGAACAAGAAGACCTGTCTGATCGCCTCCATTCCGCTGCACTCCGGGCAGAGTCTGGATTGCATTTATGATATCAGCACCGCCACCTGCAATGGTGACAATATCAAGCGGTTTTAATATTGTAACTTTCCTTTCATTATTAGCTTCAATTGTTCCTGCTGAAATGACAACTTCATCAAGCATATTTGATGCTTCCTTTAAAGTAAAACTCAGGGAATATTCTTTATCAGCTATGGTAATGGGATAAGAGATTTGTTCATAACCTATAAATGAAACATTGATTACCTGATTGCCCTGAAGCTTTGTTGTTATTTTAAATCTGCCCAGAGAATCGGTAATGGACCCGTCACTAGAGCTCCTGATAAAGACATTGACATACTCAATGGGAGTTCCTTTTGCGTCTTTAACAGTACCTTTNATAGTGCTTTGCGCAGTGCAGGTAAAAGACGATATAAGAAAAAAGCAAATCAATAATTGTAAAAACAATGAATTTCTAAGGTTCATTTTTATCTGGTTAAAGTATTGACAAGTGATGATTAACAAATTATTACTTAGGCTCAAAGCTCTGATAGACACAATGATGATTTTGGTTAATGCAGGAATTAAGCCTGTGATCATTTTGCATTTTGCTTAGGGCTCAGGTAATCTTTAAGATCGTTGACATATTCAGTAAACTTTTGTTTACCAAGTTTAGTAATGCTGCAAAGGGTTTGCGGATAGTTATTCTTGAATTTTTTCGTAACCTCTATATATCCTGCCTCCTTAAGTTTGGTGATCTGGATACTGAGATTCCCGGCTGTTGCCCCGGTTTGTTCCCTGATATATGTGAACTCAGCCATTTCTATTCCGACAAGCAGTGATATAACAGCCAGACGCAACTGCGAGTGCAGTATAGGATCGAGCTCCTTAAACCTTGTCATGATCAACTCTGTTTTTTAGCATATAACCGGGAATAAGATATCCTGCCAGCATTGCAATAGCTGTTCCAAGTGAATAAAAAGATGGTCCTGCAAAGTAGATACCAAGCGCCAGTATCCAGAAACAAATACCTCCAAGAATCAGTGGTCTGAATTTAATTATGAATCCTGAAATAAAAGTTGGTAATCCTGCAAGAAGAAGAATATACGGGGAAACCAGATCCATCCTTTTCGATTGTATTATAAACAATACAGTTGCAGCGATAAGAAATCCCATCCAGATCCACATATATAGTGTTCCGGCATAGGTGCGGACCTTTGCTTTTTGTCCGGTTTTGAATCCGTAAAACATTGATACAAAAACACCTGGGATAATAAGAAACCATACATAGTAAGGATGTGCAATATCAGTAAATTTCTGTAGCAGGTAGTCTGATAAAGAGCAGACAAAGATCAACCAGCCCCAGAAGAGCAGGTAAAAGCTTCCCTGTCGAATGTCAAACTTTGTCTTGTTGATCATTTCTGTTATGATCCTGAGGCTTTCTTCGCCTGTCATCATTTTTTCTTCGTTTTCCATAATAATGTTTAATTTTATATTTCAGAATTTATTTGTATAAATATATTGCAAAGATAAACTAGTTTATAATATAAACCTAATTTATAATGAATTATTTTTTTGATTATAAAAAAAAGTGCCTGAAGTGAGCTAAAGTTTGGAGTGCCTAAAGTTAATCCTACTGAACAGGATCTGATGATTATAACTTTAGGCACTCCAGGCACTTATATTCAACAATATTAAAATCATTTAAGATGGGACTTATTCAGATAGAGAACATGGAGTTTTACTCATTTCATGGTCATTTTAAGGAAGAGCGGATAGTAGGGAACAAGTTTGTTGTTGATCTTACAATCGAGACAGATATGAAGGCTCCCATGGAAAGTGATAATCTCAAAGATGCAGTTAACTATCAGAGGATATATGAAATTGTGAAATTGCAGATGGAAAAGAAATCGCATTTGCTTGAGCACATTGCGGGGAGGATACTTGATGCCATTTATTCTGAAATGGAAGGGATAAAAAAGGTCACCATAAAAGTAGCGAAATTGAATCCACCGATGGGAGGAAAGATAGGATCAGTCAGTGTGGTTATAAGCAGGTAGATTCTTTTTACCGGTAAATTTTATGATATTACCGATTTTTTGATTGAAAAATAATCTTTATTGAATTCCTTTGCAAATTATTGCAACTGAATATGAATAAAGATATCCAACCGTCACCTGTCAGCAAGATTCCATCGCCCGGCATTTTTAGTTTACTTAAGCCATACTCTGGTCTGGTGGTCGTCTTAATTATAATGGCGCTTCTGGGTAGTGGTGTTAATATGTTGATACCGAAGATTATTTCCCGGGCAATTGATGCATTTTCAGCTAATCATTTTGATATGGGATCAGTAATACTGCAGTTTCTGCTGGCCGGAGTTGCAATATTTGTATTCACCTTCCTTCAGAATGTTATTCAGACCTACACCTCCGAGCGTGTTGCAAGAGATCTGCGGACAAAACTTTCCGATAAAATATCGATGCAGAGTTATGCCTTTGTTCTGAAATCCAATCCTTCAAAGCTGTTAACAAACCTCACTTCGGATATCGATTCGGTAAAGATGTTTGTATCACAGGCGTTCGTTACAATAATTTCCTCGGTATTTGTAATTATAGGTACCTCCGTTTTACTCATACTTATAAACTGGAAACTGGCATTGGCTGTTATCTCTATTGTTCCGGTTATAGGTGGAACATTTTTTATTGTATTAAGGAAAGTAAGAGTATTGTTTAAGCGGACAAGGGAAATAATTGATTCACTGAACAAGATCATTAACGAGAGTATTATGGGTTCGGCACTCATCCGGGTGTTGAATTCACAGCAACCCGAAAGTATGAAGTTCCTGGAAAAAAATCTTGAATCACGTAATCTGGGGTTGTCTATTCTAAGATTGTTTGCAACACTCATTCCTGTCATAATGTTTGTTTCAAATTTAGCGGTAGTAACCATACTTGCACTTGGCGGTCATTTTGTTGTATCAGGCAGTATGTCGCTGGGAAATTTTGCAGCGTTCAACAGTTATATTTTTCTCCTCATATTTCCGATTCTTATGATTGGTTTTATGAGTAATATAATTGCATCNGCAACTGCTTCATATACNAGGATAAATGAAGTGCTCAATGCTCCTCCTGCACCTGAACCGGGAACAATTNCCAGCACTATCAGGGGTGATATCCTTCTGAAGAATGTTTCACTATCGTATGGAGATAAACCTGTTNTGAAGAATATTTCATTTTCAGTAAAAGCAGGAAGCAAAACTGCAATAATCGGTCCGACTGCAGCAGGCAAGAGTCAGTTATTATACCTGTTGACAAGCCTTATTTCACCCGATTCGGGTACTATAGAATTTGATGGTATCATTTCAGAGAAATACACAAAAGAGGTATTCCACAGCCAGATTGGATTTGTATTTCAGGATAGTGTAATTTTTAATATGAGCCTTCGTGAGAATATAGCTTTTAATGATAAAGTTACAAATGAGTCACTTGAAAAAGCCATTGCAACAGCTGAACTAAATGAGTTCATTGAGTCGCTGCCGGAGAAACTTGATACAATCGTTTCGGAACGGGGAACCAGCCTTTCAGGCGGACAGAAACAGCGGATTATGCTTGCACGGGCGCTGGCCGTAAATCCCAGGATTCTTTTGCTTGACGATTTTACCTCTCGTGTTGACCGGAAAACAGAAAACAAAATATTGTGTAACCTCGAAAACAATTATCCCGATCTGACCCTTATATCTGTTACTCAAAAGATTTCGCCGGTAAGACATTTTGAACAAATCATACTCTTAATGGAAGGTGAAATAATCGCTGCCGGCACACATAAGGAATTAAAAGAGAGCTCCCCGGAATATATTCAGATCTACAGCTCACAAAGAAGCACGCATCACTATGAACTATAATCTCAATCAAATATCTGACAAAACGGAGCAAAAGATTTCAAATCTTGCTTCACTCCGGAAACTGCTGACTCTTATCGGGGAAGAGCGTCGTAACCTGTCAGTTGCCTTTGTGGCGATATTTTTAAATGCGGGATTAAGTTTACTTGGTCCTTATCTGATCGGGTATACAGTTGATACATACATTCAGACAAAACAGTTCCACGGAGTACTGGTTTTTTCAGCAATTCTTCTTGGGATTTACTTAATAGCATTTGCCGTGAATTATATACAGATGCTCATGATGGGAGGCATCGGGCAACGCATGCTGTACAGTTTGCGGAATGCAGTATTTAATAAGCTTCAGGAACTGCCGGTTGACTTTTTCAACCAGAATAAAGCAGGGGATCTTATCTCACGTATCAATAATGATACCGATAAGGTGAACCAGTTTTTTTCACAATCATTAATGCAGTTTATAGGTAGTACTATAACAATGACAGGAGCTGGCATTCTGTTGTTATGCATAGATCTGCCCCTGGGTCTTGCTGCTTTGTCTCCTGCACTCATTGTCTGGATATTTACACAGTTTGTCTCACCCTGGGTCAAGCGCCGGAATGCCGACAGCATGAAAAGTACAGGCAGTTTAAGCGCCGAAATACAGGAGAGTCTTGCCAATTTTAAGGTAATAGTAGCTTTTAACCGTCGTGACTACTTCCGTAAACGTTTTGAGGAGGCTAACAGTCATAATTATTCCAAAGCCGTACAGGCCGGTATCGCAAACAATGTGTTTTCTCCTGTCTATACATTCGCCTCAAATATTGGCCAGTTAATTGTTCTTGCACTTGGAATATATTTGATTATTAAAGGACATTTTTCAATTGGGCTGCTTGTAAGCTTTATTGCCTATGTGAATAACTTCTATGGCCCTTTACGGCAAATTGCAGTTCTGTGGGCAAACTTCCAGGTAGCAATGGCAGGGTGGGACCGTATATCAAAATTACTGACGCTTGAGACTAATCTGAATGTGATTGAAGATCCCAAATGTGAAACAAGTAACTCGTTTTTACACTTCCGTAATGTATCATTCAGGTATCCAAATGGCAAAGAGGTGTTGCATAAGGTGAGTTTCAATCTGGAACGGGGGAAAACCTATGCTTTTGTCGGTCCGACAGGTGGTGGAAAAACAACCACAGCATCGCTCATCGCCAGATTATATGATGCTACCAGGGGAACTATTTTGCTCGATGGTAAGGACATACGTTCCTATAGTCCTGAAGAACGCACCCGGAAGATCGGATTTATTCTACAGGAACCATTTCTGTTTACAGGAACAATCAGGGATAACATTCTTTATGGAAATCCTGAATACAAAAACTTCTCCAACACACAGCTTTCGGAAGCAATTTCCGAAGCCGGACTCGAGAGTTTGCTGGCACGGTTCGATCAGGGACTTGATACGCAAGTACAGACAACGGGTGATGGCATCAGTCTGGGACAGAAACAGCTCATTGCCTTTATGCGTGCCGTTCTCCGCAAACCTGAATTGCTAATACTTGACGAAGCGACTGCAAACATAGACACAGTTACCGAACAGTTGCTCGACAGCATATTAAAGAAGCTTCCGGAATCAACTACCCGGGTGATAATAGCACATCGTTTGAACACCATTGAGAACGCTGATGAGATATTCTTTGTAAACACCGGCAAGGTTATCCTCGCAGGCTCATTCAATGACGCTCTTAACCTTCTCCTGCACGGGAAGGTCGAAAGCTGAAACAAAAAATCCCTTGCACTGCGTGCTCAGGGATTTTATTGAGATCGGTGGCGGATTCGAACATGTGGCTTAACCCATCCCCCAGCCCCTTCCCTTAAGTCTAAGGGAAGGGGGGAATGCTATGATTATAAACATATTAGCAAATAATATTTATATACAAAGTTTTCAATAATTAAAATAATCAAATAAGAATATATACTTTTATTATCAGGAATAAGCCTAATATGTATCATATACATTACAAAAACTTCAGAGATATTACATTGCTGGCCAGGAATTTGAGGAAGAATCAAACATCATCTGAAGAATTTCTATGGAAAATATTACGCAGAAATAACCTATCCGGGTATAAATTTTTAAGACAACATCCGGTTTATTACAGGATTGATAAAGAGTGGGTTGAGTTTTTTATTGCTGACTTTTATTGTGCAAAACTCCAGCTTATTATAGAGGTGGATGGTCCAATACATTTAAACAGTGCTGAGTATGATTCTGAAAGGGATAATAAGATATTTAGCAAGGGCATTCAAGTTGTCAGAATTAAAAATGAGGAATTGGATGACACAGGTTCTTTGATGATAAAACTGAATGAAGTAATAAACACACAAAAAACATACATATCTAATAATAAGCCAATTACCTCCCCTTCCCTTAACCTTAAGGGAAGGGGTCGGGGGTAGGGTTCAGGAAATTAAGGGAAGGAACAGAATTTAAAACTTAAAATATTACAAATTTTATTATTTTTGCAGTCCAAAGTTATGGCACACCTTCTCCGCCAACTGACGGATACGGTTTAAATGGTCGGTTAACCGAGTGGCTAGGTAGCGGTCTGCAAAACCGTTTACGGCGGTTCGAATCCGCCACCGACCTCAACACAAAACCTCATAAATATTGGCGATCAATATTATGAGGTTTTATCATATTGCTGCTTTGTTGCAAAAAAATTCATAGAATTAAATATCTTTAATCATCAAATTATTTACGATGAAACAGATTCTAAGTTTAATACTTTCAGCTTTAAGTTGCATTGCTTTTTCACAAGCCCCTGTGAGCAAAACCTCAAATCCTGCAAACATTCTCCCTGTCCGTGGATTTTGTATTGCCGTGCCGGAAACAAAGGACCTCGACGAATTCATAAAGTTTATTAATGAAGAGCTTGGTCCAAGATCGGTTAATACTCTGATTATCAGAGTTGATTTCAATTATCAGTATGAAAGTCATCCTGAGTTACGCGATTCATCGGCTCTTTCTAAAAAAGATGTAAATCAACTGGTTGATGCCTGCAAAAAGAATAATATCCGGGTAATTCCCCAGGTAAATCTACTCGGACATCAAAGTTGGGCCGGGAAAATCGGGAATCTGCTGAAGGTCTATCCTGAATTTGATGAGACCCCGCTGATAAAGATGCCCGAAAAATATGAGTGGCCAAATCCCGATGGATTATACTGCAAAAGTTACTGTCCACTAAATCCGGGTGTGCATAAAGTTGTATTCGATCTTGTTGATGAGATCTGTGATGTCTTCGAGACTGATGCTTTTCATGCAGGCATGGATGAGGTTTTCTATATCGGGGAAGCACAGTGTCCGCTTTGCTCGGGAAAAGATAAGGCAGAACTTTTTGCAGGAGAGGTTCGGACTATCCGTGATCACCTTGCGATGAAGGGCAGAAAACTCTGGATATGGGGCGACCGTCTCATTGACGGTAAAACAACAGGAATCGGTGAATGGGAAGCCAGTTATAACAATACTTACAGGGCTGTTGACATGATTCCCAAAGATGTGATTATCTGCGACTGGCATTATGAACGTCCTGATCAGACTCCTGTATATTTTGCAATGAAGGGACTGAATGTTGTAACCTGTCCATGGAGGAATCCGGGCAATGCTGTTCTTCAAGCCAGGGACATGGTAAAATTCAGGGATCATTCCACCCCCGAAATGAAAGAACACTTTATGGGTATGGTACAAACTATCTGGTCAGGAGCCGGGCAATTCCTTGATAACTTTTATGACAGGAAACCTGAGAAAGGTGAAGAAGGTCAGGCTAAATGCTTCAAAGCATTATTCTCGGAAATTCAAAAATTACAGACTTCCGAACAACCGGTAAGATAAAAACTGAACTATTAAATAAAAGCCCCCTTGATCATTTCAGATAAGGAGGCTTTTATTGCGGAATTCATGAATTCAATTGTTATCAATTCTGAAGAGGACAGGTAATGAAAACCACACCGGAGCAGGTACGCCTCCCTGTCTCCCCGGTTTAAACTTTGGAAGTGTCTTAACTACTCTGACAGCTTCGGCATCAAGCAATGGGTCAACACTTCCGATTACCTCAATGCGGTCAACTGAACCATCAGTGTTTACTACAAACTTAAGACTAACCCTACCCTGAATATTAAGATTCTGAGCTTCAGTCGGGTAGACAATGTTCTCACTAATATATTTCATAAGAGCCGATATTCCACCGGGATATTCCGGCATCTCCTCCAGCCTTACGGGTATTTCGGGCTTTGTTTCCGGAGGTATGATCAGATCAGTTGTCTCCACAAATGTCAATGTATCCTTAACATTACCATCATGTGTTGTCTGTGTCATAAAATCAGTAGTGGGGATTTCGGATGTAATCAGTGAAGTATCAGTAACCACTTCAGGCGCTACATATTTGGGTACTTCTACAACAGCTGGTAGTGGTTTTATTTCCGGCTGATCATATTTCGGCGGATCAATCGGGTCCGACACAGTTATTATCACACCTTCTTGTCCGGTTGAGGCGATAACCTCTCCAGGATTAGTTGACAGAGCAATAACTGAGACAATACTGATTGTTACTGCCCCCAGTAAAGATAAGCTGGTGGCTGATTTATAGCGTTTCCGGAGATCATATGCTCCGTAAGTTTTATTGCGGTTCTCGAAAATGATCTCATCAAATTCCGGGACCTTGTTATCATTCCTCTTCATTTTAAATAGTTTTAAAAGTTAACACTCACAGACAACCGTGTTATAAACTACATTAATTCAGAGGTTCAATACATTTATATATGGCAAAAACAATGCCAGAGTTATGTATTATGTATGATGTATTATAGGCGATGGGAAACTGAAGATGTATTATGTATTATGGGTGATATTCGATATATTTGGATAGGAAATAATTTGATTGTGCTAGTCAATTCTTATACTAACTTATAATATCTCGTTGTTATGGATGCTAAAGAAATGATCAGGAGAACCAAACAATTTGGTTATGATTGCATTGATCTGTGCAATTATCTTGAAGGTACCTATTTAAAGAACCATGTTCGCGGACAATTAATCAGAAGCTCAACTTCTGTAGGTTCAAACTATCGTGCGGCAAGATTGGCTCAGAGTGAAGCCTCTTTCGTTGCTAAAGTCAGCATCTCTGTTGAAGAGGCTGATGAGAGTGCTATGTGGATTGAAATGATAATTGATAAATGCCTTCTCCCTCCAAAATACCTGGATGAGTCAAAAAGATTATTGAAAGAAGCTTCAGAACTTACCTCAATATTTGTTGCGACCCGCAAAACAATCAATTCAAAAAACAAAAGATTCTAATTCTTAATCCCATATCGCCTCTAATACATCATCAATCGCCTATAATACATAATACATTATTTATACGTTCTGGTCATAGACGATGGGATTACTATCACAAAATCAGCCGATCCCTTATTCTCGTCATCCATTTTTTCAATATCATCCTGAATAACTGTGGTGATTGTGGCAACTTTTATATCAGGATTATTTTTTTGCAGGTACCATATGATACCCATATGCCTGTCGGAATGATAGCTGCCATTATAATGAATGACCATCTTACCTTTCTGCCAGTTGTTCAGAATAGACCAGGCCATTGTGGCATCCTTCATTGCCTGGGCTTTTGGAAGGTTCGGGCTCACTTTTTTCTCCATGGCTCCACCGATTGATCCTCCCATTGTAAGCATATCTTTATAACAGGCAAGGGTTGAGTCATATTCAATCGGGAGTGGAGCAATGTATTTCAAAGCTTGCGGAGAGAGCTTCTGCAGGGCTTCAAATCCCCCGTTCGCAACAACCGATGCATAACGGCGCGGGATATTGGAAGCAATAAATTTCAACTCTTTCTCTTTAGCAAAAGATATAAGCGGTTTATAGTCTGTCCCGTAGTTTTTCCATAACCTTATTTCACTTTCGAAAGAAGATTCCTTAATAATTCCGGAGAAATATTCATCAATAAGCAACTGGTTGTCAGTCTCAAACATTTCTGCTGCCAAAATCAGGTTTTTACCTTTTTCGGCAAACAGGTCTTTCGTAATTTCAAGTTCAAGCCAATGAGCCACAGGATTATCATGCAATTCGCCGAAAAATATTATATCGGCTTTCATAACGTCTTTCAAAAGATCTTTATAATCAGCCTTTTTGCCTTCGCTTGTGAAAACTTTATAAGCAGGTTTATCCTGTGAAAAAGATTGCAGTGAAAAGACAAGAATGAATAGTAGTGCAGATAATTTCATTGTATTTATATTAGATGTGGAATAAAGAAAGTCTGCCAAAGGAAAGCAAAAACATTTATTCGGCAATGTGTTATTTTAATAACAAGATAGGGACGTTGAATTCAACGTCCCTACCTAACACCTTTTTTGTGATTATTCTATTTCAGACCGAACCTGTAACTAAATTTTATAAGGAAAACATTGTGAGGTTTATTGTCGCCGGTATTAAACAGATCACCCAGATCATTGAAGAGATCTAAATTTCCGGAATCCTGGAAACTGCTTCTTGTCTGGCTCCAGACAAGAAAAAGAGATGATCCCGGGCTGTATTCCCATCTTACAACCAGGTTTGAAAGGAATTCCCTGACATTGAAATCTCTCTTGCCAAATTCATAAACAATTGTTCCATCGTTATTTTCATCAATATTATAATGATCTCCGTCAGGAGTTATCTGCTGTGCTGAATATGTGCTGAACCTGTCTGTATATGAAGCAGCCATCGGATCAACTATTAACTTATGATCATAATACCGTCCGGTTGCCACGAATGGTTGTCCCCAGTACTGGAAAGTAAGATTCGGACTCAGGTTCAGATTAATCCTGAATGAAGTGTTTATAGTTTTCCTGTCAATGCTGGCAAAGATATATTTATCAGTGCCATTAACATTCATTTGGTCAACATACTGAAGTTCAGAGTATGATTTACTGAACCCCGGACTCACTGTAAATACAATATAATTTGAAGGTTTATATGTTATTCCAATAGAAGTATGAATACTTTTTGAGTCTTTTCCAAGCCCTTTTGATCCATTAAAATTAACATCGAAGACCAGCTTTTTCCGGTTGTCAGTATTTAATCCGGCCCGGATGGAGAAATCTCCCGGTAGTTTCATTTTTGGTCCGCCGCGAAGCATCCCGGTTGAAATGGAGGAGCCGTTTATGCTACCACCTGTCCATGCATTCCAGTAGTTAACAAATCCCATGTTTGCATTCCATTCGAAGCCATTTGCTATGCAATCGCCTCCAAAATTATAAGCAGAATATACATCAGCATTAATATTATAACGTTTATATATTCCTTTCGGATCCCATTGGTTATATCCTGCAAAAATGACAGGAAATATCTGGTCTGCCTGTTGCATATAGCCAAGATCATTGGTTTCAAAGCCGGGAGTCTTCCATAATGAAAGGGCACCAAAATTCCAATGACCATTAAGTTTCATTATCTGGATTCTCCCGCCTGAACCGGCAAGGGAGGTCCGATTAGTATCGAGTGTGGTATAGTCATTATCAGGCCGTTGGAAGTATCTGGCAGATGACATCTGGGTATCCTCAATTACTTTTTTTGAACCCTCAACCAGACTAAAAGCCGCATTAAGATTAAACATCCAGCTTTTCTCCTTGAAATATTGTGTAAAATCGGCTCCTCCGGTATATGCAGCCTTGTGCATATAGTTACTCAGATTAGCATCCAGATCACGGTTCGTACTTGTAAAAATGCCTCCGATAATTGTATTTCCCTCTTTAATATCCTTCTGGACTCTGCCTATGAAGTAATTTGTGAGAGGCTCAACCATTTCATGAAATCTTCCTCCGATAGTATCTATTTCAGCACTTTCTTCAGCTGTCATCGCTTCCAAAAAACCCACTGAGAGTCCGTTTTTGGTCTTCCCGGTAAGTTTGGCTGCCCCAAGAATTGTAGAGTTAGTAGGAACATCAGCGTTCCAGCCATCTTTCAGATCGGGATATCCCTGAGGTCTGCGACCTATCCTTCGTGAGTAGAAAAGATTATCATTTCCAATACCTCCGTCGCCAATACCTAAGCCAAAGTTTGTGATGTTATTTCCTTCAATAAAAAACGGACGTTTTTCACTGAAGAATGTCTCATAAGCTGAGAGATTTACTTCCGATGGGTCTGCTTCAACCTGCCCGAAGTCAGGATTGATTGTGAGGTCCATTGTCATATTATTTGTTATCCCGATTTTTGCATCAATCCCGCCATTCAGTTTTGATAATTTACCTTTTGCGCGGAATGGATTTTCGGGTTCAGCTTTAAAAGTTTCCGTTTTAGCAACGGCATAAGGAGTTACATCAAAGATCTTCCTCGGCTTGATTTGTTCCAGACCGGTAAGTTCTCCGAACAAATGAACAAGTCCGGGGGCTTCTCTCGGGATATGCTGCCAGAAAGAGGTTTCGTTTTTCCTGTAATAGATTCTTGCCATTTCAAAACCCCAGACATCTCCAGAGTTTTTCTCAAATCTTACCTGGCTGAATGGAATTTTCATTTCAGCAACCCATCCTTCACTGTTGATGGATGTTTTGACCCACCAGTTAGGATCCCATGAGGAATCATCATTCTGGCCATCATTAGTAAACATCTGATCATACTTGACACCGGCTGAGCTTACCCCGAACAAAAAAGCAGTTCGGAGATCATGAAAGCTATCAACAAGAATTCCAACCAGATCACCATCAACTTCATCTCTTCTTGTCAGACGGTTAACAATACTGTCAGGACTGGAATCGAAAGCCTTAACTGCAACATAAAGATTATCCTCATCAAATAGAATTTTGAATTCAGTACGTTGAACTGCAGGGCGTCCGTTATAAGGCTCGTTTTGCGTGAAATTATCATCCCAGGTGCCTGCCTGCCATGTCTCATCATCAAGTATGCCATTTATTACAGGGGCTACAGTTATCCGGGTTGCCTTATACTTTCTTTTCTCCAGTTCCTGTCCGTAAACGAAAGGAATGATAAGAAAAACTATGAGTGCGGTTAACAAAAATCTTTTCATTTAGGGTTCATTTTTTCTAAGGTTCAGTGTAAGGACGAATAGAAATGAAATTTGATGCAAAAATCATCTGATTTTATTGATTTTTTCAAAAAAGGCAATAAATCTCAGGAATACAGACCGGGAAATAATGGTAAAACCCTATTCATACAACCTGATAAATTCATAAGTATTTCCTGTGTATTCAAGAAATTTTAAAAGGTCAGTTTTTGAAATCACTATTGTGGCAGTGTTAATATTCGGGTGAAATGCAAGACGATCGGATTCATTTAGTTTTTCATCGATGAAAAGATGAACATGTTTTTCAATATCGTTAATCAGCCCAAACGGCGAGACAGATCCTGGCTCAACCCCAAGGTATTTTTTAAGTCTCTTGTCGGAAGCAAATGACAGTTTCCCCTGACTGAGGCGTTTTTCGAGATCGTGAATATCAAGTTGCCTTAAATGTTCAAGAATGACCAGGTAGTGTCTGTCGCCTTTATGGTTACGGAAGAAAATATTTTTGCATCTTCCCGATTTATAGTCTTTCCAATGGATCTTTGCATCCTCAATTGTTGCCAGGGCAGGATGCTCATGATATTCGTACTGAATTGCCAGATTCCCGAAAAGTTCGTAAAGCTCTTTCTGTCCCCTCATCAGGTATTACTTATTTTTTTTGGGACATAAGTAAATTCCATGTCTAAAAGTTCGGCAATATCGTTTCCAGCCTCCTTCAAATCAATATCTTCTTCGTCATAATGCCATTCAACCACGACGGGTATTCCGATTGGGATTAATTTTTTCAGTTCGGATAAGATATCATAAATAAATTTTGCTGACGATGAATTGAAATATGCAAGATCAGCCTGAAATTTAAGAGGTTTTTCAGAGGAGTATAACTTGTTTTTCCCTTCAAGAATAGTCTTAATAAAACCATTAATCCATTCAATGACAGGATAGTACATTGCGCGGACATCCTCAGGAGAAGATGTTCCACGTATCACAAATAGGTCTTCTTCAGGAGAAAAATGTATCTCCGGTGTTGATGCCGTTTGAGAAATGAATAGTTTGTGCATCTGCAGGACTTTTTACAAAGTTGAATCAATATTTTAACAATTGCAAAACATTTTTAAAGTGCGAACAACAATCAGAGAAGAATATTATTCTCTCTATCAGATAAATAACCAGAGTCCTCAATAAGGATTCCTTTTGAACAGGCATCTACTGCCAACCGGTCACAAATTTCATTTTCAATATTATTTGCATGTCCTTTTATCCATATGAAACGAACTTTGTGAAGACGATAGATTTTCAGGAACCTGATCCAGAGATCAGCGTTTTTCTTCTTCTTAAATGCTTTTGATTCCCACTGGAATACCCAGCCTTTCTCAACAGAATCTGCAACATACTTTGAATCAGTGTAAATACAAACCTTACTGCCAGGGATTTTCAAAGCTTCAAGACCTGCAATTACCCCCATCAGTTCCATCCTGTTATTAGTTGTAAGTCTGAATCCTTCGGATTTCTCCAGTCTGTGCCTTCCTGAAATAAGAACAACTCCATATCCGCCCGGACCTGGATTTCCACTTGAAGCACCATCGGTATATATTGTGATTTCACCTGCCATGAGGAAGGACAATACCGGTATTTGTAATGAAAAGTTTTATTGCAATCGACAGAAGAATTACCCCGAATACTTTTTTAAGGATCTGCAAGCCTCCAGTCCCAAGTATTCTTTCAAATATAAAAGTCAATCGTAAAACAAGGTATATAACTATCATATTGAGAATCAGTGCAATGAAAATATTAATAGTCTGATATTCAGCTTTAAGAGAAAGGACTGTCGTAATAGATCCCGCGCCGGCAATCAAAGGAAAAGCTATTGGAAATATTGATCCGCCATTGTGTGAGTCTTGTTTAAAGAGTTCAATACCCAGTATCATTTCCATTGCGATGAGAAAAATAATGAAAGATCCTGCAATCGCAAATGATGACACATCAATTCCGAAGATGCCAAGCAACGGACTTCCAATAAGCAAGAATGATAATAGTATAAGAAAAGAGACCATTGTTACTTTGGCTTCTTTGATTTTACCCGATTTTGCTTTTATATCAATAATTATCGGAATTGATCCCGGGATGTCAATTATAGCAAAAAGCACCATAAAAGCAGCAAGGATTTCTATCAGACTGAAATGCATAATTTATTATTTAATGCAAAGATAAGTACAAAATATTAAAATAATCCATGAACTCATCCTTTGACTATTACCTGTGCATGATGAACTCATCCTGCATGTCTCTGTATTTTTTATACGTAAATNTAACTGGCTGTATATCAAAAAAATCCCCCTCTTTCCACCAGCCGGCGGAAAGAGGGAGAAAAAGGGGGTGAGTTTATTCCGAAATTACTGAACTATTGTCATCTCATCTACAAGATGTTTTGCTCCGGCATAAATATCCATTACCCAGAGTACGCACCGGATATCAACAACAATTGTTCTCTGAAGCTCAGGCTCATAAGCAATATCACCGCTCATTGACTCCCAGTTGCCATCAAAAGCCAATCCTATCAGTTCACCGTTTCCGTTCATTACCGGGCTGCCTGAGTTTCCACCAGTTATGTCGTTGGTAGTAAGGAAACAAACCGGCATATAACCTTTTGAAGAACCGTATCTTCCATATTCTTTTTTAGCATTCAGATCGAGGAGTCTTTTTGGAAGGTCAAACTCATAATCATTTGGTTTATATTTGTCTGCAACACCCTGCAGGGTTGTGTAATATTTATATGTAACACCATCACGGGGATCGTAGTCCTGAACGGTTCCATAACTTAATCTCATCGTTGAGTTAGCATCAGGATACTGGGTTTTCTCCGGAGCCATTTCCATTAAAGCTGCAATCCAGAGTCTTTTTCCTGTTGTACGTCCTAAATCAAACTGACTTACTCCTTTTGAGATCTCTGTACCGATCTTTTTGAATGANGTAATTGTGAGATAAGCCGGATCTGTTTCAAGAGTTTTGAGTGAAGGTTTATTCAGGAATGCAGTTACTTTCGCCTCGCTGGCAAAAATTGATTTTGCAAACATATCATCAACAAATTTATCAATGTTGCCTTTATATTTCCTGTCAACTACATTAGTATAGAAATCAGGATGGAATTTAACAGGTACATCACTCCTGTAAAGTTTAAGCATTGCCTTCATCGATTTGTTATCCGTTGAAGGGTTATAATCCTTATAGATTCCAATAACATCACTCTTCATCTGGGTAATCAGGTCGTTTATTTTCTGAGTATCACCTAATTTGAGAACGCTGATCATCGATGCAGCAAAGTTCATCTGAAGAAGTTCACAGCCCGAGAGGCACTCATTCATATATTGCTGTGCATTATAGTATTCAGCCCTGCCTTCAATAGCTGATTTGATCATATTAAGAGCCTCTCCGTATTTAGCATTCCGCTCCGGACTGGCAACTACCCAGCTGTTAAACTGTTTTTCAGTTTCTTCTTTTTTCCCTTTTACATTAAGCCTTTCAAGACCACCTTTTTGTCCGATTGAATACTTCCAGTAGTTTGATGAACCGAAATACTTTGCAGAGTACTGAATATTTACCTTCTGGTCAGCCTGCATGTCTTTCATCCATATATCCTGCTTTATACCGCGGATTTTAATCCTGTCAGGATGCACAATCTGCAATTGTTCATTTACTTCAAAAGAGGTCATATACCTGTTGGTTCTGCCCGGATATCCCAGGATCATGGCAAAGTCACCTTTGTTGAGATCCTTTATAGAAACCGGCAGATAGCGTTTAGGTTTCAATGGAATATTATCTTTGGAATAGCGTGCAGGTTTTCCATCGGGTCCGGAATAAACGCGGAAAACACTGAAGTCGACTGTATGGCGTGGCCATTCCCAGTTGTCAGTATCAGAGCCGAATTTTCCGATTGATGATGGAGGTGCACCAACTAAACGTACATCGTTATATCTTTCATAAACAAGGAGATAAAAGTAATTTCCGCCATAGAAATCGCTAACCTGGGTCCTGTAGCTGTTTCCTTCGCTTGCTTTCTTCTCAATGGCCAGTCTCGCTTCATTTACAGCAGTGCTTCGTTCAGGTTCGCTCATGCCCTGTTTCACATTTGCAAGAACCTGATCGGTTACATCTTCAATTCTTATCAGAAATGTTACAGATAATGTCGGGTTTGGTAATTCTTCTTCTTTTGACATTGCCCAGAATCCGTCGCGCAGGTAATCATGATCAACAGAACTATGTGCCTGGATAGATCCGTACCCACAGTGGTGATTTGTAAGAATAAGTCCCTGAGAAGATACGATCTCCCCGGTACATCCGCCACCGAAAATGACAATAGCATCTTTAATGCTTGCTTTATTAAGGCTGTATATATCTTCAGCTGAGAGCTTCAGCCCGAGTGCAGTCATTTTGCCAATATTCATTTTTTCAATGAGCGGCAGTAGCCACATACCCTCATCAGCTTTTGCTTTGAATCCAAAAGTGAGAATGAGGATTACCAGTAGTACAAATATTTTTTTCATACAGGAGAACTTATGTTAATAGGTTTTAATTTGAAGCGCAAATATAACTTTATTACTTTACAAAGAATATGAGATTTATTTTCCGTGACAAATGATCTGTTAATTTTAGGGCGATACATGATTCTTTGTTCAGATATCTTTTTGTAATTCAGAATTCAATTTTCATCTGTGTATTAAAAAGGCTGAATGATTTTCTGTGATAAGGTGTAATCCCGTATTTTATTAATGCAGCTTTATGAACCGGGGTCGGGTAGCCCTTGTTTTTATTCCACCCGTATTGCGGATATTCAATATGAATTTTTTCCATGTATTCATCACGGAATGTTTTGGCAAGTACTGATGCTGCCGCAATTGAAAAAAACAAACCATCACCTTTAATGATAGTCTTGTATTTTATTGATTTATAGGGGAAGAATCTATTCCCGTCAATAAGCAGAAACTCCGGTTCGGTTTCGAGCCCTTCAATAGCAATATGCATTGCTTTTATTGAGGCCCGCAGGATATTCATTTCATCGATATCATGATTATTGACAAATGCAACCTTCCAGGCAACTGCTGAATTTATTATTTCATCCTTTAAAACTGCTCTTTGCTTTTCAGTAAGTTTCTTTGAATCATTAAGAACAGGATGTTTGAAATTCTTTGGTAGAATCACTGCAGAAGCAACCACTGGTCCGGCAAGGCAGCCTCTTCCGGCTTCGTCGCATCCGGCTTCAGTAAGATTGTGATACAGGAATGATTTTAGCATTATCGATTTTTTTCAATACTTCCGATTGTAAATTAAAGAAAATTTCTAACCTTGTGAAAGGGGATTTCTTTAATAGTATATGGTTAAAAGCGCCAGGNTTTTAATTTTATTAATATTGCTTGGGTCGGAAACAAGACTGTTTTGTCAAAATTTGTCTCACCAGGTACTCGTGCCCGTTGCAGGTGTAATATCGGCCGGAAACATAAGCTATTCGCAAACCATAGGCGAGACTGCAGTTGAATTATTCAGCAGTCCGGATCTTATTCTTACACAGGGATTTCAGCAGCCGGGAATAAAGCTCGATCCCTCAACACTTGTTGAAGGAAACGGTGTGGGAGTCTTTCCAAACCCGGTAATAAGTGATCTGACTATAAGATTATTTGGTGATGTGTCGAGAGACATAAGAATAGAAATCATTAACATTACAGGAACAATTTTTATTTCTGAGAAGTTGTCTTTTATTGATAAATATTTTCTCGATAAAATTATTCCTTTCGCGAATTTCAACAGAGGAGTTTACTTTGTCAGGATAATTAGCACAGATAATACAATAAACAGAACATTCAAAATTGAAAAATTGTAATCCGTAATAAGATGACTGCTTTAAGTTTCAAAAAATACTTTATTCTTATTATCCTGGTAGTAGTATGTGCCCGGAGCTTTAGTCAGGAAAGTGTGCCTTTAGGGATTCATTATCAGGCAGTAGCAAGAGATGTTTCAGGTAAAGAGATGGCAAGCAAGGATATTGATGTCAGGTTCTCAATAATATCGGATAATCCATTAGGGACTACAGTTTATCAGGAGCTTCATTCAAATGTCATTACCTCAAAATATGGTGTGTTTTCTCTCATCATTGGTGAAGGTGAGGTCACTGGTGGAATCTATACCAAATTATCACAGATTAAATGGTCTGAGGCTCTGCATTATCTGAAGATTGAGGTAAAGTTTGATAACAGTTTTATCGAGATGGGGACCATGAAGTTCCTTGCAGTGCCTTATGCTCTATATGCCCAGAAATCTCTTGAACCGGGACCACAGGGACCAAAAGGTGATTCAGGGCCTCAGGGAATTCAGGGAGAGACAGGAACCCAGGGACTGAAAGGCGATACCGGGCCGCAGGGAGTGAAAGGTGACACTGGTCCGCAGGGGCAGCAGGGCGTTCAGGGACCAAAAGGCGACCTGGGGCTGCAGGGGCTAAAAGGTGACACTGGTCCGCAGGGTGTCCAGGGTCTGAAAGGCGAAACAGGACCACAGGGACTGAAAGGTGACACTGGTCCGCAGGGTCAGCAGGGCGTTCAGGGACCAAAAGGCGACTTAGGGCTACCGGGACTGAAAGGTGACACTGGTCCTCAGGGGCCTCAGGGAGTACAGGGATTAAAAGGCGACGCAGGGATCCAGGGTCAAAAGGGTGATGCAGGCGTCCAGGGACCTCAGGGAGTCCAGGGATTAAAAGGCGACGCAGGGATCCAGGGTCCGAAAGGTGACGTGGGTGTCCAGGGACCTCAGGGAGTACAGGGATTAAAAGGCGACGCAGGGATCCAGGGTCCGAAGGGTGATGCAGGTGTTCAGGGGCCTCAGGGAGTACAGGGATTAAAAGGCGATCAGGGTGATCCTGCATCGGATAATCAGACTCTCTCATTTGACGGCTCAAACCTTTCTATTTCAATGGGTAGTGGAGGCACACCGAGTACTGTCAACCTGTCAACACTTAATATTCCTCATTCACTTACCGTTACAGGTAACAAACTTTCAATCCTGGGAGGTAATGAGGTAGTCCTGCCTGATCAGATACAGGATCTCTCACTAGATGCTAACAATATCCTGAAAATCAGTAAGAATATTACTGCAACTCCGATCGATCTGACTCCTTATAAACAAAACCTGACATTCAATTCTTTAACGGGATCATTGGCCATTTCAAATGGAACGGGGGCTGACTTATCATCACTCAGGAATGATGCAATACAGGATCTCTCACTTGATGCTAACAATATCCTGAAAATCAATAAGAATATTACCGCAACACCGATTGATCTGACTCCTTATAAACAAAACCTGACATTCAATTCTTTAACAGGATCATTGGGTATATCAAATGGTACGGGGGTCGACCTGTCATCGCTCAGGAATGACGCAATACAGGATCTTAGTCTGGATCTGAATAACAAACTAACAATTACGAAGAATACAACTCCAACTGTGATTGATCTTGCGGTTTTCAAACAGAACCTCGGTTATAACCCGGCCACAGGTTTCCTGAGCATCTCAGACGGCACGGGAGTTGACCTCTCTGCCCTTAAAACTGATGAAATTCAGGATATTA
>JGI20214J51088_10000467_pt1 | contig 28475 bp, 19 predicted proteins | sample WetSurMetagenome_FD_51088 | JGI IMG/M metagenome (IMG submission 51088) | reverse complement strand
ATTTGTAACCCGTTATTCTTCGTATAAATAAAATTTGATGCTTCATCCAGAAACTGACCAGTCGGGCATGGGTATTTAATTGTCAGACCAAGACGTCCCTCACTGATAAGCCTGCTTGAAATCTTCACTCCAAGGATGTCATTGTCATCCTGACCAATCAGAGAGATTACCTCAACCGGAACGCCATCCACCTCAAACCTGCTTACAATTTCACCGTTCCACAGGTCAAGCTTTTGGTCTATATTTTTAATATCCGAAACAGCAATTGTTATGCCATCCGATTTTTTAATACTTAATCCAACCGAGGCAAGATGAATGCGATGAGGGTTTTGACGGAGATAATCAGCAGCTTCTCTTGCCGGCCATTGGCAGGCATATGGGATATTCCGCCCGTGTGATTCAAGTGACTGCAGGGTCTCGTCAATGGAAAATTCTCTCTGTGCCGGAAAACTGTGCCATCCCCACTCTGACATAGTTCCAAGGGGCACGCCATTATGATATTCCACAGGGAACGTCTGCAGGCCTGTGATATCCATTGTCATGGCAAAGCGCCCGTTACCCAGGGTAAGTGAGTTAAGGGTATCGACTTCGTTTATATTAATATCATGCCGCGAAACGACTGTTTCCCTGTCTATCTTCTCCCTGCTGCAGGCGAGACAGAGGATAATCAACCATACTATGCCCGTGGTTCTTATCATTGACAATTACTGAACGATAAGCTCATTCACATCATCAGTGCTCTTCCAGTCGCGTGCATCGGGACTCTCAACAGAAGTTGTGCAGTTGACGAAAGTTACTTTATCTGTATGCCTGATAAAGAAGCCATAGGCATTGGTGTCTCCGAACTTACTGCCTTCGGGATAGGAGGCATCGTATTCAGGCACCTTTTGATCCGTTGTTTTTATGCCCCCCATTACCGTGAAGCAGCAGTTTTCAAACGTAATATTCTGAATATTATGCCCTTTGATGCCTGTGATGATTGATGGGTATTGCTTTGTAAAATGTTCTCCTTCAATATTTTTAAAACTGATGTTTGAGATGGCGCCTATCCTTGTCGCGCGTCCGGGCACTGTCCTGCGTCTGTCGCCAAGAACAATAAAGATAGCCTGTCCGCAGTTGCTTATCTTACAGTTGCTTATGGTGATGTTATCTATCATCGCGCCGTCGACTGATTCGATAGCGATGGCGGAGTTTTTAACGGCATTTACCAGCGTCAGGTCAGAGACCTCGAAGTTGGTGAAACTGCCGAGGCCATCGGTACCCAGCTTGAAACAGTTACCAGGTGTCACATTGATCTTGTCGAGGAAGCACCTTCTGACAAACACGTCCCTGCATCCGTATTCACTGCCGCTCTTAAAGCAGATGCCGTCGTCCTCGGACTTAATATTGCAATCCTCAATGAGCACATTATGGCAATCGACTATATCTATCCCGTCACGGTTGGGGGTGAGGGTGCCGGTGTCGACCTTTATACCCCGTATGGTGATGCTGTCTGATTCGATATAGACCTGTGTCCAGCATGCGGGTTTAAGCATGGTTATATTGCTGATGGTAATGTTTTTACATCCCACGAAGGCGAGGAGGGAAGGGCGGTCTTTCTCGGTGCCCAGACCTGCCACATTCATCCATGGTGTAAAATCGCCCTGACCGCATATTGTTCCTCCTCCGGTGATGGTGACCTTTTTAACATGATTGCCATAAAAGAGCCGTCGCTGACAGTCGTCCTTCATGCGGTTTGGGAAAACGGTCTCAATCAGGCCACGGGGATAGTCAAGGTCGCTGTAAGACTGTATGCCAAGGACTGTTGCTGTTGAATCGATGCAGATGGTGATGTTACTCAGGAGCATCAGCTGACCGGTGAGGAAGGTGCCGTTTTTTAGGAGCACCGTGCCGCCGCCCGGGCCAAAGCTGTTGATGGCTCTCTGGATGGCATCATGATCGTTGGTGCGGCCATCACCTGCTGCACCGAAGTCGCGGACATCAGCAACAGGGCCGGAGGCCGAGATGGTTGTCGCCAGCGATAGCATGACGAAAATGAGAATTGTGCGGTTCATGATTTTTTGTTTAGGGTTAAGCGTGATGCGTGATGCGTGATGCGTGCATAAATATCCTCGTTTTTTGGGAAGTCTTCCGGAACAAAGACACTTTTGAATATTAATTCTTACATCGTTTTTATCTCCATTTCGGCTCAACAGGAACCCTCTCGCCGTCGCCGGTGGTATACTCTTCAAGAGAGTTCTCCTTAGACTGGATCACTGTGTAAATCATTATCTCATCCGAGGTGTTTGTCAAGCCTCGCTTGCCCTTTGGGGAAACGCGGATAACACTCCCTTCCTTTATGCCGAAACAGTCGTCGTCAACCTGGAAGAATCCGCTGCCTTTGAGAATTATATACGTCTCCTCATTTTTTCTGTGGATATGAAAGTAGGGGACCTCGGTGTGGGGGGGGATGGAGTTGAATGAAATCTCCGTCCCGGTAGATTTTGTTGCCTCCTTAAGAAAGACCTTGCCTTCTATCTCGCGTTTGCTGACAGGATGTATCAGCGAATAATCGAGCCACCCGTTAAGCGGGCCAAGGTCTATTGCAGTATAAGTCACACCTTCTGATATCTTTTCAGTTTTTTTCATTTTATTCTGTTCTTTATTCGTTCAAATTTAATAATAAAAACAGCTGTTATTTCATTATAAATGAGTCACAAATTGTAGTTCACAGAGGATATTCAAAGTTCAGGATTCCGTGAATTTCAGGTCTTGTGCTCATGATTTCAACATAACATTTTAGCATGGGCACCTCTCCCCGTGCCGGGGAGAGGTCGGGAGAGGGGCAGCTTATAGACTATTTCACAACAAACATATGTTGATTATTGTCATTTAGAAAGGCTATCTCCCGCCTTGAATTCTGCTTGCTATAGGTGTCGGTGACAGTCACAAATGCTTTGTCATCATCTTCATAATGGCATGAGTAAACTGTTTGCACGTTGCCATCAATGTTCACTTTCTTTACAGAGTCAATAATATATTTTACCTCATATTCCTTCTCAAAACGAAACAGACCTGTCCTGACACGTGCTAGGATCAGCTTCTTCTTTGGATCTATTGTTATTCTTCCTGTTTTGTTCTCCGTCAGGCTTCCCTTTACGCCGTTGATTGTGCTGCAGCTGTAAAGCGTCCTGTAGGTTACACTCTGTGCATTCAGCGAGGCGAGTCCGGAGAAAATAACAGCCAGAGCTATCAGAAAATAATTTTTCATATAGGAATATTTAAACCTGGTCCTTGTTAATTAAACGACAAAAGTTCGTTTTCATTTTTCAAGTCTCTGTTAATTAAACGGGGGATATGCACCAACAAACTTCATATCTTTCTTTGCAAGGTTAAGCAGCTTACTTATGTCAGCGGGAATGACAACACCATCGCTGTTACCCTTGAACGATTTTAAGGAACCAAAGTTTTTAAGCTCTGTGCTTTTAAAGACTGACACACCGGGATAGAAATTGTTAGCCGAAGAAAACTCTGGATAGATGTTTTGTAGGCCATCAGTTGTCTTGAAAAACTCCTGGCTTTCTTTATCAGTTGCCTTCGCCCAGTATATTACCGGGATGGCATCTGAAACGGATGGTGTGACAAAAACATTGCCTTCAAGTTTCTCAAGCTGTGGTTTGTAATTTCTCTCATAAAACTTATCTGGCTGCCATATAAACAACAATGGTCTGGCATGATCGGCATCACCATACATCAGGTTGTTTATGAAAACATGATTTATACGCTTATCAACACCGGATCCGGTACCTGAATGCCAGCCGAACATCCCGTCAGTCTCCGGTGTACGTTCGTTACGCCCAAAGGTGGCGGTGCTGTTTATAAATGTGTTGTTGTAAACCCTGGCACCTGTGCTGTTGAGGATATGGATACCCTGATCACAGTTGAGAAAGACGTTACCGGCACAGATGACATTCTTTGATATCTCAAAGAAGAAGCCGTTCTGGCTGGGCCATGTCTTTTTATTATCAAACCCTATGCTCCCGTCACCAACATTCTCAACCCAGTTATTTACAAAGACACCATCGACATTGCCAACATCATACCATATGCCGTTTGATTCAGGCAGCTCCGTTACAAGGTTATCACGGCAGGTGACACGGTGACTCTGGTTGAATATCTTAACTGCAGCAGGGTAATAGCCTGTTATATGCTCAATGTTGTTTCGCATAAATATGTTTTTCTCGAGCAGAACATCATTTGAAGCGATTATATAAATTCCTTCTGTGCTGGTATCGCTGATCCTGCAGCTCCTGATAACCAGTCCGTCGCCCCTGAGATAGGCAGCTACACGTGAGCAGAAGGTGATGCTGCAGTCTTCAATTGTGGTACCAACTACCTGTTTGCCATGGTCAGCCTCGGCAGAGATGGCTTCGGGCTCAGTGCCGTCAACCTCGATGGCTCTGTAGGCATATTGTGTCAGTGTGATGCCCCTCAGGATAAACCCTTTCTTATCCGATTGTTTACCATTGCATTCGCCTGTTACCCTGTGGATGGCGACATCAAAGGCTGTTATCTCAATAAGTTTATCTTTGGGGTCAGTACCGATATACACCACTCCTTTTTCATAGTCGATGAAGAAAGTGTTTTCGCAGACTTCATTTACCTCGCTTACCGATTGCAGAAAACGGCCATTGATGAATACCATGTCATTGTTGAATTTCTGCAGTGGTGTCTCTTTACCATATTTTGACCGGTTCCACCAGTCGAGTGGTTTTGCCGGGAAGAGATGATCCCACTTTATGGTCCACAATCCGTTACCCTGATCCTTCCATCCGGTGGCGACATAAGTTCCTTTCAGCACCGGCTGCTCATCACCATAAGGCTGTAAGGTTATGCCCTGGTTAATTATGAGGTTTCCCGTGCGGTATATTCCGCCACGTAGGATGATGAAATCGCCTGTCCTGGTTTTCTCTACAGCGGATTCAATGGTAGTTGGTTTATCAGGCGAAAGACCCTGCTCACCGGCATTGCCATCGGGTGAAACATAATAAACGGTTCCGGCCGTCTTTGGCACCTCATATGTCTGTCTCACGGGTCCGTAGGGTCCGCCGGAGGGCTGAGCAACGGCCCGGATGGGGTAAACGAGGAGAATCACAAAAAGAGATAAGATGATTCTTACATTGTGTTGGATATGTGGTGTTTTCATTGTGTGGGTTTTTTTCACGATTTCCATAAATCAAATTTAAAAAATTGAGACGGATAAATGGGTTATTGTGAATACAATTTGGTAGAGACGCGATTTATCGCGTCTCTGCAAATAATACATAACAATGGGGAAGACGTGATGAATTGTATTATTATGAAGGATATGTAACAATGTCGGAGACGCGATGAATCGCGTCTCTACGTGATGTCATTTTTTACATGATTTGAAATGTATAATACATAAACAGAAAAGATTATTATTTTTGGACGACATTGATGTTATTAACCCTGACATCCCTTGGACGAACTCTATCTCATATCACGATTGAAACAGAAGGATAAGGTCGTATTCGACTTTATCTTTAATTATTATTATTCCGGACTGTGCGTTTATGCTAAACAGTTCACCGGCTCAACTGAGACCTCTGAAGATATCGTTCAGGATTTCTTCGTCAGCTTGTGGGTTAAGGCCTTTACACTGGAGATAAATGAATCACTCAGGGCATATCTCTTCTCATCTGTAAAAAACCGTTGTCTCGACTTTGTTAAACACAACAGGGTGAGGGCAAAGTATGAAGAGAGTATTTTCAATGAACCGGAGGAACAGGAAAACGATAATTTCAGTCTGTACATTGAAGCAGAGCTTCGCGAAGCTATAGATAAAAGCCTTGAGAAACTGCCGCCACGGTGCCGCGAGGTATTTTCTCTCAGTCGGTATGAGGGAAAGACAAACCAGCAGATTGCCGATCTGCTTGGTCTGTCAAAACGCACAGTTGAGCTTCAGATAAGCAATGCGCTCAAAATTCTGCGCACAGAGCTTAAACCTTTCCTTCCGCTTTTCATCATACTGTTCAAGATAAAGTAAAATTCCGCCTCCTTTAATTTGCACAATGTTTTATGAGCTTATAATTTGCTGTAATACAGCCATCTTAAAAATATTTTAGGTTTTGTATATGTGTTTCTTATTCTGTTGTCGTCTTCCATATAAATAATAATACCGGTTTATGGAAGATCACGACAGGAATTTGACAGAGGCGATGCTGCCGGAGTACTTTTCAGACAAGCTGACGGCAGAAGAGAAGAAGCTGGTTGATGAATGGAAAACAGCATCAAAGGAGAATGCTGATCTCTTTGAAGAATATCGCAGGTTGTGGAAGTCGATGGGGCTGCTGAAGGAGATGGATGAGATAGATACAGTTAAGGCTCTGAAGACTGTTAATAAAAGGATTGAGACAGGAAGCGCTTCTTCATACCGTTTTATTACAATATTGACCAGGATAGCTGCTATTCTATTTATCCCGCTCCTTTGTTACACGCTTGCTATGTATTTCTCAGGTAAGACTGATATTGGTGGCAGGAAGTCAGATATAGCCTGGCAGACCATCAGCACAAGCGTTGGCATGCGTGGAAGCATAAACCTGCCTGATGGAAGTCGGGTGACACTCAACTCGGGCTCAGAGATTAAATACCCCACACGCTTTACAAAAGGAACCAGGGAGGTGCAACTCACCGGCGAAGCCTTCTTTGAGGTAACTAAAGATAAGAAGCATCCTTTTATTGTCAAAACAGGCAAACTTAATGTTGAGGTGCTGGGAACAACTTTTAACGTGTCGGCATATAATGATGGTAAGCCTGTTGAAGTTGTGCTCGCAACCGGAAGCATTAAGCTTTTCTCAGGTGAAGGGCGCGATAAGAAACAGCTTGCTTTGCTTGAACCAGGTCACAGGGCTGTATATAATCCGTCGGATAATAAACTGTCGGTTTCGGGAGTGAACACTGATAAATATCTTGCCTGGAGAGATGGGAACATCATCTTCAGAGATGATTCAATGAGTGATGTTATCAACAGGCTTGAGCGCTGGTTCAATGTTGATATTTATGTGGAAGATAAGAGCATCCTTGATTATGAGATCACTGCCAGGTTCCATGATGAGACTCTTGAACAGGTGCTCACACTTCTCAAGCTGTCATCAGGGATTGAATATACAGTTGAAAAAAACAGCCAGTTGAAGGATGGCGATTTCACCAGAACGAAAATATATCTTAAAAAGAAATAAAAATAAAAGGTAAGTGCAGCGAACACTTACCTTGAGTTCAGTCTGTTGTTAAACAAAACTAAACCTCTAACAAAAAAGCAATTTATGAAGAAAAATGCTCATTTCAAAGGGTTTCGGCAAAAGAAGATGCCACTCCCCCAAAAGTTGATTTTGCATCTGTTTCTTGTTGTTTGTCTGTTACTCAATATACAGGCAGTAAAGGCACAAAACACAGAGCTTAAGCTTAAGTTCAAAGATGCACCTCTGAAGGAAGTATTGACTGCCATTGAGAAGCAAAGCAGCTATACTTTTGTGTATAACAGTAAGATTATTGATGTCACCAGGCCTGTAACTATTGACATTGTTGAGAGTAATATAAAAACTGTTCTGGACAGGCTTTTGAAAGATGCAGGAATAGCCTACAATATTCTGGAGAAACAGATTGTGCTTTCTGAAAAACCTGCTGAGGTGCAGAAGCCGCCTGTAAAGATCAGCGGTGTTGTGACTGATGAGAACAAGGCACCAATGATGGGTGTATCAGTGGGTGTTCCGGGAACAAGTACAGGAACATATACTGATCTGAATGGTAATTATACGCTTGATGTTCCGGCGCAGGTAAATCAATTGATCTACTCATATATAGGGTATAACCAACAGGAGGTTTTTATCGAAGGACGGACCACGATTGATGTTCAAATGCAGCAGAAGGTACAGAACCTCGATGAGGTTGTGGTTGTGGGTTATGGTTCGATCCGTAAGAAAGACCTTACCGGTTCAATAGTATCAGTCAGAACAGAAGATCTGAATTCGCTTCCTGTTCCGAGCATCGGCGATGCACTTCAGGGAAGGGCATCTGGTGTACAGGTTATTTCTTCCGGGATGCCCGGTACTGATCCTGCTTTTGTGATACGCGGTATGTCGTCAATCAACAGCACATCTCCGCTTTTTGTAATTGATGGTGTGCCTGTTACAAGCGGATTGAATACGCTTAACCCCAGAGATATTGAATCATTGCAGATACTTAAAGATGCTTCCTCTGCTGCCATTTATGGCTCAAGAGGTGCAAACGGTGTTATAATAGTGACAACTAAAAGAGGCAATTCTGAAAAGAGCAACCTGAACTTTGATTATTATTATTCAGTGCAACAGCCTGTAAATATGATAAAGATGCTCAATGCGTCAGAGTATGCTGCTTACAATAACGAGATGCTGAGTAATGCAGGTGAAGCAACTAACCCTGAATGGGCTGAACCGTCAACACTCGGGAAAGGCACTGACTGGCTAGGTGAGCTTGTGAATCCGGCACCTATGCAGAACATCTCATTATCATACTCTTCCAATACAGGAAAGACAAACATGTATACCTCAGTGAACTACCTCACTCAGGATGGCATAATTATCAATACCGGATACAAGAGGCTGACTGTTCAGTTTAATGCCGACAATAAAGTATTTGATTTCCTGAAATTCGGGAACAACATTACTCTTAACCACGACGTAAAGAGAAGCGGTGATTATAACCTGAAAAACACCATGGGATCATTGCCAACCCAGACTATCTATAATGAAGACGGCAGCTTTACAAACCAGAACTCCCTGTATCCGCAGTGGTATGGTGGTATTGACAACCCTATTGGCAAGGCTACACTGAATAAGAATCAGACTAACGGTTACAATATTATTGGTTCTATTTTCAGTGAGCTGGATGTTCTCAAAGATTTTCATTTCAAAACCAATTTTGGTCTGCAACTTAATATCTGGGATGACCGCAGCTGGGATCCAAGACATGCATGGCCCGCAGCACCTCAGACTTTAGCCTCATTATTTGAGAAGTATAGTAAGTCGCTAACATGGTTGTGGGATAACACTCTTACATATAACAAGGTTTTTGATAACAAACATTCGGTAAGTATAATGGCTGGTACCAGTGCACAGGAGAATAATTATGAATGGATTGCCGGCAGCCGGAAGGGGTATATCTCCGAAGAGACACAGGTTCTTAATGCAGGAAGCACAACAGGTGCCACTGCCACGGGCAGCAAAAGCGATTGGGCTCTCTTTTCATATTTCGGTAGAGTAAACTACGCTTTTGAAGATAAATACCTCGTTACTGCAACAGTCAGACGTGATGGTTCTTCCCGTTTTGGCCCCGGTAACAGGTTCGGTACTTTCCCATCTGCTTCGGTGGCATGGCGTATCTCAAAAGAAAACTTCCTGAAGTCTGTGACTTTCATAAACGATCTGAAACTTCGTGCAGGTTATGGTGAGACAGGCAACCAGGAAATAGGCAGTAACTACCCGTACGCATCGTCGCTTGCAATAGCAAACACCAGCTTTAATAACACATCGGTACAGATGGTTTACCCGCTTGCAATGCCTAACTATGGAATACACTGGGAGACTGTAAAACAGACAAACCTCGGATTTGATGCAACAATCCTCAATAACCGGGTGAAACTCTCCGTTGACGGGTTTGTAAAGAACACAACAGGGATGCTCGTAAGAGGTGTGGTTATTATTACAACCGGTTATGATAATAAAGACGATGTAAACAGACCTTATGTCAATGCCGGTAAGATGCAGAACAAAGGTGTTGAGGTAGCTGTGGAAACACAGAACCTTACAGGAGACTTTAAATGGACTACCTCGATGAATCTTACATACGTTGAGAACAAGATAATTGATCTGTGCGATACTGTTCCTCTTACAACAGGCAGCATAGACGGCAATATAAATCAGTCGGCAGCTCTCCACATGAACGGACACCCTGGTAATGCTTTCTTTGGATATGTCACACAGGGAATCTTCCAGAACGCAGCTGATGTGAATAATGCTGCATTGCAGAATGCAGGCGCCACTCAGGCAGGAGACATAAGATTTAAAGACCTTAATAATGATGGTGTGATTAATGAAGATGACAGGACTTTTATCGGTAATCCAAATCCGAAATTCATTCTCTCATTAAATAACACTTTCACCTATAAGGGGTTTGATCTGAACATTTTCTTCCAGGGAGCTTTTGGCGGTGATATCTTTAACGCAAACCGCCTGCAAACAGAAGGTATGGACGCTGCAAGAAATCAAAGTAAAGAGGTTCTTCACCGCTGGACCGGAGAAGGCACGAGCAATTCCATGCCGAGGGCTGTCTTTGGTGACCCTGCTCAGAACAACCGTATCTCTGACCGTTATGTTGAAAACGGATCCTACCTTCGTCTTAAGACGTTGAGCCTTGGCTATACCCTTCCTGAAATATATGCCGGCAAAATAAAAGCATCTAACCTGCGGGTTTATGTCACTGCACAAAACCTGTTTACTATAACCAAATACTCCGGTATTGATCCTGAGGTTGGTATCGATGGCATCGATAATAATCTATATCCTTTGACCAGGGTATTCAGCATAGGTGCCAATATGAGTTTCTAACAAAAAAATTCTATAAGTCATGAAATTCACAAAATATATCCTTTTTATCCCGTTGCTGACATTAATATCATGCACCGATAATTTCCTTGACCGTTCATCTTCAGAAGACATCAACACCTCATCTTTTTATAAGACTCAGGATGATGTCATAGCTGCTATCAACGCAGCCTATAACCCTTTGCAGAGACCAAAACTGTATAATCTCCGCATGTGGACCACAGATATTATGGCTGGAAACAGCGAAGTGGGAGCTAATCCAAGTGATTCGAATGATGGTGTTGAGACCAAGAACCTGGCAAATTTTACAACAACCACTGATAATGCAGGCGTTCTTGACCTGTGGCGTGGTCCATGGCCTGGTATTCTTTACAGTAATATAGTTCTTGACAGGGCACCTGCAATTGAAATGAATACAGATCTTAAGAATCGTATTCTTGGTGAAGCATATTTTCTTCGTGCCACTTATTACTTTATCCTTGTACGTTGTTTTGGAGATGTACCTCTTATCACTGAACCTTACTGGGGTGATGAAGCGGAAAATGCCAGACCATCACGTACATCAAAAGACATTGTCTATGATCAGATAATTGCCGATTACACCAACGCAATTAAATTACTTCCTTTCCGTGAAACATATTCAGGGTCAGATATTGGAAGAGCCTCAAAGGGATCTGCTGCGGGAATGCTCGCAAAGGTTTTCCTTACTCTTGGCAAAACCGAGAAACACTGGAACAGGGTTGTCTCTCTGTGCGATACAGTTGCCGGATGGGGCTACTCCCTTAATACTTTGTATAAAGATAACTTCAACCCCGATGCTGAAAACACCAAAGAGTCTCTCTTTGAGATTCAGTATATGACGGGCATTGAAGCTGACTTCTGGAAAGATAATAACCTTTCTTCATGGACAACAAACTATATGGGTCCGCGTGATTCTCCTCTTACCACAGTAGGATGGGGATGGAACCAGCCGACGCAGGAGTTTGTTGATTCATATGAAGCAGGTGACCTGAGAAAAGATGTTACCATATTCTATAACGGATGTCCGCTATTTGACGGCAAGCCGTATAACCCGGCATATGCTTACAAGACAGGTTATAACGTACGAAAATTCATCGTCGGGAAGTCATATATAGCTTCTACATACAACGGGAGCCCGCTTAATTTCCCCGTTCTCAGATATGCTGATGTGCTGCTGATGAAGGCTGAAGCCCTGAATGAGGTGGGACGAACAGATGAAGCTTACACTCCTCTTAACCTCGTTAGACACAGAGCCGGACTTGATCCCGTACAGGGACTTTCAAAAGATGACTTCAGAATCAAAGTCCTGCATGAGAGACGTATGGAGCTTGCTTTTGAGGGTGATCGCTGGTTTGACCTTATAAGGATAGATGACGGACAGTATGGCCTTGACTTTTTGCACTCAATAGGTAAAACAACCGCTACATCCAAACACCTCCTGTTGCCTATTCCACTGGTAGACTGTGATGCGAATCCAAACCTTCTGCCAAATAACCCGGGTTATTAAAATAGTGAAGCATTTAAATAAAAAGAGATTCATATGAAAACAATATATAATAAATACTTTCTTAAGTGGAAGAAAATGAGATCACTGCCTTTTCCGGCCGTAATCCTTCTGCTGACAATGCTCTTTTCATGTACCAGTTATGATGAGTACATCCCTGACGGAATGAATGCTGACCTCTCTGTTTCAACAACCAGCTCAAGCTATATCCTGACACAAAAAGGTGCGTTAACCACAACCGGAATAGCCTTTAACTGGACAACAGGTTCAAATAACGGCACCGGTGCTTCAATCACCTATGAGCTTCAGATTGATAAGAAAGGGAATAATTTTGCTTCCCCACTGGTATATAGCATGAATAAGGCAATATATACCAAGTCATTCACCGTAGCAGCTTTGAATGATATTCTTCTGAACCACTGGAGTTTTACTCCCGGAACTGTCGCAGAAATAGAGGCTAAAGTCATTGCTCATATTAATACTGATCCGGCGACAACAGAGGTCTCAAATATTCTTTCTGTTTCTGTGACGCCCTATATACCTGTATCAACCACACTTTATATCTATGGTGACGCCACTGAAGGTAAATGGGATATTTCCAAAGCCAAGGCCCTGACTGCCGATGAAAGCGAACCTACTACATTTACTTTCAAAGGATGGCTTAATCCGGGTTCATTTAAATTCCCTGTTAATACAAACGCTGATCTCCTGCAGAACATGTACATGAAAAATGTGTCTGATACCACTAAAATGTATTTACATAAGGGAGGAGACAGTGATGACAGCCAGTGGAAGATTGGAATAGCCGGGTTATATAAGATAGTTGTAAACCTGTGTGACCTGACAATTAAAATAACAGCTCTTCAGGGCGCTGAGTTTACTGAAATGTTCATGGTAGGTGATGCAACTCCAAACGGCTGGGATATCAGCAAAGCCACAGCAATGGTTCAGGACGAGGATAATCCGTTTATCTTCAGGTATGATGGTGTTCTGCTTGTCGGTGATTTTAAATTCCCCGTTAACCAGAACTCCGACTGGGGACAGGATATGTTTATGAAAGGAAGCGACAGCACGATTGTTTACAGACACACCGGTGGCGCCAGTGATGACAGTAAATGGCATATTTATAAAAGTGGCTGGTATTCAGTGGTTCTTGACCTTGAAAACATGACACTCTCATATGAACGCCTTGACCACCTTTATATAGTTGGAAGTGCAGCACCGTGTGGATGGACCATAGGAGAAGCAATTGAACTTACCCAGGGCTCCAGCGGATATGAGTTTGTTTATACAGGAAGTCTCGTTGCCGGTGATTTTAAATTTCCGTTCAATCGCAGCACAAGCTGGTCACAGGATATGTTTATGAAAGATCCTGCTGATGAAAGTAAGTTATATTTCCATGAAGGTGGTGCAAGCGATGATAATAAATGGACCATCACAAGTGCCCAGGAAGGGAATTACGTCATCACACTGAACTTAAAAGATTTAACAATAACGCTCGATAAACAGTAAATTATCCATAGTACTTTAGTAATTTAAAATGGCTGGCTAAATAATACAGCCAGCCATTTTTAATAAAATGACATGAAAAGAATGATCTTGATAAATATACTTTGCTTTCTCATCCTGACATCGTGCAATAAAGGAGACAGCCCTGGCCCTCAGATCAACAAGGTGACAATCAGTATTTCCACTGATAAGGCTGTTTATAATCCTTCAGATGTTGTTTATTTCAAAACGGATAAAGCCCTGCCTTCCACCGCTCACGTGCGTTACAGATACCTGAACCAGACGCTGCACGAGACGACTTTAAACGGACAATCATGGTCATGGACAACACCTTCAACCGACTATACAGGGTACATGGTCGATGTCTATGACATGATAGATAATGAGGAGTACATTTACGGTAGTATTGCCGTTGATGTCTCTTCAGACTGGTCTAAATTTCCCAGGTATGGGTTCTTGTCTGAGTTTCCTCAGCTTACTGATGAACGGATGTCAGATGTTATTGACAGCCTTACCCGTTATCATATTAACGGATTGATGTTCTACGACTTTGAAAACAAACATCACAAACCTCTTGCCGGCACCACTGCAAATCCTGAAAGCAGCTGGTATGATATTGCAAAAAGAACAAATTACCTTACAACCGTTCAGGGCTATATTACAAAAGCACACGAAAAGAACATGCAGGCAATGTTTTATAATCTCGCTTATGGGGCATGGAAAAATGCTGCAGCCGATGGCGTGTCGTCAGAATGGTATATGTATACGAATACATCTCATACAACTATAGACTACATTTATCTGGATGACAGCTGGTCCAGCAGCATATACCTGCTTGATCCTTCAAATACAGAATGGCAGGATTATCTTGCCAGACAGAACAGAGATCTGTATACAGTTTTTGATTTTGACGGCTTTCATGTAGACCAGGTAGGAAACAGGGATAAGAATCTTTATACATATAACGGAAATCTCATAGATCTGCCCGGTACATTTGCACCTTTCCTTAATGCAATGAAAACAAAGGAGCCAGGTAAAAAACTTGTTATGAATGCAGTTGATCAGCTTGGACAGGAAGGCATTGCCACAACCGGTGTCGATTTTCTTTATTCTGAAGTATGGACACCATCAACCTATGAGGGTCTTGCAAAGGTCATCACCGATAATAATGCGCTCTGCAACAATACAAAAAACACCGTCCTGGCAGCATATATGAATCGCGGACTCTCTGATCAAAAGGGATTTTTTAACCTTCCCGGTGTGCTTCTTACAGAGTCAGTCATCTTTGCATTTGGGGGATCACATATTGAGCTTGGGGAACACATGCTTGTGCACGAATATTTCCCTAACTCAAACAGAACTATGAGTGTTGAGCTTCAGAAAGCAATGACATCTTATTATGATTTTCTGGTTGCTTATGAAAATTTACTTCGCGACGGAGGTGCTTTCAATACAGCAAATGTCACTTCAACCGACCGACAAATGAATCTGAACAACTGGCCTCCTGAAACAGGTAATGTTGCAGTGCTGGGCAAAGAGGTGGGGAAACGCCAGATAATCCATCTTATCAACTTTTCCACAGCTGCAGACCTTAACTGGCGTGACAATGACGGATCAAGAACAGTGCCGGTAAAATATTCCAACTGTAATCTTGATATTAATGTCTCAGGGACAGTAAGTAAAGTATGGTATGCAAGTCCTGATTATATTCATGGCTCATCAACAGAAATTGAATTTGTTCAAAGTGATAATACAATCTCTTTAAAAATTCCATTTATGCAATATTGGGGAATGGTAGTTATTGAATACAGGTAAAAAGAGCAGTTTAATCTGAATTGCAGGGAAGGGCAGGTTTTTATTACACTGAGATCACTGATTAAAATGGGGGCTTTGGGCGGAAGTATTATTAGTTGATCTCGGTGTAATTACTTTTAACATCAACCCGATTAATTCTAATCTTATTCTTTGAAAAATATTTACAAACTTTACAATCAGTAAACGTTAAGTGATAAACAGTTGTTTGATATGAAAATTTCAATAAATCCAGCTTTAATACTTTTATCAGTTACGGTAATGACCGCCTGCACCGGGAATAGCTCAAAAAAACTCTATTCTTCCGAAAAGTTCGCTATCTATGCCGACAGGGTGGAGCAGGGCCCGTATAAAGCTATTGCAGTGGCTGATAATATCATGGTATCTGACTACCAGAGTCCGGCAAATGAGTTTTTCAACCCGCATATATCATTCAAATTCAGCATCAACGGCAGGGATAACGAGGCAGCTGCCGGAATGGACCACCAGGCTGTTCTCTTTAAACCTGACACGGGCACTCAGGTTATAAGGTGTGTCTTTGGTGAGAAGGATATGCCGGCTGTTAAACCAGCTGATGACAAGGTTGCCCTTCCGGCAAACACACCTGTGAAATTTGAGGTGGATATGCGCAGGGTGCTTGAACAGTTTGACAAACAGGGTTATTTTACAGATTTTAATGGCAATAAACTTTATAAATCTGACTTCAAGGGTGTATGGATTGCTGGCGGAACGGTGCCGATGTCGTGGGACTTTGAGAACCTGCCAGGCAGGAGCGACCTTCAGCTGAAAGACCCTGATGGCGATGGCATTTACTCATGCAAACTGGTATTCAACATCTATGATCCGGCTAAGCATACCACTTCAAAAAGAGTGATGGAGTCAGATCTCTCTGAATACCCTTCGCTGAAATCGTCATTCCCGCTTGCAAATGCATTATACCGCATGTCGCTTGAGGATCTGCTTCTTGACATTAGACCTGATACAACATTTCGTGCAGGCAAACAGTGGGACGGTGTGTGGACACGCGACATAAGCTACAGCATCATACTTTCACTTGCAGCGATAGAGCCTCAGATTGCAAAAAACAGTCTCCTGCGAAAAGTTCATAACGGAATCATCATCCAGGACACAGGCAGCGGGGGATCATGGCCGGTATCGACTGACAGAATCATATGGGCACTTGCTGCATGGGAGGTATATAAATCGACAGGTGACCAGGAGTGGCTTAAGGAAGCTTATGATATTATCAGCAGATCAATCAATGACGACATCAAAGTAGCTTTTGACACTGAAACCGGGCTCTTTTATGGCGAGTCATCGTATCTCGACTGGCGTAAACAGACATACCCTCTATGGATGGAGCCGATTGATATATATAAATCACATAACCTTGGGACAAATGCCATTTTCTATAAGACCCTTACCATTCTTGATGAGATGGGCAGGTCTCTGAACATAGAAAATGATTATTCAAAAAGAGCAATTGCTCTTAAGGATGCAATAAACAAATATATGTGGCAGGATAGCAAAGGTTACTACGGTCAGTACCTGTATGGTCATTACGGATACTCACTCTCAACAAGGAGTGAGTCGCTTGGAGAGGCCCTGTGCATCCTTTTCGATATTGCATCAGATGAGCAGAAGGGTAAGATGTTTGCCTCTGTACCTGTTATGGAGTATGGGATACCATGTATATATCCGCAGATACCAGGCATCCCTCCATATCATAACAATGCCTCATGGCCGTTTGTACAGGCTTACTGGAGCTGGGCAGCAGCACGCAGTGATAACGGTGCGGCAGTGGAGCATGGTATTGCCTCTATATACCGTCAGGCTGCACTGTTCCTTACAAACAAGGAGAACATGGTAGCCGGTAACGGTGATTTTAACGGTACTGAAATCAATTCAGACAATCAGCTGTGGAGCATAGCCGCCAATCTTGCCGTAGTACACAGAATTTATTTCGGACTCGATTACCAGGCAGACAAACTGGTCTTTAATCCATTCCTGCCAAAAAGCTTAAAGGGCTATTATGAACTGACAGGATTAAAATACAGGAATGCAATACTCGATATTTACATCTCAGGATATGGCAATGGCATCTCATCATTTGAGCTGGATGGAACAATACAGAATAAAAATGAGATACCGGCTCAGCTAACTGGTCATCACATGATTCGTATCGTGATGAACGGGAAATATGGTTCCGGGCCGGGAAAGATATCCGGTAGCCTCTTTTCACCGGCTACACCTGAGACTGAGTTACGGGATCAGATCCTTGAATGGAAGAAGGTTGAGGGCGCTGTCAAATACATGATTTACTCTTACGGCGTGCCGGTGGAAAAAACCACTGACAACGCCATTGATCTTAAAGAAAAAAGAGGCGAATACCAGGTTATGGCTATTGGCAGTGACGGGACTGAATCGTTCCTGAGCAAGCCGGTGCGATATGGATATAAAGACGATATTATCATAGAGGCAGAAAAGTTTGCAAGATCTTGTGACAGGAATCTTTCGGGTTACTCAGGGACCGGGTTTGTGGAGTTTAAGAAAGCGAGTCCGGCTTTTATGTTTACAGTGAATGTCCCCACGGCGGGCCGCTATTATATTGAGTTCCGTTACTCTAACGGGAACGGGCCTGTCAATACAAACAACAAATGTGCTCAGCGTTCTCTCTTCTGTAACGGAGCTTATTCCGGCTCTGCCATCTTCCCGCAGAGAGGCGGTGATGAGTGGTCGAACTGGGGCATGAGCAACCCGATAGACGTTGAACTTAATCCTGGTGAAAACAGACTTGAACTGCGTTTTGAGCCTTATAACAATAATATGAATGTTGAAGTCAATGACTTCATGCTTGATAATATAAGGTGCAGCCGGATAGAAAGCAGGTAGTAGGTAGTAGGTAGTAGGTAGTAAGTAGTAAGAAATAATTAGTAATCAGTATTTTATATCACCTACTACCTACTACTTACTACTTACTACTTACTATTTTAAATGTACTCGATGCTAACCAGCTTGAGCCACTTATCCTCGAGTATGCGCGCGATGCGCTTTACAACTGTGCGGCGTATCTCAAGGTCAACCGGCAGCGCCGGGTCCTGGTGGGCGGTGTTGATGCGCGTACCGACGATGAAGTTTATCTCATCGCTCTCCATTATCATTTTAACAATCTTGTCGGCAGGACCCTTGCCAAGCTTAACGCTGTTATTATAGTGTTTCAGCAGCTCATTTACCTTTTGCAGGGTGAGGATACCTTCTGTGATAAGGTCGATACCTTCCATGAAGCTCTCCGGCGGCAGTTCCTTGTCTTCAAACACCAGGTTGTCAACAATTTTTCTGTTTAGCTCCCGGGCAACTATATCGGCAGTGGTGCCTCCGCTAAGTATCACCTTGCCCTTGTAACCTGTCACGCGGGCGGCAAGCTCCTTGTCCTTCTCGCCGTCATAGGGAGGACCGGAGCAGAGGAGCAACTTCCTGGGTTCACGGAAATAAAGAATAGCACATGATATGTCGTCTCTGGCTTCATAGTTGTCGTTCTTGAAGGCCATAGTGGTAATCTTACCTGCCAGTTTTGAGGCGGAGATAGAGGGCTCACCGGATATGAGTGTCATGGCATACTGCTGGGCATTGTCACGCTCCCATCCAAGAGGGTAGGTCGCACTTCCCATGCCGCTCTGTGCCACTCCGTCGGAGGTAAGTATTATCCTGTCTTCCTTGGCCGGAAAAAAAGTGCATTTTCTCAGCCGCTTGCCTGCGTTCCTGCCGCTCTCAAGGATGACATCCTTCCAGTCGGGCTCAAAGGGCTGATTACCCCTCAGGATGATGCAGGCGGGATTATCGTACTCAAGGATATTTGTTCTTCCGTCACTCTCAATGTCAACTATTGTGAATGTGGAATAGCTGATCTTACGCTCGGAACAGACAGGCAGGGTGTTCATAATTATCTCGGCGATCTTGTCAGACTCCTTATGCTCCATGGTGAAGTTCAGAGCCATGGTGGAGGTGAGCGTAGCCAGTATGTTGGCTTTGACGCCGTGCCCCATGCCGTCGGAGAGCACAGCTATTATGCGGTTCTCTTCCCTCACGTTACGGAAGAGAAAGACATCGCCGCAGATACGCTCACCATGATGGTTGCGCTGCTGACTGTTTACCTCTATGAAGAAATCCCTGTTCATTTATGCGGCTCAGTCTTCTTGTTCTCTTTCTTCTGACGAAATGACTCGACTATGGAGTTGAGCATCTGCTCTGTCTCTGAAGCCCCTTCGCCAAGAAGGAACCCTATCTTCTGTACCATATCGAGGTTCTTATCTATCACTTCAGTAACCCTGTTTATCACCTCCTCACGCTGTACCTCCGGAGAGAAGAGATCGCGGATGACTGCCCCAGCGATCCTGTTCTGCCTTATAGGGAAGATAGAAATGTTGAACATCCTGTCTTCGAGCTGTACATCACGACTTACGACAGATTCATTTTCCTTCAGCACAAATGAGAAGATATTGTAAACATTGAATGGCAGCAGAGTCTTAAGGTCGGCGCCTCTGAGGCCCGGAATAATATCGGCAATGGTGCGGGCATCTTCACCTATTATCTGCAGGAAACTTTCGTTGGAGTGAAGTATCTTAAGGTCGTTATCCACTATCACCACGCCGTTGGGCAGTTTGTCGAGCATACTGTTCATTGTCTCGGAGGCATTCTGTGCAGCATCTTTTTCTCTCTGTGCTTTTTCTTCAGACTCCTTCAGGGCAATCTTTGTCTCAGACAGCTTTTTATTTGTCTGACGCAGTGTCTCAATGTATTCCTGTTTATTGCGAAGATTGTATGTGTGGCACATCTCAGGTACAGCAAGTCCTTTGGCCACTGTTGAGGCAAACTCGCGGCATGATCTGTATCCGCAGGCGTTGCAGTTAAGCTCTTCGGTAGTGTTACCCTTGCCAATGATCTTAAGCACCTCCATGATTGCTTCTTCCGAAGGCTCCGGGATGCGCTGATCGTTTACGGCAAATGTTCTTGAGAGATCGAGTTTTGACCATCTTGCCATATCCTTTTCCCACTGCTCCTTATTGAGTATGCTCACTCTTTTCTCGGCATACTGTCTTACAAGCGATCTGCGGCGGAAACGCTCATCATGTCTGATCATGCCGGGACCAAGAAGACATCCCTGGCAAAAGAAGAGATTGAAATGGTGCTTTATTGTATCAATATGGTTATTGAAATCGCTTATTGCTTCAGTAATGTCTTCTTTACCTGAGGCAGTGATGACACTGCTTGTCACCAGGTCACGTTTTATCCCGGCGGCCCTTAGTATGCCTGCGGGTAGCGGATAGAGTGCTCCCCAGTTACCATATGGAGGGTCGAAATCAGACATGGAGACAGTCTTCTCCTGGATATTGAATTCGTCAAAGAGTTTGCGCAGCTCAGTGAAGGTGAGTGCAGCATTTATGAGCTTACTGTCTTCATATAACAACACCTCATCCTTTATGTCAATACATGGACCGATATATACAACCGAAGCATCGGTGCCGTAAAGATCACGTGCCACCATAGCTGTGGCAATGGCAGGAGAGACAATCGGAGAGAGGTTTGCGACGAGGTCGGGATGGTACTTTTCTATCATCTCAACAATAGTCGGACAATTTGCTGTGATGTAATATTTCCCTTTTGCCTCGTCAAAGAGTTTCTTGTATGCATGAGCAACCAGGTCAACACCAAAGGAGACCTCCTGCACATAACTGAACCCCAGCATGCGTATCATGCCTACCAGCTTGCGGTAGTCAGTGATATCGTCAAACTCCGAGGCAATGCTTGCTGCCACGAGAGCCACTGTCTTATGGTTCTTCTCAAGCAACTCCCTGGCAGGAATAATTGAGTCACGAAACTCAATTGCCTTTGGTGAGCATGCGAGGAAACAGAGACCGCATCCCACGCATTTGTCCTTAAGAATGACAGGGTGCTTTCTCTCCGGCTTGACCTCAATGGCATTTACCGGGCAGACCCTTACACAGGAGTAGGAATTCTTGCATTTTTCCTCGTCGATATAAACAACCTGCTTTGTCTTGTTCATAAAATGTTTTATGAGATTCTGATAAGATCTGCAAGCTCAGTGTCAAGTATCTTTTCAATGTTACTGACATCTGTCTTTTCAATCAATTTTCCATTGATGACAACGAAGGGGCCCTCACTGCAATTGCCCAGGCACCTGGCGCCACGGAAGATAACTTTGTCGTCGAGATGGTTCTTTCTGAGGTACTCACGTATCACCTGCACCACGTCCCTGTTTCCTCTTGAAAAACAGGAACTGCCAAGACATATCTCTATTTCGTACGACTGTTTCATAAATGAGTAAAATCAAAAGTACAAAAAATAAAGTTTTACAGCGCTTAATAGAATATCAAACCACAAACCTTTGAGGAAACGCCGGCGAACACACAGATATTATAAAACCGTGTGAGACTAACTTTGATTGTCAGACTTATGAAGTTAAACCACAGAGGTCACAAAGAATACAGAGAAAACAGAAGAAAATCAATTTTAATGAAAAGGCCGAAACATATTATTTGGCAGGCTGCAGGCTCTTGCTCCATTTACATATCATATCTTTCTGAGCATCGGTAAGAACCGCACCCGGATTTGCTTCCCTGAAATTTTTCGGAGGCATAAAACCCTTTGTCACGGCATTACAGACCGATTCGGCTTTTTTTGCCTGTTTTTCAGCGCCGTAATTATCCCAATTTGAGAAATTTACCATAGACATTGCCATCTTTTTACCACCCTCGGCATGACAGGCCATGCATGAATTTTTGAGAACAGCTTTCACATCATCGGGGATAGGTGATGGAACAGGAGCACTTTTACTGCTACTCAGTACCCATGAGGTGCATACCAATATAATAACTAACAATCCGGAAAATAAATAGTACTTTTTCATGACATGAACTCTTTTGATGGTTACCAGCATAAAGTTAAGAAACAAAAATGAATCTCTTTAGTTCAGAAAGCAAATTAATGTGTTTGATTAAAAAATTCTTTTTCATCCACTCCTTCCACTGCGCAACTATAAGGTAAACAATAAAATAATTTAAAATTAACAGAGTTGAAAATATTTTTCACTTTGATGTTAATTAAATAACAATGTTTTTGAAATAACAATATGATTACATATATTTGTATAGGACACTAAGCATAAGAGTCCTTATTATGAGTAAGATAGAGAGCATCTTAAAACGCTACCAGGCCGGAAGGAAAGAGAGCCTGACACCTATTCTTCAGGATATACAGGCTGAAGAGGGGTATCTCTCAGAAGAGGCCGTGATAACCGTTGGAAAATTTCTGGGTATATCAACTACCAAGATTTTCGGACTGGCAACCTTTTACGATCAGTTCAGGTTTGTACCTTCTGGGAAAGTACATCTGCGTATATGTAACGGCACAACCTGTTTCCTGAATGGATCAGGACAGGTAGTGACAGCTGTTAAAGATGCTTTCGGAATTGATCCCGGACAGACCACCCGCGACGGTAAATTCAGCTTTGAGATTGTCCCATGCATGGGAGGCTGTAATGATGGGCCGGTTATAAAAACAGGCGATAAATACTACACACGGGTAAAAGCTGAGGATATTCCGGAGATGGTTAAAAAACTCAGATTGCTTGCAGAGATTTGATCCAATAGACTAATGAGTGATATAAAAGAATTCCTGATTGAGGAGATACTCAAAAATGAGTCTGAAACACTGCCTGCTGCTGCTGAGAAGATGCTTGCAGAGATAAGGCGCGACAGACCATCAGTGCCTGTCATATATATATCTTCAGGCTCCGCGGCATTGATTGCCGGTGCTGATAAAACCGCCATGGCCATTGAGTCATATGTCTCTGATATGGGAATCAGGGCTGAGGTGGTGAAGGTAGGCTGCCATGGCCCCTCTGTCTTTGAACCGATGATATGTGTGCATATACCCGGGAAGAACAAGCTCATTTTCAGAAACATTACTGAAGACAAGACCGAGGCTCTGCTGAATGGCGTCTTTCACAGTGATATGCCAGAGGAAGATCTGGTTGCCCAGATGGGAAACACTGGCTTTGAAGCCTGGCATGGCATACCGTTTCTGAACGAACTGCCATATTTCAGTTTCCAGAAGAGGGTTGTGCTCAATAACTGCGGTTGCTATGACCCGGGTAGTATTGTTGAGTACATTGCACGTGGAGGGTATCGTTCATATGTAAAGACTATCCGTAACTATACTTTTGAAGAGGTCTGTGACATCATTGAGAAGAGTGGCCTGAGAGGCCGCAGCGGAGGAGGTTTCCTTACAGGCCTCAAATGGAAGTATGCACTTAACACTTCCTCTGATAAACGTTACCTCGTCTGCAATGCCAAAGAGAGTGACCCTGGCTCGTTTGCCGACAGGTCTATCATTGAAGGCGATCCCCACAGGCTTATTGAAGGTGTCTGCATCGCAGCTTATGCCATCAGCGCCTCCAATGCCATTATCTTTCTCAAAGCTGCTTCCGAACACTCGCTTGACAGCCTCAATATTGCAATAAAGCAGGCACGCGACTTTGGCCTGATAGGTCACAACATCTTTAACAGCGGATATAACCTCGAAATATCAATACGTATTGAAGCCGGAGCCTTTGTCTGCGGTGAAGAGACAGCGTTGATTGCCAGCATTGAAGGCAAACGGGGTATGCCCGAGCTGAAGCCTCCTTATCCCACGGCATCCGGGCTTTTTGACAAGCCCACTGTGATAAACAATGTTGAAACACTCATGAACGTGCCTTTGATAATGCAGAACGGTCCTGACTGGTTCCGCAACATAGGAACTTCAGGAAGCAAAGGCACAAAAGTCTTCTCTATAGGTGGGAGAGGACGTCTGACAGGCATTGTGGAGGTAGAGATGGGTACCAGTTTCAGAACCATAGTTGAAAGTATTGCTGATGGCATCAAGGATGGCAAGAAGTTCAAATCGCTTATGATCGGCGGGCCATCAGGCAAATTTATTCCCGAAGAGAAACTAGATACCATTGTTGACTTCGAGGAGATCATGAAAGCCGGTGCTGCAATGGGTTCGGGAGGGATGATAATCGTTGATGAGACCACATGCATGGTAGACCTTGTGAGGTACTACATGAGCTATATACATAAGGAGAGCTGCGGCAAGTGCATCCCCTGCCGTGAAGGAACAGGAAGGATGCTTGAGATACTTGAGAACATAATCCGTAAGCCTCTTACTGATGACTCAAATGCAACTCTTGAACGGTTCAAGGGTGTGATGCAGCTCGAGACCATAGCCTCTGTAATGAAAGATACATCATTATGCGGGCTGGGTCAGACAGCTCCCAATCCTTTCATCAGTGCTCTGGAGAACTACCGCGAGGAGTTCGAGGAGCATATCTTTGACCGCCGGTGCCGGGCAAATGTCTGCCGGGGCCTGCGTACCTTCTCAATCAATGTCGAGAAGTGTACCGGTTGTACCGCATGTGCGGCCAAGTGCCCGGCAAATGCTATTTACGGTACAAGACTGCAGCCATTCTTCATAGTTGAAGATAAATGTATTGGCTGCGGCATATGTCACGAAGTTTGTAAGTTCAGTGCAATATCAGTAAGGTAGGTTATGCAGTTCACCATCGAAGTAAACAACAGGCGCATCACCGCCGAGAAGGGAGAGACGATACTCTCTGCCCTGAACCGTAACGGTATTATCATACCTACATTATGCCGGATGAAGGAGTTCACTCCCACGGGCGCCTGCCGCATGTGCGTGGTAGAGATTGAAGGGAAGGAGCGGCTTGTCACTGCATGCTCTCAGCCAGTGGAAGAGTGGATGAAGATACACACCCATTCAACCAGGGTGATAAGAGCACGTAAAACTATTGTTGAGCTTTTATTGTCAAATCACCCTGACGACTGTTTATACTGCGAGCGTAACCTGAACTGTGAGCTCCAGCGGCTATCTGATCAGCTGCAGGTGCGTGAACGTCGCATCAGGGGACGAAAGATCAAGCCACGCCTCGACCAGTCAAGCCCGGCAATAATACGGGAGCTGTCAAAATGCATCCTGTGTGGAAGATGCATCAGGGTATGTGAGGAGGTTGTGACGGCCACCTCTATAGATTTTATTGGGAGAGGACGGAATACACATGTGGGCACTTCCATGGACCGCGACTTCAACTTCTCAAGCTGCATACACTGTGGCCAGTGCGTCCTGGTATGCCCCACAGGTGCTCTTCATGAAAAACATTACATATCAGAGGTACAGGAATACCTGAGCAAAAAGGATGTGCTTAAGGTAATACAGTACTCACCACTGGTGCCATATGCTCTTGCAGAAGAGATGGGAGTGAAGTACTCACGTGATTTTGAAAAGGTCATCAACGCTGCATTGCGTAAGATTGGCTTTGACCGTGTATATCTCTCAGGCGTTGGTACAGATATACTTATTCATGAGTTGGCACAGAAGCTGGCAAGTGTTCCTGCGGGAGCTGAGAATGATCCTGTTTATGTCTCAGCCTGCCCCGCATGGGTGAAGTACTGCGAGCAGTTCCTGCCTGAGCTGATGCCTATGCTCTCAACGCTGAAGACGCCCCAGCAGATCTCAGGTGCAATTATAAAGACAATGATCCGTGAGGATGAAATGAAAAATGTCAGCCGCATCTTTACTGCATCCGTCACTCCGTGCACTGCCATGAAGTTTGAAGCAAGACGTGACAGTATGACACGTAAGGGTATAAGCGATGTGGATACCGTTCTCACTGTGCGTGAACTGGCACGGCTGATAGGATTGTACGGAATAGACATCTCAAATATTGATCCGGAGCCTGCCGATGAACCTATGTCATCGAGAAGTTCCACGGCTCTCCTGGCGGAGACATCGGGCGGCATTGCCGAAGCAGTGCTGAGGACCATTTCCCACAATATTACCGGGAGGGATATTGACAGGGCGCCTTTTAAGAAACTCAGGCAGTCAAATAGCTTCAGAGAGATGTCTGTGACTATCAGCGGGCGTGATTATTCAGTTGCTGTTGTTGACGGCATAAAAGGCCTTGAGAAGCTCAGGGAGGCAATCACTGCAGGCAGCAGGTACAATCTTATTGAGGTAATGGCATGCCCGGGAGGATGCGTCAACGGTGCCGGAATGATGCCGGCAGGATCCAAAGAGGCAGTGAGACTGAGATCAAAATTCATATACCAGAGCGACGACCAGGATCCTATTACAGGCCCATGGCGTTCGCATTCACTCACAGAGATGTACGACAACATCTTTGCAGGAAATAAAGAACTGTCAGAGAAAAGGGTCCTTAACACCTTTTTTGTGAGAAGAGATGTACTTTTATAACCGATAGAGAAAGAGGGATGCTTGTATACACTATAAAAGAATTATGCCGCACATGCTACACATGCGTCAGGGAGTGCCCGGCACGTGCAATACGTATCGTCGGTGGCCAGGCTGAGGTTATTGAAGAACGGTGTGTCGCCTGCGGTAACTGTACCAAAGTATGCAGCCAGGGTGCCAAGGTGTTTCTTCATACCACCGACAGGGTACAGCGCATCCTGGAACGCACTGACCGTACTGTTGCAATTGTTGCACCAAGCTTCCCGGCTGAATTCAGGGATTATGGCGACTACCGCCGCATGGTAGGCATGATAAGGCAACTGGGTTTTAAATATGTCTGTGAGGTCTCTTTCGGAGCCGACCTTGTGGCATACCGCTTCAGACAAATGGTAAATGAAGCAGGACATAAGAACTATATTTCATCTGATTGCCCTGCCATTGTTAACTTCATAAGATTTTATCATCCTCACCTCACTGATAACCTGTTGCCAGTGTTGTCTCCCATGGCAGCAATGACCCGGGTAGTGAGAAAGAAGTATGGTGAAGACATGCAGGTAGTCTTTATTGGTCCGTGTGTGGCAAAAAAGATTGAGACTGAAGAGGTGAGTGAGGCAATCACTTTCACTGAGCTGAGAGATCTGTTTGAAGATCTTGGACTTAAGCCTGAAAAAACCACTCCCTCGGAGTTTGACCCTCCTCTTGGCGGCAGAGGTGCAATATTTCCGGTAAACAGAGGATTGTTGCAGGCTGCAAGGATGAATGACGATGCTGTCAATGGTGTTATAATAGCTGCTGAAGGAAGAACTGATTTCCAGGAGGCTATCAAGGAATTTGAAGAGGGCCTTATAAAAGGCCAGAATCTTGAGCTTCTTTGCTGTGAGGGATGCATCATGGGCCCGGGAATGAGCAAGGGAGGAAAACAATATAACCGGCGGGCTCTTGTAAAGAGTTATGCGCAGCAGAAGATGGAGACAATAAACATTGAAGAGTGGCAGAACAATCTCGAGGAGTTTTCAATGCTTGACCTGTCTATAGATTATCAGCCGGAGGTTCTGAAGATAAAAACAGTTGATTCTGAAGAGGTAAGACAAATACTTATTTCGATGGGCAAAGTGACGCAGAAGGATCATCTTGACTGCGGAGCATGCGGATATGATACCTGTGAGGAGCATGCTATTGCCATTGCCAGGGGCCTTGCCGAAGTGGAGATGTGTCTCCCCTATACAATTGAGAAACTGCATAAATCAGTAAAAGACCTCGCCCTGTCAAACGACAAGCTTACAACAATACAGCTGGCTCTGAAGCAGTCAGAGAAGCTTGCCCACATGGGTCAGCTCTCTGCAGGCATTGCACATGAACTTAATAATCCGCTTGGTGTGGTAATTATGTACAGTAATATACTTCTTGATGAATGCAAACCCGAAGATCCCGTCAGACAGGATCTGCAGCTTATTGTTGAACAGGCAGCACGATGCAAGAAGATTGTAGGCGGCCTGCTTAACTTCGCAAGGAAGAACCAGGTAAACCACCAGTACGTTGATATCGTTGAGCTTGCAGAAAACAGTGCAGCAGGTGTGGTTGTCCCTCAAAATGTCAGGATAGACGTTATAAACCGCACCACCAGCCCTACCGCAATGCTCGACGCAGAGCAGATGATGCAG
>JGI20214J51088_10000466_pt1 | contig 28479 bp, 26 predicted proteins | sample WetSurMetagenome_FD_51088 | JGI IMG/M metagenome (IMG submission 51088) | reverse complement strand
ACTGGGACTTTGAGTCAGTGTCAAGTTTGGATTTGTATCTATTATGTCTTGAATACCATCTTTGTCGGTGTCTCTCCATCCTATTTGTTCCTTGGAGTTTGAGCATAACCACCACGTATTACCAATTTCCATCATGCATCCTGAGCTTTCTAAATCTTGAACTCCAAGGTATCCGCTTGTTTCCACAACCCCATTGTATTCGTCAGTTGCGTAAAACATGTGGCAGGTTTCATGAGTAGCAATATAATCCATATTATNAATTCCGTAGTCTCCATTGTCATAGGTCATGACAAAAAATGGGCCTCCCAAATACGCAAACGAAGAAAACTTTCTATTCGAATCTAACACGTCTTGAAAACAGCCATCAGAATCATTTAGACTATCCACTACAAAAATTGAAAAAGCCCAGTTAGCCTGATAACTAGAGCGCAAAGCATTTACGTAATTTCTGACTTGCGTAAAGGAGCTTGTTTCAGGATAACCCAAATAATCTAAAGCTTGACCTACCCACAACTCAGAGTCTGCGTGGGTCCGATTTATAGGCTCATAACTTGTAGGAACTTTAAAGTGAATATCATAAACAAAACTTATGTTCGCCTGGGGATTCTGATTTTTAAGCCAAGTCAATCCGCTTGTGATCTTATTGATGACTTGAGTTTCTCTTTGTTGTGTCCAATCTTCGGTTGATTGGTCAATAGATCCATTGCTTTCGAGAAATATTACTCCAACAGCTACTTTTCCAATCAAGTATTCGCTTGTTTCATAGTACCCAGGAGATGGAGGAGATGGCGAAGATTCCGACAATGGAGAAAAAGCAGGTTTAATAATTGAATGCAAACTGGTGATATCTGGCGCTATTAGCGCATCACTAACATTAAATGCATTCATTGCTTCAGCTTTAGGTTGTTCTGCATCGGTGTTAAATGCAGTTATATTATTCGTGGTAGTAGTGTTTTGGGTCGTAGCTCGGGTGCCTNTAACCAACGGATAGGTAAGTAACACACTAAGCAATAGAAGAATGAAACCCGAACAAATTAATGGCTTATTCAAATGAGGATAAGCTATTAATCTAGAAAAGAGCTTACTCAACGGTCTGATTACCTTCGCTAAATAGTGAAACATTGACTACTGATTGTTTCACTTTAAAAGCCAAAACGTAAAACAACGGCATTACAGACGCTGGAATTACTTCTAATGGTGTTGTTGTACTCAAGTCCTCTCCTCTCCATTGACTCTATAACTAGAGTTTACTCTTAAGCTTTGTGAAAATCTTGAGACTGACTCTGGAACTGATATTTTTGATAAGACATGGCAACGAATAATTTAGGAATGTAAAAAAAGATGTTGAAAAGTGNCATACCCACTGTTTGTGAGCTAGCATGTTTCTTTATCCTCAAATGCGGATCCTATACTTGTGAAATCGCATATCTGCTGTTTTTTTACTAATCGCGGTTTTGCCCCTTCCGTTTCAAGACTCCATATGCTACCATTGCTGCTCCTGCAATCTCAAGAGTCAGAATTAGAAAAATCGTTGCTAGGGATGGAGGACTGGTTGCTGGTTCGAAGGTTACGTTTACTGTTGTATCTTTTTTGATTGTCCAACTGTGAGGGTTGTTTGTGGCGGTTTCGCCNCTTAGTCTCCAACGGGCTAAACGCATTCCATTATCTGGGTGCGCTTCAATAGTTATCTCTGTTCCAGAGTTTATTGTATAAGCTGCATCAGATGGCACTAGAACCACTTCGTTTCCTATCCCATCTAAAGCAACTGAACCACCCTTGATTTCCCCGAATGTTAGGGTTAGTGGGTGTTGGGGGGTTGAAGTTGGAGTGAGAGACGGACTAGCCACTGGTTTTTGCAGGTAACCTGTTTCTTTTCCAAGTTCGCATATTTGTACATCATCAATGAATATGTTGCCTGCGTGGTTTCCCCAACACCAACCACAATTAGCAACATTTGAATCCATTGCAGTGTTGTCACCTGATGATGAGTCAATGACTTTTACGTCACCAAAGAAAGCTTGAACATTCCCATTTGAGTTTCGGTTTACATATATCGCAAATGTGTACCANGTATTGGTTTGGAGTTGCCCTGTGATGTCATATGAGTATTGTTCTTTGTTTGGTAGATCTGTTGACAATACAAGAGATAAATGTTGAAAACCTCCTGTTAAATAAAGCGATGATCGGTTTTTGTTCCCCACGGACATGAAGCACAATTGATCAGTACTGTTCAAATCAAAGCTAGTGTCGAATAGCATCCTTAGTTGGAGAAATGTTCCCCTTGATGGCTCAACAAATCCGCAAGCTATTTGTGCTCCGCCACCAGAATTAAAAATAACACCGTTTTCATAGGCCTTCAAAGCATGTGAGCCTTCAAAGTATTGGTTTGTAACTATTTCTGGAGCAGGGGTCGAAATCCAGGTCCACTGAGCGTTATTGAAGTTTAAGCCATTCTCAAAATTGTTTGTAGTTGGACTCGCTGGGATTATGTTTTGGTCAGAAATGGCACTTTCAAACAATATCGGTATGACTAAAAAATAGTAGCCGAGAATTATTAGAAAGTTTGCTGTTTGCTTTTTCATAAAGTCCTCTCAGTATCTTTTTTGCGCCTGCTCCTTCCCAACAACATACCAATTCTATAAAACATATTTCAATTAACAAGTCAATTAGCTTTTAATCCTTTGCAATGCTGTTTAACACAAGATTTTTAGTTTATCCCCGAATCTCGTCTAGATTTCGCTAAGAGCATTGTAAAACAAATCCATAAAGGGAAATATTATGATAAATCCACTGCGCGTATGGGTTTCAACCCTTCTGCACTCATAAGTTCAACTTAAAATTCTTTACAAATTTCAATTTCCTTCGTGATGGTCGTCATAGAAAATGGCAATTTGTTTGATGCCACAAATTAGCCTCTGTGACTACCTGAAGAGACCTTTCGAAGCTATTGTCTTGTGGATTTTGGCTCATTATTTGCCTTTCATAAACCCAATATNNTCATAGAGCATTTTGTCGATTAAGGAAGAAGAAGCTTGATCTCCTTTTACGGACTGTTAGTTAGNGTTGATCAAATTTTAAGGATAATCTCATATGAACTCTACGAAATTCTCNTAGACATAAATGGTAANATAAAGGCTGAGTGTTCTGCTCTCAGAGAAATCTATAATCATTTTAAGGCAACAAGAAAAAGATAACTAAATAATAATTATTGAAAAAAGGTTAGAGCTGGCCTTCGTCTGGTCTTCTTACATAGGAGAAGAAAAATTACCCTTTCCGACCCTTTTCAACCCTTAACCTGATACCAACCCAAGCCCCAAACAACTAACCCCGCCCAAAATAAGCTTATTCAGAAATTTTTCTGCGAGCCTTCTTCTTTTGCACACTTTCAGAAAATACAGATTGAATCAGCCAGCAATTTACCAATACGTTAGCGATTTCCTTATTTGCTTTCTGCTGACAAATGCAGCTTCGCAGAATTATCAGGCAAAAAAAGGAAGAAAGGCCATCCCTAAGCCATGAGAATTAACCAAAAATAGTTTTGTATCAAAGCCGTTCCTTAGGCATGAAATCTAACCAGTACCTTTACAACTCACTTTCAACACGTTGTGCATCAGTCTGTTGAAAATCAGCTCATTAAAAGGAAAACTGAAAAAAAAATAAAAAGTACAAACTATGAGAATTAAAGAAAAAGCCAGGGAAGTAGTTGTTTTTAATATGGGTCTTTTTTGCCAGTCATGTACGCCCAAGCGCCGACGATCGCTACTGTTAGGACTGCACCTGCAAATCCTGCAACCATGAAGCTTGTTAAACCGGCTAGCGATGGCAAAACAATAATTAGCCATGGGATAAGGTATGTTGCTGTGACCTGTGCAATAACGCCTGCTACGAATCCTAAAAGGGCTATTAATCCGAATATTTTTAATCTGCTATTCATTCAATTCACCTTTTTATTTTAGCAGTTAGTTCGCGCTTCATTTTAGTCTAACTTACACTTTTCTGTCTAATCCCCCAAGCCCTGACACCATGTTTAACGTTTCTAGTTAAAGGCTTAACGCAATTTTCCCATGACGTATAGCTGTACATATATACGTGCATATTTCCACCATATTAACAATGTATAAGATTATTTTCTGTATCTTGTGCTTGCAGAGGTAATCAAATTGTCAGAAAGATTCGCTAAAAAGTGGGAAAGTAAACGGGAAGATGAGCCCTTTGCAAACCGCATTAAAGACGCAGTAAAACCACCAGGACCACTAAAACCACGACTCGACTTCGCAGTCCGACGCATCGAGCTTCAAGTACAGAAGCTAGACCAAGCAACCGACAGATTTGGCCAAAGAGACAAAGCAATCTTCGCAAGAATAGTTGATGCATACACAAAACACGACAGTGCACGCGCAAACGTTTTCGCCAACGAGTTAGCTGAAGTCAGGAAAATGTCAAAGTTAATTATGAACGCTAAACTTGCTCTCGAGCAAATCACATTAAGATTACGAACAGTTTCCGAATTAGGCGACGTTGTATCAACTCTCGGACCAGCCGTGGGTGTTCTACGTTCAGTAAAAGCAGGCTTAGTCAGCGTATTTCCAGAAGCAGAAAGTGAACTAGGCGAAATCGGCAACATGTTAAGCGGAATCATGATTGAAGCAGGCCAAGGCAGCGGAATGACACTAAACTTCGACACAGTAAACGAAGACGCATCAAAGATTCTAACAGAAGCAGCCACAGTTGCAGAACAGAAGATAAAAGACAAGTTCCCAGATCTGCCCCCAGGAATGCCATCATCCCCAGCTTCTCAAGCAGAGAAGACAACATTCTAAAATAAGGAGGAAAAAACAACAACATGTCTAACTCCAATCTTTTTCTTTCTATTGGTAAACCAATAAAGAATGAATACGGACGAATAATTGGAAAAGTAGCCTCTTTCGCATTAACCCCTAACGGCAAATTCGACGCAGTATACATCGAGTTTGGCGACGGGCAATTCTCAAAACAGCCCATGGAAAGCCTAAGATTCAATGGCGCTGAAATCACATTCATCTCCAAAATCAAAAGTCAAGCAAGCACCCTCTGCGACCATATTCCTCTAATCTGGCGCAAAGACGAAGCCCTAAAAGATCTACTGGAAAAGAAGAAAATTACTCCCGAAGTCAGCCAAGATTTACACAACAGCTTCACCAGCGTACTAACACAACTCAAAAAAGACGCCCAAATCATCATCGACGAATCAACCATAGAAATCGAACGTTGCACTGAAGAAATCTCCTCACTCAGCTACGCGATTGCAAACTTAGAAATTGAACATGAAATAGGAAAAGTCGACGAAGAAAACTACAGATCAGCTTTCGCCCTACTGCAAGATACTCTAAGACGTGCCACCACAGAAAAAACTGACTTNGAACTTACAAAAAGCAAACTCTCAGGNGTACTACTAGGTGACCAATCNCAGGCTGCTCAGAGAACCAACAAAGTCTACGCTGAACAAGTATCCAACGCATCAAAACTTCCAGAACCCCCCGTAGTTGTTTACGTTAAAGAAATAGGAAAAGCTGGACTTTAATCAGGCTTAAACATTGAAAAAGTTGGGTGTGGAGGGCTAAAAAATTAAAAGCTTAACGAATCAACCCCCTCCCCCAATACGTGAAGTCGCCACAAAATCTATTTATACACTTAAAATTCAACAAGGGAAATTGGAACAAGCCAGTTTCCGTTTAAAAGAACGTGACCGCATTCTTTTTGAAACTTGCATGTTTGCATTAAAGAAGGATAATAAAGAAAAAGCTGCNATGTGNGCAACCGAGATTGCGGAAGTTAGAAAGCTTGTNAAGTTTCTCTATAATGTTCAGTTAGCTATTGAACGTGTAGTTTTGCGTCTTGAAACCATAAAGGAACTCGGTGACATAGTTGCCGACTTAAAGCCAGCTTTGCGGTTACTTCAAGGCGTTTCNCAAGAGTTATTCCAGGTATTACCTGATGTTAGCTCAGAATTAAATACNGTTAACCAAACCATCCAAGATACTCTTCACGCTACAAAGCTTACAGCCGACGAAACCGTTATTCCCGTCGGAAAAAAAACGGAAGCTGGTGAAGAAATCTTAAAAGAAGTCTCAGGTTTCATGGAGAAAAAATTGGCCGAAACTCTTCCAGAGCCCCCAGCAAGCGCTCCTGTTAGAGAGAAAACACCCATCAAAGAGCTTGTTGCATTAACAGCGAGTTCTTCGCAAATATTTGCTCACAAAACCATAGAGGAATCAGGGTTTGATCCCGAGAAGACTTTGTTCTCTTACAAGAAATCTGAGATTAAAGAGTTTTCTCTTAAAGTTGAGAAGCCCTGTTTAGAAGATGTGCTGCTCGAATATGTTCGTAAAACTAACGGCGAAATCGATTTAAGTAGATGTTCGAATGAGTTGAAGACTTCTAACGAGGAAATTGAGCGTGCCCTCGAGAACTTGGGAACTAAAGGCAAAATAAAGATTGAGTTACGTTCACCTGAATAATAGAGAGAAGGAGAGAAAATACAATGAGTGCATCAAATGAACTTGAAAAAGGAGCAACAGCTTACGCCCTAGATGCTGTACGCCTAGATAAACAAGGGCAAAAAGGAAGAGCCATTACCCTCTATCAAAAAGCAATCGAAAGCCTCTTGCAACTTGTGCAGCTCTACCCAGAGTACGGCTTAAACAAAGTTTACGTGCAGCGAGCAATTGCATACCAAGAGCGCATTAAAGCTCTCCAAGGGGCTGTTTCTTCTAGCGAAATGAATCAAGCGGCTAACAATGATGGTGACGGCGGAGGGGCAACCATGGAAGGAAACGGAAATGGCAACGGAAACGGAAAGCCGAATGAAGAACTTGTGATGACTGAAAAACCTAAAGTTAACTGGGGCGAAGTTGTCGGTTTGGATACTGCTAAGAAAGCAGTAAAAGAAGCTATTGTTTACCCTGTTCAACGTCCCGACCTATTCCCGCTCGGTTGGCCAAGAGGTATATTGCTATTTGGTCCACCTGGCTGTGGCAAAACTCTGCTGGCAGCAGCGGTTGCAACAGAAATTGATGCGAACTTCTACAGCATTGACGCGGCTTCTATTATGTCCAAATGGCTTGGTGAAGCTGAACAAAACGTTGCCAAACTTTTTGGCAGCGCGCGCAAATCCGCGATAGATGGAAGACCCGCAATTGTATTCGTTGACGAATTAGATTCACTTATGGGTAACCACTCAAACGAGGTAGGCGGCGAAATTCGTGTTAAAAATCAGTTCCTAAAAGAAATGGATGGCATCGTCGATAAGGGTAAGGCACTACACGTTTACGTTATCGGGGCTACGAACAAACCATGGGATTTGGATTGGGCGTTTATNAGGCGTTTCCAAAAACGCATATTGGTNCCGCTTGCAGACAGCTCAACACGGCTAAACATGTTAAAGCTGTATTCGAGTAACTTGCAGATTTCCAGCGATGTTGATTTAGCTGAATTAGCCAGATTGGCCGAGGGTTTCTCAGGAAGCGACATACGTGACGTCTGCCAATCAGCGCAACTCAGCTTAATNGGNGAGTTCTTCGAGTCGGGTAAAGCAATGGACAAAGAAGCTAAACCACGGGCATTAACGATGGCTGATTTCGAACAGATATTCGAAGAACGTAAACCAAGCGTGTCGCTGGATATGCTGTCACAGTACAATCGTTGGTTCGAAGCGTTCAAAGCACTTTAATGGAGGGTAAAACAAAAAACAAAACGATGGGTTGGGTGGAAAGGTTTGGAGAACATTAATTTTAGCACGCTCTCCCCTTCTCCCCTCAAATATATCTCCAGACCCCACAAACAAAACCAACCCATCCCCCAAAAATTTCTGTCCATTTGCATTTGTAACAATAAGTTTTTGTTGGGGCTCAAAATTCGTCAATGAAATGATGGCTTATAGAGTTAATCCTTTGTGAAGATTGATTTTTGGTCGAGTTGAGTGCCTTATGTTTAACCCTAAAGAAGACCTAAAGGCACCTGATGCACTATTTGGTTTTTACCAAAAAATCAGCCTCGAAACTCCGTGGCGAAACCTGACGGGTTTTGCTTGGTTTCAATTCAGCTTTGCCGCTTAAAGCTTTTAACTGCTCAGCCAAACCATCAATGTATTCGAAGACGCCACAGCCATAACAGACGCTGCCTGTAAATTGAACTGTAATAAATACTGGTGTGAAAGTAACAAGTTTGGCGGTAACATTAGGNCTATGAGTGCGATTATAGAGTGCAATTACNCTTTGAACGAGTGTTTTCAAGTCTGAATCAGAAGGGAACATATTACAGTGGAATCCTTGACCCATCAAAACCTAACTTCGAAATCCCCAATTCCTCTTGAACTTCACGCAACTGCGCGGCATTGAACACCGGTCCGTCGCGGCAAACTCGGTACTTGCCAATCATGCAGCTCCCACACAAGCCAATCCCGCAGCGCATAAGCCGCTCCAAACTGGCTTCTAAGGGCAATTTGCGTTTTTCAGTCATTTCAAAGATTTTTTTAACCATAAGTTCGGGGCCACAAGTATAAATCATATCGAATTTTTCTTTATCCAGCAGGCTTGCCAGTGGCTGAGTTACTAAGCATTGTAAACCAGCAGTGCCATCGTCGGTAGTGGTTATGAGGTTTTTCTCGCTACAAACCCCTCCCAATTCACGCACGAACAAGAGTTCATCTTTAGTTTTAGCACCCTCTACAAAAGATAGCCGCTCCGTTTTTGCAGAGAGTTGTTTTGCCAAAAATAGAAGTGGTGCAGTGCCTGTTCCGCCGCCGATTAAGAGGACTCTACCGCGGCTTTCCGTGAAATTGTTGCCGAACGGACCGCGAACACCGAGAGTTGCACCTGCTTCGAGTGCATGTAAGTGCCTTGTTGCGTCGCCAACAGCCTTCACTGAAACCGAGACCAAATTCTCGCCAGCATCCAATATGCTCAATGGAATCTCATCAATGCCTGGTATCCAAAGCATTAAAAACTGTCCCGGTTTAGCTTTGCTGCAAAACTTATCGGTGAATATGAAGGTTTTAACTGTTGGACTCTCATTGCGAATCCGAACAATCTGCGTTGTCCGCAACGAATTATTTGTGGTGTGCAAGGCCGACAACTTCTTTTACACTCCCAAAATGTTTACGTCTCAAATAAGTTTCTACTCCTTTGTTTATGGTTTGGAAAACTTGAATGTCAACAGCAACTGACGTGCCAATCTGCACTGCCGATGCGCCTGCCAAGAAAAATTCGACTGCATCACGCCAATCCGATATGCCACCACAGCCGATTATGGGCACTTCAAACGCTTCAGCAATATCAAACACGCAACGCAAGGCAACGGGCTTAATTGCAGGACCCGACAAACCCCCTTTAATATTACTTAGAATTGGACGCATAGTTTCAGTGTCAATAGCCATTGCTTTTAACGTGTTAACAACTGTTAATGCATCTGCCCCAGCGTTAATTGCTGCTGCAGCCAGGACAGTTATGTCCGCAACATTTGGTGACAACTTTACAATCAAGGGTTTATTGATAGCTGCCTTAACCATCTGTACTACTTCTGTAAGTAATTTGGGGCTTTGGCCAATTTCGGCGCCAGTTTGCTTTACATGCGGACAAGAAACATTCAGTTCAATTGCATCGGCGCCTGCATCAACCGCTTTCTTCGCCACCAAAGCATACTCTTCTGCAGAGTAGCCGAAAACACTCACAATTACTGGCACACGCAGGATTGTCTTAGAAAATTTTATCTCCTCAGAATAAACCTCGATGCCGGGATTGGGTAACCCCATAGCATTAATTAACCCAGCTTCTGCCTGAACAATGGTTGGGTTAGAATAGCCCACTCGCGGATCCACTCCAACGGATTTTGTTACTAATGCTCCGGCGCCGCCTTTCGCAACGCGAGCCAGAGATTCAGAAGTGTAACCAAGGATTCCAGATGCCAGAATCGTAGGGTTCGCCAGCGACAAGCCAGCAAAGCTTATGCTTAGTGGATTGCTTTCCAAACAAATTCACCGTTCAAATTAGGTTAATGCTGCTAATTAGATAAAGCTTCTTTTTGCTGAATCTGTAGGAAAGGGGTGGTCTGAAAATAATCGTTTTTATGTCAATTTATAGAAAAACTTAGTTGAATACGTGAAAAAAGAAAAGTGAGGGTATAGCAAACGCTATAACAGTTTATTTCTTCTTTTTAACTTTCTTATCGACCTTTTTTGGAGCTTTCGCCACGCTACTAACCTCAAAGCATTATTTGACTTCAATTTATATTTAAAATTTGCTTAAGGCTAAATAGGCTGCCTCAACCAACAAAAAGACTTAAAAATAGATGCTATACTGAAAATAAGCCTAAAAATGACTGAATAAATCAGGCTTTTCAATATGTTTTTGGGGCTGTTCAATTTTAACATTTATCTGTCAATATATTTGGCTTGGTTCGCATAACATTTTTTTGCGGAAACTCTTTTATAGCAGTCCGATGTAAAAAATTACACAGCGATGCAAAAAAAGTCAGTGTCTCAGGGAGCAAGAACATGAAGTTCCACATCTCAACAAAACAGATCGCATTAATTGCAGTTTTCGCAGCATTATATTCTGTAGTTCGACTAATTCCAATGGGACCAATGATTGGTCTATCGGGAATGTTCTCAGTTGCCGATTGTTTGGCACCCGTATATGGAATAGTTTTAGGACCGTTCACTGGTGGGGTAAGCATAATCATTGGAACTTTCTTATCAATGGCTTTTGGCAAACCAGTTATTTTTATGGGGTTGGATTTTCTTCCAGCATTCGTGAATGCAGTAGCGATAGGTTTTCTTATGAAAAAGAAATGGGTTCCAGCGATAATACTAAACGTTTCACTTTTAGCAATTTTTATCATCAACCCTTTGACAACTCAGTTTTTCAGCATACATATTGGGGGTTCAACCATCACAATACCCTTTTACTGGCTGCACATCGTTGCTTTAGCAGTTCTAATATCGCCATTAGGGTTTAAAGCTGGCCCATGGGTCAAAACGTTAAAACCATCCTTCATCGCAGTTGGGGTTGCAATTTTAGCCTTCATTGGAACAATGATGCAACATCTAACGGGAAACATACTCACAGAAGTGGTGAGCACCCAAATTACAGGCACAATAGCGCCAGAGACCCTAAAAACAATAATTTGGCCAGGCGCGTTCTTGCTTTATCCATGGGAAAGATTAACACTAGTAATTTTGGCTACAATAGTTGGAGTAGCTTTAGTGAAAGCGCTTAAAACAACCTTTTTCCCATTCGACGACAAACCTCCAACAATTGTAAAACAAAAAAACGTTGACACCACACCGAATGAACCGCAAACGAAGTAATATTTTAACTACCTGAATAAGGCATCGTCCTGAATGTATTCTTTTCTTGTCCGCAGTGCAATTTCGGCTTTTGCTAATTCGGTTCCTAAATAAGCAGCATGGTCCAGCTTTGACACTAATCCCATCGTCACAATTTTTGCGTAGAGGCTTTCTGCGGTTTTGCCTTTAATGATGTTAACGGGTTTAGTCATGTCGAGCGCTATGTAATGTGCAGCGACCAAAACGCCTTCGACGCGGTCTATGCTGAATTTGAAAATGCCCTCATAATCCAAGACCGCTGGCTCCGGTTTCTCAGGTGCATTGACTATTTTGGCGCTTGTTTCCAGTTTCTTGTCGTAAGGTTCCTCGTGGCTGCGTTTGTCTTTCAGGATTAAAAGGTCAATTCCAAGGTCTTTTGGAACTGAACCGCGTTTCTTTGCAAGAAACATCATTTTCGCAGCTGTAACCTCCTCCGACACAGTTCCTTTTGCCTTTGCACTTTTCTCTGTAGCCAATAGAATGCTGGCATCAACTTCCGACGATAAACGTGCAAGAAGAGCATTCACGCCTACCGAGTCTGCGTCAATAAGTTCAGTAACATTTGAAACTCCAACAAAAATCGGGACTGACGGGTTTCTTGCCGCGAATTCCTTGAATGCGATAAAAGATTCTAAAATGTTGCATGGCTCAAGAATTAAATCCGCAATACTTCGGGTTATGCCTAACTTCTTTGCTTTTGAAATTATTTCTTCGAGATATTTGACGCGATCTTTGGCTTTTTTGGGAAAGTATCCTTGGTTTTGATTTGTGGGAATAATTACAACCGCAACTTGGGATGTAAAAGGTGCGATTTCTTCGATGTTTCCCGCGTCGCCGCTTAAAACGAGTTCAGCGCCTGCCTGGACTGCAGCTTTAATTTCAGCTGGATCAAGAGTATCTATACTTACAGGCACATCAACAACCTGCTTAACCCATTCAACGATGCATTTTGCCTTTTCAGGCTGGGATTCGCCCGCCACCATTCCAACATCAATAATATCCGCGCCAATCCCAACGAAGCGTTTTGCAGTTTGCTGAATGGTTTCTTTATCCATCAAGGCAGCATCAACTATTTCCGCGAGAACCCGCATGGGAAAATCTTTGCCAACAGCCAAGTTCCCAATGAGCAAGCTGCCTGGTTTCTTTAGTAGTTCATTGCGGTTTTTTTCGATCTTTTCTATTTCTTGCAACGCTTGTTGCTGAAGTTTTTCTCTTAGCAAATCGTCTGCGGGAACGGTGGTTGAAAGTTGTACTTCACAGAGCGAATCTAAAATAGTCGGCAAGTCGGCGGCGTATCTTGGTCCCTTAAACGTTGGGATGCCTGTGGCTTTAGAGATTAAACTAGTGTCTCCTCGAACAAGTCCTGGAACCAATATCACGTTAAAACCAGTTAGTTTAGTTTTTTTTAATTGTTCGACGATGGTTTGGGGAGTTAAAAAGGCAGCGACCGCAATTTTAAGTGCTAAAGTCTCAGTTTCCACGGAGCTTTCTTTAGCACTGCATTTAACAATGTCTTGAGCTAATTGACCTGTAATTAGGAGCACTTTCACTTCTTTAGTCCTCAATTACCCTGATGGTTGCGCCCTTGTTGTTTGCCTTCGCGATGAATGCTTGACCACCCACACCTTCGCGCAGGTAGGCTTTGACTTTTGAGAGTACAGCTTTAGCTTCTTCTTTTTTAACTACCGCATAGAGCGCTGGTCCCCAAGAACTCTGCCCAACGCCGAAAGCGCCTGCTTTTTTGAAGAACTCTATGNATTCTGCCGCAANGGGGNTTGCGTAAGTTCCGCCTTGAGCCTGCGCAAAATGGTTTCCTGTTATGACCTGGATTTTTGTGAGAGCACTACCGAAGCTTTTGATGTCGTGTTCTGCAATGGCAGGGAGAAGCTTTAGCATGATTAAACGGCAGATTTGCCCCACATCTTCGGCGGGCATTTTGGTTAATCTGTCAAAGGCATGGTTTTCCTCCGAATTTGATAAACCCTCTTTTAGGTTAGGCACTGCCACGATGAAACGCCATTCTTTGGGAAACGGTTGACGGTAAATCAAAGGCGGACACTTAGTTGAGTTGTGGTTCTTTCCGCCGTCAACAACGAAACCACCCCACTCAAAGATTGAGGTCCCAACCGCTGTTCTTCTGGCGCGCCCCATAGCTACTGCTAACTCGGGAATAGTTGCTTCTACATCAAAAAGTGATGCAAGCGCTGCTGCAATGGCCAAGGAGAATTGGGTACCTGAACCCAACCCAATATGTGCTGGAATGGCTTGAACAACGTTGATGTGCACTTTTGGTTCCACTTTGTAAACGGAAAAGAAACGTTTTGCCAGAATAGTTGTAAGATCTGTTTCTTGACCTGTAACCGAGAAGTTCTCTGCATTTTGGGCTTCAACTATGATGTTTGGGTGGTCTATACCGACGCCTAAGCCGCCGAACATCCGACCCAAATCGCCGTTCATGTCAATTAGCCCGAGATGAAGTCGGGCGGGAGTTTTAACTTGTACCTTCAATCTTGTTCCTCCAGGAATCGATTCTTTTCATTAAATCAGTCATAACTGCAGAGTAAGCTGAGTTTGGAGCCACATGGTTTACCAAGTTCTTTTGGTTTTCAATCATTTCCAAAAGTTCGCTTACTTGTTTCTGCTTTTTTTCGTCGTTGATGAATGCTTTTACGCGTGTTGCATGGGTGATNGCTTCAATTGTTGCCGACAATGCTCGATTGTAAACCTGAGGATATTTTTTTGGCGCTTTTGTCTGTTTCACGTTGCATACGAATTTAGTTCTGTCTANGCCGCAAGGCTCCATATTGATGACGGATACTTCGATTGATGCGTCAGCAAACTGCAGTCTGGGGGCGTTAATGGTCCTTGCTTTGTCAAACCATTCTGCGGGCAATTTTCCGTTCGGGTTTGCTTCTTTGAAAGTGGTTTTGTAAAAAGCTTCTATGTTGTTGGTTAAATTAATGACCGCACATTTGCTGGTTTTTAGGTTGCAGTTCGTTGTCGACGTATTGAATATGTTTAAGATGAGGGTTTGTTGGTTTTCTAGGATGATGCCCATAGGTGCGGCGTTTGGTGTTCCATCCGTGTTGTATGTTGAGACGATGGTCTCTGCGAATGTGTCTTTCAAGAAACCTAAATCGGTTAATTTCGCCATTCAAACCAGCCTGAACCATATTAGAAAGTCATATGCACCTTTTTTCCAACCGAATGTAAAAATATACAGTCGAATAATAAAGTTTTGCCAAACAAAAACCTGACCCAAATAAATAATCCCTAACTTAACATACAATGGAAGGTTTTTAAGCAATTAAACAACTATTCAATTAGTAACAAAAATTTTGAGGGTCTGTTTTGGAACCAGCGTTTATTTGGTGGTAAAAGATAAACATGGCAGTTAAGGTAGCTTTAGTTTACCCATATTTTCATCCAGCAAACGATAACTCTATTTTTCGTTTTCCACCTTTGGGTTTAGGCTATATTGCTGGGGCACTTAAGAAGCGCGGGGTTGAAGTTGAGTTGGTTGACTGCACTTTTATGGATTTCACCGAAGCCGTCGAACGAGTAAAACGTGCGAAACCTCAGATTGTGGGTTTCTACTCTATGTTTTCAATGAAAAAAACCACATTAGAACTTGCCAACGCAATTAGAAATGAAGGTTTAGNTGATTCTTTATTTGTNGTAGGCGGTCCTTTGCCATCTTGGGTGCCTGAGAGTTTCCTGGATGTCTTCGATGTAGTTGCGGTTGGCGAAGGCGAACAAACAATGACTGAAATAGCTGACGCTGTTGCCCAAGGCAGAGATTTGTCAAGTGTGAAAGGGCTTGTCTTTAAAATCGACAAACGTTTAGTCAANACAGGCGTCAGAGAATTTATTGAAGACTTAGACAGTTTAGCTTTTCCAACCCGCGACCTATTCGACAATGAAGCATACAAAAAATATTACCTCGACCACTTCGGCTACTCAATCACCTCAATGATAACATCCCGAGGATGCCCCTTTACTTGCGATTTCTGCAGCAGACCCATCTTCGGTGCAGATATGAGAACACGCTCGGCAAACAACATTGTGAATGAGGTGGAAGAGATTGCAGCGTTGGGTTATAAACGGGTTTGGTTTTCGGATGATTGTTTCACGTTGAACCGAACTCATTTGCTTGATGTCTGCAAAGAAATTGGAAAACGGGGCGTGAAGGTTGAATGGGAATGTTTATCGCGTGTAGACACAATGGNTGCTGAAGTGGCAGATAGCATGAAAGGTGCTGGTTGCATTGGGGTTTTCTTCGGCATTGAATCGGGCAATGACTCTGTTTTGAGTTTGATGAAGAAACGAATTACAACTGCGCAAGCGAAACACGCTGTTTACGCAGCTAAAGCAGCGGGACTGAAAGTTGGCGCCTTCTTCATAGTAGGTTACCCTGGCGAGAGCAACAAAACCGTGCTGGATACTGTGCGTTTCGCGTCGGGTTTGCCACTTGACTACTTATCTTTCACAATGCCCTACCCAATTCCTGGAACCCCACTCTACGAACGAGTCAAGGACCATGGGGTTTCGATTGAAGACTGGGAGGAACCGAAAAATTACCGGTTAATCCGACACAAGCTGCTTTACGTTTCGGGCTTTAGCGAGTCAAAACTAAAGTTTGCGATTGCTAAGGGACAGGCGCAGTTTTACGGGAGGAAATATCTTGGCAAGGTGGGTTATGGTTTATTGGGTTGGCTCTTTGAGCGTTTGACTGATTTTGCGTTTGAACGCATGCGCTAAGTTCAAAGACGTCCAAAGATTATTTTAAGTGTCATTGACCAATTCAGAAGCAACAACAATCTTAAGTAGCCTCCAAAGTGCGACAATGCAAAAATTAGCCTTAATCCCTATGTTCATCAGTTCATTGCGAATTGCAGCTCTACCCCTTTTCTTTTACCTTTACAACATAGGAAATACTGCCGCGTGTTTAGGTTTGCTTGCGTTTTGTGCAGCCACAGACTTTTTCGACGGCTACATTGCAAGAAAACTAAATGTACCCTCAAGATTAGGTGCTTACTATGATGCCTTAACAGATTTCGTATTAATGTTTGGGATTTTCGCATTTTTCTACGGTTTTGAGTTTTATCCGATTTGGTTGTTGCTGGTTATCGCTGCCGCGTTCATTCAATTTATTATTTCAAGTTACTGCGCCAAGAAACTCTACGATCCGGTGGGACGTTACCTTGGAAGCGCCCTCTACATAGGGGTCGTCTTAACCTTGCTATGGCCAACTCAGATGGTTTTTGCTTTTGTGCAGTACGCTTTTGTAGTGTTCTTCTTATTATCGATTATAAGCCGCACAATAAGTTTTACAAGAAATCGTACCCAACAATCCTGAGCTAATATAGGATTTCTTTGTTAATCCTTTTAGATTCAATCCATCCTTTGCCAAGAAATCATTTTAGACTTAGAAGAGTTTTTTAGCAAAGCAAAACTGTCTGTCAATTAATATGTTCTCTTTTTGAATCTCTAACTCTTAGACTATAAATCACATTTCTCGATTCATCTTAAATGATCAAGTTCTGTCCATTTCCTTGTTGCGTATTTAAATTTTCAAGAGCGAATTATTCTTGAATCCTATTTTTCACTAGAGCGGACGTCAATTAATCGAGATTATGCATTAGGAAACATGCATCATTCTATTGAAGCATAAATATTCAACGGAAGCGAGCCAGTAACCGTAACTTTTTTTTTGCAGTCTTGGTTTTTGCACCTTCATCTCTTTTGAATGATTTTGGTATGTGGCATCATTTGTTTTGGTTTTCCTGAAGAAAAAACTGAGTGCCGTTTATCTGGAGGTTTAACTTCGAGGATTTCATTGCAGGAGAGGCATTCAAAAACAGCCATACTTTAACCTCAATATTAGTACATGCTGAACTTTGTTATAAAGTTCAACTTTTTACAATTGGCTGTTGGCCTCATCTCTTCTGCTTACGTTATGGACATGCCAAAAATTGCTGATGGCTTTCTAATACTCTATTAGGTGTGTTTCCAAAGCTTGTTTTCTACTTAATCTTTGGCATTGCGTTTATTTGAGGAATTTTTNAAGAATCACATTCTATGCATTGTTTCTTAAGGCATATTTCTTCTGTAAAAGGGCAGCTAAGAAATATTCCATGTATATAATCGTTTAATGCAATATTTACTGCTGAATCAAAATCTATGTTAGCTTTTTTTAGAAGAGCTTGAATTTCACTAGTACTTTTGTTGGTTTTCATCATTTGTAACCTCAATGCTCTGTTGCTTCTTAACAGAAAGAATTTACTTAACGAAGATACATTGCTAATAAGTTAACTTTTATGAATTTATAGTTCAGGTCTTGAAAGAGAAGGTTTTTTGGCTTTGTTTTTTTCTTTCGACAGACCACGAGTTTCAACTTTTCTTCTTCTGGAGACAAACCAAGTATTATCTCTTCTATATAGTAGCTGAATCTAAAAACTGCAAAATGCCTCGGTGTTGTCGAATGACAATCCTTATGCGATAGCAATTTCTTTCACGATTTGATTGTTCTCTATGAATATTTTCCCTTCAACTAGTTGGCAATCATTTTTAAACTGGTCAAATTCATGTTCTCTTATTGTCGAAACAAAGAAGTCCCATTATCTATGAATGAAGAAAACGCTAACAAGTCTTTCATTAGGCATTTTCCTGAATTAATTCGTGTTTCTTTAGGTACCGCCATAGTTCTTGGACTTTTAGAGGGTAAGTTGGATGCTGAACCTACTACGGCTTACTTGATGACGTACAGGTTGGGTAAATGTACGGCTAACTGTGGTTTCTGTTCCCAAGCCAAAGCCAGCAAGAGCAATTCCGAACTGCTCTCCAGAGTTTCGTGGCCAACCTTTCCTGTCAAGGATGTTTTAACCGCGCTTGCAGAAGCGGAAAAAGAGGGAAAATTCGGGCGTATCTGTATTCAAGCTTTAGACTACCCTGAAGTTTTTAGTCATCTGGAAGCGCTCGTAAAAGAAATTAAAAAGCAATTGGATGTTCCTGTTTCGATTTCCTGTCAACCGCTGAATACCCAAAACATTNAGCTTTTGAAAAAAGCCGGTGCAGATAGGTTAGGGATATCATTGGATGGGGCAACCGAAATCATTTTTGACATGGCTAAGGGGAAGAGTGCTGGCAACTCTTACAGTTGGCAAAACCAGTTCAGACTGCTGAAAGTGGCTATTTCTTTTTTTGGGCAGGGGAATGTTAGCACACATGTGATTGTTGGGTTGGGGGAAACCGAAAAGGAAGTAGTGCAAGTTGTCCAGAGATGTGTTGATATGAGTGTATTGCCTGCGCTCTTCGCTTTTACCCCTGTTCGAGGGACAGCGTTGGAAGATAATTTACCTCCAAAACTTGAATCTTATCGACGACTTCAGCTTGCAAGGTACCTAATTTCTCACGCAAAATCAAGAGTTGAAGTTATGCAGTTTGACGTTGAAGGAAAAATCATTGAATACGGGCTTAGTAACGAAATCTTGGATCGAATTATTGAAAGTGGATTGCCTTTTCAGACTTCAGGCTGTCCAAACTGCAACCGACCGTACTATAACGAAAAACCAAGTGGACCCATTTACAACTACCCTAAAAAATTACAAAAAGAAGAAATAGGAAAAATAAAAAAACTATTAAGTTAAAAGTTGGTCAGCCGTTTGCTCAGACGGATTCTTGATGGTTTTCGGCATTTTAGGTTTTTGTCTTGTTACCTGCTCAACTAAACGCCAGAATTCGTCCATGGTGTAACCTTTGAGGAGTTCTTTCATTAGTTTTTTAACTTGATAGTAGGTCATTTGGGCTTCACCTTTATCTAGGCTTTCCTGAGGACCCTTGATGCGTCTGAAAAGCTCGTCCATTTGTCTTGGTGAAGCGCGGATTCCTGCTTTCTCTAGCAGCTTTTGGATAAGGGTTTGTCCAGTGTTTCTGCCGATGAATATCATAGTTTCNCGGCCAACTATTTCAGGTGGGAAAGGCTCAAAAACTAATGGGTTAGCCATCATTTCTTCGACTTCTTCTTCGACTTCATGAGTGAATATGTTTTCGCCGATTATTGGTTTGTGGAATTGGATTGGTAGAGCGAATGCTTTTTCGGCTGATTGAGCGAGGCGATAGATTTTTCCCATGTCTATTCCTGTGTCGACGTTATAGAGTAGTTCTGCTGCAGCCACTACCTCTTCAAAAGGAGCTATACCTGCGCGTTCCCCAAAACCTGCGATGCAAGTGTGTAGGTATGAAACGCCTTCTTCCATGGCTGCCAAAGTGTTTGCTGACCCTAAGCCGAAGTCGTTATGGCAGTGGATTGAAAGTGGTGCTTTCTTTTTTATTCCATCGGGTAATCCATCTCGGATATGTGAAATTAAGTAGCGCATCGATAAGGGTCGTATAAACCCGACGCTGTCAGCTACACCTAACCTGATGGCTCCTGCGTTAGCTGCAGCTTCAAAGACCTCCAATATATCTTCGAGTGGAGTTCGGGTTGCATCCATTAGGATAAAATTTACGGCCGTTCCATGTTTTTTGGCGTAATCGATTCCATCAACAATTTTTTGCAGAGCTTGTTCTTTTGTTATCTTTAATTTATATTGCAAGTTTAGTCCATTTATTGGGGATTCGATTGTTATGTCTTTGATGCCGCATTCTAGGCAAGCGTTTATGCTGTTTTTTGTAGCTTCTGCTGAAGCGGTAAGTTTGGAATAAGTGAAGGTTTCGTTACTTATTCGTTTGACAGTTCGTTTTTCCTCTTCAGATAAGGCTGGGAAACCCACGTTTATTATGGCGACGCCTGCCTCATCCATAAGTTTTGCAAGTCTAACTTGTTCGACATAGGTTAAGTAAACTGTGGGCGCTTTAATGCCTTCTCGGAATGTTTCATCCCAAATGAACACTCGGTCAGGAAGCTTAGGCGGCAAATTCTTACGTAAACGGTTGTAATTGGCAATTAGTCCCTGAGCTTCTAGCTTTTTGAATATGGTCTTCCTCATTTAGACACAATCCAACAATACGAACTAAATTATCATCTTTAATTTACTAATACCTATATAAAACTGCATCTATGAAAGCCTAGCACATGTTTCAGTTTAAAATGAAGAAAACAAAATATTTTCTATTCCGACAAACTATAATGCAAAAGTTTTAAGTTTAAACCCAACATACTATCGCGAAGGGGAAATACAAGTGAGTCTAAAAAACACCATCGAAAAAATTAAAACATTGGAAGTAGAAAAGAAAAACCTTTTAGTCGAAATTGAAGGACTCAAAAAGATAGCTGATACAAAAGCGATGGCCCTTGAAAACGAAGTTGGCGCATTACGGGAAGAAGTAGAATCCCTCAAGATTCTTGTGAATGGGTCAGAGTCGAGCTCACAAAACAAAATTAACACATAATATTTTTAAAGTTCTTTGGGTGGCGCGGGCGTTCTATTAAGCAATGCATTAATTGCGTTAGATAGAGAGTTGCAAGTGTTTGCCGAGGTTCTATTGATGTGTCAGTTTCAAGTTTTTCCAGTTCCTTATGCAGGCGGTCGGATTCTTCATTAAGTTCCTGCTTTTGTTTCTCGTAGCTATCATGAAGTTTTTCTTGTTCAGCCGTAAACATTTGCAGGGTAACCTCTAACTCGTTTTTAGCTGCTTTAAGGTTCTGATTTGTTTGCACGAGTTGTTCGGCGGCTTTTCTTTTGGCGCCTATTTTGTAGAAGCTGATTTTGATTTGTTGCTGTGCAGCCAGTTGGTCTTCGAGGTCTCGGATTTTGCAGCTTAACTGTTGAACTTCTGCGTTTCGTTTGTTGCTTCGTTCTCTTGTGTTTTCCGCGTATTGTTTGTCGGCTTCGACGAGTTGATGGTTNGTGTCGGCGAGNGCTTTTCCTTCTGCGGTCAGGTNGTTTTCTTTAATTCGGTTTTCGGCAAGTGCAGCTTCNATATCGAGGAAANTTTGAGCCCGTTCTCTTGTGAATGTTTCATCGGNGTTGATGGCNGGGTTAGTTTCGAACTCTGAAACTACTTGTCGCAGAGCNACTAGCCAATCGTCAAAGTACTGGCTGAAAGGTGAGAGAGCAAAAATTTGGTTTCCAAGNTTTCCTAAACNGCCAAGGGTTCTTTGAGCTACTTCCTGGGCAGANAACTCATGGGTTTCCTCTTGCAGGTACTTGGCGCCTGCTCTTTGTTTCTTTTCTTTNGTTTTTTTGTCGTGGGCACTCTTCGAGAATTGTTTGCCAGGANTACGACGCGAACCAGTTTGAGGTCTGAAACTCATAAAATATCCTTTAGCATAAGAAATATTTAAACAATGGCACATTTCCCCCACGTTCGGAGGAGAAGGAAGAGGTTATTTTCTTTTCTTTGTTGGCTTGCTAATTTGTTTGGGTTTGCGTTTTTTGAAGGCTAAGAATGCACCGGCACCTGCTGCTGCAATGACGATTACTATTAAGGCTGGGATTAGCCAGCTTGGTATATTGGTTGGATTGCCCACTTGGGTTTGATCGTCTGAGGTTGGCGTAGGTTGGGTGTTTGTTGATGAGGTTGTATCGGTGGGTGTTGTGCCTATTGTTGATGAGGATGTGGGACCAGGTGTAATTGTTGGAGTTGTTCCCTGCAAGATGGGACCTTCAACCTGAACTAACAGGACGTAGCTAGCTATTTTCTGGTCTGACGGCAATGCGGTTTGGTTGCTGTCGTAAGCGCCGAACTTGAAGTTAACTGACGCCGAAGAAGCAAGTGAAGCCGATAAGGCTTCTTCAGTGTATCCGCCTACGGCGATAACCTTGCCAGCCGAATTATAGAAGGTTCCAAGGACTCGCACGTCGGTGGCGGTTTGAGTTCCGGTGTTCTTTACGGTACCGGTGACCCAGTAGACACCTTTGTCCTCTGTGCTGGTGCCGATGCTGTTTTGGTGGCTAGTGACTTTTACATCTGGGTAAAGGTGGCCCGTGGTGGCGGTTGCCTGGGTGATGGCGACTGCTACGTCTGCTATTGTTGGGGCGGATTGGGTTACTGGGTCCGGTTGCAGAAAGAAGGTCATGTAGAAGGGTGCCTTCTGGTTTGGAAGCATATTTTTCACATATGCCATGGTGTTTGAGGTCTGTTGGTTTCCGGAAGTGGAGGTTGCGGTGCCGCTCAGGATTACCGAGGAAATGATGCTGGTGCCGACGTTTTGGATTTCACCCACAATGTCAAGCAAGCCTGCGGAGTCGATGTACCATCTGTAACTTACGACTTGGATGTTTGTTGTTTGGCTTTGCGCTTGCGGAATCAGCGTGAAACANAGCGAAAACAATGTTAACAAAATTACTGAGTAAATTATGGATTTTTTCATGGAACTTGCCCTCTCTATTGACCCAAAAGAATTGGGTATGTTCTATAAAACAGTTTTTCAAATTTACCCCAGAATTGGGGCTCACGGGTTTAAGCTGGGCTGGAGGCGATATTCTTAAATTTGCAAGGGATGTGATATGTGTTTAGAGCGGACGTTTGTGACTGAAAAATTACATCCGTATGTAGTATTTCTTCCAAAAACAGAAAAGAAAGATAAGATACTCTCGGCAATTTTTGGTTCCAAAGCAGGCGTAGACATACTCCGCTTCTCTCTAAAACAGGGCGTAGCAAAGAACATTTACCAAAAAGATCTGGTCAAAACTCTCAACTACAGCAACAAAACCATTATAGAAAACCTCAAGTCCCTCACCCAACTCGGCGTCTTAAACGAATCTATGGAGAAAAATGACAAAGAAGGCCGCATNATCTGGATCAAAGCCTACCAACTCACTAATCTTGGTAAATGGTTTGCCCTGCTTATGGCAGAAGAAAAAGAAATCTCCGAAACAGAAAAAGCTGAAATCCTCCAAAGCCTCTTCCGCACCTACGTAAAACAAGTAAAACGGTTAGCAGAGGAAATTGGCATAAACAAAAAGATGCTAGAGGAAACCTTTAGAGAAGAAATGAAAAGCCCCCCATAAACCCCNTTTNTATTTAACCGCTGAGAGAGGTTAAATAAGGAAATTGCAGCTACATTTGGTAAAATGCTGGCTGATTCAATCTGTATTTTTTGAAAGTGTGCAAAAGAAGAAGGCTCGCAGAAAAATTTCTGAATAGCTTATTTTGAGTTGCTTTTGCAGTTTGGGGTTTGGATTGTTTGTAGTATGCGGTTGTGTAAGGTGTTATTTGGGTTTGTTGCGGCTAGAAACAATTGGCAACGGCTTGAAAGGGGTAATTTTTCTTCTTCCAATTACGCCTTTAACTGAGTCCTTTTTGTTGACTATCGACTTTAATGGGTAAGATGCTTCCATGAAGACCTATCCCGCACTAACTCTAAAATTGTGCACACATCTCGAATTTTCGATAGGTTTTTTCGAATTTTTTGTTGAGAAAAATGGAATTTCTTTGTTAAAAAACAGTGCTAAAACAAAGGGAAGAAAGAAGGTGTTTATTCTTCTTCTGAGGGAAGGCCGATTTTGCGCAGGTAATCTTTAGCGTATTTTGGGTTGTAAGCTAAGAGCTCTTTGCTGCGCAGTAATCTGCGTTCGAGGCGCACTAATGCTACGCGGAAAGTTGGTTCTATGCCCCAGCCTTCACTTGCCGCAAAAAATGTGCCTCGTACTGTTCGGAATTGTAGTCTGCAGTGAACAAGGGGTGTGTCGCGAACGCCGTTGTCGCCATGGCTTTTCATGTATACGAATAATGTGCCTAACTGGAATGCTTCTTGGAATCTGCGAGAGAATGAATCGAATTCGTTCATCATGAATGCTTGTTGGTCTTCTGATACGTCAACTCCTTTTGTGCCAAACTGTATCGTTAGTTTACGTGCAGGAGCGGCGACTTGGGAAATTTGTTCCAGAAGATCGAGCTTTGTTACTACTCCAACCAACTTGTCCCCAACAACAACACACAAACAAGACACATCGTGGCTGTGCATTTGCTGTTCAGCATCACGCAGGCTAGTTTTGGAGTCAACAGTAATCGGGGGGGAAGCCATAATTCCTTTTACTGAGATTCCGAGCGTTTCGAGTTTTTCCCCTATGATGTCGCCGGTGGTTTGGCGTCGCTGTGGCCAATAAATACTTCTCAGAATGTCCTCAATGCTCACCATGCCAGCAAGCTTTCCTCCNTCTAATACAGGAACGTGTGAAATNCCATATTCACGCATCAAACCTAAAACAGCGCCAACACTGCGCCCAGCTTCNATCGTGTGAGGTGCCCGAGTCATAACCTTTTCAACTGCATCTCGACCCCAATCATCGCCAACAGCGCCGTGAATCACGCCCTCGTCGGTAACAAACCCTAAAAGCTTGCCTTTGTCAAACAAGGGAAGTTGACGCATGCCGCTTCCAATCATCAGCTTCGCCAATTCTCCCAATGAAGTGTCAGGTGTAACCTGGGGAGCAACTTGCATCAACGACCGAACTTTAGCAACCGTAAAATCAAGTCGGGAACGCAAAATCGATCGACGTGTAATCATCCCAACATACTTGCTCTTTTCGTCTAAAACGGCCATTACCGGTGGCATACCCTTCTTGAAACCGTCTAAGCATCTTGAGAGTGTATCGTTGTCTTGAACAAAATTTAGTCCTTTAGAATATACATCCTTGGCAGTAACAGATTTGCTCATAAATATTCACTAAAAAGCTAATGGGGAACGAGGAATTTAAAGGTTGCAAGCCACGCATGCTAAGCAACCAAGAGAACCATTAATCAAGTAAAATCTAAATTAAGATTAGGAAAATCAGTTAGCCTGCAAACTTTGGCTTTCTATCTTGAAGAGCCAGCAAGTTACCTTTCAACATTTTGGGTTCGTCTGGTGATCACTCTAGCTGCAGACAAATACCTATATGTTTAATAGCGAAAAAACAGAATCTTCTGGTTCTAAAGGGGGAAACTGCTTTGTTCGCTGTCGGTCATATGGCTATCGCTTACCTTTTAGGTAAGGTTTCATCAAAGTCGCTTCGGGTCAAACTGAACATACCTATCCTGCTGGTTCTCTCAATTCTGCCAGACATTGATATAATCTATGATTTTTTGACCGGTTCGGGAATACATAGAGGTCCAACCCATTCAATCGTAGTTTTAACGATAGTGTTTATTCCAATCTTCATTATCTACCGCAAAAAAGCAATCCCCTACTTCTTAGCATTAATTTCCCACCCCCTGATAGGCGACTTCCTCATAGGCGGCAAACTACAACTATTCTGGCCCCTATCATCAAACGAATATGGACTTCATGAGTTAGGATCCTTCTACATCGGAATCTTCAGTTCAGTCAACATTGCTTTAGAATTGACCTTGTTTGTAATAGCAACCTTTATCCTGTGCAAAAGTTCTGATTGGACAGCATTCTTAACAACCAACAAAACAAATCTGGTATTGATTATTCCAATTGCCACAGTTTTGCTTCCAAGCACAATCGGTTACCCGTTTAGTAATTCACTTCTTATCTCAGAGCCGCTGTTAGCTTTGGCGCATTTGTTTTATCTTGCGTTATTCACTATTGCAGTTCTAAAAACGCTCTCTTACATGTTTAAGAAACAGTTTAGTTCAATAAAGAATAGAAAGCAACCAGCACAAATTTAGTGTAGTTGGCAGTCAATTTTCTCAGGTTTTCTTTGGTTTAATGTTTTTACCGTGGGAAGTGAGGTTTGTTCAAGCAATATTTATATCAAAAGTACTTTATTCAACAATCTACTAATCTAACAAAGCGCAGGACTAATTTAGACGCTCATATGAATATGTCTTGGTGAACAAATAAATGCCGTTAAAAACTCTAAAAAAAGATGCGGCAGACGCTTTAACGTTAGAATGGGTTTTGCAAGTTAAGAATTACAAGTTAACTCTCGATAAGAACCGTTGTGTCGGCTGCCAAGTATGCACAGTGGCTTGCCCTAAAGAAGCCATAAAGACAATTAAGCAGCCTAAAATTCTAGGCGAAACGGCCAAGAAAGCCAAAGTTGACGTTGATTTAGCGAAATGTAATTTCTGTGGGATCTGCGATGTCACTTGTCCATACGGCGCAATCAAAGTAACTTTAAATGATGCGCACAACCTGCCTATTTTGGAAAAAGATAGTTATCCACAACTTGTTAGAGACATCGTCGTAGACACACACAAATGCGAAAAAGAATGTGTCGAATGCCAAAACGTTTGTCCACTCAAGCTCATACAAATCTCCAAAGTTGGCTTCGACGGAAAATCCATCCAAAATATGGCTGCTCTTTCGCCAAACGAGAAAAAACGAGTCCAGCTCTCACTTGATATCCAAAAAGAATATTGCCCAACCTGCAAACTATGCGAAGTCGCATGTAAGCTAGGCGCATTAAAAGTCAAAAAAGCTTTCGAAGGAAAAATCAACATAACCCCCGAGAAGTGTCCAGAAGGCTGCAAGGACTGCTTAGATGTTTGCCCCATTCCAGGTGCACTTGTACTTGGAGAAGATAAGAAAGTTCACGTTAACGAGACCTTATGTACCTATTGCGGTGCTTGCAAGAACGTTTGCCCTGTAGACGAAGCCTTGTGTGTGAAACGAACCAAGGTTCTTCATACACCCATCCATTCGGGCACATGGAACAAAGCCTCAGAACGCATAACCAGCTCCGCTGACGCAGCTAAGGAGTTAAAAGCCCAAGCTGCAGAGAACAGACGAAAAGTCGTTGAAAAACGATTTGCCTCTGAGGCGCTTAAAATGGAGGAAATTTAATGAGTAACCCAGAAACCTCGTCTAAACAAGCGGAACCCTGCTTATCTTGTAAACCTGAACCGCTGCGAGTCGGTGTTTTCGTTTGCCACTGCGGCTTAAACATCGCAGGAACAGTAGACGTTAAAGCAGTCGCAGAATACGCAAAAACCATTCCCGACGTGGTTTTTGTCAAAGAAAACCGCTACACTTGCGCAGACCCTGGACAAGCAGAAATTCGCAAAGCCATCAAAGAACAAAACCTAAACCGTGTAGTCATCGCCGCATGTTCACCCAGAATGCACGAACCCACCTTCCGTCGCACCGTTTCTGAAGCTGGCTTAAACCCTTTTCTCTATGAAATGGCGAACATCCGCGAATTCGCTTCTTGGTGCCACCAAAGCGACCCAAAAGCCGCAACTGAACGCGCCAAAGACTCTGTTCGTATGGCAGTTGCAAAAGTACGACTAATGCAGTCACTCCAAACCATAGAGGTTCCAGTCACAAACAAAGCCCTCATCATCGGCGGAGGAATCGCAGGCATGAACGCAGCTTTGGACCTCGCAGAAATGGGCTATAAAGTCTACATGTTAGAGAATACCCAGAGCATCGGTGGACACATGGCAGCCCTCGACAAAACCTTCCCAACTCTGGACTGCAGCATCTGCATTGAAGGACCAAAAATGGTTGATTGCGCACGCCACCCAAACATCACAATCTTCACAAATTCCGAACTAGTCAAAGTCGACGGTTACATCGGCAACTTTAAAGTAAAAATCCGCAAAAACGCCCGCTACGTCATCCCAGAAAAATGCACGGGCTGTGGTGAATGCAAAGAGGCTTGCCCAATAGAGTACCCTAACGAATGGGATATGAACCTTGGTACGCGCAAAGCTATTTCCGTTCCGTTTGATCAAACGGTGCCGCTGATTTATTCTATCAACCGCGATTACTGCATTGAATGCTTTAAGTGCACTGAGGTCTGCGGTGAGCGGCAAGCAATCGACTTCAACCAAAAATCCGAAGAGGTCGAGTTTAACGTGGGTGCAATCATAGTTTCTACAGGCTTTGACGTTTATTTGCCGTACGACATGCCGTTGCTTGGCTACGGGAAATACCCAAACGTTATCACTAGTATGGAGTTCGAGAGACTCATCTTAGCAGCTGGTCCCACAGGAGGCAAAGTTATCCGCCAATCCGATGGACAAAAACCACACNGCATCGTCTTCATTCAATGTGTTGGAAGTCGAGACAAAACNCACTACCCATACTGCTGCAATTTTGGATGCATGTACACGCTAAAGCATGTTGTTCAGCTTAAGGAGAAATACAAAGAAGACATAGAAGTCTACGTTTTCTACATGGACATCCGAAGCCCGGGCAAAGGCTACGAAGAATTCTACGACCGCGCACGGGAACGGGGCGTAAACTTCATTCGCGGACGCGTGAGCCGCAT
>JGI20214J51088_10000465_pt1 | contig 28489 bp, 31 predicted proteins | sample WetSurMetagenome_FD_51088 | JGI IMG/M metagenome (IMG submission 51088) | reverse complement strand
CCGTTTCACTCTTTCTCNCTTTCTCCCTTTCTCCCTTTCTCCCTTTCTCCCTTTCTCTCATTCACCCATTCACCTCTTTATAGTCCCACTTTTCCCCGCCCACAATAGAGCATCAATTATCAACCTGTTCTGGATATCATTTTTAAAGGTGAAGGAGAGCTCTTTATTGGTTTTATTTTCGTAGTCAATGTCGTTATGACCCATATTGAAATAGACCATTTTATATTTCCTGTTAGTCCAGACAACAGGATAATATCCCTCATGCCAGATTTCATGGAGCTTTGGTCCGGTTCCGAGAGGAAAGCTTAGCGGATCGATTGATAATAGTATCCTGATATCGGGATTATTCCTTAAATCATTTTTCCAGCTATACCATTCATTCGGTGCGGCAGTGAATGTTTCCGGAAGATTTTTTGTAGCGGGATGATTGCGGTCCTCCACACGCAAAACAGCTGAAGTAGGACGCCAGGTGTTCCCTTTATATTCACCTGAACCAAGAAATTCATTATGATACCAGTCCCAGTTCTGTGGAAAATCAGAAGGGGTGAGCGCAAATCCCGCGAAGTGAAATCCGAGCCAGCCTCCACCGTTTTCCATAAACCTTTTGAAGGCGGCTCTTTGTTCAGAAGAGTCAGGTCGGGCATCAAAGAATATAACTACCTGGTAGTTAGCTAAGAAATTGTCATTCAAATTATTCCAGTCAGCGGTGGAATCATAGGAGAAATTGTATTTTTCAGCCATGAGTGAGAACCACCTGTTAGCCTCATGGACGAAACTCAGATGAGCCGTTTCGCTATCATTAATCTGTTTGAAGAATGCAATTGTTCTGAATTCCGATGGATGATCCTGTGAATTAGCAGGCTGCAAAAAACAAANGCATAAAACGAAAACTGCAATTGAAAGGNAACTTGTTCCACTTCCATTAGAAAGTCTTTGCATAATTATTAAAAGAGTGTTAATTAATTTAATACGACCAAAATGAAGAGCCACTTTCAACAAAATAGACAGGAACATCTTTTATAAAATTCTTTAACCATGTTGCACAAAAGTCCATTCCGGCTTCTTCAGAAGGAATATGACCAAGGAAAACTACAGCTTTTTTTCTGCCCTGGTCAACTGCATCTCGTGCATATTCGTATGTCTCCCATTGCTGAGCTTCTCCTGCAAGAACAACATCAGTGTTTTTGTCCTCAAGTAAACTGATGTGCGTTGCACTTCCGGGAGCCCCTGCTGCGAAGCTGATATTTGTAAGTTTCATATCAGGATTTCCGACTACATAAAATGCATTTTTCGGGAATACCATTTTCAAATCGGCAAGAAGCTCCTTCAATGTGGTCTCAGGTAAAACAAACCGGTTGGTAGTTCCTTTTACAACATAACTCTTCCATCCAAGTTTAGCGACCATTCCGGTTTCTATTCCATCGGGTGTCATGCTATGGATATAGTCGTGAAAACGCCAGATCACCAGCTTGTGATCGTTTATAAATTGCTGTTTTTCAAGAAATACCGGATCATTCTCAAATCTTTTTGTTTCGTCAAGATGATTATAAAACAGCGGTTCATGCACTATAATCAGGTTGCAGTTTCTGTCAACCGCCTGTTTAAGAACCTTCATGGTAGCAAACATACAGGTTATTATGCCGGTAACCTGAGTATCGGGATTACCTGCTTTAATCACATCCACTGTGTTGCCGAGTTGCCTGCTGCCGGTATTATTGATTATTGTAGCTATCACCTTACCGGCAGTTGTTGTTTTCTCAACCGTAGAATTCTGACCCTGAAGTCCGGCAGAGATGAAAATGAAGATCAGTAATGATGAAATGACTCTTAAGGTTTTCATTTTTTGTATGATTTGGTTATTCTGTTGTAATGTAAAAATAGATGAAAAAATATTTAATTACGGGTTCTTTTAAACTGTTCTAAAATTTGATTCCAATCCAATGTTGCTGGCCACCTTGTGCTGCGGTGGCTAAAAGTTGCTGGTTAAGGTTTTACATATCACCTATCGTCTATCGCCTATCGCCTATCGCCTATCGCCTAACGCCTAACGCCTATCGCCTATCGCCTATCGCCTATCGCCTATAATACATAATACATGTTCCTCCTGACGCCTGACGCCTGACGCCTGACGCCCTTACACAAACAGCATTATCAACAGCTGTGCAATAAATATCCGCAGAAACATTACAAGCGGATAGACTGTTGCATAAGCTACAGCGGGAGCTTCTGATTGCGCTATACTGTTGGCATAAGCAAGGGCAGGAGGATCTGTCATACTGCCAGCAAGCAATCCGCAAACCTCAAGGTAATTCTTTTTCAGAATGATCCTTGAATAGAATCCAATTATCAGCAATGGAAACAATGTAATTATTGCACCATATCCCATCCATATAAATCCGTCACCTGATGTAAGAGTTGGAATGAATTTCTCTCCGGCCACGATTCCCACACTGGCCAGGAATAGTACAATCCCAATCTCACGTAACATAAGGTTAGCGCTGGGCGTTGTATAAGAAACCAGTGAGAATTTATACCCGTATTTGCTTAACAATATAGCAATAATAAGGGGTCCGCCTGCCAGCCCAAGCTTAACAGGATTGACAATACCCGGTATATGAACAGGTATACTGCCAAGTATCACTCCGAGTAAAATGCCAATGAAAATCGGAACGATGTTGGGTTCATTCAACCGTTTTACCGAGTTGCCCAGTTGTTCTATAACCTTTTCCATTGATTTTTCATCACCAACCACAGTAAGCTTATCACCCATCTGTAACCTTAAATGCGGTGTTGCCACCAGTTCGATACCGGACCGGTATACCCTGGTGATATTTATGTTGTATCTCGATCTTAATTTAAGCGATCCCAGATCTTTTCCGAAAACATCCCTGTTGGTTACCATAACACGGCGGGATATTAGTTTACCTGATTTTGCAGTGATATCCATTTCGCTCTGAATTCCAATATGCCTGATAACTTCGTCAATATATCCTTTCTGTGTGACAATCAGAATTATATCATTCTCATAAATTAGCGTATCAGAGGATGCAAGCAGTAATTCTCCGTTGCGAAGTATACGCGAAATCACTATTTCCTTTTTTATCTCTTTTGCAATTTCAAGTATGGTTTTGTTGAAAACCATGGGATTATTTACAAGGATATTTATCTTTTCAGGTATAGTCTCTGTCGGGTGCTGGTCAAGATTGAATAATGATAATTCTTTCCGGACATTAATACCGAGTATCTTTCTGATCGCGAACATTGCAAGTATGATTCCTAAAACTCCAAACGGATATGCAACAGCATACCCCAGACTAATTTCAGGAACTTCTGTTGCAGGTATATTTCCGGAAACCTGGAAAAGAGCCTGTTGGGCTGCTCCCAGTCCGGGTGTATTGGTCACCGCCCCCGACATGACACCCACAAGCATCGGCATTGACATTCCTGTAATAAAATGAATTAACAGGACACATAGTGCCCCCAGGAAAACAACCATTAAAGCCATAACATTCAGTGAAATTCCTCCTTTCCTGAATGAAGAGAAGAAACCCGGACCTACCTGCAGACCAATNGAAAAGACGAACAGGATAAGACCAAAGTCCTTCACAAATTCAATCACAAGGTGGTTTGCTGATAATCCAAAATGTCCCGCTGCCAGACCGGCAAACAGTACAAACGTGATTCCCAGGGAAACTCCGAATATTTTTAATTTCCCAAGGAATACCCCGATAACAATTATCAGGCTATATATTAAAATTGTATGCGCGACTGTTTCCTGCCAGAGTAAATCGTGTAGCCAGTTCATGTGTAAGGTGGTTTAATGTAAATGTAGCAGAAATTCATGAAACATCCATGTTGGTGTTTCGCGGTAAACAAGTTTTTAAGGCTGTCGTGCTTTTTAAAAATAATCATTATTTACACCCCTCAGAGATTGTCAGGGCGTCGCTTATTAACAAATTCTTTTCACCTTTTGACATATTCTTCCACATACTTTATATATTTACACGAACCTTTCCATCTAATTCATTGTAAATGACATATGATTATATAATTATCGGATCAGGTTTCGGAGGGAGCGTTGCAGGTCTCAGGCTTGCAGAGAAGGGGTATAAAGTTCTGATCCTTGAACAGGGAAAGCGCTTTAATCCATCAGATTTTCCTAAGACAAACTGGAACCTTGCAAAATACCTGTGGATACCGGCAGTGAGATTTTTTGGATTTCAGAAGCTTTCATTCTATTCAACAGCAAGCATCCTTAGTGGTACAGGTGTTGGTGGTGGGAGCCTGGTATATGCCAATACGTTGTATATACCACCTGATGCATTTTTTAAAAACCTGTCCTGGCAGCGGTTTGGTGAATGGAAAAAAATCCTTGATCCATTTTATGACAGAGCTTCATTTATGCTTGGAAGGAAAAAGTATTCGAAGCTTAATGCTGAGGATAAATTTCTTGAAGAGGTGTCAACTGACATGAATGCGCACGATACTTTTGAAAGTGTTTATGTAGGGGTAAATATTGATGGAATTGAAGAAGAGTCAGATCCTTATTTCAACGGACTTGGACCGCTTCGCAAAGGATGTATTGAATGCGGAGGATGTATGGTGGGATGCAGGGAAAATGCAAAGAATACCCTTGACAGAAACTATTTATGGTTTGCTGAGAAGCTGGGTGCTGAGATACTTCCGGAGACAAAGGCAGAAAAGATCACTTTCAATGATGGCACTTATACTGTAGAAACAAGCAGAGTAACCTCTTTCCTGAGATCAAAAAGAAAGTTTTTCAGGGCGAAGGGGATCGTAGTTTCTGCCGGTGCACTTGGTACACTTGAACTTCTTCTTAAGCAGAAATACAAATTCTCAACTCTTCCTTTGCTTTCGGATAAGCTTGGTTTTGAATTAAGAACCAACGCGGAAACCTTATGTGCTGTTTCGGGTGCTTCTGAAAAACTGAACAATGGACTTGCCATAACCTCTGTATTCAGCCCTGACCCGCATACTCATGTGGAGATTGTCAAATATCCTGATAACTCAAATGCCATGAAATGGTTTTTCGGGTTGTCGGTACCCGGAGCAGCGACATCTCCCGGCCGCACGTGGATGCTATTTGTGAAAACAATTACTCATCCACTGCTTTTCTTCAGGACGGTCTTTAATTTCAGCTGGTCAAGCCGGACTGTGATTTTTCTGGTGATGCAAACTGCAGATAACGCAATGAAGATGATCTGGAAAAAGACTCCTTTTGGAGGAAAGATGAAGATCGATAACAGCGGACATAAAAAGGTTCCGGCATTCATTCCGGTTGGACAGGAAGTTATGGAACGTTACGCCCGCAAAGTTACCGGGATACCTCAGAATATTCTGCTTGAGGTTTTTTTTAACAGGCCGACAACGGCACATATCCTGGGTGGCTGCCCTATGTCGGAGGATACTGAAAATGGAGTTGTGGACAGTAATCTGAAGGTTCATGGATATCCTGATTTTTATATTACTGATGGCTCTGTTATACAGGGCAATATCGGAGTGAATCCGAGTCTGACTATAACAGCTATGGCTGAATATTGTATGAGTAAGATCCCGGTTAAAGAAGGATCGGTTAAACCTGAAATTTCCGGTAAATTAATGACACTTGAAGAGGAATGGAAAAAGAAGAAATCCGTCTGATAATTGAGGCTCAACGAAAGTTTTTTGCCACAGGCAAAACACTTGATCCGGACTACAGGATTGATAGCCTTAAAAAGCTTCGTTCGCTGATAGTCCTTCATGAGCAGGAGATTGTTGATGCATTATGGAAAGATTTCCATAAACCTGAGTTTGAGGTCATTGCTACCGAATCGAGGTTTGTTTTAAAAGAACTGAATTATACAATCAGCAAACTGAAACGCTGGTCGGGCCGCAAAAGAGTTAAAACTCCGATCGTTCACTTCATTTCTCACAGCTATGTTGTTCCGCAACCATATGGACAGGTACTTATCCTGTCTCCATGGAATTTCCCCTTTCAGCTTGCTTTCATGCCTCTGTTAGGTGCCATTGCAGCAGGCAATTGTGTTATACTTAAAGTTTCCTCACAGGTACCCGCGATTGCAGGCGTAATGCTTAAAATCCTTGATCATTTTCCAAAGGAGTTAGTTGCTATGATCGATGGCGATCATTCTACAAATGATTTCCTTCTTGATCAGAAGTTTGACTATATCTTCTTTACCGGAAGTCCCGGCGTTGGTAAATATGTTATGCAGAAGGCAGCTGTTAATCTTACACCTGTCTCTCTTGAACTGGGTGGGAAAAATCCCTGTGTGGTAGCTGCCGATGCCCGGCTTGATTTTGCTGCAAAAAGAATTGCCTGGGGAAAGTTTGCCAATTGCGGTCAAATATGTGTGAGCCCTGATTACCTGCTGATTGACAGAAAGGTGAAAGATAAGTTCCTNGAACTCATTTCAAAGGAGATCAGATTGTTCTATGGTGAAGATCCTGAAGAGAGCAACAACTTTGCCCGCATAATCAGTTCCGGAAGTGTCAACAGGCTAACAGAATTAATGAAAACCGGTCAGATTGTAACAGGAGGGAAAACAGAAGCCGTTTCAAGGTATGTTGCGCCGACAATCATCAAGGATGTAAAACCTGATGATCCGATAATGCGAGAGGAGATATTTGGTCCGGTATTGCCGGTTATTGACTTTGAAAATTTTGAAGATGTCTATCAGATTATCGGGAAGAATCCAAAACCACTTGCAGTTTATATCTTTTCACAAAGCAGAAGGCTTGTCAACAATTTTCTTAAAAAGACACAATCTGGCAGTGCTGGAGTTAATGATACAGTGATGCAAATTGCTTCCCCATATCTTCCTTATGGNGGTATAGGCAGCAGCGGGATGGGCAGGTATCATGGTAGAAAGTCATTTGAGACATTTTCAAATATGCGGTCGGTACTCGTAAAATCGAATATTCTTGATATCTGGCTCAGGTACCCGCCTTACTCTAAATTCAAGACAAAAATTGTGAGCTTTCTGATGAGATAATGGTTATAGATGTAACCTTTGCCGGTAGTTAGTTATGAATTTGCTGGTACAAAATACCTGGTGCTGGTTGCTTGTTCTATTTTACCGGCACCCGGCACCTTCCTTATTATGCTAGTCCCCGGTTCTTAAGCCTGTCATGCTCCCATGTTGCATAATCTATCGGAGGCTCGATCCTTTCCCCCTCAGGTTTGAGCTCTAGCCTGGCAACATTTGCTTTACAACCCGTAACACATAATCCGCATCCGATGCATTTCGTGCGGTTTACAACTGAAACTTCATTTTCCGATGTTATTGCATGCATCTGACACCGTTTGATACAAGTTCCGCATCCTGTGCATTTTTCAGGATCAATTACAGAGAAATAGTTCGCTGCAGCAACAGATTTCTCAATGCCAAATTCGTTTATCCCTCTCAGTATCCCACAGCAACATCCGCAACAGTTGCAAACGTAGAAAATGCCCTGTGCCACATTTCTGACAGTATGTACAAGACCGATTTTTTCAGTTTTGTCAAGAATGGCAAGCGCTTCGTCCTTTGATAAAAAAGGTGCAACAGGAGGATCAGTTGATTCCGGGCCTTTATAGAAAATCAGTTCAACATTAAGAGGAAATGTACATTTACGAGTCCCTTCAAGATCCTGCTGCACCCGGCATATACAGTTATTTACTCTGAAAGTATTGCATGATATCAGTAGTTCACGAAGCTTATCGTAGGGTAGTATCCACTCAGATTTAACAGCACTCTGGGCAGGAATTACCCTGTGAATTGAAGGTTGAGGTCTCATTATCTCAGCTCCTCCCTGATGAAAATACTCTTCAACAAGGTGTGCCAGTTCATGATCCATCTTTGGAAGCTGGCTTTCGTAGATTCCAACAATGAATGGAGCAAGTCTGTAAACTCTTTTTTCAGCATCACCCCATACAAAATCCCTTTCAAGCATCGCTTTCATCCTTGTTGCTGTTTCTTCGTCAGAAAGCCCGATGCGTATTGCAATAGAGCTAACAGGTTCCATTGACCCGGTAAGCTGACCAGCCAGATTTGCTTCTTCCGGTAGAAATATCTTTTTCAGGAGGGTGATTTCAATATTTGACTTTGTTCTGGGAAATGAATTTGGCAGCTTGTTTAAGGAATCAGCCAGACGTTCATACCATCCATCGATAACAGCCTGATCCTGTTTAAAAACTTTGATTCCCGGCAAGGCAACAGTAACTCCGGCAAGAGCAGTCGTTTTTAAAAAGTCCCGTCTTTTAACAAGAAATTTGTGATGATGATTTTTGAGCATTTTGATTGTTCTTTAGATGAAGCATTTTTACATTTGACAGTTGTTCATTTTGGGATTAACATACTGACATTAGATTAATAATAGATAAAAATCATTTGCAGATTTTTTCTTTTCATAAAAAGATGCAACAGGAAGAATTTTTATCCTGTATGAAGTTGCTTTCAGTCAAATCAAAATTATGAAACAAAAGTATCAGACGCAAAAAAAACTGATATGTTCCAAATTGTTTGTTTCTATTATAAAGTTGTAACAATTTTTGCTTTATTACCAGGAGCGTTTTATAAAATCACGACTAGCATTTCAACAACTATCGACACGTACCCGATATTAAACTATTTCGGTTATTTTTGATATATAATTGAAACAAACTAAAAAATGGAACAGAATAAAGTTATTGTGGGTTTTATAGGTGCAGGTGGAATTGCCCGTTCACATGCTTATTCTCTCAATTCGCTGAGGTATTTTTATAATGATTATCCTGAAATTGAACTTGATGCGGTTTGCTCTGCCACACCGGAAAGCCGTGAGAATTTTGCCAGGCGGTATGGTTTCAGCCGGGCACTCGATTTAAAGGAGTTTGTTTCAGATAATAGAATTAATACTGTTTTTATCCTGGGTCCGAATAATGTTCATTATGAACATCTTAAGGAAGTTATTGGTATGAGTTCACTGAAACGGATTTATATTGAAAAGCCGGTTTGTTCAAATAGCTATGAAGAGGGTGCAATTGCACTTCTTGTAAAGAATCGTCCGGATATAAATATTCAGGTCGGATTTCAATATCTTTTCACTCCTTCTGTCAGGGAAGCACTCAAATTCTGGAAATCAGGGAAGCTGGGTATCCCGATCCATTTTGATCTGAAGTATTACCATGGAGACTATCTTAAGAAAGAATACCGCAACAAGAGGGCCTCGCGACTTGTCCCTGCTCCTGATGGAGGAGCAATGGCTGATCTTGGTTCGCATGCAATAAGCCTGTTGATTGCATTCCTTGGAGATAATTTATTAATTACAAGTTCCATGCAATCAGGTAGATATGAAGATGTGAATAAAGAATCGGACCTGTTCAGCAGCATCTCTGTCTTTGACCGGACTTCAAAGGCGGTTGGAAACATTGCCGCAAGCAGGATAAGCTCCGGTACAGGAGATCAGCTATCAATTGAATTGTATTCTGAAAATGGCTCTCTTCGTTATTCTTCAGTTTCAGCTGATTATTTTGAATACTACACTGAGGAGTCAGGTGAGTGGAAAAGAAAAATGGTGGGGAGTAGTTATAAACCTGGAACAAGCTTTCCTTCTGAACATGTTCCTCCGGGCTGGCTCAGATCAATGATTCATGCACATTATGTGTTCCTGACCGGTAATGACCATGATGCATTTGTACCTGGTATCCGGCACGGTTTGTCAGTTCAAAGGCTTGTGACTCAGACAGCAGAACATTTAAAAACTTTCAGAAAGATAGCAGATAAATAGTAAAATTTATATCCTGATTTTTATTAGCTGATTATCTGGCCTCAGAAAAGAAATATTTCAAATTACTAAAACAATTTAAGATGAGAGCAAAGTTACTTTACTGGATTCCACGCATAATAGCAATACTATCTATTTTATTTATGCTGTTATTTTCACTCGATGCATTCAGCGGAAATGAAACAGTAGTAAGAAAGTTGCTGGGATTTTTCATGAATAGCATCCCGGTTCTGATAATAACCGGAATACTTATAATTGCATGGAAATGGGAACTGGCCGGTGGAATACTTTTTGTGTTATCTTTTTTTGTGGCAGCTGTTTTTTTCAGATCATTCTCGCGAAATCCTGCATCATTGATAGTAATTACTCCTTTTCTTATAACAGGTATATTATTCTTGCTTCATTACTTTTTATACGGAAGAAGCAGGGGAAAAGAATAGAAGAATACAAATTTTAATGTTTTTTTCCGGTCTTCTTTGATGACTTTGCCCCAAAACGTACACGTACCCTGTCAGCCAGATTTTCGTTGTATGCCATAGTATCCTGTCTTTGGGTTAATCCCCTGACTTAAGTCCGGGGTTAACTGGGTTTTATATATCATTCGTAATACTAAAGATAACGAAGAAACTTATTCTCCTTATGTTCAGCTTTATATATTCCATACCATCTGCAAACCGGATATAACAAAACGACAACTCCGATCCAGATCAGGTAGATCAGGTACAGGTCCACGCCACCTCCTTCCGCCGGTCTGCCGTTTTTAAAAGGACCGAACTGAAGATCCGCACTGCTGAATCCCTGGAAAAACAACATCACAAGCATCAATGCATGGATAATATAAAGATGGGTTATAAAATAGAAGAGCGGAACCCTTCCGTATACAGCAAGCATTTCAGTAAGTCGGTTTTTAACCTTTTCTGAGAAATAAAGAACAATAAACGCAATACCCAGAAACAGAAGAGTAAAGAGGAGTGATGGCGGGTATTTTGTTGTGTTCAGAAAAGAAAGAAAAGTAAAAAATGATGATTTCTGAACAGCCCATTTTGAAGGATCGCCATAAATGTTTATTACTCTGAGAATAGTGAAAAGCATCAGAGTGGACAGACCAATTCTGAGAAATAGTTTTTTCCTCTTCTCAGGCGATAACTCAAAAAATTCACCACAGGCAAAACCTGTTAAAAGAATCCCAAGCCATTGCATCAACGGATAGGCCGTGAAAAACGAAGTCGCTGGAGTGATCTGTATCATATTCGGCCTGAAAAGAACGGAAGAGAAAAATATCGCTATTGGATTAGACGGAACAGCTACTCCCTGCAGAAGGTTATGGCAGAAGATAATCAGAACTCCAATGACACCAATTACGCGCGACGGTAGCTTTAGAAGGATAGAGAGAATTATAAAACTAAGTCCGATTGCTGCTATAACTTCCATAAGCAATAGCCTGAAATGCATATCAAACCAGAGAGCAAAACTGACGAATGTGAATTCTAAAAGTACTAGCCACAGACCTCTGGTGAGTAAGAATCTTCTGCTTTCAGAGAGATTATTCAGATTTTTATATGAAATAAATGCAGAAACTCCGGAGAGAAAAACAAAGGTGGGGGCACAAAGATGCGTGACCCACCTTGTGAAAAACAGCAAAGTTGTTGTGGTCTGTAAGTTTGTGGGATCGTGGCTCATTGAAGTTTTATGCATAAAATCACGCACATGATCAAGTGCCATTATCACCATTACAAGACCTCTGGTTGTATCNATACTTTCAATACGTTTCATAACCCTAAAACTCAATAAATTGTTTTGGGTTCAGGTTATTTTCCATGGTCCAGAAATGAGCCTGCCCATGAGCAATCCTGAAAAGAACAAGACCCGGACTATCGACTGTCAGGCCAAAACTCTTCAGAAATGGTCTGTCAGTAAAAGCTTTGACTTTGAGTTTTGTATCATAGACAAATTCCGCATTGCCTGAAATACGGAGCATNGTTCCNATNANACCGGAATGCTTATAAAAACAGGTTTCAACCTTTGGATTTTTTTTAAGCTGTTCCGGTATCTCTTTGGCAGTACTTGTCTGAAAATAGAATCCGGTTTCATCAGCAAACCAGAATCCAAGTGCCCTTACCCTTGGCTGGTCACCCTCTGATGTAGCTATGTAGCAGACAGGGGTTTCATTGGCAAATTTAATACAATCGTGTATATTCATTTTTTAGTTGTTTAAATCAATTTATAAAATCAGTTTTATTTATTAATTCTGTAATTGCATTGACTTTCAGTTTCTGTCTTACTCTTTTACAGTATACTCAAACGGCAGCCAGTCAGCAATTCGTTGCTGGGCCATACTGCCTTCCCAGCTTATTCCGGCAGGATCGAAATATCCGTTTTTGTCAAAAAATACACGTTCCTTCTGGAACACAATATAGCTTGTCGGATTTTTTGAGTAGTAGCAGATACCCAGATCACCTTTGTATTTTATTGATTTTTTATTTGGACCATCCTGCACCACAATTTTCTTATAACCGAGAGTTTCATTTGCATTGTTCTTAACAGTAAATCCTGCATTGTTAAGATCATCTACCCAGAGTGCTCTGAAAAAGTGCATTCTCGATCCAAGATAAGCACTCTTCCTTTTTCTTTCGAAAAGCTGTTTTTTGGCATCATCGGTCGTTAAATCCTCATTGAAGATAATATTCCCCTTAAAAAAGAATAAACTGCTTGCTTTTATATATTCAAATTTATCAAGATAATATGTGATCTTGTATCCCAATGCCTTATTTTCAATTTCTATTGGTTTCAGTGCGTATGCTTTTACAGTATCTTTTGAGTCATATATAAATTTTAAATCGTTTTCATTAATGATCTCACAGTTGAATGCATTACCGGTGGTTCCTATAAATTCATTTCTGAAAATTGTAAGGTTTACCTTTCTTTCCCTGGTATGGGATTTAGCATTTACCACAACTTCATTCAATTCAAACAACTTAGGTGTCAGATAAACTAAAAGAGGTTTATTGGGTGAGTAATCAGTAATTGTTGTGGAGAAATAACCTAAAGCACTTATAGTCAATGGCATAGATATATTTTTTGAAATATCGATCTCAAAATTTCCGTCCTGATCCGATAGTTTACCATTGAATGTCCCGTTAAAATAAATCGAAGCAGAATAGATTTTCTCCCTGGTTTTCTGGTCAAAAACAGTTCCTTTAATTACCTGATTATAAGACACAGAACATAAACATATGAATATAGATAAGAATAGAGTTCTTTTCATTGGTGCAGGATTCTAAACAATGGAATTCCGAATACTGGTTTAATTTTAAGGGCATCCTTACAGGTAAACTGCTAAAGTTATACTTGCCTGTCAGAAGAATGACCCGGTCGAAGTTAATAAACTATACCATTTGTTGAACGCTGATATTGTTTTTCCTTATTGAAAAGCTAAAGAAATTAATTTGTTTTATGAGTCTGGTGCCATCATTAAATAGAAGAAACTTACTCCTTTGATTATCATGATGATACTCTCAGTCTTTTGTTTTTCTGCTTGTTAAGTAAGCTATTAATGTGTAAACCGTACCAATTATAAAAAGACTGAAAACAAAGTTCATCATTGTGTCACTTACAGAATGTGACCTGCTGTCGGTATCGATAAAAGAATAGATTGCAAAGCAGAATCCACCAGCCATTATTATCCATCCTGGAATACTGATAGGCAGATAAAGAATTCCCCATCGCCTGAACCATTGTAATTTCATTCTATTCGATTTTAAAGTGTGTAGATAATAAGAATTGTAATTGATGCCGACATTGGAACTACAGAAGACTTTTCCTTCATTTTTAATAAGAAAGTGAATAAATGCCCGCAGATTTTGCAGATCAGTGCAGATAAAAAGATATATATCAGCTAAAATCTGCGATTTCCATTGCTATCGGAACAGGGAATAAATGAGTAAAGTTTGAAAAGCCTTTTAAGTTTATTGTGATTTTAACTTCCACAGTAACACAAATTATATTTGAAAACTCTGTCCTACTTTTTAGTAAGCATTAATTGAGTTTCTCCATCTGACCAGACAGCTTTGCCGGAGATTTTATTTTTATCATCAGTCTTCAGAGAAAATAAAACATCAGTACCGTTGATATAGGCCTGGAAATAAAGAGAGTCTTTTGTAGCCTTAATCCAGTTTGATGGGAACCTTTCACTGTAATCGATAAATGTAGTAAATACTGAATCTTTTTTAATTTCAAAAGTTCCATGTAAGTAACCTTCAGGTGCCGAAGGAGCCTCGAAATTCCATTTACCCTGATAATCTTTTTTAGCCTGTCCACTTGCCGAAAGTGATCCAGCCAATAACAGGAATACAGTGAGGAGCGATTGAATAATTTTTCTTTTCATAAATTTAGGTTTTTCATTTTCGACTCTGGTTATGAATATGCTGAACAAATATTGTATCAGTGAAAGTTATAAAAAGCATAAATGCAAGTCAAGAAAAAATGCTGGAACCTTTGTACTTTGAAAGAGAAAGGGATATTTAATCCGATGGAAGTCAGTAGGTTCAACCTTTTTTTTTATTTGTCAGTCTTTATTTTTTCAGGTGTGTTCATCCAGTATTTATCTTTTCCCGGGAATACTGAAATACAGTTCTGATCAAGAGGGATATATTTTATAAGGCAGCTATCCCTGACCGGCAACGATTTATTATATTCCTGAACAAACAATTCCCTGTACTGATATAGTTCAATTGATTTCTTCTTGTTGAGGATGTTTCCNTTCATATCCTTTAAATTCTGAACACTTACATTGAATGTATCGGTGGGTTTATGTGAAACATCTTTTTTCAGACGGATGAATATCTTTTCACCTTTAACTTCAATGTTTTGAATTTTAACTTTTTCTTCTCCGACTTTAATTGTGTAATTGGTTTTTCTTCTTGCAGATGCAGTTTCAATCTTATTACTGCATTCCAGAACGATTGTAATATCTTCACCGGCAGAATTTTTAACCTGGTATGATTTAGTAATTCTGAAATATGTATTATCGATTGTATCAGCTATGTTGAAAATGTTATTGAAAGAAATATACTTCAGACACATCAGAGAGTCAACTGAATTTTCATAACCGTATTCAATATCAACATTAAACATTTCTTTTTGCTCTCCATCTTTTGCCGGGTAAGAGGTTGAATATTCGAGTTTATGTATTGAATAATCTTTAGGCTGTATATAAATGCTCCCTGAAGTTATAAGAGAGTCTCCGGTAACCCTTTGCCTGGCTTTAAAATCGATTTTAAAAAGCAAAAGGTTATTATTATAAACAGGAACGGGATCAGCAAAAGTATGATTTAACAGAAAATCCTCCGAAAATTTATTTATAAAGGAGAAAGATCTTTTATTGTAATTCCTGATCGCATCGTGGACAAGGAGGATGAAAAATTCATTTCCATATTGATCACCAAGTTGTGCCTGGGGGATACTTTTATTGGAATTATCCGAATATACCGAATCATAATACGGAGAGATAATGATTCGCTGGAAATCATTATTTTTTTTGAAATCCAGCAGATGGTATTCATTCAAAACTTCAGACTTGGAGAATCCATTGTCCTTTGTAAGGATAATTGCTTCGTTGAGGTTAATATAGTTCTTACCTATCTTCTGATAATCTCTGTAATATGAAATGTAATTGAAAGGTTTATCGGGATAATTGTTTCTTATATATCTTATTGCTCTTCCAATAATTCTTACCGAGCTAATTTTTTTTCTCGATGCTTCTACTGTTACTTCTCCCAGACCGTATATTGCAGGAGTGAGCCGGATCTTATTAACAGTCTCACTCGCAAGTTCCTTAAAAGAAACTGAGTAACGTTTGTAACCGATACAGGTAATAATTAAACTGTCGCTCTGAAACTCAGGATTTCGCATGATCTTAAAGTCACCCTCGGCATTGGCAAAAACACCTAGCTGATGATTCTTAAGTCTGATTGCAGCAAAAGGTACAGGATCGGAACTGGCTGAATTGATAACCTTTCCCCCGATGTATTCGATTTCCTGCGAGAGAAGTATCTGCTGATTTGACATTATGATCATAAACATCAGGATCAGCAACAGTCTGATATTGTATATCATGGAGTTATGTATTTACAAAAGTCCGTTCGGGGAAAAGATTTTAAAGTCAAAATTCAGGCCAGGTTATGTTAATTTATTAACAGCAAAAATTGTTCCAATTAAATTCAGGAAAGGAGTATATATAATCCATTATAATTATTACCTGTTTATCAATCGTTGAACCTCTTCAACGGGAACAGATGTCCGTTCGGAAACCTGCTCAACTGTTAATCCCTGCTCATAAAACTTCCGGACAAATTGTCTCATCGATTCTCCAACCTCAATTAAATATCTCCCAGATCGCAAAACCGTTTTTTAAAATCACATTTTTACCGAAATCCATATCAACTTCCATTTCCAGAAGGCCAATATAGAAATCCTTCGATATAGCTATATCCTTTACAAATATTGCTGTTGAACAGTTACTTAAATCCATTTATCTAGATGGTTAAGATAGTAAACTATTTCTTTTTTGCCTTCAGTTCAGCTTTTTGCAGGTTTTCCTTAACCCTGAATGTAACCATTTTAGCCACCAGGTTGAGTGGTAATGGTTCGTTAAGCGGAAACTGAACTGCACCTTTGGTACTTATATATCTCTTAAGTTCCTTCGCATAAGCAATTATTGCAGATGGGGTGGGATAGAAGCCAATATGATTCTTAAGGGCTGCAAAATGAACCAGATTGCCTTTTAAGAAAAAGGTTGGCATCTGATAGCTTATCTTCTCTTCAGCATCGGGAGCTGCTTTTCTTATTGTGGTCCTCATTTTTACAAGCTTTTCCTGAATATCAGCAGGAAAATTTGCAATATATTCATCAATGCTGGCCGGGGTTTTTGATGTTTTCATAAGTAAGGAGTGTTTTAATTAACAATTGAATTGGCAGATTGGTTTGGTAAGTACGGGCACTATTAATTAGTAAATAGCATAAATTCAGTTATAAACTTAAAAGTTTTCAGGGAGATAACACTAAAAAATGAGAACAATACATTATTGCTTTGTATCGGTCTTATCTACTCACAAAATATTAATGTATAATAAAGTTGTCAAAATGTAAAATAAATTTGTCAATATGACAATTATATTTTACATTTGACATTATATAAAAACATTATTATGAAACCAAACTATCTTTTGTCAAATCAGTTTAAGAAGATTGGCTGGATATTATTTATTCCATCAATGATTCTTGGTCTGTTGTTTGTCATCTTTCAGTTTCAGCCAAAATTTCTTGATATTAAAGTTTTCGCAATTCTGGATTCAAGTGTGACTCCATGGGATTCCTGGAATAATTTTTTTGTTGTCACACAAACAAATGCTACTGATGAAATCATCGGGATTTTGTTGATCATCAGTTTATTTCTTATAGCATTCTCAAAGGAAAAAACAGAGGATGAATTTATCTCTAAAATAAGACTGGAATCCTTACTTTGGGCAACATATATTAATTATGCAATACTGATCTTTGCTATATTATTTGTCTATGGAGGGTCAGCTTTCTGGATTTTAGTTTATAACATTTTCACCGTCCTGATATTCTTTATTATCAGGTTTAACTGGGTCATTCGAAAATCAGGAAAACTGGCAAAAAATGAAAAATAATATCAGGGTTGAAAGAGCGATCAAAAAGTTAACTCAGGAAGAGCTGTCACGTTTGGTTCAGGTAAGTCGTCAGACAATCAATGCAATAGAGTCAGAGAAATATGTACCATCCACACTGTTGTCATTGAAGATCTCTAAAATATTTGAAAAGAATGTAAATGATATCTTTCAATTAGAAGAATCAGATTGGAAAGAATAATAGCACAGGTATATATTTTGATACGGAGTTTCTTGTACAGATGAAATTATTTTGGTAGTATATCAATGTCATACTTTTCACAGTACCTCTCATATATTAAAGAGTTAAGTTCATTAGTGTCCACTTAAATATAATTGATTTTGACTTCGTCGAGCTCCGCTTCGCTGCGGTTCAATTATATACTATTCAGTTCTTTGTCTTCTTGGGAATCTTGGTTTATAAGTAGCTGGTTTTGAGATATTTTATCAAATTATTTTGTGCTTAATGTTAGCATACTTTTATAATTGAATTAACTTACCGTTGGCTTTAGCCAACGGTATAAGATACTGCCCAGGTTAGGGCTTTAGCCCACAAATGAAGGACTAAAGTCCTTTATAGTGAGGTTGATATACCGATGGCTAAAGCCAACGGTAATGTAATATTGTTTTGATCTTATCAAAACCTAAGTGTGATTTCATTTCAAATCGTCACGCTATCAAAAAACGCTACAACCTAGATTTATTCAAGATTTCAAAGAAAATATCTAATTTTTTGTAAACACTAAAGAGTTAAGTTAAGTAATTTAACTTTTAATGCTTGTTTTCAGCATAACCCTGATGTATGGGAAATCAGTAGTGTATTTATTGTGTTATAGCAGGAACAAAGTAAAGAGTAAAACCGCCTTTAGAGTATATTATTAACTGATCTTCCGATACTGAGTATTGATAGGCATAAACAAGATTTGTACCCATGTATTCTTCCCACTGATAGTTATTACAGTAAATCTCGGTAGTTATGAGATCAGAAATCTGGATTTTATCATTTCGCACCATGAAATTAGCACTTCCTCCATTGCAAACTCCACCAAACCATAATTTCTGACTCTCTGTAAATTCAACAGTTTGTTTCTTTGTAATGCTATCGGGATAATCAGTAATCTGAGTTGTTTTATTATTTTGGATTGATGAGAGTGTCCATTTTTTGTAAAGGGAAGATACTAATCCTGATTTATCTTTTTTATTGCAGCTGTTTGAAATAATTAAAATCAATCCCATCAGTGCTAAAGCAATTATTATTTTGGAGGGATTAGTCTTTAATGAGGTCATTTGGCTCATGATTTAGTTGATAATCAGTAAGNACAAAAATTGTGCCGGACTATCACTATCCCTTTCACACCTGCGAACAGTACTAAAATGTGATTGAAGGGGCCTTGAATGTATTCGGATCATTGTTAAGTCCGTGTTTGTAGTTAATTACTTCCATGGTTTTAGGAGTAATTTTAATAAGAACAAATTTGTTCTGCCAGTCCGGAATNCCATTCCAGTANTCNCGTTTCATTTTTACAAGTAATTCTTTATCATCAATAACTTCTGCAATGCCNGCAATAGAAACATAGCCTTTCGCGGAAACATGGTTGGCATAGTAAANACAAACTTTGGGGTTGCTTTTTATTTCTCTTACTTTCCGGCTTGTCCTTGAAGTAGCAAACCAGGTAATTAATTCATTATTAGGTGGAAATGGATTCATGGTACGTGTCTGTGGCTGACCCGTGGAATCAATTGTTACCAGTGCACAATATGTTGTTTCTTTTATTATCTCATGTGCTGCAAAGATTAATGAATCGCGGTTTAATTCTGTCTGTGCATTAACTTTTATAGAGAAAACTGCCGGGAGTATCAGCAAGCAGACAAGTGTCAGAAATGTTCTATTGATTTTCATATAAACTGTTGTTAGGTTAAACAATTGCCTGTTTTATGACCCGTTAAAAGAATTTTACCCTATCTAAAAATTGTGTTTGGTGATATTTTAATAATTGAAGTATTCACTTTTCTTTATAACCATTTCTGATTCAAGCGGACTGATCTCTTCAATTGACATACTATTATAAACACATTTTTCAATGATCAGATCATAGGATTTATTTACTTCATTGTCTATGTTATACCTGCATGCTTATCTGGGTTAGTTTCAGGTATCATTTATATTTAAATTGCATTCCGGGAGCATTTATTGGCCTCTTCTCAAATCCGGCTTTTTCATAAAATGCATATTTGTCTTTTGCTGCAAAAAGTTGTATATCTCTGATGTTATTGTCTTTACATTTTTGCACCAACCTGTCAAGTAACTGACTACCCAGCCCCTTGCCCTGGTAGTCGGGATGAATTATCAGATCAATGATCAGGGCATGATGAACTCCGTCAGCAATTACCCGGCCGAATCCAATTAAATTTTCAGAACTATATATTGAGATTGAATACCAGCTATTCTGAATGGCATCGGCTAAATCCTGAATAGAAAAATTATACTCCTGGTTCCATCCGGTTGTCAGGAACAGGTCCCAGTATTTCTTTTTGTCAGGTAATTTTTCATCGTATGTTACTGTATTCTTCATATTGTTGTTTATAAAGTTTTTACCTTTCAGGTCTGCTTTGCCTGATTTCCATCCATTCATCAGAACGAGCAATGGGATTGAATCCGACTTTTTTATAAACTCCGTGAGCATCTTTTGTAATTAACAACCATTGATATACATCTTTTAAATCGGCATGACTTATTATCGATCTGACCATAGATTGTCCTATTCCCTGTTTCCTGAATCTTTCGTCAACAATAACATCAAGTAAATATGCAAACCGGGTTTTATCGGAGATCACTCTTGAATATCCGATTTGTTCATTTTCTTCGTTGAATGCTCCTGCCAGAAGAGCTGAATTTTCTGCTCCACGGATCACTTCGTCTTTTTTGATCCCTGCGCACCAGATAGCATCTTTCAGCATACAGGTTACTTTCTCGAAATCCATTTCCTGGAAGCCAAATCTCAGGGAGTAATTAATTTTTTCAATCATTATTTTTATTTTTAGTCATTAGAAATCAGGAAAGCGATATATATCGTTAATATTCACTGCTTTAGTATTTTTTATCAGTTAAAATTTAACGTTTTAAAGGGCATGATCAAATTTTATATCTGCACCTTTCCATACTTTTCTTGAAGTCCAGTCTGCTGATGGTGATATCCAGAAAGGATGAAGAGCAGGCAGTCCAAGGACTACCATTCCTGTAGTGCATAAGTATAAACTTCCGGTAGAAATATATGTTTCTCCTATGCCCGGCTGATGGCCGCACAAGCCAATCGTTAACCATCCCTCCTTATCAAATGTGCCAGGCGCATTAATCAACTTTTGAATAACCGCCGACAGAGCAGATCTGACCTGACCGGCAGTGAGTTCTTCCGGTAATTCATTCATCAATGCTATCTGTGAAAGTAGCTGAAATACTCCAAACCTGTATGCTAACGAACGACCTGTTGCCGGGAAAGTGCCCTCCGGTGAAATTATCCGTTCCTGGATTGAAGCATACCGTTTTGCCCGGTTAAGTATCAGCTGGTATAATTCCTCCTTTTCATGGCCGTTGTCAACCAGTATTTTGACGATGTCAAGCAGCATAGGCTGGATTACGAAACTGTTATAATAATCCCAATGAAACTCAGGTCCGTCTCCATAAGTTCCGTCGCCTTTATACCATTCGAGGTGTTTCTTTATGGCAAAATCGATGCGCACCTTATCCCATTCATTTCCTGATTTAAGCAGAAATGCTTCTACCATTGCGCTGAAAAGCAGCCAGTTGTTATATCCGGGTTTTATAGATCTTGTTGATTTCAAAGCGTCAACTAGATTTTTCTTTGTTTTTTCATCCAGTGGCTGCCATAATTGATTAAATCCACGGATCAGACCATGTGACAGGAATGCAGCATCTACAAGAGGTTGTCCGCCTTTTGTAAAATTCATGAAATCAGCTGATACCGGGTTTACTGAAACTGAAAGGCATTTTCGTGTCAGTTCTATGTATTTCTTTCTTATCTGACCTTCTCCGGTATTGTCCTCACCAAGCTCAAGCCAGGGAGATATCCCTGCAATGACTCTTCCGAAAGCTTCAAGATAAGAAACCTCTTTACGACTTTCTATGTTTCCCGGATAACATTCTACCGGCATTTTTTTTCTGAGGGTTTCACTGCCCAGGGAATTCAAAACAGGATCTGTAATTTTTGTAAGAACTGAAACCCAGTATTCACGGGAATCAGCATTGAATGATTGCTCTTCCTTCAGATTTATCCCAATCATAGGGATTGAAGATCCTGCAATTCCCATGGCCGGTATCAGGCTGATAAAGTTACGTCGTTGCATTATCTGGCTTCATTTTTAGTTCGGTTTAAAATTTAAATGGAATTCTTTCCGATTATTAACTATTCAGATTAAATGTAAATTTTTTATGGTATAGTTTTTCTTTACAGATTAGTTTTAATTGCTTTTCCGCTTTTTACTGTTTCTGTAAATTGTTTCATGAATCTGGCTGCTGGTGCTCCATCTACTATATCATGGTCAAAAGATGCGGTTAAACAAATATGTTCCCTTTCAACAAACTTATCTTCAATTGTCACTACTTTCTTACTCATTCCACCAATCGTTAAAAGTACAGTGGCGGTTCCATGAGGAATGAACCAGACGTTGTCTTTATTGAACATTCCGACAGCTGTCACCGAGACTTTTCCATACCGTTTTGCCATTTTAATATTGTTATCGGCAATGCGGATAAATGTCCTGAGAAGAAAACCGGGAATAAATCTTACCCATGTCAAACCTGAAAGACTTCCAAGTTGATCACCTGTTTTTTGCTGTGCTTCCCTGATTTCATCATTAATCTGTTTATAAGTTTTTAACTGTGCATAATTTATCCCGACTGGTTCCGGAACTTTCTCACCATTAAAATCACGTTCTATTAGCACATTGACTGTTACATCATCGAGGATTATCTGTTTTCTGCCTTTGATGAATGAATTCAGCAGGGGATGATCTTTAATGGTTTGTGCCAGGCACATTACAATATATGCAGTAAATGACAGCTTTTCCCCGGTTTTGTCAAAATGTTCCTTTATCAGCCAGCGTGGTTCTGTTATATCCACTTCGGTGATACAATGAATTGCATTTTTTTCTTTTGTTACAGTTGCTGAGGCAATAACTGCCCGCCTGTTGAAGGTCAGGGGTAAAACCTGGTATCCGTCTCTGTTTTTCATTCTCTGTTTGTTTTGTTATTCTTTGATTATATGAACCTTGTGTAAGTCCGAAGTCCGAAGTCCGAAGTGAAGTTAAGATACAACACAATCTGATCCGAAATTCTAATTGCGCAATCCGAAATTTTTTAACGTAGGGCAGGAGTGAGGAAGATGTTAGAAGATATCTCTTGTTCTTTTTATAAAAAATCAGAAAAAGCTATAAATGAAACTTAGCGAAATATTCTGATTTAATTGTTTGTTAAGATATGTGTTTTCTCCGAGCATGGATGAATAATTCATCGTAGTATTAACATTGTTTATACTAATTAAACCATCCAGCTGAAGTCTCATTCTTGGTGAAATATAGTAGTACATTTCCACGCCCGTATATACTGAGAATGAGTTACCGGTTATATNGGATTGTGCCACAGGGTCTCCGTTTACAGAAGCCTGTTCTCCTTTCTGGTTTTGATATGAACCACTCAGATTCAGTCCTATTGATGTTCTAGAGTCTGGAAGAAACTTTAACTGGAAACTGAGGTATGTTCTGAATATATTGTTTTTGTCGTTGTCAGTCTGACTGACTGCATTTAACATATTTTTGGTAAATACTAAATTGTATGAGGTTTCAAGCATGGCTGACGTCTGCCAATAAAGGTTGACCGGTTTTGCATAATTGATCCTGATAAAGCCGCCCACCTCATAAATATTTATTGAGTACTTATTTACTACCGGAGGATTGACAATTATTGCTGTCTCCTGGCGATCTTTTATGAAAGAGAGATTATTGTCTATACCGGCATTTATTGCGAAACCTGATTCTCTTGATGGTCCCGAAGCATAATCCCACTGATCGTTAAGGACAGCAAAATAGTTTATATCCTGCGTGGAAATAACTGAGTTAGCAACAAGGAATGAATCAATTACCCGGAGCTCTTCAATCTTCCTTAACCTTGTATCGAAGAATCTTTTTCTTTTAATTTTTGATATCTCCTTTGCCATTTCAATAATAACATCATCAGATGGAAGGGCATTTATCCGGCCTACCTTATTCAGTTCTTCCAGAATATATATGGCAAGTCTGACATCTTCAACAGGTTCAATCCTTCCATGCCCGATTGATAGAGGTATGGAAAGACTGGTATTGGATTGATCATCTTTGTCTTCCCTAGTAGTGTTACTGGTTAGAGCATTCGTAACAAAAGATGAAATATACGGATCAGCCTCGATAAAAAACAGATTTTTTATATAGAACCGGTTAATGCTGCTGATCAGGAAACTGGTGTTTGTGTTATTGTCTTTTGTTACTAAATCATTCTGCTCTGTTTTTATAAGATCCGGAGAGAAATCTGCCTGTATATTAAGATTACCCTGATATTTCTCCGAATTCCGGAACCGGTTATAGTTAAGTTTGAACTGGCCTTCGAAATATCTGCTATTCGATTTGTTGTCCAGACTGGTAAACCCTGTAATAGAATTACTGCTTTTACTGGTGGTATTAGAAAAATCGAAATTGAAATCGAGTCTGCTGACTTTAATATCGGGCAGCTTGTATTTTGACAGATCAAAGGCAGAATATTGTCCATTCAAAATCTGCGATAAAAACAATCCAAGACTCAGGAAGAAAATTCTTAATTTGCTCATAAATAGTAGTTTGGTATGAATTTTATGTTTGATAGTTTAAGTTTATTTTTTATTGCTTATTGTTAAGTGAATAGCGTTAAGTGTTTAGTGTGTATTACTCCATGTTCTTCGGTACTACTCCGTGCTACTCCGTGGCTATCCTTTTTCCTTTCGCGTTTCGCTTTTTATATTTTGGGTCGGGTGTTTAGTGATTATAACCTGAACCTAAACCTTGCTGCTGTAAGAGTAAAACATTTATAAGAATGATGATGTGCTTTCATAATTCTCAAAGTTAACTGGCAGAAGAAGTCGAAAATATGATCGCTTTCTGTTTGCAGTGGTCAATGCAATTCCCGCAAAGTAAACATTCGGTGTCTTCCATTTCTCCACTCTTTACTTTTTCCATAACATCAAGATTCATAGGGCATTTAAGTGTGCATACGTTACAACTTGTACATTTATCATTGTCACTCTTTAGTCTTAATCCTTTAATTTTGAAATAATCACGGACTTTTGTCCCGATTATCATAAAGGGTGCCTGCCAGCAGATGTATTTACATGAGGCAAATCTTCCGAATATGGCCGTCAGCGGTACAATAAGGACTATTGCACCGATAGTCAGAATGATCTTTCTCGCCAGGGTCACGTCTGTCATACCATATGTTAAATCTATCTTATGAATGCCATTAACAATGTAACCTGTTATTATTGCTCCGATCCATAGTGCAAATATGAAATACTTGATATATAATGCTTTCGAATTCTTTGACTTTCTCTTTATGAAAACCGAGAGGATCTCCTGGACACCGCATCCGGGACAGAACCATGAACAGTAAGCTCTCCCAAAGAACAATGAGAGTAAGATTATCAATGCAAAAGCAACAAAGCTTGCATTTATAATTGATCTCCATGAGGCCATTACAATGATGACCGGTGAAAAGAACAGATGAAATATCAATAACAGATGGAAAAGAATTGCTGTTGAAATTACAATCGGTTTACGGATTTTTTGATACATATTGTCAGTATCAGTTTTTACCTGGCTCAATCCAGGCAACATGCATTACGTTAAACATAATTTTAAAATCTTCTTTATCGGTCAGTTCGATGAAAATGTTTTTCATAGTCTATTTTATTTATGGTTTAGCAACACACGTTTAGGAATAAAAAAATCTTCCTTTGTCAACCCACATTCCTTGGCCATATTAACCGACCAGCCTATTTCACCAATGCCCGGACCATGCTGGTTAGTCCCGAAAGTAAAATGTGCTCCGGCAGCTTTCGCCTTTTTAATAAATCTTGCATTGGGTATCTTAAACCGTGAGTTAATTTCGATGGCAACGTTATTCTTTACCGCAGCATCAACAACACTCTTTATCCTCGCATCAGTCCACAACTCATCATATTTTGATAAAAATGGGTCAGGCAGATAGGTGGGATTACCCCAGATATTAATAGGTTCGGCTAAGACCCTGAGGGTATGAGCGATGTAGAGATCCATAAATTCCTGTGGTTCGCCCAGCGGCATTCCTGCAACCCATATATAAAGCATCCTGCCATCTTTGTTAGGGAAAATCATTGCATCGGCCAGAACGTAATCGGCCTGACTTAAAACTGCTTTGGAAAATATTGAAGGCCAGTCGCGCCGGCTAACCTGCAATGCTAAATACATCGAGTTTTTCTTTGCAAGTGCAAGACGATCAAGGAGAAGGCTATCATTAATTTTGACACTGTTTGTGCCGAATTCCTCGGCAATTCCGAAAGTGATACCCAGCTTTTTTGACAGAGTGGATGCCTGTTCATAAGCTGCAACAGCTCCATTGCCAAGTTGCTGTGCTTCATAATTCAGGTGCACATGAAGATCCATTTTGGGCAGATCAGTATCGGGGCGGTCACTTCTGAATCCGTTTAATAATAATACGATTAAAACCAGGCCGGATGATTTTACTAATTTTTTCATGATGTTAATTTTGAGTCATTTATATTAAGATCTTTCAGTAAGAATTTGCATTTAACTGACAAATAACCGGAAAAACCTGATTGCCGGAGACAGGTAATGAATATCCGTTATTAAAGGTATGTTTTTAAAATGAAATATGATAACCCAGACTTATTGCAACAGGTATTGGTTCCGTTGAAAGGGTGATATTCGGATTATTTTTCAGGTTCTGAATGTCATCGTGAAATTCAGAGGATCTTAAAGGAATCAGTAATTCAAGATTAAAAAATCTGGGTCTCTTTACTGTCCAGAATTCTAATCCGATGTTAAATGTAGGTCCATAATAAGTCTGGTTGTACTCAGGCGCTCCTTTAACTTTTATTGAAGCATTGTATCCGTACATTACTCCCAGGTAAGGACATACCCCTGAATTGGGTAATAATCTGTAATCAACGCCTGCATTTACTCCTGCTCCGAGGAAATTGTAACCAAGTGCGCCAAAAAATCCGATGCTTCTGTTTGCCAGAACTGTAATCCGCCCTCCAAAACCTCCGTAGTCCAATCCACCTCCGAAGCCAATATTATATTTCGGGAACTTATTCTCCGCTTTTAAAGCGTCCTGACAATGTAAAACTAAAAACGAACTAAATAGGACCAGAATAAAAGTTAACTTTTTCATCCCTATAGTATACAGGTTAAATATTAATAGTGAATTTATGAATTTTGCTAAGAATATGATAACTATCACAGCTGTTTTTGAAAAGCACAAGTTAAAATACTATCTTAAAATTTATCCCATTATTAGATAATCCTAATCTGCATTGTGTTGTACTCATTCCTGAAAGCCTTAATCCGGAATTATATGTTCTCACAGCATTTTTTGCATGCTTTGAAGATGCAATTGAGAATGGGACCGATATTACAACCAGACCTGCACCTATTCCTGCTAAGGTCCAGTTTGGTTTTCCTCCTCCGAGAGCGGTTCCTATAGGCCAGCCGATCAAAAATCCGCCAACACTGCCAAATACATTTCCGACATCATAGTTACTTTTTGCAGTTTGCATTTCTTTATGTGCTGCTGAGTTATTTTTAGTCAGATCCAGAAGTTGTCGTGGAGTCAGATTTTTACCATTTAATCTGAATACTGGTCCCATCATTTGTTTTACCTCAATCGTATCTGATTGATTCTGTGCAGATAAAAGAGTAAAACTCAATAAAAAGATTACGAGTAATGAAGTTGTTTTCATAATTGTATTGATTAATAAGTACAGGTTATATTTAAAATCTGAATATAATCAATTAATTACAACCATTACAGGGTGCCGGCTGATTCCCATACTCAACCTGGATTGTGGAGTGTTCAATACCAAACTGATCGTTCAGCAGACGCTGGATTTTAGTTATAAAGATTAAGTCAGTCTGGATACGTGTTTCCAGATGTACTGTAAGAGCCGCAACATTTGTACTTAACGCCCAGACATGGAGATCATGTATTTTTATTACTTCGGGCAAACTATTAAGATAAATGCCGATTGCTTCAATATCAATTTGTTCCGGAACGGCATCGAGTGCAAGACTTACTGATTCAGTGAGTAGCTGGTAAGAGCTGTACAGGATTATGGCAATAATTATGAATGACACTACCGAGTCGATCCATGTAATCCCGGTTAAAGCCATTATAAAGCCTGCAACAACAACTCCGAGAGAAACCAGTGCGTCAGTTATAAAATGTATAAAAGCGCTTCGGATATTCAAATCATGCTTTTTGCCTTTGAGGAACAGCCAGGCAGTGAATCCGTTTATTAAAATACCGACAGCTGCAACAATTATCACACTTTCCGAATTAATGACCTGCTGTTCACCTAACCTCTGTATCGTTTTCCACAGCATGACAACAACAGCGCTGAGAAGAAGAAAAGTATTAAGAATCGCAATCAGAATCGTTGATCTCCGGAATCCGTAGGTGAATTTTAAAGTCGGTTTGCGTTGCGACAGCCGAACTGCAATCCATGAAAATATAAGGGCAACAACATCGCTGAAATTATGCCCTGAATCAGCGACCAGGGCCATGGAGTTAGACAGGAAACCGTATACGAGCTCAAAGACAATAAAAATGATGTTTATTGCAATGCCGGTTTTGAAAGCATTTCCAAGATCCACATTATTGTTACTCTGATGCGAATGTTCCATTGTTATATTTTGCCTTGAATAAGGATCCAAATTTAATGAAAAGGAGCGAAGTGATT
>JGI20214J51088_10000464_pt1 | contig 28491 bp, 26 predicted proteins | sample WetSurMetagenome_FD_51088 | JGI IMG/M metagenome (IMG submission 51088) | reverse complement strand
GTCTGGTCGAACACGAACAGCCGCAGCAGCCCGAAGCCGCCGGCGGCCAGCAGCGCCAGCGAGAGCAGGCCGAGCAGCAGCGTGCCGGGCCCGCCGGCACCGGCACCGGCGAGCCCGGTCTGGAGCTGGTCCAGTCCGCGGCGCAGCGGTTCGCTGTCGGCCACGATCACGGTCTGCGCCTCGCGCGCCGCGACCAGGCCCTGCAGGTTGCCCAGGATCGTGCCGGCCTGCGTGCGCGTCTGCGCGTACTGCGTCAACAGCCTCTGCAGTCGTTCGCGCGTCTGCGCGTCTTTGGTGCCGGGCAGGCGCAGTTCGGGGCTGCCGTCGAGCAGGCCTTGCGCGATCTCGCGGAACGAGTTCAGGTCCTTGCCGAGCAGGAACACCGCCTCGGCGTTGACGCCCTCCATCGTCAGGAATTCGTTCGCACTCTTGCCGATGCGCTGGGTCAGCATCACGAGCTGGCCCACCGCCGACAGCTCGGCCGGCGAGGCGCCGCTCTGCAGCTTCAGTGACGACACCGTCTCGGCCGTCTCGAGCAGGTCGCTCGACTGCGTGTTGATCTTGCGCAGCGCCTGGCCGACCTCGGTCAGCGTCTTTTGCTGGCCGATCAGGATGGTCGCGCTCTTCTCGGCACGGTCGACGAGCGGCAGCAGCTTGTCGATCTCGCCCTGCATGGAACCGGGTGCCCGCGGCACGTCGCCGGAGCCGTCCTTCAGGCCGCGCAGGTTGCGCGCCAATTCGTCGGCGCTGTCCTTCAGTTCGGGGAACGCCGCCTGGTTGCCCAGCAGCGCCTGCGAGACCGATTTCGCGAGCCGCTGCGACTGCGTCTGCGCCTGCCCTGCGGCGCCGACCTCGGCCGCACTGCGCGAGCTCGCCACGACGGCGACGATACCGGCGATCACGAGGCCGGCAAGGCCGACGCCGAACAGGCTCAGCAGTAACCGCTGCTGGCGTGCGACCGGCCAAGCGCCGATCAGCGGCATCCCGCTGCCCGCGGCCGGCTCGGCGGCGTCGGAGGGCATCCGCGTCTCGCTGAAGTCGGCGGCAAGCTCGGAAGGGGCGGCCTCGGAAATGATCGACGAGTCGGCACCGTTGCGCGCGGCCGCGTCCTGCAGCGGCGCGAGCGTGCCCGGGCCGAGGCGGATCGTCGCCTCCATCGGGTTCGCCGGCAGCGCCAGCTCGTCGAAATGCGCACCCGGCACCAGGGCGGCCTCGGGCTGCTTCGCGCGGGTCGTGCCCGTTATTCTTTCAAGCAAGCTCATGGGATCCTCGTGGTCGGAAGTCGCGCGGCGGTCAAGCCGCGATGGCCAGAAACTGTTCGTGCTGGGCCAGCGCGGAGAGGTCTATCTCCTGCCAGACGCGGCCATCGGCGTCGCGCCAGGCAGGCCCGGCAAACGGCGGGCGCGCACCCTCGGCGGGCGGCTCGGCAGTCATCTGCTCGGCGCTGCGCAGCCCGGCCAGCTTTTCGACGACGAGCGCGCTGTGGCTGCCCAGCGCCGGGTTGAGNGCAAGCAGACGTGAAGCTTCGCGCACCGACTCGGACGCGGCCATCGTCGGGCGCAGGCCGAGGAACGCCGCCAGATCGACGACGCCGTGCAGCCCGCCGCGCAGGTTCGCCACGCCGACGAACCACGCCTGGGTGTGCGGCACCGGCACCACGCTGCCGAACGGAAAGATCTCGCCCGCGCTCGGCAGCGCGACGAGCACGCCCTGGCCGGCGCTCTCGACGGCAAGCCAGGACACACTGCGCGACTCGGAGCGTGCCGCCTGCAGCCGCTGCGCCAGCCGGCTTTGCAATTCACGCAGGGCTTCGCGATTGGCCATGGGTTCTAGTCGAAGGCCTTGATCTTCGCGATCAGTTCATCGGTGTTGACNGGCTTGACGATGTAGTCGCGCGCGCCCTGGCGCATGCCCCAGACCTTGTCGGTTTCCTGGTTCTTGCTCGTGCACATGATCACCGGCACGTCGGCATAGCGCGGGTCACGCGTGATGCTGCGCGTGAGCTGAAAGCCGTTCTGGCCAGGCATCACGACGTCCATCAGGATCAGGTCGGGCTTGTCCTCGGCGAGGCGGCGCATCGCCTCCTCGCCGTTCTCGGCGGTGCGCACGGCATAGCCGCGCTTGCCGAGCAGGTCCGACAAATGGTGCAGCTCGGTCTTCGAGTCGTCGACTACCAGAATCTTCTGGATGGCCATCGGGTTCGTCCTGGTCAGTTCGGGCCGCGGCGGCACGCGCCAGACCGGAGGGTCAGCTCGCGACGCGGCGGAAGGATTCCACCGCGCGCAGCAACTGGTCTTTGGTGAAGGGCTTGGTCAGATACTCTTCGGAGCCGACCATGCGCCCGCGGGCCTTGTCGAACAGCCCGTCCTTGGATGACAGCATGATCACCGGCACGTGCGCAAAGCGCGGGTTGCGCTTGATGATCGCGCAGGTCTGGTAGCCGTCCAGCCGCGGCATCAGGATGTCGCAGAAGATCAGCTCAGGGTCATGGTCGTTGACCTTGGCCAGCGCATCGAAGCCGTCCTCGGCGAGCAGCACTTCATGCCCGCCCTGGCGCAGGAAGATCTCGGCGCTGCGGCGAATCGTGTTGCTGTCGTCGATGACCAGCACCTTGGCTCCGGCGGGCCCGGATTCCGGCACTTCACTGTCCACGCAGATTTCTCCTCAACGGCGCGACGGCTCGCCCCGCTGCCTCAGATTTCGACCATTTCGAAGTCTTCTTTACGGGCACCGCACTCCGGACAGGTCCAATTCATCGAAACATCGGCCCATGCGGTGCCGGGCGCGATGCCGTGGTCGGGATCGCCGACGGCCTCGTCGTAGATCCAGCCGCAGATCAGGCACATCCAGGTTCGGGATTGACTCACGTTGGCACGGTCGCTCACTACAATGGTCGGCGATTGTAGCCACCCACATCCTCGGAAAAACGTGGATTTGTGAGGACATACACACCATTCCTCAGATGTCGCTAGAGGTTCGGCACGGGCCCCGTGCCGGTCCGATTTCGCCGGCAGCGCAAAGGGCGAACCCATGAATCCCGAACCCCAACCGGCCACCGAGCCGCAAGATCCGGCGCAGGAGCCGGCCGCGCCGGCCTGCGTGATGAGCTTCAACGCCAGCGATCCCAGCGGTGCCGGCGGCTTGGCCGGCGACGTCGCGACGATCTCGGCGATGGGCGCGCACGCGTTGCCCATCGTTACATCGATCGTGATGCGCGACACCGCCGACATCTTCGACCACCACGACATCGACGACGAGATCGTCGTCGAGCAGGCGCGCACGATCCTCGAGGACGTCACGATCGCCGGCTGGAAGGTCGGCTTCCTGGGCAACGCAGAGAACATCAGCGCGGTCGCCGAGGTTCTGTCGGACTATGTCGACATCCCGCTCGTGGCCTACATGCCGGGGCTGTCCTGGCTCGAGGAAGACCAGCAGCAGCCCTACCTCGACGCGTTCCGCGAACTGATCCTGCCCGCCACCGAGGTGCTGGTGGGCAGCCACAAGACGCTGCAGGACTTCCTGCTCCCCGACTGGGACAGCGAGCGCCCGCCGTCGGCGCGCGAGCTCGCGGTGGCGGCGGGCGAGCACGGCACGCGCTACGTGCTCGTCACCGGCGTCATGCTGGCGAGCAAGGGCACCGAGCAGTACATCGACAACGTGCTCGCATCGCCGCAGGGCGCGCTCACGGGCGAGAAGTTCGAGCGCTTCGACGCCGGTTTCGTCGGCGCCGGCGACACGCTGGCCGCGGCGCTGGCCGCGCTGCTGGCCGCCGGCAGCGAGTTGCAGGCGGCGGTTGGCGAGGCGCTCTCCTTCCTCGACCAGAGCCTGGACGCGGGCTTCCGCCCCGGCATGGGCAGCATCGTGCCGGACCGCTTCTTCTGGGCGCTGCCGCCGGCCGAGGACGGCGAGGCCGAGCCCGGCCCGGACGAGCCCGACAGCGGCTTCGACGACACCAAGACGCCGGGCACGCCGCGCCGCGTCCACTGAAGCGACCCCGACCATGACGAGCAACGAAGCACTCTTCGCACGCGCCCAGCGCGTGATCCCCGGCGGTGTGAACTCGCCGGTGCGCGCATTCCGCGCCGTCGGCGGCACGCCGCGCTTCATCCGCCGTGCGCAAGGCGCCTACATGTGGGACGCCGAAGGCACGAAGTTCATCGACTACATCGGTTCGTGGGGGCCGATGATCCTGGGCCACGGCCACCCCGCCGTGCTCGACGCGGTGCAGAAGGCGGCGGCCGACGGCTTGAGCTTCGGCGCGCCGACCGAGCGCGAGACGCTGCTCGTCGAAGCAATCATCGCGCTCGTCCCCGGCGTCGAGCAGCTGCGCCTGGTGAGCAGCGGCACCGAGGCCGGCATGAGCGCGATCCGCCTCGCGCGCGGCGCCACCGGGCGCAGCAAGATCGTCAAGTTCGAAGGCTGCTACCACGGCCATGCCGACGCGCTGCTNGTGAAGGCCGGCTCGGGGCTGGCAACCTTCGGCCATCCGACGAGCGCGGGCGTGCCCGCCGAGGTCGTCCAACACACGCTGGTGCTCGAGTACAACAATCTCGCGCAGCTTGACGAGGTGTTCGCGCGCGAGGGACGCGAGATCGCCTGCGTGATGATCGAGCCGATCGCCGGCAACATGAACTTCGTGCGCGCGTCGGTGCCGTTCGTGACGCGGCTGCGCGAGCTGTGCACGCAGCATGGCGCGCTGCTCGTCTTCGATGAGGTGATGACGGGCTTTCGCGTCGCGCTCGGCGGCGCGCAAAGCCTGTATGCGAAGCTGATCCCCGGCTTCCGCCCCGACGTCAGCGTGTTCGGCAAGGTCATCGGCGGCGGCATGCCGCTGGCCGCCTTCGGTGGCAGCAAGGACGTGATGAGCCAGCTCGCGCCGCTCGGGCCGGTCTACCAGGCCGGCACGCTGAGCGGCAACCCGGTTGCCACCGCCTGCGGGCTGGCGACGCTGCAGGAGATTGCCAAGCCCGGCTTCTTCGACGCACTGTCGGCGACCACCCGTTCGCTCGTCGCCGGGCTCGAGGCGGCGGCGCGTGACGCCGGCGTCGCGCTGGTCGGCGACAGCGAAGGCGGCATGTTCGGCTTCTTCTTCGCCGACGCCTTGGCACAGAACTACGCCCAGGTGATGGCCACCGACAAGGACCGCTTCAACCGCTTCTTCCACGCGATGCTCGATCGCGGCGTCTACCTGGCGCCGGCGCTCTACGAGGCGGGCTTCGTCAGCGCGGCGCACACGGGCGCGGACATCCAAGCCACGGTCGCAGCGGCACGCGCCGCGCTCGCCGCAGGCTGAGATGGTCAGAGGCCTTTCGCCGACCATGCATCTGCACATCCTCGGCATCTGCGGCACCTTCATGGGCAGCCTGGCGGCGCTCGCGCGCGAGGCCGGGCACCGGGTGACCGGCTGCGACGCGAACGTCTACCCACCGATGAGCGACCAGTTGCGCGGGCTGGGCATCGAGCTGATCGAGGGTTACGAGGCCGACCAGCTCGCGCTCTCGCCCGATGTCTACGTCGTCGGCAACGTCGTCAGCCGCGGCAACCCGCTGATGGAGGCAATCCTCGACGCCGGCGCGGCCTACACGAGCGGCCCGCAATGGCTGGCCGACCACCTGCTGCCCGGCCGCCATGTGCTGGCGGTGGCGGGGACGCACGGCAAGACGGGCACGACCTCGATGCTGGCCTGGATCCTCGAGCAGGCCGGCCTCGAGCCGGGCTTCCTGGTCGGCGGCGTGCCGCTGAACTTCGGCATCTCCGCCCGGCTCGGGAACGTGAGCGCGGCCCGACCGGTCGGCGTGGGCGCGCCCTTCGTGATCGAGGCCGACGAGTACGACACCGCGCTGTTCGACAAGCGCAGCAAGTTCGTCCACTACCGGCCGCGCACCGCGATCCTGAACAACCTCGAACTCGACCACGCCGACATCTTCCCCGACCTGGCGGCGATCGAGACCCAGTTCCACCACCTCGTGCGCACGGTTCCATCGAGCGGCCGGCTGATCGTCAACTCGCGCGACGAGGCGCTGCAGCGCGTGCTGCAGCGCGGCTGCTGGACCCCGGTGCAGCGCTTCGGCACCAAGCGCGAGGAGCCCGGCGGCCTGTGCGCGCGCGGCGAGCCGCATGCCTTTGACGTGCTGCGCGGAAGCCTGAAGATCGGCCGCGTCGAATGGAGCCTGATCGGCGAGCACAACCAGATGAACGCGCTCGCCGCGATCGGCGCCGCCGAGCACGTGGGCGTTGCGCCCGAGGCCGCGGCGGCGGCCCTCGNCAGCTTCGAGAACGTGCGCCGGCGAATGGAGCTGCGCGGCCAGGCCGACGGCGTGGCCGTCTACGACGACTTTGCGCACCACCCGACGGCGATGCACAGCACGCTAGACGGCCTGCGCCGCAAGGTCGGCGCGCAGCGCATCCTGGCCGTCTTCGAGCCGCGCTCGAACACGATGAAGCTCGGCACGATGAAGGCCCAGCTGCCCTGGGCGCTCGAGGAGGCCGATCTCGCGTTCTGCCTGCAGGGGCCCTACGGCTGGAACGCGCGCGACGCGCTCGCGCCGATGGGCGCGCTCGCGGTCGTCGCCGACACGGTGGATGCGCTCGTGGCCAAGGTGCTCGCTGCCGCGCGCCCGGGCGACCACGTGCTGTGCATGAGCAACGGCAGCTTCGGCGGCATCCACGACAAGCTGCTCGCCGCGTTGGGCGCACGCGCGGCGTGACGCCGACGCACCTGCTCTACCTGCACGGCTTCCGCTCGTCGCCGAAGTCGTTCAAGGCGCGGCGCGTCGCCGCATGGCTGGCGGCGCACAGGCCCGACGTGCACTGGTGGTGCCCACAGCTGCCGGCGTCGCCGCGCGCGGCAATGGCGCTCGTCCGCGACGGCGTGCGCGACTGGCCGGCGACGGCAGCGGTGCTGGGCAGCTCGCTCGGCGGCTTCTATGCCACCGCGGTCGCCGAGGCCTGGGGCTGGCCGGCTGTGCTGCTGAACCCGGCGGTGGACCCGGCGCGCGACCTGGCGGCCTACATCGGCGAGCAGTCCGCCTTCCACGACCCGGCCGAGCATTTCGTTTTCCGCCCGGAGTACGTCGACGAGTTGCGCGCGCTGACGCCGCCGGCGATCACGCGCCCCGAGCGCTACTGCGCCGTCATCGCCAAGGGCGACGAGCTGCTCGACTGGCGCGAGATGAGCGCACGTTACGCCGGCGCGTCGATCCGGCTGCTCGAAGGCAGCGACCACGCGCTGTCGGACTTCGACGACCACCTTCCTTCCATCCTGCGATTCCTGAACCTATGCGACTGAAAGACAAGATCTGCATCGTCACCGGCGCCGCCCAGGGCATCGGCGCGGCAACCGCCGCCAAGTTCGCCGCCGAAGGCGCGATCGTGATCGGCTGCGACCGCCGCCGCGAGACGATGCCGGGCGCGGCCGAAACCCACGCCGTCGACGTCACCGACCGGGCCCAGATCGACGCGATGGTCACCGCGGTGCGCGAGCGCCACGGCCGCATCGACGTGCTCGTCAACAACGCCGGCATCACGAAGGACGCGCGCCTGGTCAAGATGACGATCGAGCAGTTCGATGCGGTGATCGACGTCAACCTGCGCGGCGTCTTCCACTGCGCGCAGGCGGTCGCGCCATTGATGATCGAGCAGGGCGCGGGCGTGATCCTCAACGCCAGCAGCGTGGTCGGGATCTACGGGAACTTTGGCCAGACCAACTACGCTGCGGCCAAGTTCGGCGTCATCGGCTTCACCAAGACCTGGAGCCGCGAGCTCGGACCCAAGGGGGTNCGCGTGAACGCAGTCGCGCCGGGCTTTGTCGAGACGCCGATCCTGGCGACGATCCCCGACAAGGTGCTGCAGCACATGCGCGAACAAGTGCCGCTGCACCGGCTCGGCCGGCCGGACGAGATCGCCAGCGTCTACGCCTTCCTCGCCAGCGACGAGGCCAGCTACATCAACGGCGCGGTGATCGAGGTCTCGGGCGGCATGACCGTCTGACGGGCGACAATCCCGCCCATGTATGTTCTGTACGACGACGCCGGGAAGTTCCACGCCGGCCGCCTGATGACCGAGGCCGACGCCTCGATGCAGGTCGAGCTCGACTCGGGCAAGCGCGTGAAGGTCAAGTCGAGCAACGTGATGCTGCGCTTCGACAAGCCGGGGCCGGCCGAGCTGATCGCGCAGGCGCAGGCGCTCGCCGCCGAGATCGACCTCGACCTCGCCTGGGAGTTCGCGCCCGAGGCCGAGTTCGGCTTTGCCGAGCTGGCGCGCGAGTATTTCGAGGCCGGCGCCGGTCCCGAGAAGCAGGCCGCAGCGCTGTTCCGGCTGTTCGAGGCGCCGCATTACTTCCGCCGCCTCGGCCGCGGCCAGTTCCGCAAGGCGCCCGAGGAGACCGTCAAGGCGGCGCTGCTCGGCATCGAACGCAAAAAGCAGATCGCGGCGCAGATCGACGCCTGGGCCGGCGAGCTGGTCGCGGGCCGCTGCCCGGCACCGGTGCGCGAGCAGCTCTACCGCATCTTGTTCAAGCCGGACAAGAACGCGCCCGAGTACAAGGCGGTGGTCGAGGCCGCGAAGCTCGCGCAGCGTGCGCCGCTGGACCTGCTGAAAGCCGCCGGCGCGATCGACAGCCCCTACCAGTTCCACTGGCGGCGCTTCTTGTTCGAGCAGTTCCCGCAAGGCACCGGCTTNCCGGCGCTACAGGCCCCCGCNGTCAAGGACGAGCTGGCGCTGGCACCGGTACAGGCGTTCTCGATCGACGACTCGGCCACGACCGAGATCGACGACGCGCTCTCGGTCACCGGCATCGGCCAGGGCACGGTGATCTTCGGCATCCACATCGCCGCGCCGGGCCTCGCGATCCAGCCCGACTCGGCGCTCGACAAGCTCGCGCGCGAGCGGCTGTCGACGGTCTACATGCCGGGCTGGAAGCTGACGATGCTGCCCAACGAGGTGGTGCAGGCCTACACGCTGACCGAGGGCCGCGACTGCCCGGCGGTGAGTCTGTACCTGAGTTTCGACGAGCTCACGCTCGAGCTGAAAAGTGCCCAGACGCGCCTCGAACGCGTGCCCATCGCCGCCAACCTGCGCCACGACCAGCTCGACGAAGTCATCACCGAGGCCTCACTCACCGGCGAGGCGCTGGCTGAGTACCCGTTCGCGGCCGAGCTCGCGTTCGCCTTCCGCCTCGCGCGCCATCGCAAGGCGGCGCGCGAAGTGGTGCGCGGCAAGCCCGAGACCTTCAACCGGCCCGATTACAACTTCCGCCTCGACACCGATGGTGAACGCGAGCCCGACGGCAGCGAGGCGGTGCGCATCACGACGCGCCGGCGCGGCGCTCCGCTGGACCTGATCGTCGCCGAGGCGATGATCCTGGCCAACAGCCACTGGGGCGGCTGGCTCGCAGACTGCGGCGTGCCCGGCATCTACCGCAGCCAGGCGAGCTTGCTGCCCGGCATCAAGGTGCGCATGGGCACCAAGCCGGCGCCGCACGCCGGCATGGGCGTGGCGCAATACACCTGGGCCACGTCGCCGCTGCGGCGCTACGTCGACCTCGTCAACCAGTGGCAGATCATCGCCTGCGCGCGCCACGGCCGCACCGCAGCGCTGGCCGCGCCGTTCCGGCCGCGCGACGCGGTGCTGTTTTCGATCATCTCAGGCTTCGACGCCGCCTATGCCGCATACAACGACTTCCAGAACGGCATCGAGCGCTACTGGACGCTGCGCTGGCTGGCACAGAACGGCGTCGCCGAGATCGAGGCCGCGGTGATGAAGGACGGCCTGGTGCGCGCCGAGACGCTGCCGCTGGTGTTCCGCGTGCCAGGCACCGAGAGCCTGCCGCGCGGCGCCCGGGTGCGCGCGCGCGTTGCCGGCATTGACCTGCTGACGCTGGACCTGCATGCGGCACTGGCCGCGCGCATCGAGGAGCCGGCGGCGGTCCAAGCCGCCGTACAAGCCGAGGACACCGACGAATTGGACCAGGANGCCGAGGCCTCGGGCCCGCTGACGCTGGCGATCGACCTCGGCGATGCNGCCATTGATGCGGCCGGCGACACCCCGGTGGCGGCGGCCTGAACGCGCGCGAGGCCGAACGGCGGTGAAGAACTGGCGCGACCTCTCGGCCCTGCAATGGGCGCTGCTGGTCTCGCTCGGCGCGCACGCCGCGCTGCTGACGGTGCACTTCGTCGACCCGCAGGCCATCGACCGCGCGCTGCGCGACACGCCGCTCGAGGTGGTGCTCGTCAACGCGCGCTCGGACGAGGCGCCGACCAAGGCGCAGGCGATCGCGCAGGCCAACCTTGCCGGCGGCGGCGAGGCCGAGCGGGGGCGTGCGACCTCACCGCTGCCGCCGGCGCCGACGGCGCAGATCGGCGACGCGCCGGACGAGGCGCACCGGCGCATCGACGCGCTCCAGGACGAGCAGCAACAGCTGTTGGCGCAGATCCGGCGCGAGGTGGCGCAACTGCCGCCACCAGACCCGCAGCGCGAGCGCGGCGACCCGCAACAGCGCGAGCAGGACGAGCACCGGCGCCAGCTGCTGCGGCTGCTGGCCGAGATCGAGAAGCGCATCAACGAAGAGAACGCGCGGCCGAAGAAGCGCTACATCAGCCCGGCCACGCGCGAGGAGGTCTACGCGCTGTACTACGACGCGCTGCGCCGGCGCATCGAGGAGCGCGGCACGCGCAACTTCCCCGAATACCGCGGCAAGAAGCTCTATGGCGAGTTGACGATGAACGTCACCGTGGACGCCGCGGGCCAGGTCGTCGACGCCGAGATCGTCCGCTCGAGCCGCTCGGGCGTGCTCGACCAGCAGGCGGTCGCGATCGTGCGCGCGGCCGCGCCGTTCGGCGCCTTCAGCGCCGCGATGCGGCGCCAGGCCGACCAGATCGTCGTGACCTCGCGCTTTCGCTTCACCCGCGAGGACGGGCTCGAGACCAGCCTGAGCGGGCGCTGACGGGCCAGCCGATGACTGTGGACCTTTACGCCGTGCTCGGCAACCCGGTGGCGCACAGCCAGTCGCCGTTCATCCACGCGGAGTTCGCGCGCCAGACCGGCCAGGCGATCCGCTACGAGCGCGTGCTGTGCGCGCCCGACGGCTTCGAGGCCGCGGTGCGCGCGTTCGCCGCCGCCGGCGGCCGCGGCTGCAACGTGACGGTGCCGTTCAAGTTCGACGCGCCGCGGCTGGCCGCGCGCCTGACCGCGCGCGCCGCGCTCGCCGGCGCCGCCAACGTGCTGCGCTTCGATGCCGACGGCTGGCTCGCCGACAACACCGACGGAGTCGGCCTGGTGCACGACATCGAGCAGCACGCCGGCCAGCCGCTGGCCGGCACGCGCGTTCTGCTGGTCGGCGCCGGCGGCGCGGCGGCCGGCGTACTCGGGCCGCTGCTCGAGGCCGGGCCGGCAGCGGTGCTCGTCGTCAACCGCACCGTCGCCAGGGCGCACGAGCTCGTCGAGCGCCATCGCTCGCTGGCGCTGGCGCGCGGCGTGATGCTCGGCGCGGCCGCGCTCGACGCGCCCGGAAGCGGACACGATGTCGTCATCAATGCCAGCGCGAGCAGCCTGCAGGCTTGTGCGGTGCCGGTGCCGACCTCGGTAATGGCGCGCGGCGCGCTCGCACTGGACTTGATGTACGGCCCGGCCGCAGAGCCCTTCCTCGCCTGGGCGCACGCCGCCGGCGCGCGTGCCCGCGACGGCCTGGGCATGCTCGTCGAGCAGGCCGCCGAGGCGTTCTTCGTCTGGCGCGGCGTGCGCCCGCTGACGCCGCCGGTGTTGCGCGCGCTGCGCGCGCGGCTGGCCTCGGCATGAAGCGCCGGCTGTTGCGCCTGATCGGCCTGCTCGCGCTGTGCACGCTGGCGCTGCAGCTCAGCTTTGCGCTGCGCATTGCGCTGATGATCGGCATTGACCCGCAATCGAGCGCGTTCCAGCGCAGCGAGATCCGGCGCCTGCTCCTCACGCACCACCGTCTGGCGTGGAGCCAGCAATGGGAGCCGCGCGAACGCATCGCGACCTCGCTGCGGCGCGCGGTGATCGCGAGCGAGGATGCCGACTTCGTGCACCACGACGGCGTCGAGTGGGACGCGATCGAGAAGGCCTGGAAGCGCAACGAGCGCGCCGAGGCACGCTCGCCCGCGCATGCGAAGATCGTCGGCGGCTCGACGATCACGCAGCAGCTGGCGAAGAACCTGTTCCTCTCCGGCGAGCGCACCGTGCTGCGCAAGGCGCAAGAGCTCGTGATCGCGCTCACGCTCGAGGCCTTGTTGTCCAAGCAGCGCATCCTGGAGATCTACCTGAACAACGTCGAATGGGGCGAAGGCATCTTCGGCGCGCAGGCCGCGGCGCGCCATTACTTCCACATCGATGCCGCACGCCTGAACGCCGAGCAGGCGGCGCGGCTGGCGGTGATGCTGCCGGCGCCCAAGCGCTTCGAGAAGCGCCCGGGCTCGACCTACGTCGTCGATCGCGCCGCGACCATCGTCGCGCGCATGGGCGCGGTCGATCTGCCTTGACCGTTCCGCCGCAATGACCGAATCATTCGCCCAGGAGATCGCCGTCGCGGCGGCGCGGCTGGTCGTCGAGGAGGGCCTCGAATATGGCGCCGCGAAGCGGCGTGCCGCGCGCGACCTCGGCCGGCGCGCCGGCCGGCGCGGCGAACTGCCTACCAACGAGACGGTCGAAGACGCAGTGCGCGAGCACCTGGACCTGTTTTGCGCCGGCACGCAGCCAGCCGAGTTGCAGGCGCTGCGCGATCTGGCGCGGCACTGGATGCGGCGGCTGGCCGAATTCCGGCCCCACCTGGCCGGCGCCGTCTGGCGCGGCACCGCGACCCGGCTCTCGGCCGTGTGGCTGGACCTTTACTGTGAAGACGCNAAGAGCGCGGAGATCGCGATGATCAACCTCGGACTCCGGTACGACACCGGCACTCTGGAACGCCCGGGCGGCGAGCCNCTCACGGTGCTCAGCCTTGCCGCGCCCTGTGCGGCGCTGGGCGAACCGGCAACCGTGCACCTCGTGCTGCACGACCTCGACGAGCAGCGCGGCGCGCTGCAGCCCGATGCACGCGGCCGCAGCTGGCGTGGCGACCTCGCGGCGGTCGAGCGGCTGCTGGAGGGCGGGGCATGAACCGGCGCGGCTGGCTGATCGCCGGGGTCGGCGCGGCGGCTGGAGCCGCCGGCGTGGGCTGGCAGCTTTGGCACGAGCGGCAGCGCCAGGAACAGGCCGAGCAAGGCGTCGCCGCACTGTGGCCGCTGCGCTTCCCGCGCCCCGAAGGAGGTGAGCTGGCGCTCGCCGACTTCCGTGGCCGGCCGCTGCTGCTCAACTTCTGGGCACCCTGGTGCCCGCCCTGCGTGAAGGAGTTGCCGGCGCTGAACCGCTTCCAGAAGGAATTCGCGGCCAAGGGCTGGCAGGTCGTCGGGCTGGCGATCGACGAGCCCCCGCCTGTGCGCGCCTTCCTCGCGAAGCTGCCGCTGGACTTCCCGGTCGGGATTGCCGGATTCGCCGGCGCCGANCTGAGCCGACGCCTGGGCAACCCGCAAGGAGCGCTGCCGTTCACCGTGATCCTGGACACGGCCGGGCGCGTCGCACGACGCCAACTCGGGGAGTCGCAATACGAGGACCTGGTGCGCTGGGCCCAAGCGATCTGATTCCCGGCAGGNCGANTCTTGGGCCGAATTACGGCCCGGCGNGTCCGGCAGCCGGCAAAGCGCTTACAGTCGCGGTCCCGACCGGGTCCGCCGAGGGTCGCCGCAGCGAAGGCATTTCGCCGACGATCGGGCCCGTTGAGACTAATTTCACCCCGGCAAGCGGCAATGGGGCCGCCCAAGCACGAGGAACGCCATGGACCTGCGCAAACTCAAGACTCTGATCGACCTGGTCTCGGAGTCCAACATTTCCGAGCTCGAAATCACCGAAGCAGAAGGCAAGGTGCGCATCGTGAAGGCCGGCGTCGCCGTCCCGACGATGGCCGCGCCGATGCCGACGTATCAGCCGCCGATGCCCAGCGCCGCACCGGCACCGGCCAGCGCCGCCGACGTCGCGGCCGCGCAGGCCGCGGCGGACGAACTGGCCGGGAAGGTCATCAAGTCGCCTATGGTCGGCACCTTCTATCGCTCGGCCAGCCCGGGGGCGAAGCCCTTCGTCGAACTGGGCAGTGCGATCAACGAAGGCGAGCCGGTCTGCATCATTGAGGCGATGAAGATCATGAACGAGATCGAGGCCGACTGCAGCGGCAAGATCGCCCGCATCCTGTGCGAGAACGGCCAGGCGGTGGAGTTCGGCCAGCCGCTGTTCGCCCTCGAATAGGCCGCCGTCCGTGTTCAAGAAGATCCTGATCGCGAACCGGGGCGAAATCGCCTTGCGGATCCAGCGCGCCTGCCGGGAACTGGGCATCAAGTCGGTCATCGTGTATTCAGAGGCCGATCGCGAGGCGAAGTACGTCAAGCTCGCCGACGAGGCGGTCTGCATCGGGCCGGCGGCGTCGGCGCAGAGCTACCTCAACATGCCGGCAATCATCTCGACCGCCGAGGTCACCGATGCCGAGGCGATCCACCCCGGCTACGGCTTCCTGAGCGAGAACGCCAACTTCGCCGAGCGCGTCGAGAAGAGCGGCTTCGTGTTCATCGGGCCGACGCCGGAATCGATCCGGCTGATGGGCGACAAGGTCTCGGCCAAGCAAGCGATGATCAAGGCCGGCGTGCCCTGCGTGCCGGGCTCCGAGGACGCGCTGCCCGACGACCCGAAGGAGATCATCCGCCAGGCGCGCGCCATCGGCTACCCGGTGATCATCAAGGCCGCCGGCGGCGGCGGCGGGCGCGGCATGCGCGTCGTGCACACCGAGGCGGCGCTGATTCACGCGGTGCAGACGACGCGCACCGAGGCCGGCGCGGCCTTCGGCAACCCGGCCGTCTACATGGAGAAGTTCCTCGAGAATCCGCGCCATGTGGAGATCCAGGTCCTGGCGGACAGCTTCAAGAACGCGGTCTGGCTCGGCGAGCGCGACTGCTCGATGCAGCGCCGGCACCAGAAGATCATCGAGGAGGCGCCGGCCCCCGGCATCGCGCGCCGCGTGATCGAACGCGTCGGCGAGCGCTGCGCCGCGGCGTGCAAGAAGATGGGCTACCGCGGTGCCGGGACCTTCGAGTTCCTGTACGAGAACGGCGAGTTCTTCTTCATCGAGATGAATACGCGGGTCCAGGTCGAGCATCCGGTGACTGAGCTCGTCACGGGCATCGACATCGTGCAGATGCAGATCCGCATCGCCGCGGGCGAGAAGCTGCCCTTCACGCAGCGCCAGATCCAGANGCGCGGGCATGCGCTCGAATGCCGGGTCAACGCCGAGGATCCGTACAAGTTCACGCCCTCACCCGGCCGCATCACGATGTGGCACCCGCCGGGCGGGCCCGGCGTTCGAGTCGATTCGCATGTCTACACGAACTACTTCGTGCCGCCGAATTACGACTCGATGATCGGCAAGATCATCACCCACGGCGACACGCGCGAGCAGGCGCTGGCGCGCATGCGTACCGCGCTGTCGGAGACGGTGGTCGAGGGCATTCAGACCAACATCGCGCTCCACCGCGAACTGATGGCTGACGCGAAGTTCATCGAAGGCGGCACCAGCATCCACTACCTCGAGGGCTGGCTCGGGCAGCACAAGCGGTGAGCCCCTCTGTCGCGCGTTCAGTGCCCTCCCCAAAGGGGGCCGGGCCCGGACTGTTGAGCTCCGGTGGGCCTCGCGTGCCTGGTGCGGAGCCGGGCCGTGCGGCCCGGCGCGCCCTGCAAGGCACGCCAGCGGACCGGCGGAGCCGGATCCGCGGCGTCCGCCTGGGGGTCGTGCGCGGAGATGGGTGTGTTTGAACTCGTGCTGCGCGCGCCGGCATCGCTGGTCGAGACGGTATCTGACGCACTCGTCGACGAGCTCGACGCGCTGTCGGTGTCGGTCGAGGACGCCGAGGCCGACACCGACAGCGAGAAGCCGCTCTTCGGTGAGCCCGGCATGCCGGCGCCGCAGGCCGGCTGGGAGCAGTCGACGCTGCGCGCGCTTTTCGCGGATGAGGCAGCCGCGAGCCAGGCGGCGGAACTGCTGCAGGCCCAGGACTGGGCCGCCGCGTTGCAGGTGCAGACGCTGCAGCCGGTGGCCGAGCAGGACTGGGTTCGGTTGACGCAGTCGCAGTTCGCACCGGTGGCGATCACGCCGGACTTCTGGATCGTGCCGAGCTGGCACGAGGCCCCGGCCGCGGCGCAGCAGGTGATCCGCCTCGATCCCGGCCTGGCCTTCGGCACCGGCACCCACCCGACGACGCGCATGTGCCTGCGCTGGATCGCGCGCCAAGGCAGCGTCGGGCCACGCGTACTCGACTACGGCTGCGGCTCGGGCATCCTGGCGATCGGCGCGGCGCTGCATGGTGCGACGGCGATCGACGCGGTCGACATCGATCCCGCAGCGGTCGAGGCAACGCGCGCGAACGCGGGCGCGAACCATGTCGCGCTGAACGCCGGCTTGCCCGAACAGGCCAGTGGCCTGTACCCACTGGTGCTGGCGAACATCCTGGCCACACCGCTCAAGCTGCTCGCGCCATTGCTGAGCGGCTTCGTTGCGCCGGGCGGCTGGCTCGTGCTGGCCGGGATCCTGGAGCGCCAGTGCGACGAGCTGCAGGCGGCCTACGCGCCCTGGCTGTCGCTGCAGGTCGTCGACCGAGACGAAGGCTGGATCCTGATGACCGGCCGGAAGGACGCCTGAGGGCGCGATGAGCCTGGCCGCGCGCTGCCCGTCCTGCGACACGGTGTTCCGCGTCGTGCAGGACCAGCTGCGTGTCTCCGAAGGCTGGGTGCGCTGCGGACGCTGCGCCGAGGTCTTCAATGCGCTCGAGAACCTGGTCGATCTCGACGCAGAGGGTGGGCCGCAGACGACACCGCCCAGCACCGGCCGCGACCGCGTGCTCGACGAGATGGCGCGCATCGCGCAGCGCAGCGAGACCGCGCAGGCCGACGCGGCGCTGAGTGCCGACGAGCGCGAGGCGGCCGACACGCAGCCGCCCACGCCAACACCGATACCGACGTCGGCACCTGCACCCGCCGCGCCGGCTCGTCCGNCGACCGCTGCGGCGGCGCGCGTGCCGGTGGCGACGGTCGCGGCGCCGTTTGCGCCCGAACTGCGCGCCGACCCCGGTGAACGGCCGACCTTCGTGCGCCGGGCCGAGCGCGCGGCGCGCTGGCATCGGCCGGGCGTGCGGCTGACCCTGGGCATACTGGCGCTGATCGCCGCGGCAGCGCTGGTCGGCCAGGCCGCCCTCGAGTTCCGCAACCCGCTGGCCGCACGCTGGCCCGTGCTGCGGCCGGCGATGGACCTTGGCTGCGAGTACGCCGGCTGCCGCATCGTGGCGCCGCGCGCGATCGACGCGATCTCGGTCGAGAGCAGCGGTCTGGTGCGGGTCAACGGCACCACGCTGTATCGGCTGTCGGTGGTGCTGCGCAACCGCGCCGACATCGCGCTGGCGGCGCCGGCGCTCGACCTCTCGCTCACTGACAATCAGGGCGAGGTGATCGCGCGGCGCGTGCTGACGCTGGCCGAGGTCGGCCATCCGGCGCCGGCGCTCGAACCCGCTGCCGAATTGCCCTTGCAGGCGACGCTGAGCGCCGCCGCGAGCCGGCCGGTGAGCGGCTATACGATCGAAATCTTCTACCCCTGACCGCCGGCCAAGCGGCCGGTCCACTTCGGAGTCTGCATGCCTGCGCTGATCTGCGGTTCCCTCGCGTTCGACACCATTGCCATGTTTCCGGGGCGCTTCGCGCAGCAGATCCTGCCCGAGCAGGTGCACATCCTGAACGTCTCGTTCCTGGTGCCGACGCTGCGGCGCGAGTTCGGCGGCTGCGCCGGCAACATCGCCTACAACCTGCAGGCGCTCGGCGGCGCGCCAGTGGTGATGGCCGCGCTCGGCAGCGACGGCGCCGACTACCTGACGCGGCTGCGCGGCTGGGGGCTGGACACCGCGCTGGTGCGGATCGAGGACGCGCTGTTCACCGCGCAGGCGATCATCCTCACCGACACCGAGAACAACCAGATCACGGCCTTCCATCCAGGCGCGATGCAGAACGCGCACCAGACCACGGTGCCGGCGCGCGCGGACCTGAAGATCGGCATCATCGCGCCCGATGGTCGAGACGCCATGCTGCAGCACGCCGCGCAGATGCACGCTGCCGGCATTCCGTTCGTCTTCGATCCCGGCCAGGGGCTGCCGATGTTCGACGGCACCGAACTGAGCCGCTTCGTCGAGCGTGCGAACTGGGTCGCGGTCAACGACTACGAAGCGCAGCTGCTGTGCGAGCGCATGGGTGAATCGCTGGCGTCGCTGTCGCGCTCGCAGCTGCAGGGCGTGATCGTCACGCGCGGCGCCGACGGCTGCGACCTGTGGATCCAGGGCGAACGCCAGCATGTCCCCGGGGTGCCGGCGACCGAGATCGTCGACCCCACCGGCTGCGGCGACGCATTCCGCGCCGCGCTGCTCTACGGACTGGAACGCGGCTGGACGCTGCCGCGCTGCGCCGCGTTGGGCAACCGGTTGGGGGCGCTCAAGATCGCCAGCCGCGGCGGCCAAAGCCACGCGGTCGACCCCGCGCTGATGCTGGCCTGAGGCGGCGGCCACAAACGAAAGAGCCCGGCAGATGCCGGGCTCGAACTCGAACGCCAGGCGTCGATCAGGGCTTGTTGCCGGTCGGGAACGGCCAGGCAGCCGCCGGGCTCAGCGCCGTCTTGGCCGCAGGGGCAGCAGGTGTGGCAGGCGCAGGCTTCTTCGCCGCCTTCTTCGCTGCAGCCTTCTTGGCCGGTGCCTTCTTGGCCGGAGCGGCCTTCTTTGCAGCCGCCTTCTTGGCCGGTGCCTTCTTGGCCGGAGCGGCCTTCTTCGCAGCCGCCTTCTTGGCCGGTGCCTTCTTGGCCGGAGCGGCCTTCTTCGCAGCCGCCTTCTTGGCCGGTGCCGCCTTCTTCGCCGCAGCCTTCTTGGCCGGTGCGGCCTTCTTCGCCGCGACCTTCTTGGCCGGTGCGGCCTTCTTCGCGGGCGCCTTCTTCGCGGCGGCCTTCTTGGCCGGAGCGGCCTTCTTCGCAGTTGCCATAACGATCTCCTTGATCAAGTTGCAAAGAGCGCCGTACTGCAAGGTGCAGCACGGCGATTCACCGTCCAGCGGTCTGCCCCGGGGCGCGAGCCCCGGGGCGGTCGCCCCGGTACGGTGAACGGGGGCATGAACGTCGGCGCCGACTCTTCGTTCGGCTGCACGGCGTTCACGAGTCTGGTTTCTTCTGTCGTCAAATCAGCGCGTTCAGTCCCAGGAGAGCGCGCCACCGGTCTGGTAGTCGATGACGCGGGTCTCGAAGAAGTTGCGCTCCTTCTTCAGGTCGATCATCTCGCTCATCCACGGGAACGGGTTCTCTTCGTTCGGATACAGCGCTTCGAGGCCGACCTGCGTCGCGCGCCGGTTCGCGATGTAGCGCAGGTAGCCCTTGAACATCGACGCGTTGAGACCGAGAACGCCGCGCGGCATCGTGTCTTCAGCGTAGCGGTACTCGAGCTCGACCGCTCGCTCGAACAAGGCCCGGATCTCGGCCTTGAACGCCGCGGTCCAGAGATGCGGGTTCTCGAGCTTGATCTGGTTGATCAGGTCGATGCCGAAGTTGCAGTGCATCGATTCGTCGCGCAGGATGTACTGGTACTGCTCGGCAGCACCGGTCATCTTGTTCTGCCGACCGAGCGCGAGGATCTGCGTGAAGCCGACGTAGAAGAACAGGCCTTCCATCAGGCAGGCGAAAACGATCAGGCTCTTCAGCAGCGTCTGGTCAGCCTCTGGCGTGCCCGTGCGGAACTCGGGGTCCATGATCGCGTCGATGAACGGGATCAGGAACTCGTCCTTCTGCCGGATCGATTCGACCTCGTGGTACGCGTTGAAGATCTCGCTCTCGTCCAGGCCCAGGCTCTCGACGATGTACTGGTAGGCGTGGGTGTGGATCGCTTCCTCGAACGCCTGGCGCAGCAGGAACTGCCGGCACTCCGGCGCCGTGATGTGGCGGTAGGTGCCCAGCACGATGTTGTTTGCGGCGAGCGAATCGGCAGTGACGAAGAAGCCGAGGTTGCGCTTGATGATGCGGCGCTCGTCTTCGCTCAGGCCGTTCGGGTCCTTCCAGGTCGCGATGTCGCGCGACATGTTGACCTCGTTGGGCATCCAGTGGTTGGCGCAGCTCGAGAGGTACTTCTCCCAGGCCCACTTGTACTTGAACGGCACCAGCTGATTGACGTCGGTCTGGCCGTTGATGATGCGCTTGTCGGCAACGTTGACGCGTCGCGTCGCAGCGACGGGTGCCGAAGTCGCGATGGCCGGCGGCACTTCGCGCTGAGTCGCTGGCGTGGCGACCGGGGGAACAATCCTCGATGGGGTACGAACTTCTTCTTCCCAGACCAGCATGTGAATCCGTCCTCTTCTATCGAATTATCCGAGTGTTGCTAGCGAACACCAAGCACTTGTTGACATCCGCGCGCGCACGTTGTTGCGACCTCGCATCGCGTGCGCGCGCTGCGATCACTGACAGGCCTCGCAGTCCGGGTTGTCGATCGAGCAGAACTTGATGTCGGTGGCCGGCTCGGCCGCGACGCGCGGCGCAGCGTCGACACCGCTGCCATGCATCGCGACCGCGTTCATCGCGCCGGGCGCGACGGTCGACTTCTCGGCATAGGTCGCGCTCGTCGTGCGCAGGTAGTAAGTCGTCTTCAGGCCGCGCTGCCAGGCGAGCTTGTAGGTCTCGTCGAGCTTCTTGCCCGATGCGCCGGCGAGGTAGATGTTCAGAGACTGCGCCTGGTCGATCCACTTCTGGCGGCGCGCGCCGGCTTCGACCAGCCATTGCGCGTCGACCTCGAACGCGGTCGCGTAAAGGCGCTTGAGTTCGTCGGGCACCCGATCGATCGCGCGCAGCGAGCCATCGAAGTGCTTGAGGTCCATCACCATCACGTCGTCCCACAGACCCAGGCGTTTGAGGTCGCGCACCAGGTACTCGTTGACGACCGTGAACTCGCCCGACAGGTTCGACTTGACCGACAGGTTGCCAAAGCAGGGTTCGATCGACGCGTCGACGCCGATGATGTTGGAGATCGTCGCGGTCGGCGCGATCGCGACGCAGTTCGAATTGCGCATGCCGTGTTCGCGAATGCGCGCGCGCAGCGCGTCCCAATCCATCGACGCCGAGCGGTCGACCTCCAGATGCCCGCCGCGCTGCTCGGCGAGCAGGTCCAGCGAGTCCTGCGGCAGCACGCCGCGGTCCCAGAGCGAGCCGCGATAGCTCGAGTAGCGGCCGCGCTCGGCGGCGAGTTCGGTCGACGCCCAGTACGCGTGGTAGCAGACCGCCTCCATCGAACGGTCGGCGAAATCGACCGCCTCCGCGCTCGCGTACGGGATGCGCAGCTGGTACAGGCAGTCCTGGAAGCCCATGATGCCCAGGCCGACCGGGCGATGGCGCAGGTTGCTGTCGCGCGCCTTCTTCACCGCGTAGTAGTTGATGTCGATGACGTTGTCGAGCATGCGCATCGCGGTCGCGACGGTCTGCTTGAGCTTGGCCTGGTCGACCGCGCCGCCCGACAGGTGCTGCGCCAGGTTCACCGAGCCGAGGTTGCAGACCGCGATCTCGCTGTCGCTGGTGTTCAGCGTGATCTCGGTGCACAGGTTGCTCGAGTGCACGACGCCGACATGCTGCTGAGGGCTGCGTACGTTGCAGGCGTCCTTGAACGTGATCCACGGATGCCCGGTCTCGAACAGCATCGACAGCATCTTGCGCCACAGGTCCTTCGCCTGCATGCGCTTGAAGAGCTTGATTTCGCCGCGGTCGACCTTGGCCTCGTAGCCGGTGTAGGCGGCCTCGAACTCCTTGCCGAACTTGTCGTGCAGGTCCGGACAGGTGCTGGGCGAGAACAGCGTCCAGTCGCCGCCCTCGACGACGCGCTTCATGAACAGGTCGGGGATCCAGTTCGCGGTGTTCATGTCGTGCGTGCGCCGCCGGTCGTCGCCGGTGTTCTTGCGCAGCTCGAGGAATTCCTCCAGGTCCAGGTGCCAGGTCTCGAGGTAGGCGCAGACCGCACCCTTGCGTTTGCCGCCTTGGTTCACCGCTACAGCTGTGTCGTTGACGACCTTCAGGAACGGCACCACGCCCTGGCTCTTGCCGTTCGTGCCCTTGATGTAGCTGCCCAGCGCGCGCACGCGTGTCCAGTCGTTGCCCAGGCCGCCGGCGAACTTGGACAGCAGCGCGTTCTCCTTCAGCGCCTCGTAGATGCCGTCCAGGTCGTCGGCCACCGTCGTCAGGTAGCAGCTCGACAGCTGCGAGCGCCGCGTGCCGCTGTTGAACAGCGTCGGCGTGCTCGACATGAAGTCGAAGCTCGAGAGCACGTCGTAGAACTCGATCGCACGCGCCTCGCGGTCGATCTCGTTCAGCGCCAGGCCCATCGCGACGCGCATGAAGAAGGCCTGCGGCAGCTCGATCCTGGCGTCGTCGATGTGCAGGAAGTAGCGGTCGTACAGCGTCTGCAGGCCGAGGTAGTCGAACTGCAGGTCGCGCTCGGGCTTGAGCGCGGCGCCGAGGCGCGCCAAGTCGTACTGGAGCAGCTTGTCGTCGAGCAGCTCGGCCTGCACGCCCTGCTTGACGTAGCCTGGGAAGTACTCTGCGTAGCGCTCGACCATCGCCTCGTGCGGCACCTCGCCGCCGAGGATCTCGCGCCGGATCGTGTGCAGCAGCAAGCGCGCGGTGGCGCGCGTGTAGGCCGGGTCCTTCTCGATCAGCGTGCGCGCGGCCAGGATCGCCGCCTTGTAGACCTCGTCCATCGCGACGCCGTCGTACAGGTTGCGCCGCGTCTCGGCCAGGATCGGATCGGGCCGCACGTCGGCGCCCAGGCCTGCGCAGGCCGAATCGATCAGCGCATGCAGCGCCGCCAGGTCGAGCGGCACGCGCTGGCCGCGGTCCAGCACGTACAGCTCGGGCACCGGCGCCGCGGCCGCGGGCGCCTGGCGCGCACGCTCCTGCGCGCGTCGCTCGCGATACAGCACGTAGGCGCGCGCGACCTCGTGGTGGCCGCCGCGCATCAGGCCGAGCTCGACGTGGTCCTGCACGTCCTCGATGTGGAAGGTCCCGCCGCCAGGGCGCGAGCGCAGCAGCGCGCGCACGACGTTCTCGGTCAGGCCGTCGACTGTCTCGCGCACGCTCGCCGACGCCGCACCCTGAGTGCCGTGGACGGCGAGGAAGGCCTTCATCAGCGCGACCGCGATCTTGCCCGGCTCGAAGCCGACGACGGCGCCGTTGCGGCGGATGATCTGGTAGCCGGCATAGGCCGATGTCGCGGCACTCGACGGTGTCGCACGAACGGGCACGGCGCTTTCAGGTGCGGTCGTCTGGACAGCTTGCATGCATTCCCCTGTGATCTTTGATGGGCTGGAGCGGGTGGTCGACGCGCAGCGCTTGCGGTCGGCTTCGGCAGCGCGGTGTCGCGGCCCCCGCTGCGAGGTGGATGGCGCGCTCGGTGGCCTGACTTTCGGGCCTCCGGTGCAATCTGGTGATTATCACCGAACCCACTATATCTGGGGCCTCGAACCCCAGCAAGGCGCTACCGGTAGTGTACCGCTCGGTACCTTCCCGGATAGCGCCGCGCGCAGTCGAGTGGCGCGCCGCGCGGCGCCGAATATCAGCGCACGCGATCCGCGCCCGCCCGGGCCGGGACGGCCACGGCTGCCGCTTCGGGCGCGCCGATTCGAACTTCTGGCGCCATGACGAAAGGCAGATGCGGGCTGCGCCGGCGCAACGCGCTGCGCAGCCGCAGCCAATCGAAGCCCGGGCCGGGATCCCCCTTGCGCCCGGGTGCCACGTGCTCGTGCCCGACGACCTCGTCTATCGGATACCGAGCCGCCAGCGCGCGCAGCAACCGCGCCAGCGCCGCGTACTGCGCGGCCTCGAAGCCCAGGCCCTCGAGGCCCTCGAGCTCGATCCCGATCGACCAGTCGTTGCAGTTCGCGCGCCCGCGCCAGAGCGAGCGGCCGGCGTGCCAGGCGCGCTCGTCGCAGGCGACGAACTGGATCAGCGTGCCGTCGCGCCGGATCAGAAAATGGGCCGAGACCTCGAGCCCGCGCAGGTCGGCAAAACTCGGATGCGCGTCGGTGTCGAGCCGGTTCGTGAACAGGCGCTCGATCGCGTCGCCGCCGTATTCGCCCGGCGGCAGGCTGATCGAGTGCAGGATCGCCAGCGTCACAGCCATCCCGGCCGGGCGCGGGCCGGCGTTGGGCGAGGGGCACGCGCGCGCCGCGCGCCACCAGCCACCCTGCCAGCCGGCCGGGACATCGTCAGCCGCCCTCGCCCGGCGCCTCTCCCGTGCCGATGCCCAGGCGCGCCATGCGGTAACGCATCTGGCGCAGCGAGAGCCCGAGACTGGCGCCGGCGGCGGTCCGGTTGTAGCGGTGGCGTTCGAGCGCGCGCTCCAGGATATCGCGCTCGACTTGGTCCAGATGGGTCGCGAGGTCGCTGGGCAGCGCCGCCGCAGCGGGCGCCGTGAGCGGCTCCGCGGCGGCGGCGGTGACCGGCGACTCGACGGCGTCGAACTCGGCGAACACCGACTCGGGCAGCCCCAGGTCGGCGCGCTCGATGACCGCGCCGCCAGCGAGCGCGAGCGCGCGGTGCAGCAGGTTCTCGAGCTCGCGCACGTTGCCCGGAAACGCGTAGCGCGTCAGGTGCTCGAGCGCCTGGCCAGACAGCGTCGGCGGCGGCACGACGCCGGCGTCGGCGGCGATGCGTTCGAGCACCGCGCCGGCGATCGCAGGCAGGTCCTCCAGACGCTCGCGCAACGGCGGCACGGCGATGCGGATCACGTTCAGCCGGTAGTAAAGATCCTGGCGAAATCGCCCGGCGTGGACCTCCGCGCCGAGGTCCCTGTGCGTCGCGCTGACGATGCGCACATTGACCGCCGTCTCGGCCACTGCGCCGAGCGGGCGCACGACACGCTCCTGGATCACGCGCAGCAGCTTGCTCTGCATCGCCAGCGGCAGGTCACCGATCTCGTCGAGAAACAGCGTCCCGCCCTGCGCGGCCTGGAAGAAGCCCTCGCGGTCCTCATTCGCGCCGGTGAACGCGCCCTTGCGCACGCCAAAGAACTCGGCCTCGAGCAGCGACTCCGGAATCGCGCCGCAGTTGACCGCGACGAAGGGCATCGCGCCGCGCGGCGAGACCTCGTGGATCGCGCGCGCGACGAGCTCCTTGCCGGTGCCCGACTCGCCGTGCACCAGCACCGGCGCCATGCTGCGCGCCACCTTCTCGACCATCGAGCGCACGGCCTGCATCGCGGCCGAGGCGCCGGCGATGCGGTCGAGCGCGCGCCGCGGCCCGACCGCGCGCGGCTCGGCGGCGGTGCGCGTGCGCGGCGGCTCAACTGCTGGTACGCGGCCCAGCGCCGACGCCACCACGGCGCGGAACTGGCGCAGGTCGACCGGCTTGGTCAGATAGTCGTAGGCCCCTGCCTTGAGAGCCTCGACCGCGTTCTCGGCCGAGCCGTAGGCGGTGATCACGATGCCCCGCTCAGGCCGCCCTGCCTCGTCGAGCCTGCGCAGCAGCTCGAGCCCGCTGCCGTCGGGCAGCCGCATGTCGGTGATGACGAGGTTGAAGCGCCCNGCCTGCAGCGCGGTCCAGGCCTCGGCGAGCGATTCGGCGCTCTCGACGTCGTAGCCCTCGCGCAGCAGCGTCAGCTCGTAGAGCGTGCGCAGGTCGGGCTCGTCGTCGACGACGAGCAATCGGGGTTGCGGCAGCGCGTTCACGGTCGGTCGGACAGGGCGGCGGATTCGGTGCTGGGGACGGCCCGCTTCATCGTGACAAGGAACTCGTTGCGGGCCCGTGCGCCGGGCGGCCGGGCGCGGTATTCGATGGTCGCACCGTAGCGTTCGCACAGCTCGCGGCAAATGTACAGGCCCAGGCCGGTGCCGCGGCTGCGCGTCGAGAAGAACGGCTCGAACAGATGGCGCTCGACCTCGGGTGCGATCAGCGGTCCGTCGCTCACGACCGACAGCCGCACTGGCGCGCCGGCGCGCGCCGCCAGGTGCAGTTCGATCGCGCCCGGCGCGTCGCTCGCGTGGCGGCGCGCGTTGTCGAGCAGGTTCACGAGCACTCGGCGCAGGTGCTCGGCGTCGAAGGACACGGCCAGCGGCGCCGCCGGCAGATCGGCGCGCAGCGGACTGTCGGCGTCGAGCACGAGGCCGACCGTACGCGCCCATTCGGCCGCGGCCGCCGCAACTTCGGCCGTCGCATCAACGCTGCCGGCGAGCGGCGCCGTGCCGGGGGCGAGCTCCATCACGTCGTCGACGATTCGCTTGAGCCGCGCCGCGTTGTCGGCAACCATGCGGGCGAGCCGCTGCTGCGCCGGCGCGAGCCCGTCCTCGAGCAGCAGTGCGTTGGCCTGCGAGATCGCCGCCAGCGGGTTGCGGATCTCGTGCGCGATGCCCGCCGAAACGCGGCCCATCGCGGCCAGCCTCTCTTGCCGGATGCGCGCCTGCGCGGTGCGCAGGTCCTCGAGAAGTAGCACGCATAACCGCTCGTCGGCGGCCGCGGTCGAAACGAGCTCCGGCGCGCGGCTGCGCATAAAGCGTACGCGCACGCGCAGCGTGCGCTGCTGCCCGTCGCCGAATGCGAGCGCGACCTCGCGCCCGGCCTCCGGCCAGTCAGACTCGGCGAGCGCGCGCTCGACGGCCTGCATCAGCGCGCCCCAGGCCGGCCGGTCGGCGAGCCCGAACGGCGCCGGCGGGCTCAGCCCGACGTCGACGAGCAGCGCGCGCGCGGCCGGATTGGCGGCGCGCACACGCAGCCGCGCATCTACGACGAGCACGCCGTCGACCATCTCCTCGATCACGAGCCGGTTCAGTTGCGCCTGCTGGCGCGCGAGCTCGAGGCTGCCACGCGCGGCGAGCTGCTCGCGCGCGAGCCGCGCGGCAAGCTCGCCCGACAGCAGCGCGATCACGAACATTCCCAGCCCGGCGAGCCCGGACTGCAGCATCAGCGTCGGCAGGTCGCCATCGGCGACACCAGCGCGCCAGGCCGCGAACAGCAGCAGCAGCGTGACGCCGGCGGCGGTGCCGAGCGCGAGCAGGCGCTGCGTCAGCACGCCGGCCATCAGCACCGGCAGCACGAGCAGCGCGGCGTAGTTGAAGCTGGTGCCGGCGGCCATGAGGTGCAGGCTGCCGAAGGCNAGNAGGTCAACGCCGATCGTCGCCAGCCATTGGCGCCGGCGTGGCCCGGGTGCGGCCTGCGGCGCGGCNAGCGGCCGAAAGCGCGGCAGCAACCACAGCGTGATCGCCTGCACCGCGTAGGCGATGCACAGCAGCGTGAGCAGCGGCGACGCGCGCGCGGCGAACAGGTTGCTCGCGCCCTGCGCCGCGACGAGCGCGATGCCGAAGGCGGCGCGCGCGGCGGCATAGGCGCGGTAGATCCGCGTCGGCGCGCGGTCCTCGACACGCCGGCCGTAGAGGCGGCCCACCGACGGCGTCGGGAAGCGGCTGTCCGACGCGCCATCTTCGGCGGCCGCCCAGCCAGCCTCGAAGAAGGATTCGCCGTAACCGGATTCGTCTCCGCGCCGGCCCTGCGGCGCCGACCGCCAGCTGCGACGACGGTCGCCCTGTCGACGATCGGAAGTGGCGTCGGTCATCCTCAGCGCGGGCCGCCGACGCGGTGGCCTTCGCTGCAGTAGGGTCGGCCCGCGACGTCGAACAGCGCCTCGGTCTGCGGCAGGTGCACGCCGCAGTGTGCGCATGCGACCATGTTGACCGGCAGCCGCGGCGGCGCGGGGCGCGGCGGCGGCGCGCTCACGCGCCGTTCGCGGCCGAACATCGACCACAGCACCGCGCCGACGACGACGATCACGATCAGGTACTTCATGGCGTCGGTGGCATGCGCCCGAGAAGCACCTCGAACACGAAGCGCGAGCCGACGTAGGCCAGCAGCAGCAGCGCCGCGCCGACGTAGAGCCAGCGCGTCGCGCGGTGGCCGCGCCAGCCGCGCCAGTGGCGGCCCACGAGCAGCGCCGCGAACACGCCCCAGGCGAGCAGCGAGAAGACCGTCTTGTGGTCCCAGTTCCAGCGGCTCGCGGTGACGAAACCGAGCACCATCGTCGCGGTCAGCACCGCGAAGCCGACCTCGACGAAGCGGAAGGTCAGTCGCTCGAGCTGCAACAGCGGCATGCCGAAGGCCGCACCTCCGCTGCCCGTGCGCAGGCGCAGCCGGCGCTCGGCGGCGTCGAGCATGCCGGCGTGCAGCACTGCGGCGCCGAACAGGCCGTAGGAGCCCACGCCCAGCGCAAGGTGCAAAGGTGCCAGCGGTGACGCGTACTCGTGCGGCTCGCCGGGGAAGGTCAGCGACAGCAGCACTGCCGCGGCGCCTCCGAGCGCGAGCCAGCGGCGCACGCCCGGCAGCGGGAACAGCCTGCTCTCAACGGTGTGCACTGCGAGCACGAGCCAGACCGTCATCGA
>JGI20214J51088_10000463_pt1 | contig 28494 bp, 20 predicted proteins | sample WetSurMetagenome_FD_51088 | JGI IMG/M metagenome (IMG submission 51088) | reverse complement strand
TCTTTATTTTCTTCCATTAATCTTTTTCCTCTGGGCAAATATGCATATGGGTATCATTGCAGGATTATTATTAATTGGTATTTATTTTGCATCTGAATTAATTACATATTTCTTTCCCGGAAAATTTTCATCAAAAGAAATCCAGCCTTTATCTAAGCCTGAACTTGTAAGGTTATTATTGATATTCACAGCTTGTGTTCTTGTTATGCTGATTAATCCAAATGGTTTTCAGACATATATTTATGCTTATGAACATACAAAAATGAAAATGCTTGAAACTGTCAATGAATGGGTATCACCATTCAGTGAAAGATATACAGATAATTTTGTTTCCTATCTTTATAAGGCGTTTCTTTTTACCGGGTTTTTAACAATATTTTATTCATTTACAAAAAAAGATATTTTACCCGGACTATTATATGTAATTTTCGGATTGTATTCTGTAAGAGCAATGAGATTTACTGTAGATTATATTTTGATTTTGTTCCCTTTCATCATACTTACTTTTTATTATTTTATTTTGAAAATAAAATCTGTCTCATTTCAAAATTTAATAATAAATAATACCGTTCCAAAAGTTTTATTCTCTGCTGTTTTTATTATATTAATTTTTCAGGTAAATAATAATAGCTTGTACCTTAGTTTTCTTAAATATTACAGAATAAGCGGTTTTGGTATAAACTCAGATTTCATACCAACACAGATGTTTGATTTCATAAGGGAAAATAAAATTACAGAAATCGGCGAGAAACCTTTTAATCATTTTGGAACCGGGGGATTTCTCATCTATAATTTTCCGAATGCGAAGAATTTTATTGACAGCCGGAATTTAAATGATGAAATATTTTCAGAATATAATTCCATAATTACAAAAAAGCCCGGATTCGAGAAAAAAATTAAAGACCACGATTTTGATTACATACTGTATTTAGCACCTGATTTAATACGGATGCCGCAGGAAATGGAACAAACGATTATTTCCTATTTATCGAAAAATACTGACGAATGGAAACTTGTATTCTGGGATGATAAATCATTCCTTTATGTAAAAAACATACCTAAATTTCAGGATATCATTAATAAGTACGAATATAAATATTTAAATCAGTATAATTACTATTATCAAAATAATGTTGTTGAGAAATCTTTCAAGGAAAATAAAGACCGGGTGAAGATGGAAGCCCAAAGAAAGCTTAATGAAGATAACCAGGGTTTTATTATAAATAGCTTAATAAGTAAATTCAAACTATTATAAAAATATAAAATAATGAAAAAATTAATATTAATTCTTTTAGTANTGCTGTCAAATAATATCTTTGCGCAGCTTATTACTATTGATTCTGTAAGAAAACAAGATGCAAATGGTGTACCTCTTTTATTAAACCAAATTGTTACGGTTAGAGGCGTTGTTACTACACAAAGGGAATTCGGAAATCCTCTTGTTTATTTTCAGGTTCCGACCGCCGGATTGGTTTGTTATGATACTTTAATTGGTAATCACGCAAATAGGGGAGATAGTGTTCAGGTTACAGGAAAAGTGGTTCATTATAGCGGACTAACTGAATTACAACCTGTTAACTCATATACACTTCTGGCTACGGGTATAACTACTCCGGCTCCGGTTGTGATAACTGTGGGTGAAGCAAGAGTTAACGGAGAAAATTATGAAGGAAGGTTAATTAAAATTAATGGAATTACTCAGGTAAAAAATACTTCCGGTGTGCCTGTTACACAGTGGACAGTGACAAGCAGTGGTACAAATTACAGAATTTTTGTTGGAAACGACTCCTGCGAAATCAGAATATATGCTACTACAAATATTGCAAATACAATAATACCTCCATATCCGTTTGATGTGACTGCACTTATGAGTCAATATAAAACTTCATCTCCATATTTCGGAGGATATCAGATATTGCCAAGAGACCTGAATGATATTGTATCACAGGCGGTTGGTCCTATTATTTCGTCAGTACCTTTAGAATCAAATATTCTTTCCTCAGCAGTAACTATTTCTTTTTCAACACAGAGTGCAGGGGATACTAAAATAAAATATTTTGTTTCGGATTCATTGTTCCAACCGGTTGTTTACACAGATTCTGCTTATGATGCTACACAAACAACAACTCACCAAATAACATTGAATAATTTAAAACCCGGTAGAATCTATTATGCTACAGTGTCTTCTACTAATGCTTTAGGAACAAGCATTTATACTCCAAAATATTTTTCAACTGCCTCACATCCGGCATCTACCGGAAAAATGGAAGTTTACTTCAATTTTGCAGTTGATACAACGGTCGCATTACCCAACAATAAAGCAAATGGTAATACTGATTATAAGACACGGCTTAATCAGAGAATTGATTCGGCTTTGTATTCCATTGATATGGCATTATATTCATTTATTGATATAAGTTTGATCAGGGATCATCTGTTATCTGCTTTTTCACGGGGCGTTAAAATCAGAATGGTGTATGATTACAGAAGCGGAACTCCTCAACCCTTAGTACAGGATTTAATTAATGCAGGGATAAAAGTTTCTATTAGACCATCCGACAGTTATATAATGCANAATAAATTTTTTATTTTCGATGCNAGAGATACTTCNCTGCATTCTAAAAAATGGTTATGGACAGGTTCTGCAAATATCGGAAATGACCAGTTCTATAATGACGCTGAAAATGTNATATTTATTCAGGATGAATCACTTTGTAACGTATATACTCGCGAATTTGAAGAGATGTTCGGTTCTCATAATAATAATAATAATCCGGCATTAGCAAAATTTGGTCCTCAAAAATCCGATAATACACCGCATATATTTAATATAAACGGAAAAAGACTGGAGTCATATTTTTCGCCATCGGATGATGTCTCAGGAAAAATCCAATCACTAATAGATTTGCAAACTGACAAATCTATTAATTTTTGTATTTTCGATTTTACATTATATGTCATTGAAAATAAAATGAAAGCGGAATTCAATCCTCCGGCAAAAATGGTACGCGGTGTTTTCGACCACGGACAGGTAATTTCGGATAGCGCTAACGGTTACTTAATATATCACGAAATGAAAGGAATAGGCGGACAATATCCATGGAATCCTGCTGCAAAGGTATTCCGTGACAAATATGCGGGTCTTCTTCACGATAAATATATTATAATTGATGCCGATTTACCGTCGAGTAATCCTGTTGTTGAAACCGGTTCCTTTAACTTCACTAATTCTGCACAAATAGGAAACGACGAGAATGTTTTATTTATATTTGATTCTTTAGTTGCTAATCAATATTATCAGGACTTCGCACAAAGATTGCCGGATGCGGGAGGTCTGCTTGGTTTGGAACAATTATCTCAGAATACACCGGATAAATATGAATTATATCAAAATTACCCGAATCCATTTAACCCTGCAACAAAAATTAAATTTGCAGTGACTAAAAATTCAAAAATAACAATTAATATTTTTAATATTCTCGGGCAGAAAATAGAAACTCTGATTGATAAGAATTTATTCACCGGTTTGTATCAAATTGAATGGCATCCCGGTAATTTAAGCTCCGGAGTTTATTATTATGTGATGAAAACGGGTGATTTTATAGATACTAAAAAAATGCTTTATATAAAATAATTATTTTAAATATTTTTGAGTAATTTGCAAATTAAATTTTAGACTATGGCAAATATATTGGTTGTGGATGATGAACTGACTTCTATTGCAATAATGAAAAAAGTTCTGGAGGATGCAGGACATAATGTTACAACAGTTTCTGAACCTCAAAGTGCTTTGGAAAAATCGAGTCAATATAAATATGATATTTTATTGACAGATTTTAACATGCCGGAAATGAATGGCATTGAGTTAACGAAGGAAATTCTAAAAATAGAATCGGATTTAATAGTTATTTTAATCACAGCATTTGCTACAATACGTTCTGCTGTTGAAGCTATTCAAATAGGTGCTTTTGATTATCTTACAAAACCGATTGATAAAGAAGAATTATTATTGGCGGTTAACAGAGGACTTGAACGCTTATCTTTGGTGAAAGAAAATATTTTATTAAAGCAAAAACTTGAAAAATTTGANCATAGGGAATTTGCTGATGAAGANTACGGAACTTCAAGTAATGCGGTAATGAATATTTTGTTNGAATCAAAGAAAGTTGCAAAAACTGATTCGACAGTCCTTATAACCGGAGCAAACGGTACAGGAAAAGAGGTTCTTGCAAAATATATTCATAAAAACAGCAACAGAGGAAACCAGCAATTTGTCGTTGTTAACTGTGCAGCTATTCCGGGACAATTGCTTGAATCGGAACTTTTCGGACACGTGAAAGGCTCATTTACAGGTGCAATTAAAGACCATAAAGGATATTTTGAAATTGCTGATAATGGAACTATATTCTTAGATGAAATAGGAGAAATTGATACTATGCTGCAGGTAAAATTATTAAGAGTATTACAGGAAAAGCAATTTTCTAAAGTAGGTGATACAAGAATTCAATCAACTAATGTAAGAATTATTGCGGCTACTAATAAAGATTTAAAAAAGGAAATTGAGGAAGGAAAATTCAGGGAAGATTTATTTTATAGACTAAATGTATTTGAGTTTTACCTGCCAAGTTTAAAAGATAGACCCGAAGATATTGAGTATTATTTCAATAAATTTTTAGTTGAATATTCGGTCACGAGTAATAAACCGATAGCGAAAGTTGAACCTAAAGTTATTGTTGCTCTGCAAAAATATGAATGGCCCGGAAATATCCGGGAACTTAAAAATATTGTTGAACGATTATCCATTTTATGTGAAGATAANAAAATTACGTTGGATTTATTACCATCAAATATTCTTGGTGAGAGTAAAGGAAATCTGATGTCAAATGATTATAATGAAAATAAAGAAGGTATTATTAATGATTTCGAAGTTAATTTTATTCGCAAGCACTTAAAATTAAATAGGGGTAATGTAGCGGCTACAGCGAAATCTATTAATTTTCACCCCGTCAGTTTGAGACAGAAAATTGCCAAATTGGGTATAGACCCCAGAGAATATAAATATTAGCTATTATTTTACCAAAATGCAGGAAAAAAACAAAATAGATTTTTTACCGATAAAGAGAATTGACCATCTGGAATTTTATGTTGGAAACGCTAAACAGTCTTCATTTTACTATCAAAAAGCATTCGGATTTAAATTAACTGGATATTCAGGTCTTGAAACAGGCTCTCCCGACAAGTGCTCATATTTACTTGAACAAGGGAAAATCAAAATAGTATTAACTTCACCTTTATCTCCCGAAGGAATTATTTCAGAACACATAAAAAAACACGGCGATGGTGTTCATTGTATTGCATTTGAGGTGGATGATTCGGAAAAATCATTCATAGAAACCACTTCAAGAGGAGCAAGACCTTTTATGGTACCTACTGAGTTTAAAGACGATAATGGTTCATTGCTGGTTTCTGCTATATCTATATATGGTGATACAATTCATTCGTTCATTGAAAGGAAAAATTATAAAGGTTTATTCAAACCGGGTTTTATGCAACCTGGAAGCAGAGCCATTTCGGAAATTGATGATATCGGATTAAAATCGATTGACCATATTGTCGGTAATGTTGAACTCGGTTTAATGAATTATTGGGTCGGATTTTATTCCCGTGTAATGGGATTTACACAATTACTTTCTTTTGATGATAAGGATATTTCAACCGAATATACTGCACTGATGAGCAAAGTTATGCAGAATAGTACCGGAAAGATTAAGTTTCCTATTAATGAACCGGCAAAAGGAAAAAAGAAATCACAAATTGAAGAATATCTGGATTTTTATTTCTCAGCCGGAGTTCAGCATATTGCTCTATCAACTTCAAATATCATAGAATCAGTCAGCAGATTAAAAAATAATGGAATTGAGTTTCTTAGTATTCCTGAATCATATTATNCTGATTTATTAAATAGAATTGGAACTATAGATGAAAATGTTGATNCGTTGAAGGATTTAGGAATTTTAGTTGACAGGGATGACGATGGTTATCTGTTACAGATATTTACAAAACCTGTTGAAGACAGACCCACTTTATTTTTCGAAATAATTCAAAGAAAGGGTGCAAGAAGTTTCGGAAAAGGTAATTTCAAGGCTCTGTTTGAATCAATAGAAAGAGAACAGGAAAAAAGAGGAACTCTTTAAAATTGTAAATCTTATGAATTTAGATAATCTATTAATTAATTTTTATTTGAAAAACTTTTTAAATATTAAAAAATTACTTTGAGTAATTTAACAGAAAAAAACAAACCCGGCACGAACGCTTTGGTTCATTTTCTTTCGAAAGAATACTTTAGCTATACAGATTTATTTATATCTTTAATCAATATCGGTAAATCTTTGTTGAATTCTGATTTTGGGATTATATGTAGCCGTCAGGATGATTCGATTAATTTTTTATATGCAACTGATAATCCTTATTTCAAAAGTAATTCAATAATTTCTTCTNCCGACTTTAATAATTGTAATATATTTCTGCCTCAAAATGAAACTATTACTGCAGAAACAAGAATTCCTCCTCTCGAAATTAATGAACAAACACCTGATTTAAATAATAAGTTTTTTTATATNTCAACTCCGGTATTTTTATTCAATAAGGTATTTGCTTACATATTATTTTTTAAATCCGGTGGTTTATTTGTAGAAAATGATTATGTNATAATAAGTAACATCTCAATGTTTATGGGAAGTCAGATAGACAGGCTAACTTCGTTTCAAAAATTCAGAGAAGTTAAGAATAAATTATTCATTAATGAAAAGAAATATAAATCAAATGAAAATATTTTTTTGATTTTACATTCCGCTGAAAATAAAAGAAATTTATATTTAGATAATAATATATTTGAGTATCTGGGTTTTAAGATGTCTGATTATGAAAATGATTTTAATTCCGGGCTCATAAAAATTATGCATCCGGAAGATGTGCATATTTTTAGAGACAGAATTGAGAAACTGGCTGCTCATAAGCGGGAAAATATATTTGAATGTAAATATAGACTAAAAGATNCGACCGGTAATTGGAGATTCTTTTATCAAAGAGATATTGTATATTATTATGATAAAACAGGTAAAAACATAGATTTTCTTGGAATAATAAATGAATTTGAAGTTGATATCGCCGTTAATGACGCCGGGAATTTAACAAAATTTATTAAAACAAATATTACTAATTTAAATACTAATGAGATGAATTATGACGTTAATGATTTATTAGATTTTAATATTGTTCAGAATCTCAAAGAACTGGGTGGGGAAGAGGATTCCGGATTTTTAAAAGAAGTTATCGAGTTGTATATAGAGCAAGCTCCGGGGTTGATTAATAGTATTAAAGATTCTTGTTCCAATAGAAATTCTTTGAAGCTTTCTCAATCGGCTCACGCTTTAAAAGGTGCGAGTTTGAATATTGGAGCGAAAAAATTTGCTGATATTTGTAAACAACTGGAATTTAAAGGAAAAGAAAATGATTTTACAGATGTTGATAATATTCTTAAAGATTTTGACGAATATTATATTGTTACCACTGCCGAATTAAAAAAACTGTATTAAAAATTTTTAACCATTAACACATTACTATGCAAAGGAATTTATTGAATAATCAGATAAAGGAGTTTTTCCAGATTGAAAATGAAAATCAATTTCTGGAAATTCTGAATTGGCTCAAGCAGTTAAAAAATTTCATTAAAATGCCGGATGAAATGATTAAGATTACCGAGAAATTTCCTGAGTTTATTAATTCAATAAAAGATAAATATTCTGATTATGATTTGAAATTGAAAGATTACGAAATGAAAGAATCTGATTTGATTAAGACAAAGGAATACGCTGAGCAGGCAACTAAAGTGAAATCGGAATTCCTTGCAATTATGAGCCATGAAATCAGAACACCGATGAATGCAGTAATTGGTATGACCGGATTACTTTTAGAATCAGATTTAAGTCCCGAGCAACGGGAATATGTGGAAACAATAAGAATAAGCGGTGATACTCTTCTCACATTAATTAATGATATCCTCGACTTCTCAAAAATAGAGTCAGGCAAAATGGATCTCGAAGACCAGCCTTTTGAATTAAAAGAATGTATCGAAGATGCGTTTGATTTGTTAGCATCAAGAGCTGTGAAGAAAAAGTTAGATTTACTTCATTTAATTGATAAAGATGTTCCTGAATATATTGTTGGTGACGTTACAAGATTAAGGCAAATATTTGTAAATTTAATAAGTAATTCAATAAAATTTACAGAAGCAGGAGAAGTTTTTTTAACCGCAAAGAAACTTAATGAAAAAGATGGCTTGGTTGAAATCCAGTTCTCTATAAAAGATACAGGTATTGGAATACCGGAAAATAAATTTGAAAAAATATTCCGTCCTTTTTCCCAGGTAGATTCTTCGACAACACGGAAATTTGGAGGAACAGGATTAGGATTGGTAATCTGTGAGAGATTGGTAAGACTAATGGGCGGGAAGATATGGTTCGAATCCCGTTTAGGTATCGGAACTACTTTTCATTTCACAATTAAAACACGTGTTGCAAAAAATATCCCGACAAAAATATATGCAACATTATCCACTGAATTTAAAAACAAGAGGATACTTATTGTAGATGATAATGAGACAAACAGACAAATATTAACATTGCAATGCCGTAATTGGGGAATGATTACACGAGCCGCATCAAGCGGAAAAGAGGCATTAAATTGGATTAAAGCATTAGATCCGTTTGACCTTGCAATCCTCGATATGCAGATGCCTGAAATGGATGGACTTGAATTATCAAAAAGAATAAGGGCATACAGAACCAAAGAGGAACTACCGATAATTATGCTGACATCTGTCGGAAAACAAGAGATGAATGAAAAAGATATTTCAAATATTTTTACTTACTTCGTAACGAAACCTATAAAACAATCACAACTATATAACATTATTTTATCAATATTTTCAAAAGAGGAACGGAAACCTGTTCAGCCAAAACGAACTCAGGTAACATCGAAATTAGCTGAAGATATTCCTCTAAAAATACTCGTTGCTGAAGATAATATTATTAATCAGAAATTAATTTCTAAAATTTTATCCCAGATGGGATACGTAGCCGATGTGGTTTCTAATGGTCTTGAAGTGATTGAAGCGTTACAAAGACAGAGGTATGATTTGATTTTTATGGATGTTCAGATGCCTGAGATGGATGGCTTGGAAACAACAAGAAATATTTTGAAGAACTGGAAAGCGAAAGACAGACCGATTATAATTGCTATGACAGCTAATGTAATGCACGGTGACAGGGAAAGGTGTATCGAAGCAGGAATGGACGATTATATAGGAAAACCAATATTAATAAATAAATTAGTAGAAATAATAAAAAAGTGGCATGACCAGACAGACAAACCAAGGCAAAAAGAAGAAACGAAAATTAAATCATCATTAATGCTCGATTCACATATTATTTATGAAATAAGTGATACAAAGGATAATCAGGCTATTGATTTGGAAGAAGTAATAAAAATGTATTTCGAGATAGCACCTGTATTGATGAACGAAATTAAACTTGCATTTGAAAAAAATAATACAGATAAACTGAAAAAAGCCGCTCATAATCTTAGAAGAGCAAGTTCAAATCTCGGTGCAAATAGACTGGCAGAAGTATGCATAAAACTTGAATCAACTAATGGTACGGATAAATATGAATTAAAAAAATTAATCGAAAGACTTGATAACATATATAAACTTACAAGTATTGAATTAAATCGGCTCAAAAATTAGTTACATCATTTATATTCTCCAAATAATCTTTTATACTTAATGAAATTTACAAAGAGAACTCACAATTGTGGTGAATTAAATTCCGGATATATAGATAATATTGTGACCCTGAACGGCTGGGTTGCTAAGAAAAGAGATTTAGGAAATTTAATTTTTATAGACTTACGTGACAGATACGGAATTACGCAGTTAAAAATTAATTCAGATAATAAAGACATTTTTAATTCGGCACAGAAATTTGGAAACGAATTTGTTATTTCAGCAACAGGGAAGGTGATTAAACGTGAAAGCATTAATGCAAATATTCCGACCGGTGAAATCGAAATCAGTGTTGACAAACTTGAAATATTAAATGAATCGGATGTTCCTCCTTTTGTAATAGAAGAAGATATTAAAGCTACTGAAGAATTAAGGTTAACGTACAGGTATCTTGATATTCGCAGGAAAGCATTAGCAGATAATCTAATCCTCAGAAATAAAGTTTATCAGATTGTTCATAAATATTATGAAGCTCTGGATTTTTTGGAAGTTGAAACTCCGGTTCTGATGAAATCTACNCCTGAAGGTGCCCGTGATTATCTNGTTCCATCCAGAGTGCATAAAGGAAAGTTCTATGCACTGCCGCAATCTCCGCAGACATATAAACAAATTCTGATGGTTGCAGGTTTGGATAAATATATTCAGATATGTAAATGCTTTCGCGATGAGGACTTAAGAGCAGACAGACAACCTGAATTTACGCAAATTGATGTTGAAATGAGTTTTGTTGACCAGGATGATATTTTTAAAATATCGGAAGGACTTTATAAAAAAATCTGGAAAGATATTTTAGATATTGAAGTAGAAACTCCTTTCCCGAGATTAACTTATGATGAAGCAATGAACACATACGGAACAGATAAACCTGATTTGAGAATCAAAGGTGATTTAAAAATCAAAGTTCTTTCTGAAGAATTAGCAGGAACGGGGTTTAGAATATTTATAGAGGCTCTGGAAAAGAAGGAAATCATTGCAGGAATCAGGCTTGAAAAAACCGATGTTACAAGGAAAAATATAGATTTATTCAATAATTATGTTAAATCCCTCGGATTCGGCGGCTTGTCTTATATAAAAATAAATCCTGATGGAACAATAAATTCTTCTTTGACAAAGCACATTGATATTAATGTTTTAGAAAAAATAAAAATTAAATTTAATGCCGTTTCGGGAGATATTATTTTTATATTATTAGGCGTTAAGCAAAAAGTTTTATCAGGTCTTGGACAATTGAGGATAAAAATCGCAGAAGAATTTAAATTGATTGACGAAACGAAATATGAATTCCTCTGGATTATGGATTTCCCTCTTTTCCGCTATGAAGAAGAAGATGAAAGATTTTATGGTGAGCATCATATTTTTACAATGCCGAAACCTGAATATATGCATTTGCTCGATAGTAGTAATAAAGAAGAAATAGAAAGCATCAGGGCAAACTGCTATGACCTCGTATTAAATGGAAGTGAAATTGGCAGCGGTAGTATCAGAATCCATAAAGCAGATATTCAAAGCAAAGTATTTAAAATTATAGGACTGACAGAAGAAGAAGCTCAGGAAAAATTCGGATTTATCTTAAAAGCATTTAAATACGGTGCACCGCCTCACGGAGGAGTCGCCTTTGGTTTCGATAGAATAATTGCAATCCTCTGNGGATTGAAATCAATCAGGGATGTAATTGCATTTCCAAAGACCATAAGTGCTTCATCCTTAATGGACGAAACACCAAATATCGTTTCACAAAAACAACTCGACGAACTTGGAATTTCTATAAATAAGAAAACGTAATTTTCGGATTTCATTATAATCGTTTTATCTTCGTTATTTTTGTTTTCTCAGTGTAACTCTGTGAGCATTTCTCTGTGTTCTCTGTGATATTGCACTTATTATTATTTTTTATTCTCATTTTGAATTTATTAAAAAATCTTTTTAATGTATATTGAAAATCATTTTAAAATTAATTAAGTAAAAAATAATGGCAATGAAATTTAAAGTAAAAGATATTAAACTTGCAGAGCAGGGAAAGATGAAAATCCAATGGGCAGAATCNAGAATGCCTGTTCTTGCCGCATTAAGGGCNAAATATAAAAAAACAAAACCGTTTAAAGGTTACAAGATTGCNGGATGCCTTCACGTAACTAAAGAAACTGCTGTACTNATAAAAACCTTTATTGATGCNGGTGCAGAGCTTTCCTGGAGCGGTTGCAATCCGCTATCAACACAGGATGATGTAGCAGCTGCATTAGCTAAAGATGGTGTTTCTATTTACGCCTGGCACGGAATGAATACAAAAGAATTCTACTGGTGTATTGACAGAACTCTTGATTTCAAGCCGCAATTAACATTAGATGANGGNGCAGACCTTATTTTTACTGTTCATAATAAATATAAAAATTTAATTCCGAATATAATCGGTGGNACTGAAGAAACCACAACCGGAGTTCATCGTTTAAGAAAAATGGCTGAAAAAGGAGCATTAAAATATCCTGTATTTGCAGTCAATGATATGGAAACTAAATGGGATTTCGATAATGTATATGGAACAGGACAATCTTCACTCGATGGAATTTTAAGAGCGACATCCGTATTAATTGCAGGAAAGAATTTTGTAATAGCAGGATACGGACACTGCGGAGGTGGTGTTGCCAACAGGGCAAAGGGACTTGGTGCTAATACAATAATAACCGAAGTTAAGCCGACAGCCGCATTAAAAGGCACACTCGAAGGTCACGTCGTAATGAAGATGGACGAAGCCGCAAAGGTAGGGGATATTTTTATCACTGCAACCGGAGTAAAAGACGTTATCGTTGGAAAACATTTCTTAAATATGAAAGACGGTGCAATTATTTGCAATACAGGTCATTATGATTGTGAAATTAATCTTGTTGAACTCGAAAAGATTAAAAAATCAAAGAGAACAATAAGACCGAATTGTGAAGAATATGTTTTAAAAAACGGAAAGAAAATTTATATTTTAGCACAGGGAAGACTTGTTAATTTATCTGCCGCAGAAGGACATCCTTCGGAAGTAATGGATATGAGTTTTGCAAATCAGTTAAATGCACAATTAGCACTGGTGAAAATGCATAAGAGTGGTAAGAAATATTCGATAGATGTGCATAAATTACCTGAAGAAATGGACCAGGAAATCGCAGGAGTAAAGCTCGGCACGATGGGATTAACGATAGACAAACTCACAAAAGAGCAGATAAAGTACAACGACGATTTCTCCGCAGGAACGTAATCAATTATAAATGGCAAATTTCAAATTATAAATTATTTGGAAAAAGATAATATCATAATAGATAAAAGTTATAAATTCGCACTGCGAATAGTAAAGTTGAATAAATATTTAGTTGATAGTAAAAAAGAATTTCTTCTTTCCAGGCAGATTTTAAGAAGCGGAACTTCAATTGGAGCAAATGTAGAAGAAGCTATTGGTGGAGTTTCAAGGAAAGACTTTTTAAACAAGATTTTTATCGGTCATAAAGAAGCAAGAGAGACATCATACTGGTTACGATTATTATTTGATTCAGGCTATATTGAAAAAAAAATGTTTGATTCTATGATATATGATTGCAATGAATTGATAAAAATAACAGGTAAAATAATTTCAACTTCAAGAAAAGGAAATTCCTGATTTTATATTCAAATTATAACCTGTAATTAATAATTTGAAATTAGTTTTTATTTAATTTATAATTTGAAATTTATAATTTGTATTGCTAGCGTAGCTCAGTTGGTAGAGCAGCTGATTCGTAATTAGCAGGTCAGGGGTTCAAATCCCCTCGCTAGCTCAAATAAAAGAAGATACTTAGAGAATTCCCAGTATTTTTTTGTTTTTATAGTCTGGGTTTATATAAATAATATTATTTTGTATAGCAGATTCATCAGATTATAGAATTCAATAATAACATTTTATCGAGTAGTTAAAGTAAGTTAATTTTCCTGCCGATTTTTGTGTTTGAGCGTAGCCGCCACCAACAGTGTTCATACCTGCTGTTAGCTTGCCTTTCGAAAAAGAAACAGCAAGACAATTTCACAAGGGACGCGAAGATTAAACACAAAAGAACACAAAGTATTAAAGCGAAACTTATGGAACCGATAAATAATATCCCTTCGGAATCAATTCCTTTTCCGGATAAGGATTTAACTTTTCTAAAAACCACAAATGTATTTATCTTTTATTTATTATTATATAAAAGTATTTTTAATACGAAGAAATTTTAAAAAGATAAATCAATAGAAAAAAAGTATTTTGAATTCACTAAATTAAAAAATAATAAAAATGANACCTAAAGGACAAAAAATTGTATATTACATCGGGACAATANTTGGGGCTCTTGGAGGGCTTCTTGGTATGGCGGTTGCAATTGCTGCTGCTCCTATACCCGGCAGCATATTATCATTATTTTTTATCNTTGTCTTCGGNTTAGCTTTCGGCATACCATATTTAAGAAATAGAAAAAGAAAACAACTTCTTGAAACAGGAAAAAAAGCGAACGGAAAAATAGTCGAAATGTGGGATACAAGTGTAACAATTAATAACCAACCCCAGATAGGAATGGTTATCGAAGTCACTCCTGATTTTGAACCAAAATTTAAGGCTGAAGTCAAACAAGTAATATCGAGATTGCAAACTTCTTATTATCAGGTTGGAACAACCTGTATTGTTAAATATAATCCCAATGATAAAAAAACTGTTGCTATCGAAAGTATAGGGGGTACATTAGGAGGTGAAGATAAATTTGACCAGGAATTTAATTCTTTGATTGAACAGTATAAAAAAACTGCAAATCAACAGTTCCAGGGTAGTTCTTTTTTCCCGGGAATGACTCAACAGCAAATCGAAGAAGCGGTCGTGGCTAATGATAAAGAAGTAAAAAGAATTATGCAGGTTGGAATAGAATGTAAAGCTATTATAAAAAGCAGTGATTTTACGGAAGTATTCGTTAACCCGGGTGATCCGGTCTATTCCTTTGTCCTCGAAGTACTTCCTGATGATACACCTGCTTATGAAGCAAAATGTATGGGCGTAATATTGAATCCATCTGTTCCTAAATTTCAACCGGGAAAACAGATTTACATAAAATATGACCCTGAGAATAAAAATAAAATTACATTAAGCCATTCGTAAATATTTTTCTTTTATTAAGTATTTAAATAAATAATTTATAAAATAAATAAAAAACATTATGACAATTGCACAAAATTTATTAGCTGAGCTGAAACAGGAAGCTATTGCTACAAGAAAAATGCTCGAACTTGTTCCTTTCGATAAATCCGATTGGAAACCGCATTCTAAAAGTATGACTCTCGGAAGACTTTCAAGCCATGTCGCTGAACTTCCTTTCTGGATAGAACTGACAATTAAAGAGGATGAATTGGATTTTAAGAAATTTGATTATAAACCTTTTGTTCCTGAAAGTAATCTGACTTATTGGCGTATTTTGATAAAAATATTATTCTTGCATCGGAAGCTTTAGAAAATTGCAGTGACGAAGATATGATGAAAGACTGGTCTCTCAGGTCAGGTGATGAGATATTTTTTACTTTGCCTAAAGCGGCTGTTATGAGAAGTATGAATATGAACCATATGATTCATCATAGGGGACAGCTGAGTGTTTTTATGAGATTATTGGAAATCCCTTTGCCCGGTGTCTATGGTCCAACTGCGGATAATCCTATGTAGAGCAATTATAAATTATAAATTTCAAATTATAAATTGCAAAATTATTTAAATCCAATATGAAATCATTTGATAAATTCTTTTATCCAAAATCTATTGCAATTATCGGTGCATCTTCAAAACCGGGTAATCTGAGCTATGAGTTAATAGGGAACTTATTGAAGTTTAATTATATCGGAAAAATTTATCCGATAAACACGAAATCTGATGTTGTTAATACTCTCAAGGCGTATAAGTCTGTGACGGATGTGAGTGATGAAATTGAACTTGCATTGATTATGGTTCCGAAAGCACTGGTTATTCCGGCAATAGATGACTGCCATAAGAAAAAAATAAATTCAGTAATCCTGATAACTGCAGGGTTCAGGGAAACAGGCGAAGAGGGTGAAAAACTTGAGAATGAATTATTAACGAAAATTAGAAATTGTAATATTCGTCTTGTAGGTCCGAATTGTATGGGAATAATTAATTCAAAGCCTGATGTGAGTATGAACGGAACATTTGTATTAGGAAATCCGTTGTTCGGTGGAATTGGTTTTTGTTCTCAGAGCGGGGCACTGGGGGCGGCTGTTGTGAAAACCGTTCAGCAAAATGATATAGGACTGGGACAATTTATTAGCATCGGAAACAAAGCAGACGTTACAGAAAATGATATTTTGAAATACTGGAAAGATAATAATGATGTGAAAGTTATTACTTTGTATTTAGAGTCTTTTGCTAATCCGAAAGAGTTTATGAAAATATGCAGGGAAATAACTAAAATAAAACCTGTTATTTTAATAAAAGCGGCAAAGACAAATGCCGGAATGAGGGCGGCAAGTTCACATACAGGAGCGCTTGCAAGTGCTGACGCTATTGCAAATGCGATTATTGAACAATCCGGAGTTATCAGAGTGAATACCGTTGAAGAAATGTTCGACATTGCAAAAGCATTCGACAAGGCAAAGATGCCAAAAGGAAACCGTGCAGGGATATTAACAAATGCCGGTGGTCCGGCGATTTTATGCGTTGATGAATGTGAAAAATCAGGATTGACTGTACCGGAACTTCAGGAGAAAACAAAAAATGAAATTGCAAAAATAGCACCGCCGGAGGCTTCACTTCATAATCCGGTTGATTTATTGCCACCTGCAACTGCTGATGTATGGGCTAAAGCAGCGGAATTTATGATTGAGGATGAAAACATTGATTCGCTTATTGTTATAATAGGACCTCCTTTGACGTACGATACAGTTGAAATAATGACAGCAGTTTACGAAGCTGTAAAGCATTCCGAAAAATCAGTTTTATTCACTATGATGTCACAGGATGAAAATATTCCGAAAATGCAAACGTCCGTTCCTGAACATCCTCCGCTTTTCAAATTTCCCGAACCTCCTGCAAGAACATTAGGAGAAATGCTGAAATTTAAGAAATGGAAAGAAAGAGAATCGAAAGAAAAAATAAAATTCGAAGTCCGGAAAGAGAAAGTACAGGAAATTTTTGATTCGCTCAAAACAAAAGGAGAATTTTATCTGGAATTTGAAGATGTTTATAAAATTTTGAAATATTACGGGATTCCAATAATAGAATCCGTTTCTGTTACGGATGAAAAAGGAGCGTTGAATACTGCACAGGACATTGGTTATCCCGTAGTTTTGAAATGTATCGGCAAAGAACTTATTCATAAAACGGATGTAGGCGGGGTAAAACTCGATATTAAATCAAAAGATGAATTATTAAATTCAATTAAAGACATCAAAGAAAGTTTGAAATCAAAGAATCTTCTATCAAAATTAGAAGGATTTTTAATTCAGCCGTTTTATAAGGGAGGATTAGAAACCATATTCGGAATTGTGAATGATAATAGCGCAGGTCATATGATTATGTTTGGTTTAGGCGGAATAATGGTAGAGATTTTAAAAGATGTGAAATTCAGACTTGCAGGATTTGACGAAACGGATGCCTATGATATGATAGAATCATTAAAAGGTTATGAACTTTTAAAAGGAATCAGGGGGCAAAAAGCTGTTGATATTGATTTTGTAGTCGAAAATTTGTTAAAACTTTCGAAACTAATTGAAGATTTTCCGGTTATCGAAGAACTCGATTTAAACCCGTTCGTATTTTCACATCAACGGGAAAAATGTAAAATATTAGATGCAAGGATAAAATTAATAATGCCGTAAACCGAAATTTGTAATTCAAATCTTTAATTAAATTTTGCTATTTTTGTATAAAATATAAAGAAAATTTATTATGTTTAATTTCGTTTCTTTAAGTGTGAAATGCCCGTTGTGCGGTGAGTCTTTAATGGATGAAGAAAACCTTGTTGACAACGAAGCAAGTATTGGTCTGAAAATTGATATTGCTCATAAAAGTGGAATGATAAGATTGAGTTCCATTTATGGTAGCTATAATTATACTTGTGACATAGATACACCTCAGGATGCAATTGCAAATTTTTCATGTCCAAAATGCAATAAAATAATCAATAGTAAAGTACCGTGTCAGGTATGCAAAGCACCTATGGTCAATTTATATCTCGATATGGGAGGCAAATTAGGTGTATGTTCAAGAAGAGGATGTAAAAACCATCTGGTAGAGTTTGAAGATTTATCAAACGCTCTTAGAAAATTGTATCAGGAATATGGATATATATCTAAGACACAGCATTTGGAAAATGTTAATTCACTTGAAACGGTAAATCTTGAAAAGACTGAAGAGGATGAAGAACGGGAAATTTTAGAAAGCGGAACTTTCCTGCAGGCATATTGCCCTTATTGTAAAAGAACGTTGCTGGAATCCGATATGCTGAAACTTCAAATCGTTAATGATAAAGGCGAAGAAGGATATGTATTGCTTAGTCCGTATTTGAATGTATTCTCATCAAAATCGACGGTTTTCCTTGTTGAAGATAAGCCGGTTAAAGATATTAAGTGTTTTCACTGCCACAAAAGTTTAATGCTCGATGATAAAACATGTGAGAAATGTGATTCGGTAGTTGCGAGAATTTCAATCAGTGCAAGATTAAGACTAATTGATTTTTATATTTGTTCTAAAAAAGGATGCAGATGGCATGGATTAAGCGAAGAAGATATAAATGAGATAAAACTTGAAGATAGTAATCATTGGTAAAATAATTTTATTATTTAAAAATAAACAATGTTTCAGATTACACGAAAACAGGAAATGGCTAAAGGTTCTATCATCAGATTTGATGTTAGCGCTCCAAAAATTGCCGCAAAAGCTAAAGCCGGACAATTTGTAATAATCCGGGTAAACGAAACCGGGGAAAGAATTCCTATGACAATCGCTGACAAAGATGAATTTTCAGGAATAATCACAATTATTTTCCAGGTCGTTGGAAAAACAACCGCCTTGATGAGGTCATTAAAAGCAGGTGAATTAATTAGAGACATTGTTGGTCCTTTGGGAAAACCTGCTGAAGTAGAAAACCTTGGAACAGTAATAATGGTTGGCGGAGGAACAGGTGTCGCTATATTGCATCACGTTGCTAAAGCATTCAAAGAAGCAGGTAATTATGTTATCGGAATAATCGGTTCTAAGGAAAAAGACTTATTGATATTGGAGAATGAAATGACGGCGATTTGCGACGAACTGGTTGTAACTACCGATGACGGTAGCTGGGGAGTCAGAGGTTTCGTTACACAGCCGCTTGAAAAATATCTTAGTGAAAGATATGATATTAAACTTGTATATGCTATTGGTCCGATTGTGATGATGAAAAATATTTGTAAATTGACTTCTAAATATAATGTCAAGACAATGGTTAGCCTGAATCCTGTTATGATAGACGGAACGGGAATGTGCGGAGGATGCAGGGTTACTGTTGATAATAAAACTCAATTCTGTTGCGTTGATGGTCCCGATTTCGATGGTAAACTGGTTGATTTCGATGAACTTGAAAAAAGAAATAATATGTATTTGAAAGACGAAAAAGATTCGTTATTGTTTTCTATTCGTTAATTTTAAAAAATAATAATTCTATGTTTGAACATGATGTTAAGTATCTAAAATTTAAAACTTATCTTAACACTTATTGTCCGCATTGCAGAAACACATTTAACTACGAAAGAAAAGAAGAAAAATATTTAGTTTTTAAAGCTAAGTATAAAGAACAGGACATAGATTTAAAATTAAGTCCTTATCTTGATGTATTTGATATAGACTCAACTATACCAATTATAGAAGGTGACATTCTTGAAGATTTAATCTGTCCGAAATGTAAGAATAGTTTAATTGTAACAAATTTGGTTTGTGGTGAATGTGCTTCACCGGTTGCTGAAGTAATTATTACAGCATTTTCGAAGTTAATACCATACTATTTCTGTTTGAAGCATGGCTGTGAATGGCATGGCTTGAAAAAAGCCGATGAAAATAAAATAAAATTAAAAATTCCCCGTCAGGAAATGCCGGAACAGGACCAGAAATTAAGAGTTACTAATCATACTGAAGTACCATATGGTTACACATCAGAATTAGCACATCTTGAAGCAGGAAGATGCTTACAATGCAAAACTCCAAAATGCGTTGACGGATGCCCTGTAAATATAGACATTCCTAATTTTATAAGATTAATCACAGAAGAAAAACTCGATGACGCTGCTAAGAAAATCAAGGAAAGAAATGTTTTACCTGCTATATGCGGCAGAGTTTGTCCGCAGGAATCTCAATGCGAAAAACTTTGCATTCTCGGAACACGGGATAAACCTGTTGCAATCGGACATCTGGAAAGATTCCTTGCCGATTATGAAAGGAAAATGGGTTTAGTAAAAATTCCTGTTATAAAAACAAAACTTAATAAAAAAATTGCTGTCGTTGGTTCAGGTCCTGCAGGTTTGACCGTTGCTGCTGATTTACAGCAGCTTGGTTATCAGGTAACAATTTTTGAAGCACTTCACGAACCGGGTGGCGTTTTAGTTTATGGAATTCCTGAATTCAGATTGCCAAAATCTATCGTATCATTCGAAATTGAATATTTAAAAGAGATGGGAGTAAGAGTTGAGTTGAATCATATTATTGGGAAAACTATTACCGTAGATGAATTATTACAACACTTCAGTGCAGTATTTATAGGTGTTGGAGCCGGACTGCCTGTATTTATGAATCTCGAAGGTGAAAATCTTGGAAATATATTTTCCTCCAATGAATATTTGACCAGGATGAACTTGATGAAAGCTTATAAATTCCCTGAATATGATACTCCAAAACCGAAAGGCAATAAAATTGTTGTTATCGGTGGCGGAAACGTTGCAATGGATTCTGCAAGAACAGCATTGAGAACAGGTTCAAGCGATGTTACAATTGTATATAGAAGATCGAGACAGGAATTGCCTGCAAGACACGAAGAGATTCGACATGCAGGAGAAGAAGGAATTAAATTTATGTTGCTTACCAATCCTGTAAGATTCCTGGGAACTGACCAGAATATGGTGAAAGGTATGGAATGTATCAGAATGAAACTTGGTGAGCCCGATGCATCCGGAAGGAGAAGACCAATTCCTATCGAAGGTTCAAACTTCATTCTCGATTGTGATATGGTTGTTGTAGCTGTAGGAACAAGTTCAAATCCTGTATTATTCCAGACAACACCTGATATAAATAGAAATAAGTGGGGATATGTTGAGGTTAATCCTGAAACAAATGAAACTTCAAAAGAATTTGTATATGCAGGCGGCGATATTGTTACAGGCTCGGCTACCGTTATTGAAGCAATGGGTGCAGGAAGAATAGCTGCGAATGCTATTAATAAGAAATTATCTGCAGTGTAAAATTGGTTTGACTTTATTTTATATATTATATATTGCCTTCATATTAACTGATTTAAATATTTCCGCTGACTTTAAAGATTTATCGTTAATTAAAATACATCCCGAATATTATTATTCAAAATTAATTTTTTCATAATATGAGAATCAAAAGAATACAGCAGGTCGAAAAGATAAAGGATAATGTTTCATCTGATATAGATCTGGCGTTATTGAATCCGGTAATAAAAAAATTTAAAAACAAAAAAGGAAATTTAATTCCAATACTGCAAAATGCTCAAAATTTATATGGCTATATTCCGGAGGCAGTTTTCAGAAGATTGGCGCATGAGACGGGTTTAAAAATAAATGATATGTACGGCGTTGCTACATTTTATGCCCAATTCAGATTAAAACCTGTTGGAAAACATATTGTTCGAGTTTGCCACGGAACCGCCTGTCACGTTCAAAATGCAGTAAAAGTGACTGATGATTTAATTAATTATTTAAATGTAAAAGACGGAGAAACAACTGAAGACAGAATATTCACATTGGAAACTGTTGCCTGTCTTGGATGTTGTTCCCTGGCTCCTGTAATGATGATTGGTGATGAAACGTACGGAAAACTCAGCGGGAAAAAAGCTACCGATATCGTGAAGGATATTAAAAGAAAAGAAGTTGCAAAAAATAAAGATAAACAAATAGTAAATATTTCAAATAACTGATAAGAAGCATAATTATTTAAAAGTTAGATAAATGGAAAAAACAAAAGTCATAGTAGGGTTAGGAAGCTGTGGAATAGCTGCCGGTGCCGGGAAAGTATATGAGGAAATTGAAAAAATAAAACTGACTGATAATTTGGATTTTGAATTAAAGAAAACAAGTTGTATAGGAATGTGTTTCAAAGAACCGCTTGTTGAGATTATAGATGAGTCCGGGTCCTTTCTCTACGGAAATGTAAGTGTTAAAAAGGTTGATGAAATTATCGAGAAGCATATACAGAATTTTGCACCTATCAAAGAGTATATTGTTAAATCCGATTTGTTTGATACCCCTGATAAAGGTTATTTTGACGGGCAGATTAAAATTGCTTTGAGGAATTGCGGACAAATTGACCCCGAATCCCTTGAAGATTATGAAGAAAAAAATGGTTATGACGCATTAAAAAAGATAGCTAATGAAAAAATCAGTACTCAGGATATTATACAAACTATTCTGGATTCCGGAATGAGGGGAAGGGGAGGAGGAGGATTTCCGACCGGATTAAAATGGAGATTCGCTAATAATTCCCATTCGGACAAAAAGTATATTATCTGCAATGCTGATGAAGGCGACCCTGGAGCATTTATGGATAGGTCTGTACTTGAAGGTGACCCGCATTCTGTCCTTGAAGGTATGATTATAGGAGCTTATGCAATCGGAGCATCGTATGGTTATATTTATTGCCGCGCTGAATATCCTCTTGCTGTAAAAAGATTAAATATAGCAATTTTGCAAGCGAGAGAAAAAGGATATCTTGGTGAAGATATTTTGGGAATTGAAGGATTTAATTTTGATATAAGCGTGAAAGAAGGCGCCGGAGCTTTTGTATGCGGTGAAGAAACCGCTCTAATCGGCTCTATAGAAGGCGAAAGAGGAATGCCTCGAAAGAGACCGCCATTTCCAGCCGTTTCAGGGCTCTGGAAGAAACCTACTAATATTAATAATGTCGAAACGTATGCTAACATTCCCTGGATAATTAATAATGGTGCGAAGGATTATGCTAAGTATGGAACTGCAAAAAGTAAGGGTACAAAAGTATTTGCTCTGACAGGAAAAATTAAAAACGGTGGACTGGTTGAAGTTCCGATGGGAATTACTATTAAAGATATCATCTATAAATTGGGCGGCGGAATAATTGACGATAAAAAATTTAAAGCTGTTCAGTTAGGCGGACCTTCAGGAGGTTGTATCCCGGAATATTTATCAGATACAATTGTGGATTATGATTCGGTAAATGCTACCGGAGCAATTATGGGCTCAGGTGGAATGGTTGTTATGGATGAGACTACCTGTATGGTGGATATTGCAAGATTCTTCCTGGATTTTACAGGAAAAGAATCTTGTGGTAAATGTACATTTTGCAGGGTTGGAACCACAAGAATGCTTGAAATATTGACTCGAATTACCGAAGGTCAAGGGAAGCAAGGTGATATAGAATTATTGGAAGAATTATCTTACCAGATAAGGGATGCTTCGTTATGTGGATTAGGACAAACTGCTCCGAATCCGGTTCTGACTACCATTAAGTATTTCAGGGATGAATATGAAGCGCATATAAGAGATAAAAAATGTCCCGCACTTAATTGCAAAAAACTTTTAACTTATGAAGTTATAGAAGAATTATGTGTTGGATGCCTTGTTTGTAAAAGAGGATGCCCGGTTAATGCGATTGAAGGTGAAAAACAAAAGGTGCATTTTATTAAACAGGATTTATGTACAAAATGCGGTGATTGTTATTCGAAATGTAAATTCGATGCAATAAAAATTTATTAATAAAATTTGATAAACAGGAGTAATTTGCAATAATATATGGATAAATTAAATATAATATTAAACGGAAAAATTGTTGAAGGATATAGAGGAGAAACAATTTTACAAATCGCAAAAAGGCAGGAAATTGAAATCCCTACTTTATGTAATGATGATAGATTAGAACCGTTTTCGTCTTGTTATCTTTGCGTTGTTGAGGTTGAAGGTATGCGCGGATTACAACCGGCATGCTCGACAAAAATTGCAGAAGGAATGAAAATAGTTACGGATAATGAAAAAATTCATAAATCAAGAAAATCTGCACTNGAACTGTTATTAGGCAATCACTATGCAGATTGTTCAGCTCCCTGCAAGCAAACCTGTCCGGCCGGAGTGGATGTTCAGGGGTATATTTCTCTTATTAATAAAGAATTATATAATGATGCAGTTGGTTTAATTAAAGAGACTAATCCTCTTCCGGCTATTTGCGGCAGAGTGTGTGTAAGACCATGTGAAAAAGCTTGCAGAAGGAATTTAGTCGAAGGTGTCGGAGTCGGAATAGATTATCTAAAAAGATTTACATCTGACATAGATTTGAAATCTGAAAATAAATTTAAACCTGAAATAAATCAGTCCTCTGGAAAAAAAGTCGGAATAATCGGAGCAGGACCGGGAGGCTTAACAGCAGCATATTATCTTGCCATTCAGGGTCATGAAGTAGATATATACGAAGGTAATCAGTTTCCCGGTGGAATGCTGCGTTATGGAATTCCTCCTTACAGATTACCAAATGACGTTATAGATGGCGAAGTTGCGAATATTACGGAGTTAGGTGTAAAAATTAATTACAATAATAAATTAGGTGAAAATATAAATTATAAAGAAATAAAAAAGAATCATGATGCTTTGATTCTTACAATAGGGTCTCAAAAAGGAACTAATATCGGATGCGAAAACGATAATGCAGAAAATGTAATATCAGGGATAGATTTCTTAAGGAATATGGAATTATCAGGAGAAAGGTATGATTTCAAAGGTAGAAAAGTTGCTGTTATCGGTGGCGGAAATACAGCTATGGATTGCTGCAGAACATCACTAAGATGTGGTGCTGAAAAAGTTTATATCATATATAGAAGAACTGAAAAAGAAATGCCTGCAAACCCGATTGAAATTCACGAATCGAAACTTGAAGGAGTTGAGTATATGTTCCTTACAGCTCCGGCCAAAGTCAACATAGATGAAAAAGGGAAACTGAAATCATTAACTTGCTTTAAAATGCAACTTGGTGAACCTGATTCTTCAGGCAGGAGAAGACCGATAAAAGTAGATGATTCCGATTTCGAACTTGAACTTGACTTTATACTCGCAGCAATCGGTCAGAGAACAGAAGTTAATTTTGTAAAAGATATTAATGAAAACTCTGAAGAGAAATTAGTCTTAAACAGATGGGGAGATATTGATGCCGATAAAAATACTTTGAGAACATCTGTAAAAAATATTTTTGCAGCCGGAGATGCGGTGACTGGACCGGCTACATTAATCCAAGCTATTGCCCAGGGTAAAAAAGCAGCAATAAGCTGCCATCAATATTTATCAGATGAAAAAGTAGTTGGAATGAATTTTGAATTTATAAGCCGTAAGGATAATTTTGAAAAACAAATTCAGGAAGATTACAAGGGAAAATATTTTGAACAGAATAGGGAAGAAATGCCAACTTTAGACCCTTCACTGAGGAATAATTTTGATGAGGTTGAAATGGGCTATAATCATGATACTGCACAGAATGAAACCCTGCGCTGCCTTGAATGCGGATGTTCTGAATATTATTATTGTGACTTGAAGAAATATTCTACCATGTATGAAGTGAACCAGCAAAAATATGGCGGTGAATTTAAAAAATATCAGGTTGATTTTTCACATCCGTTTATTGAAATTGATAATAACAAATGTATTCTGTGTTCACGATGTGTCCGAATTTGCAAGGATGTGGTCAATGCGAATGCTTTAGGACTGGTTAATAGGGGATTCGATACGTTTGTCGCACCAAGTTTGAACGCTACTTTAACTCAAACTGATTGCGAATCCTGCGGTTTGTGCATTTCAACCTGTCCTACTGGAGCAATTACGGAAAATTATAAGGACAAAATCGGACCTGTTAAATTAGATAATATTGATACAATATGTAACTATTGTTCATTAGGGTGTGAAATTTCTTTAAAACACAAAAGCGGATATTTCATGAGAGTTGATGGCAAAAATGGAATGATTAATAAAGACTCGAATATTTGCAGATTCCCAAAATTTGGATATCAATATTTAAATGACAAGAACAGAGTTCTTACACCCCTTCTGAAAGTCAATGGAAAATTCGAGGAAATATCTTTTGAAAAAGCATATGAGGTAGTAACTAAGAAAATAAAATCAGTCACTTCAGACGAAAATATGTTTTTTGCAGGAGCAAGATTGTCAAATGAAGAGCTTTATCTAATACAAAAATTTTCAAGAGCGGCTGTTAAAACAAATAATATCTCGAGTTTCCACTATCTCAACAGAGGTGATGGATATAGAAATAATTATAAAGCAAATGTTCCGTTTGAAGATTTAGAAAATGCAAAGTCAATTTATGTTTTAGGTTCAGAGATTAATTATGAAAATCCGGTTGTCAGTTATATGATTAATAAAGTCAGATTTAAAAATGCGGCTCATCTTGAATTAATAACAAATGATGAAAACTCCTCACTTATTAACAGAGCAGATAAGAATTTAATCGTCAAATCATATTATTATTTTGTGAAATCCGTTATTTACTATATTCTGGCAAATAATCTTGAAAACAAAATATTTATTAAAGATAATACTGAAAATTTTGATGAATATAAAAAATCTTTATTAAGCGAAGATTTCAACGAACTTCTGAAAAAATCCGGTGTGTTTTTTGAAAAAAGGCTTATTGACTTTGCTAATGAATATAATAATGAGATTAATGCAGTTATTATATTTTCAGAGAAAAACTTATCGTCGAATACTTGTATCGAACTATTTAATCTTGCTTTAATCACGGGAAAATTAGGTAAAAATGCGAGTGGATTAATTGCATTGAAAGAAAAAAATAATTCACAGGGTCTTTTCGATATGGGAATCGCTCCCGATATTATTGTAGGTGAAAAATCAATAGCTGATTTGAGTATATTATCTAAACTTTCGAAAACATGGAATGTTAACAATCTCTCAGATAAAGTTTATGAAAATCAATATGAACTTCTGGAAAAAGGAAGAATTAAAAACTTGTTTATTTTTGGTGAAGATCCAATAGGGTGCGCTATTGATAAAGCAAGTATGATGAAACTAATTTCAAAATCAGATTTCAGGATTGTTCTTGATTATTTTGTGACTGAAACAGCAGAAATGGCTGATTTAATCTTACCGGCGTCTTACCCGTTTGAAAGCGGCGGTACATATTCAAACACTCAGAAATATATTGTTTCTTTCGATAAGGAATATGATTCTGTCATCGGGAAAAAAACTTATGAAATCTTAATAGACTTGATGAATAAATTTGGAGTTAAAAACAGAGTGGATTTGACTAATAATATTTCAATTGAGATATCTTCATTGTTGTTCAATCAAAATGAAACAAATTCAAGAAGACATAAGATATCTCATACTGATTCAGATAATGAAAATAAAATGTTTAACTACGGCTGTGATACAGTTGTTAAAATATTTGATGAATATTTTGAAAATTCTTTTAAAAATTAAATTATTAAAAAAATGAATAATTTTAATTCAATTGATGAGATTCTTGATTTTGCAATTAAAGCAGAACAGGAAGCTGTAGATTTTTATACAGACCTTTCGAAACAAAGTGTGAATAATGAAATGAAATTAGTTTTCGAAGAATTCGCAATGGAAGAAGTGAAACATAAAGCACGGCTAACAAAAATCAAAGAAGAAGGAATATTTGAAATGAAGTTTGAGAATATAGCAGATTTAAAGATTAGCGATTATACTGTAAAATTACAACCATACCCGGATATGAGCTATCAGGATGCATTAATATTGGCTATGAACAGGGAAAAAGCAGCATTCAAGCTTTATACTAAATTATCGACTAAAACCGATAATCCGGAATTAAAGACAATATTTTTGTCTCTGGCGCAGGAAGAATCAAAGCATAAACTAAGATTCGAATTGGAATACGACGAGTACATTCTGAGAGAAAACTAACCGGTACTCATATTTAATATTTTTTGTGATTTGCTGTGAGAAGTAAATATAATAACATTCATTATTTTTGCCTTATTTTATTTATGTATAGAATTTCTTTTTCTTAACTCCTAAACTTTTTTACTTCTGAATTCTGATAACGGCTATACTGAAAAGATAATCGCACTTTGGGCATTTACAGAAGCATTTCTCGGAGGTATATTACATGCATTTAAAATTCCATTCACCGGTATGATAGTAGGATGTCTTGCGGTTTTTTATATTTCTTTTTTGTCTTATGTTAATCCGAAAAGGGGTGTAATTTTTAAAGCTACTATTATTGTTATTCTTGTCAAGATTATGATAAGTCCTTATACTCCTGTCATGGCATATTTTGCTGTTCTCTATCAGGGAGCTTTTGGGGAGTTATTGTATTCTTTTAAAAGAATTAAAACAATTTCTTGTTTCATATTATCTATTATTACGGCATTATTTTCCTC
>JGI20214J51088_10000461_pt1 | contig 28593 bp, 21 predicted proteins | sample WetSurMetagenome_FD_51088 | JGI IMG/M metagenome (IMG submission 51088) | reverse complement strand
GGCGGGAAATTTTGAGCGCGTCGCAGAAGTGAAGGAGGCGATTAATCTGGTGATCGGCGAATTGATTGATTTTGATTTGGGCGGTTATCTGCGCACAAAATACGACCAGTGCCGTTCCAATCTGCGTAAGATCGAAGAAATGGCTTATGAAGTAAAATTGAAGACGGGAAAATAAAATTTATAATAGATAAAATAATAAAAGGGATTCGTCCAGAATCCCTTTTTTGTTTTTCATTATTTGATTGTTATTAAATTCGCCGGGGTTGAACCGGAGAAGGTGACTGACGACCAGTCTCCTTTTTTTTCCTTGCGCCGTTTTTGGAGCGGCTGATCTTTGGTGCTTTGATTGTCGAGAAAAGCCACGAGACTGGCAGAATCCTTGGAACTGTCGGTAACGGCTGCCGAATTTTTTGCCAATTGTTTTTGCAAATCCAGATAAGCCTGGACCACGTCCTGTGTCCAAAACGGCTTGATTTCTCCGCCGTGTTTCTGCCAGTATGTCAGCAAAGACGATTGCAATTCGGAAAAATTGCCAGCATCAGAATTTTTCACGAACTCACGCAGCTTGTAATAAAATCGCATGGTTTCAAGCCCTGAGCTGTTAACCATCTGGTACAAAAGGTCGTAGGTACGTTTTGACCACTGCTTCAAATCCGACAGAAAAAACTGTCTTTCTTCTTTGCTAGAGTCAGCAGTGTCATACGCATCCTCGTGTTGGATTATAATCTCCACATTCTCAATGAGTAGTGTGAACTGAGTGTCGCTTGGCACCCAATAAGGAATGGCATGTTTATCACTTAGCCGAGTGACTCTTAATGAGTCATTGACTCTGTAAACCTGAGAATTGTCGAAAGTATCGACCTTGTTGTATTGCAATGAATAACCTTCCTTTAGGTCGAAGGCTACGCTGGCGGATAAAAATAAAAAGATCATAATTGCAAAAAATACTTGTTTCATTAAATACTCCTTCGTTTTTGAAAGTTTCGGTTAATTAGCAATCACAAAATATTATCATGAATATAAAGTTTTGTCAATAGTTTTGTGTCAATGTTTGGTAAAAAATAAAAAAGGAGCCGGCAAGGAGCGGCTCCAGGGATATTTCGCGAGAAACAATCTTTATTTCACCTCTTTTTATTTTGAAAAATTTATACTCCATTTTCCCATTCCATTTAAACAAAATTGAATCGCCCCAGTTTTCAGTGTTTTTTTTGTTGGCATTTTTTTTATAATTCAGCGGGGCTTCTTCTTTTGAAGAGTTTTTATTTTCGTTTTGGCAAGAGGAGTCGGTAAGGAAGAGAATTTTTTTTAGTGAAAATGTTTTTGGTGTTAAGAATAATGAAGATGATGGAGTGAGCAAAAAGGAATAAAAAAGAGATAAATAAAAAAGAACAGGGAGGAGAATAAGAAAAGCGGTGGGGGTAATGATTGATGTTTTCATAGCACCTCCTTTATTAAGGGGTGTAAGTTTATAAAAATCATCGAACCCCCAAAGGGGCTCTGCCCTTTCGGCGTTCATTGTCTTAAACTTATCACTATGAACGGTAATTGTCAATCAAAATCGCCGAAAAGGTCGCCGTCACAATCCTTTTTTGCCAAAGATAAAAGGCGTTGAGAAATCAACGCCTTCTTGTGGGCTGGTGGAGACTTTTTGTCTCCTTAGTCTATGTTTGCCACACTTGGTGTGGCTTCTTTTTTGGCGGTGGCGGGATTGTCGTAATTTTCATGGCGGAATCGGTGGGCGAGCTCATATAGATCCCTTTCTTTCTTAAGACGATTCAGTGTGCCTTTAATTTGCTCCATCGCCTTGTTTGATACTGAGTCGAACCCCTGCTCTTTTGCCCGAATCCGTATCGAATCCTCCGACGAAATTGTTTTTGCCGAGGCTTTTTTCGGCGGGGGGCTGATTTGGTCGGGGATGAGGGTCGGTGGTGGTAGCGTCCAGTTGTCGGTTGTCGAGGGGAGTCCGACTTGGGCATTGACGGAAAGGGAGAGGGAAAAGGCGAGGACAGCGGCGACAATAATTTTGGAAAACATGACACTAGCTCCTTTTGTTTTGTCCTTTTTAGGGGACGGGTGTATGAATATGAAATAGTTGAAAACAACTTTCTGATTTCTGATAATAAAAGTATAGCATAAAATATTTATTATGTCAATACCTTTGGTTGTTTGAGATGCAGTAATTAAGGATATTTTTGTCTAAAATAAGCTTAATAAATCGTATTATTTTAAATAAATCTTTAATATTAAATAAAAAATTTTATCATAAAAATGTCAACAATTTAGGCAAAATTAAGCGTTAATGACAAAAATAGCTATTTGTTTGTCTATTTGTTATAATAAAGAATAATAAGATGGTAAAAAAGTAATTTGATCTATTTTTTCACGTTATAATATGGAAGGAGTAAAAAATATCTTAGAAAACGAAGCCGGGATAGTAGCCAGAGCTAAAAACGACGACGCCGCGTTTGAAATTTTGTATGATTTTTATTTTCCCCGGATTTACGGCTATGTTTTTAAGCGTTTAGGCAACCGCGAAGCAAGCGAAGATATTTTGTCGGCCACTTTTTTAAAAGCATTCATCAACATAAAAAATTATCAGAGCCGCGGTTTTTCTTTCGGCGCCTGGCTTTACCGGATCGCTACCAATAATTTAATGGATCATTATCGCCGGCAAAAGCCGGGCGCGGAAGTCGAATTGGAAGAAGAGGTTGCGGGAGAAATTTCCGCGGATGATCCGGCGGCGGCGGTCGAGCGAAAACAAGAGCGGCAGGCGATCGAAAAAGTTTTAAATCAATTACCGGCGCGCTATCGGGAAATAATCCAGCTGCGTTTTTTTGCTGAATTGGAAATTGAGGAAATCGCGAGTGCACTTAAAATTTCCAAGACACATGCCAGTGTTTTGATCCACCGGGCATTAAAGAGTTTTAAAAATAAATATCAAGAATAAAAATATGACAGAAAATTTAAACGGACAATTCAACAATAAGGAAGACAATATCCGGCGTAATAATTCCGAAGCAGAGCCGTTATTAAAAGCAGAGGAAGAAATTAAATCCCTCGCTTTTAAATATAAGCCAGCTCGTGAAAGTTTCCGGCAAGAGTTAAAAAACCGGATCTTATCAGGGCGGCAAAAATCTTCTATGAAATTTTGGCAAGTTAAATTTATGGTACCGGCCGTGGCTTTCGCTTTTGTGCTGGCCTTTGCGCTGGGCACGGTTTATTTTAAATATACGGGTACGGGCGGGAGCTTGACCGCTTTGGGCGAAGAAAAAGTTACCGCTATTTCCAGTCAGACTTTATCGCTTTGGCAAAGATTGTCCGGTAAAAAAGTTGAAACCGGCGGAGAATTGGCTGTTGCTAATGGACAAAAATCAGCCCCGACTGCCGCTTCAAGTTTTACCGCGCCGGCGCCGGAAGTGGCTGATAAAATGGCGGTGTTGGAACCGACTTATGATAAAGCGATCAATTTTGGCTTGATAAAAACGGCTTTTGCTCAGACTGCCGCTAAAGAGGCCGCTGTTAAAGCTAATCTTTCCGGAGAGAAAGTCGCGCTTAGCAGTCTTTCCAATTTAAATAATTTTGAAAAAAGCGGTGTGAAATTTTCCGCCGCCGAGAATCAGGCGCTGGCTGATAATAATTTTTTCTTAGCCAACAACAATATCATCAAGAACCAAGATTCCGGCACAGACGATTTTGTTGATACTTATAATAATTTGAATGGCGGCGAATCAATCTACAACCGGGCGCCGCAGAACGCGGTTTTTATAACTTCCGATTTTGGTCTGCATCTTTATCATCTTTTGATCGATCGCAGTTTTCAGCGACTGGAAGAGACAAAAATGCAGCCGGCTTTGGCGGCGATGACCAAGGTCTTGTTTGAAGATTCGATTAATAATTATAATCAGGCGACTGATTCGATTTTGAAAGCTTCCTATCGGCAATTAGCCGTTTATTATTTAGTGCCGCTGGTAATTTTGGATGCCGGTAGTGATAATTCGGCAGTAAAAGTTTTGCAGCCGGGAGACTTTCCGACTTATGCTGAATTTGTTGGCGCCCAGTCTAAACAGCAGGAAGATTTGGCTAAGGGTAATTTGAATTTTGGTTTAGCCGATAAAACTTACGATGGCTTTGCTTTGAGCGATGAGATCTATGATACGGCTGCCGCGGAATTGGCATTGATCAAAGATGCCAGTCAAAATGTGCCTTCGCCGCTCTTCACTCCGCTGCGTCTTGATTTTATCAATGACTACACTCAGTTTGTTCCGCGTTCGCATTACACCAAGAATAATATCTTGAAAAGTTATTTTATGGCGATGATGTGGTATGGCCGGATGGGTTTTACGCTTAAAAGCCCGGAGCTTACCCGCGACGCCTTGCTGATCACTGGCCAGGTGAATACGTTGCAAGTCAGCGATGAAAAATTATCCAAGAAATGGTCAGAGATGATGGATGTGATTGATTTTTTCGTCGGCGAAACAGACGATCTTACTCCTTATCAATTCACTCAAGAAATGAAAAAGGTCTATGGCGACGGCGCGACGCCTCAAGCCGTGGTCAATGATGCCAAGCTCCAGCAATTCATCTCCGGTGCTGTTGCCGACTTGCCTTCGCCGCGGATCCTCTCGGAAATAATTGATATCACCGGCCGCAAAATTTCCAAGGAAGAATTGCTTAAGGAAACTTTGCAATTTCGCTTCATGGGCCAGCGTTTTACCCCTGACGCTTATGTTTTAAATAAATTGACGCAAGGATACGAATCGGCTGATTCGGAGACGGGACAGAAATTACCGAGCATGCCGACCGCGCTTGAACCGCTTGCCGTGATCGCTCCGGCCAATCAAACAGTGAATGATTATTTGAATCAATGGGTGACGGCCAAGGCGCCGAAGTCTGACAAGATCATCGCTAAAGTTTTGGGACAATTGAAAACAGAATTTGCCCAATATGTGCCAAGCGTTTGGACACAGAATATTTATTGGGGCTGGCTTAATAGCTTCCGTTCTTTGCTTGGCGATTATGGTCAAGGTTATCCTTTCTTTATGAAGAGCAGTGCTTGGCAGAAAAAGAATCTAGGCACAGTGCTTGGTTCTTATACCGAGCTAAAACATGATACTTTGCTTTATGCCAAACAATCTTATGCTGAACGGGGCGGCGGGCCTGGCGACGAAAAGCCGCCGGCCGTGCCAAAGGGCTATGTCGAACCAGATCTGGTTTTTTGGAATAAGATTGCCGATTTAGCTCAAGTTACCCGCGATGGTTTGAAGAATCGCGATATGTTTCCGGAAGAATTTGATTATAAATACCAAATTTTTATTGATGATGTAAAATTTATCCAAGACATCGTCAAAGCGGAATTGCAGAATCAGGAGATAAGTGATAACGACTTTGAGCGGCTGCGCACCGTTTCCAATGCGCTGTCCAGAGTTGCCGAAGCGCTTCCCGGAGAAGAGTTGACCGTCAAGGAAATGCGCGCCGGCCTGGTTGCTGATATTCACACCGATGCCCTCACTAACCAAATATTATATGAAGCCACTGGCAAACCCAATTTGATTTACACGGCGGTCAAAGATATCAATGGCGCGCGGTTAACAGTCGGCGCGGTCTATGATCATTATGAATTTGCCACGCCGCTGGAAAAGAGATTGACTGATGAAGATTGGCAGGCGAAAGTTTACGACGGCGCGGGCACAATGCCTGAAGAAGACAAATGGACCGCCGCGATCAAAAAATAAATGGCAGAAAAAAATAGCAAATTTAACAAATCAAAAAGCGGGCTTATTTTGGCCTGCTTCTTGGTATTGCTGGCGGTTGGCGCCGGTTTGTTTATGGCCTATTGCGCGTTCTCCGGCCAGCTATTTAAAGTCGTTGAACAAAAATTGGAAATAAAGACGCACGCCGCTAATCCAGATCAGCTTTCTTTCTATGAAAATCTTTATAAATTTCCCGAGAAAAAAGTCAAGTTCGATAGCGCGCCAATCGCCGGCGTGATCCCGCATCACCTTTTGGCCGGCGACATGATCGCGGAATTTTTTGCTAATCTGGAAAAATACGATTATGATACGGTGATTTTGCTCGGGCCGAATCATTTCAACGCCGGGACGGGAAAAATAATTTCTTCGGCCGAAGATTGGCAGACTCCCTATGGAATTTTATCGGCGGATCAAGATATTCTAGAAAAATTAACCGGCAGCGGGGAAGTTGATATTGAAGAGAATGTTTTTCCGCAAGAACATTCTATTTACAGCGAAGTTGCTTTTATTAAAAAGACATTTCCGCGCGCTAAATTTTTGCCTCTGGTATTGCGGCCGAATTTAAGTTCGGCCGAGGCGGAAAAATTAGCCAGAGCATTATTCGAAATATCTTCAGAAAAAAAAGTTTTGCTTATTTCCAGCACAGATTTTTCCCATTACAAAACCGGAACCGAGGCGCAAGCCGACGACTTTAATAGTTTGAAAATTTTAAAAAATAATTCCCTTGATTTGGTTTATAGTATGGCGGTCGATTCGCCGCCGGCTACCTATGTTTTAATGAAATATGCTGATCTTGCCGGCGTTGATTTTGTCGAATTGAATAATTCCAATTCCGCAATCTTGTCCGGCAATAAAAATGCAAGCAGTACGACCAGCTATATCACCGGCTACTTTGAAATTCCCGAGATGGTGGGAGTGGCAAGAGGTAACAGTTCAGGCTTTTTACCGACTGCTTCCAGCAGTAGGCTCAACCTGCTTTTTTTCGGCGATATCATGCTTGACCGGCATGTGGGCGAAAAGATCAAGGCTTCCGGCACGCTCGATTGGATTTTTTCCCGCCTGAATGACGCTGGAATTTTCCAAGGCAATGATCTTGTTTCCGCCAACTTGGAAGGTGCAGTAACTGATAATGGCGCGCATTATCCGCCGTTCATGGGAATTGATTTTGCCTTTGCGCCCGCGGTTGTCGGAGAACTTAAAAAATTCGGCTTTAATTTTTTTAATATCGCCAACAATCATTTATCTGACCAGGGTAAAAATGGTATAATAGAAACAGAGAAAAATCTAGCCGCCCTTGGTTTTAATTTTTCCGGCTGCCAGGATCGTGAAGTCAGCGATTGCGCTTCTAAAATAATCGAAATAAAAGGCCGAAAGATTGGCATGGTCGGCGCTAGCATGGTTTACGGCACGCTTGATGAAAATAAATTATTAGCTGAAGTAAAAAAATTGGCCAGCTCCACTGATCTGGTCGTCGCGCAGATGCACTGGGGCACGGAATATCAGCACGAACCGGCGAAAAATCAAATCGCCTTGGCGCACAAATTGATCGACGCCGGAGCCGATATAGTTATCGGCCATCATCCGCATGTGGTCGGCGGAATCGAAATTTATAAAAATAAACCGATTTTTTATTCGCTGGGAAATTTTGTTTTTGATCAATATTTTTCCACTGATACGCAGGAAGAATTAGGCGTGAAAATAATTCCCCTCCTTTCTAAGGAGGGGGTAGGGGTGGTTGGTTTAGGTCGCAATATGATTATTGACCTTTTGCCGATCAAATCTGAAGCCGCGGTTTTGCGGTTGATGAATAAAACGGAGAAAAGCGATTTTTTGGAAAAGTTGGCCGGCTGGTCGATTGGCGGAGAGGATTTTAAAAAACAGATCAGGGCAGGATTTATAGAAATAAATAATTAAGTTATTATGAAATTTTTTGATAAAAAAAATGAGGAAGGCAATCTGTTCAGGGATTTGGCGGTTATTATTTTTAGTATTGTTGTCGCGGTTTTAATGGTAAAGACAGATGTTGTTACATACTTGCTTGCTTCAACCCATGGGATGGCGGCGATCGGCAGTTTTATTTCGGGGATATTCTTTGTCTCGATCTTTACCACTGCGCCGGCCACGGTGGCGATCGGCGAAATCACTCGCACTAATTCAATATTTTTGGTCGCTTTTTTTGGCAGTTTAGGTTCAGTTGTTGGAGATTTATTGATTTTTCGTTTTGTCAAAGATCACGTCAGTGAAGATTTCTCTTTCTTGATTAAAAAAAGCGGCTTAAAAAGATTTACCGCAATCTTCAAGACCAGAGCTTTTCATTGGCTGTTTGCTTTTTTGGGCGCTTTGGTGGTGGCTTCGCCGCTGCCCGATGAACTGGCCATGTCGATGATGGGTTTGGCCAAGGTAAAAACTTCGATTATCATTCCTTTGTCTTTTGTGCTTAATTTTTTAGGCATTATAATGGTAGGATTGGTTGCTCGCGCCTTGTAAGGTCTAAGATAAGTGCGTGTTTAGAAACGCAAACTTATGAAAATTTCTAAAAATTATATCTTAGCTGTCGCCACTTTATTTGGCGCGATCACCGGCGCTGGATTTTTCGCCGTGCCTTATGTGATCGCCCAAGCCGGCGCGATAACTTTTTTGTTTTATTTGCCCGTATTGGCGGCGATTCAAACTTTATTGCATTTGCTTTTCGCCCGTTTAATCCTTTCCACTAAATCCGCCCATCGTCTTCCCGGATATGTGGAGATTTACGCCGGCCGAAAATACAAAAGCGTTGTTTCTTTTTTTTCTTTGTTTTCCGGTTTTGGCACTCTTTTGGCTTATATAATTTTGGGCGGAACTTTTTTATACGGTTTACTCTCGCCTCATTTTGGCGGCAGTTTGGCCTTTTATTCTTTGGCAATGTTCGCCTTGGAAGGATTGATAGTTTTGGCCGGAATTAAATTGATTGCCGGAACCGAATCAGTCTTAACCGGCTTTTTAGTGATTGTTGTTGGGATGATTGCCGTAAAAAGTTTTTCTCATCTTGATTGGCATAATTATTTAACCTTGAATTGGCGGCAGATTTTTCTCCCTTACGGCCCGATATTTTTTGCCGTAGCCGGTGATGCAGCAATTCCCGAAGTCTGCCGGCTTCTTTCTCGTGAAAAAGAAAAGATAAAAAGCGCGATATTTTGGGGGACAATATTGCCAGCGATAGTTTTAGCTATCTTTGTTTTAACCGTCGTTGGGGTTAACGGCTCAAATACCACGGCCGACACTTTGTCGGGTTTGCGCGGAGTTTTCAGTGATGGCGTCATTTCTGTGGCCATGATTTTCGGCGCCATTTCTATTTTCACTTCTTGTTTGGTGGTCATGCAATCGGTGCGAGAAATTTTTTGGTGGGATTTTAAGATCGATAAAAATATTGCTTGGACTTTTACTTTTTTAGTGCCGGTGATCTTATTTATTTTTAACTTCACCAATCTTACCGCTGTGATCAGTATTACCGGTGCGGTGATGGGCGGAATTTTGGGCGTAGTTCTTGTTTTACTTTTGCCGATCGTGCAAAAAAGGCCGGAGCAAAAATCAATTATAAGAACATCGATCTCCCGTCCTTGGGTAATCACCCTTTGTCTCTTGTTTATCTTTGGGTTGGTAAGCGAATTAGTGAAGTGGGTTTTTTAACTACCTTTTTTTAAGAGTTTATCCCTGCGCAGGCTGGGAAGGGGTTGGGGGTGGTTTAAGTTTTGGCATAATTATTTTTATTATCAATATGAAAATTGCGATAATTTCTGATATTCACGACAATTTAGTCAATCTGGAAAAGTGTTTGAAATGGTGTTTGGAAAATAAAATTGAAAAAATAATTTGTTGCGGTGATGTAACCAACGGCGAAACTTTAAAATCTTTGTCAGAAAATTTTTCCGGGGAGATTTTTTTAGTCCGCGGTAATATGGAAATATACGACGAGGACGAATTAGCCGCTTATTCAAATATTATTTATGGCGGACGAACAGCTGTTTGGGAAATAGGCGGCAAAAAGATCGGCGTCTGCCACGAACCGTTTTTAATTAAAGAACTTTTTAAATCCCCTCTCGGGAGGGGTGGTCCCGCCCTAGCGGGACCGAGGTGGGTTGGCGGACGCAACACGATACCAGACATTATATTTTACGGTCACACCCACAAACCCTGGATCGAGGAAAAAGGTGGAACAAAGATAGTCAACCCCGGCACCTTAGGAGGAGTGTTTTCTCGCGCGACTTTCGCGGTTTACGATACTGATAAAAAAGAACCAGAGTTAAAAATTTTAGATTTGTTATAAACTTTAACAGTATCCACTTTTTTGTATAATTATTTCTAATGAATTCGGAGGAATGATGGTTAGATGCTGGGAAAACCAAGGGTATTTCCAGCGTTTTTTTATCCACTTGCAATCTTTTTATGGTTAGTATATAATAAAAATATCGTTTAAATAATTTGTTCTTTAAGAAGCTTCCAGCGGGAAAGGCCCAAGAAGCGTATTTATATCCTTACACCATTTTTCAAAGGGGTGTTCCATGCAAAAGGTCTACGGTCTATTTATCCGTCCACACATGGCGCAGAGTTCGTATCATCAGAAGGCGAATCAAAAAGCAGCGGCGAATACCGGGCATTTCGTCCAGCTCAATTGCTAACAACGTGAGTCCTTGCGTGCTAGCCGAGCAAACCCGCCGAAAGGTAAAAGTAGAACAAATAGCTACTTTCCTTTCGGCGGTTATTTTTTTTCAGTATAAAAATGACTTAAAAAAGTATTGACATTCATTTGTTTTTGTAATAAAATCCTAAATGTACCTTAAATATACAGAAATTTTCCGCGCCAAAGCCTATGCATTTTCCGATTTAGACATTTCTTTATAGAAAGGGGTTTCTTTTTAAATTGATGCGTTCCTAAGAAGAGAAAATGAAACGGTTCTTGGGCGATAAAGGGCTTTTTTTAAAAGCTCTAAAAGCCGATGCGGTTTATTAACCGCGAAAAGGCGCTATTAGGTAGGAAATAGGAAAAATGGTCGTCTTGTTTTGCGTGACAACGTGAACAAGACGATGGGTTGCCTCACTTTAACTAGGGGAGGAGCGTGCATGCTTTTCTTCTCCATCACTTTCCGTGACTATTTGTTTTACTTCGTTTCGCTCTTTGAGCAAACGGGACAAATTAGTCGCGGAATCGTCAGAAAGCGATGGATTGTCGTTCCTCGGCCCATTGCAGCCGGTCTTAAAAACGAGGCCAGCAGCGGGCTGAGATTCCCTCCAGCGGCAAAGACAAAACCGCTGGCATATTTTTCGGGGTTTACGTAAACATGACGTTTCTTAAGAATTAACGTAAAGTTCTTGTTCTTCCTTACAAAGGACTCTGTAAAGGAGAAAGACAAAGGTAGTCCATATTATTTGCTGTGCCGCCGTTGGGTGTTTTTCACCTTTCGGCGGCTTTTTATTTTTTATTAATAAATGCTAATATTAGATTAAATATTCTATATTTTATATTCTTAGTTCCATATTTAGTATTTAGCTATTGACACTTTTTATTATTTGTGATAGGATTAAATTGTTCTTGTGAAAATAGAAAAATTGCATATCCACCGGAAAATATTTTTTCACCATAAACATAGAAAGGAAAAGTGTTATGAATGTTAAAAACATCTCCAACATATTATACTTCCAGAATGCATGACATCGGCGCGGCGGGGTTTCGGAACACCCATCAAAGCCTGTTCTAAAAGTTCCGTCAGTGGTTTGAGCGAATAGTAATATTCGTGCGACCGCTGAAAATCTTGCCGGATTTCGACATCACACAAGCTTCCGGCAGGACGCGGGCTGATGCGGGATCGGGAATTTCCTATCACGCAAAAGCTCAATGGGACGCGGAGGCCCATATTAGATCTCCGTTTCCGACGGTGCATATTTGGGGTTATGAAAGTAACCGCTCTATGTGCACCAAACGAAGCCAGCTGAATGTCGCTGGCATTTCACCGACCGCGGGGCACGCAATGCGGCCCCCGCACCTTTCAAAGACCGCCGGATTCACCGGCAAGCCGGCGCCCCACGCCCAAAAAACGGGCGCGGCCATCACCTTTTTCATCGGAGGAACACATGTTCTTCTTCTTCAATTCCCGAAAGAATCAGAGGTATGATCGCTCCCACCATGCACGGAGTCGCGACCATCCCAATTAATTTTTTGTCGTCTGTCTTGCGATGGCAAGACCGCGGAATACCCTAAGAAACACCAGTTTAACCCCGAACGTCTTCGGGGTTAAAATAGAAAGGGTCGCATCAATGCGGCAATTTCATTCAGGTTTTGCCTGACGAAGCAGGCTTTGCGAAGGAGCGGCGCAGTATTCGCTCCACAAATCGGTTCACAATTCTTGAGCTCTCGGAGAGTTTAATTGAAATTATTTTTCAATTAGATCTCTCCGGAGCTCTTTTTAATTTAAATAACAAATAACCAATATCTAATATTTTAAACCATAATATTTTATTATTTTTTAGAATATTGGTTATTGATTATTGGGTATTTAAAAAATGCCGGAATTGAGCCGACATTTTTTTACCCTTAATTTGTAATTCGTAATTTTTAATTTATAATTTTCGCCAAGTATTGTCCCGTATAACTCTTTTTCACCTTAGCGACCTGCATTGGTGTGCCTTCGGCAACGATCGTGCCGCCTTTGTCGCCGCCTTCCGGGCCAAGGTCAATGATCCAATCAGCTGATTTAATTACTTCCATATTATGTTCGATGATCAAAACCGTGTTGCCGCGATCGACTAATTTATTCAAGACTTCCAAAAGATTTTTAATGTCATCGAAATGCAAACCAGTGGTCGGCTCGTCCAAAATATAAAGCGTCTGGCCGGTGGCGCGGCGGGCAAGTTCAGTTGCTAATTTAACGCGCTGGGCTTCACCGCCGGATAAGGTCGTAGCGGATTGCCCGACTTTGATATAACCCAAGCCGACTTCGTTCAGCATCGCTATTTTTTGATAGATCGCGGGTACATTCTCAAAGAAATTCATCGCTTCTTCGATCGTCATGTCCAAGACATCGTAAATATTTTTTCCTTTGTAATAGATTTCCAAAGCTTCTTTATTGTATCTTTTGCCATGGCAGACTTCGCATTCCACGTAAACATCGGGCAAAAATTGCATTTCAATTTTGACCATGCCGTCGCCGGAACAGGCCTCACAGCGTCCGCCGGGAACGTTAAAAGAAAAGCGTCCGGCATTGTAGCCGCGGATTTTTGCTTCCGGCAAAGAAGCAAATAAATCTCTGATCGGCGTGAAAGCGCCGGTATAGGTGGCAGGGTTGGAGCGGGGAGTCCGGCCGATCGGGGATTGGTCAATATCAATTACTTTATCAATCGCGTGCACGCCTTCGATGCGGTCGTGTTTGCCCGGTTCTTCTTTGGCGCCGTAAAATTCTTTAGATAAATGACGCGCTAAAATATCATTCATTAAGGTTGATTTACCTGAGCCGGAAACACCGGTGATGGCGATGAATTTCCCCAGCGGAAATTCTACATCGATATTTTTCAAATTATTTTCCCGAGCGTTGATTATTTTTATGGTCTGTCCGGAGCCGGAGCGATATTTTTTTGGCGCCGGAATGGATTTCTTGCCGGATAAATATTGGCCAGTTAAAGATTTAGGATTAGCTTCGATTTGTTTTGGCGTGCCGACGGCAATTATTTCGCCGCCGTGAATGCCGGCTCGGGGGCCGACATCAATCACATAATCGGCGGCGCGAATTGTTTCCTCGTCGTGTTCCACAACAATGACGCTATTCCCTAAGTCGCGCAGATCTTTCAAAGTGGCGATTAATTTGGCGTTGTCGCGCTGGTGCAAACCGATTGACGGCTCGTCTAAGATATACAAAACGCCGACTAAAGCCGAGCCGATCTGCGTCGCCAAGCGGATGCGCTGAGCCTCGCCGCCGGAGAGGGTCATGGCGGCGCGATCCAAAGTTAAATAATCCAAACCGACATTAGACAAGAACAAGAGTCGGGCGCTGATCTCTTTTAAAATTTGCGCGGAAATTTTTCTGTCTTTGGCGGTCAGATTTTTGGAAACGCTTAAGTCGCTGAAGAATTTTTTTGCTTCCTCGATATTTTTTATCGAGATGTCGTTGATATTTAAACCTTCAATTTTGACGCCAAGCACTTCCGGCTTCAAGCGCTTGCCGCCGCAAGTTGGGCAGACTAAGACGCGCATATATTTGCCGATCTCTTTGCGGATATAATCAGAATCAGTTTGTTTATAACGGCGTTCCAAATTCGGAATGATGCCTTCAAAATTGGTAACCATTTCGCCGGTAAAGCGGTCAGATTCATAATCCATCCGGTAATCTTTTTTGCCCGTGCCGTAAAACAGAGCATCCAATTGTTTTTTAGTAAAATCTTTAAGGGGTGTGTTTAAATCAAAACCGTATTCTTCGCCAACTGTTCCGAGTATCCGGAGCAACCAAGTTTGCGGGCCGTTAATGGCATGTGACATTGGCTTGATCGCGCCTTGCGCCAGCGTTAAATTTTTATTGATAATCGAATCAGCATCAATTTCCAATTTAGTGCCCAAGCCGTCGCAATCCGGGCAAGCGCCGTGCGGGGTGTTGAAAGAAAAATTGCGCGGTTCCAATTCTTGCATCGAAATCCCGCAATCCGGACAAGCGAAATTTTTAGAAAAAATTTTCTCTAAATCCCCTCTATCAAGAGGGATGGATTCGCCCTTGGCGGAGACGGGGTGTGTTTTTTCTTCCAGCGGCGCAACTGTCACTAATCCATTCGACAAATCCAGGGCTTTCTCAACCGCTTCAGTCAAGCGGGCGATATCCTCCTTGTCCATTCCAACTTCTATTTTATCAATGACAATTTCCACCGAATGTTTTTTCTGCTTGTCGATTGGCATGTCTTCCAAATCTTCCAAAGTATAAATTTTTCCGTCAAAGCGCACTGAACCAAAGCCGGCTTTGGCAATACCTTCTATTATATTGCGGTGCTCGCCTTTTTTATCCTGAACGATCGGCGACAAGATCATGACGATCTGGTCGGCATAATGCTTATTTATTTGATCGACAATTTCATCAACTGAATATTTTTTTACTTTTTTGCCGCAGTTTGGGCAGTGCGGCACGCCAATGCGGGCATAAAGCAATCTTAAATAATCATAAATTTCCGTGACCGTGCCGACAGTGGAGCGGGGATTGTGCGAAGAAGATTTTTGGTCAATGGAAATTGCCGGCGAGAGCCCGTCGATCTGGTCAACGTCCGGCTTGTCCATCAAGCCGATGAATTGCCGGGCGTAAGCCGACAAAGATTCGACATAGCGGCGCTGGCCTTCGGCGTAAAGCGTATCAAAAGCCAAGCTCGATTTGCCCGAGCCGGAAAGACCGGTGATGACGACTAACTGGTCGCGCGGAATTTCCAAGGAAACATTTTTCAAATTATGCACCCGCGCATTTTTTATTTTAATCACTTTGTTGTTACAAATTTTAGGCATAAAGAATATTATTCCCCTCCGGGGAGGGGTGGACTCGCGCCTCGCGAGGACGGGGTGGGTTTGCGAGGCGGGGAGTGTTAATTTTTAAGCTCTAATCTTGTTTTAACTAAATGGTTATTATACACGAGAAAACAGTTTGGCGCAAGGTATCGGGCGCGACCTTGAAAATATAAGCCAATATAGCTGCCATATTTTTTCTTGACAATTTTGGAATTATAAGTTAAATTTAAGCTTGCTTTAATTTTGTTTAAATAAAGCAAATTCGTTTCTTTTCACAACCCTTTTCACTTAACGTAAGGAGGATATGATGGTACAAGACTATGTAGTGGGGCTTGACGGAAGTACACAGACGTTCAAGGTTCTTATTGTTGCCCTTGACGGGAGAATTATTTCCGTCGGGAGCAGTGACACGCTGATGATCAAGGGCCCGAACGGCGAGCGTGAAGGCAAGCCGAGCGAATGGAGATTGTCATTGCGGGCGGCAATAAAGAAAGCCATTAAAAAAGCCAGGCAAAAAGGCGTTGAACTCGGCAATTGTCTCGGTATCTGCCCTTCGGGAATGATGCACGGTGAAGTGCTTATTCTCGATGACGGAAGTTTTTATCTGGTTGCTCGTCTATGGTGCGATTCAAGGAACGCCGATGAAGGCAGAGAGCTGACCGAATTGTTCGAGCACAAAATTCCGAAGCGCGTAACGATTGCCCGCTGGCTCTGGACAATCCGCAATCGCCCCGAAATCGCCAAACACGTTATCGGCATTACCACTCCGGCCGGCGCTCTGGCCAGATTTCTCGGAGCCAAGGACTCGAAGCTTGGTCTGGGCGAAGCTTGCGGCATGTTTCCTGTCAACCCTGATACGCTGAATTATTATCCCGACATGGTTGCGAAATTCGATGCGCTGGTCGCGGGTAAAGGCGTGCTGCCAATCTTTGACCTTTTACCCCAACCGGTCATGGTCGGCGACATCGTCGGTCATGTTGACAAAGCCGCGGCGAAATTCTTCGGAATCACTGAAGGCGCGCCGATCTTTTCGCCGGAGGGGGACCAGCCGATGTCCTTGGCCGGAACCTATTCTTATGCGGAAGGCCATGTTTCATTTTCAGGAGGAACGTCAATTGTTCGCAACCATATTACAAGCAAACCCTTCAACAACTTCCGCGATCCGGCAGTTGAACCGTTCATGACCGTTGATGGAAAGCGGTTCTTGATGATCTGCGTGCAGAATGGCACTTCGGCTATGAATATTTTTATCGAGAAGCTGTTCGGTCCTCTGGTCGGCAAGCGCGATCCGTTTGACGTTGTCAGGGAACTGGCTGCGAATGCGCCGGTGGATTGCGGAGGGATATTCTCCCTGTCTCTGGCGGAAGCGGAACACACGGTCAATCTGGGCAGTGGAGCCGTGCCGATCATCGTCGGTATGCGCGGCGACAACGCCACGCCGGGAAATCTGGTGCGTGCGTCTTTCGTCGGTTCAATTTTCAACGCTCTCTATGGCGTTAAGGCGATGGAAGAGGCAGGCATAAGCGCCACCGAAATAATCGCTTCGGGCGGAATCGCGAAATCACCTTGGACCTTTCAGGTCGTTGCCGACATGTTGAAGACGCCGGTGCGGGTTATGGGTGATTCGAAAAATTGCTCGCCATATGGCGCCGCTTTGGTGGCATTGTATGGTTTGCGAAAACAGATTGAGAGAGGCTTGAGCTGGAGCGTGTTTTTAAAACAAATGCGCCCCACAGACAGCGAGGTCATTAAGCCGAAAGCGGAAAATATGGCGACATACGACAAAATGTTCCCCATCTTCTGCGGACTGATCAAAAAAGTCGAGCCGGAACTTCTCGCGCTTACCGCGGGCAAGTAAAAAGTACCAATCAATAATAAACAACGAACCTTTCGGGGCGGAAAATAATTCCGCCCTGTTTTTTTACCATTTTTTGTTACTTGTTTCATGCTACTTGCTATATGAATTCGCCCTTGCTTTTCCTTTAAAATAAAGGTAAATTATAATATGATTCTGTATTCCAGATTCTAAATTTTACATTCTAAAATGATTATATTTTTATACGGTGAGGACAATTTCCGCGCCAAAATGAAAATTCGCGAGCTGAAAGACAGGTTTCTGCGAGAAGTTGATAAATCCGGCGGCAGTATTGAGTTTGTCGATGGCAAGATCGCGACTCTCAAGGAAATAAACGAAAAGGCGGCGACGGCTTCGCTTTTGGCGTCCAAGCGGATGATTATCATCGAAGATATTTTTTCCAATAAAGATAAAGATCTATTGTCGGAACTGGCGGAATATTTTAAGAATAAAGAAAAAAATAATTGGGGCAATATCGCGATTTTCTGCGACAACTCGATCAAAAGCAAGAAAAAATATAATAGCGAAGAAATCGTCAAGGCCGATAAGGACGGCCGCGACAAGCCGTTAGGCAAAAAAGAAAAAGAACTTTTTGATTTTTTAGGCAAGCAAAAGTTTGCGCAGGAATTCAAGAAATTCAGCAATGCCGAATTGTCAGCCTGGATAAAAAAAGAAGTCGAGACTCGCGGCGGCGCGATTTCCGTGCGCGCGGCGCAAGTTATAGTGGGCTTAGTCGGTTACGACTTGTGGCAGATTGACCGCGAAATTGATAAATTGATCAGCTACAAAAGCGGCGGTAAAAAATCCCCTCTGGAGAGGGGTGGCGAGCCCGGCGAGCCGGGGTGTGTGACGGCTGATTCTGTCGACACGCAAGAAAAAGCTTCCGTCGCATCAACCACCGTAACACACCCTGTCCGGCCAGGGGCCGTCCACCCCTCTCAAGAGGGGACTTTAATCATTGAGGCAGAAGATGTGGAAAAATTGGTCAAAGGAAATTTTGATGATAATATTTTCGCGCTGACCGACGCCATTGGTGCCCGCGACAAGGCTTTGACTATGAGACTTTTGGAAGAACAAATTGAACTTGGCGCCAATGAAATTTATTTATTGACGATGATCACGCGTCAGATAAAAATAATTTTGCAGGTGCGCCAGGCCTTGGATTTGGGCCAGTCATCCCGGCAGATAATCACCGAATTAAAATTAAATCCTTATGTCGCACAAAAAGCTATTGAGCAATCCCGACATTTTAGCCTCGCCGCCTTGAAAATAATTTTTAGTAAATTAGTGGAAATAGATTTTAAAATAAAAACCGGCCAAGGTGAATCGGTTGTATTATTGGATTTGTTGTTGGTCAAGATTTGACAATTTTTGTATTTTCTGCTAAAATAAGGATATGAACTTTGAAATTGTAAAATTCAATAATTTTTAACTAAATCTACTAGAAAAGAGGGGTTTGTTATGAGTAGCGCTGGCATTGTTATGTGCGTGACCATCTTTATCGGCCTTCTTGCTCTTGTCATGTGCTTTGCTATCTCTAGGAAAATAATTTTTTTGCGACAAAAGTTGGTCTCGGCTTATAATAGTGTCGTTGTAGGGATGGGCGGGTACGCCCATGCCGTGAATTTAATAATTCCCTGGATTACAGAGACTGAACTATCCGGTGAAGTTGCCCAGTTTAATCGGGCACTGAAGGAAGAAATTGCAAAGTGCCGCAGCGATGGTAATACCTATGTTAGCGGGCTTCTTCTCAGAAAAGCCTCCTTGGAAAATGTTTTAGAGATAGCAATAGTTGGTACGGATGAGCTGAAGCGGGAACGGTTGCTTGCGATAAATTCTTTTCATAAGCAGAAAAAAATAGTTGAAAACGCTTTTGCAGAATTTGAGAAGGCGGATTCAGACCTCTTTTCCTTTAAAGAGAGGGTTATACCTTTTTTAAAGAAAGGACAATAAAAGTAACATGTTCGGGCGGTTTCGAAAGAGACCGCCTATTTTTTACAAAAAACGCTGCCTTTCGGGGCAGAGTTTTTTGGGTTTTTTATTTCAATTTTTCTTCAAAATATTTTGGCAGGTCAGCAACCTTGACCCTTTCCTGTTGCATAGTGTCGCGGTCGCGGACGGTGGCGGAATCGTCTTTTTCGATTGTGTCAAAGTCGACCGTGACGCAATACGGCGTGCCGATTTCGTCTTGGCGGCGGTAGCGTTTGCCGACATTGCCGTTGTCATCGAATTCGCAGGTAAAATTTTTTTTCAAAATTTCAAAGATTCCTTTGGCTTTGTCAACTAAGGCTGGTTTGTTTTTTAAAAGTGGGAAGACGGCGATTTTGATTGGGGCGATTTTGGGCGGGAATTTTAGGACGATACGAACATCTTCGGCGGTAATTTTATCTACAGAACCACCCCTAGCCCCTCCTTCCGAAGGAGGGGGAAGTTTTTCTTCCGTGTAAGCCGAACAGAGGACGGCGAGCAAGGCGCGGTCGAGGCCGAAACTTGGTTCTAGAACATGAGGAATATATCTTTTGGCATTATCGTTCGGATCAGTATATTGCAAATCAGCGCCGGAAAATTTGGCTTGAGCCGAGAGGTCGAAATCGCCGCGATGGGCTAGGCCGCAAAGTTCGCTTTTGCCAAAAGGATATTCAAATTCAAGGTCAACAGTTTTGCGAGAATAATGGGAAAGTTTTTCTTTGGAATGCTCGAAGCGGGCGATATTATTTATATTGACGCCAATCTCAGTGAAAAATTCTTCTTGTGAAGAAAGCCATTTTTCGAATAACGGTTCCCAATCAGCCGAAGGGTCGATAAAATATTCGATTTCCATTTGTTCAAATTCGCGAGTGCGGAAAATAAAATTGCGGGCGACGATTTCGTTGCGAAAAGCTTTGCCGATCTGGGCAATGCCGAAAGGAATTTTAACGCGGCAGGAATCGATAACATTTTTAAAATCAACAAAGATCGCGCCGGCCGTTTCCGGACGCAGATAAACCGGCCCCTCGATGCCGTTCATTTCAGTTTTGAACATCATGTTCAAAGTCCTAACTTCAGTCCAATCGGATTTGCCGCAAGCCGGACATTTTTTTCCTTGCAATGCTTCCGACATTGCGCTTAAATTTCCTTCCAAATCCTGACCGGTCAATTCTTCCACCAAATGGTCAGCGCGAAAACGTTTTTTGCAAGCTTTGCAATCAACCATGGCATCATTAAAACCGGAAGTATGGCCGGAAGCTTCCCAAACTTTGGGATGCAAAATTATCGGGCCGTCCAAACCGACGATATCGGCACGTTCCTCAACAAATTTTTTCCACCAAGCGTCCTTGATATTCTTTTTTAATTGCGCGCCGTATGGGCCGTAAGAATAAGCATTGGCCAAGCCGCCGTAAATTTCGCATGCCGGAAAAATAAAGCCGCGTCGCTTGCATAAAGATACTATCTTCTCCATTAAGTCGTTTTGTTCCGTCATATTTTTTTATCGTGTCATCCCGAGTAATCGGGATCCAGAACACAAGCAACTCGCAGCCTTACTGGATTCCCGCCGGAGCCTGCCCTCGTGCAGACGGGGGCGGGAATGACACATAAATTAATTTATCATTCATCATTTATCATTATTTTTTACATCTCGTCGACCGTTTCTATTCCTAAAAGCGACAGCCCATTCTTTATTACTTGCGCGACCGAGCTTAATAACGCCAAACGCGCATTTTTTATTTCTTCTTCCGCTTGCAAAACCGGCACGGCGTGATAATAATCATTCAATAATTGCGCTAATTCATAAACATGTTTAGCAATTTCACTTGGATCATAATTTTTTCCCGCCGCCTCAACAATTTCCGGGTAAATTGCCAACTTTTTAGTTAGCCCAATTTCTTTCTGTTCAGTTAATTTTGATAAATCTAAATTTGTAATTTGTAATTTGTAATTTGTAATTTTTCGCAAGATGCTTTGGATACGGGCGTAAGCATATTGGATATAGGCCGAGGTATAGCCTTCCAGGGATAAAGCTTTTTCAATATCAAAGGTGATAATGCTTTTGGCGCCAACTTTAAGCATCTCGAATTTTATCGCGCCCAGGCCGATCTTTAAGGAATTGTCTTTGATTTTTTCCTCATCCCAATCTTCGTGGCGCTTTTTTGTTTCCGCCACGCATTTCGCTAAAATTTCTTCTTTTAATTCTTGATAAGTGATGACGTTGCCGGTGCGGGAAGACATCATGCCGGAAGGCAGTTTGACGAAATCATAACCTAAATGCAGGAATTTTTCCGTGAAGCCGGATAATTCCAAGATTTTAAATAATTGTTTGAAATATAATTCCTGACGAATATCGACGACAACGATTGATTTGTCCGGCGCATAGCGTTCGTGTTTGGCGCGAGCCAAGGCTAAATCGGCAACTGAATAAGTTGCAGTGCCGTTTGAGCGCATGACAACCAAGACTTCCAAGCCGTATTCTTTCAAATCAGCAATGATCGCACCTTCGCTTTTTTTTAAGATTCCTTTAGCTAATAATTCCTCAACGATTTTTTTTCCTTCGTCAACGAATTCGTTTTCATATAAAGTATCTTTGAACTCAACTTTTAAATCTTTGTAAACAGAGGCAAAATAGGCAATACTCCAAAGGCGGGTTTTCTGCCAGAGCGCATATTCTTCACCCTCGCGCGCTTCAATTTTTTGTTTCCAAGCGCCGATTTCTTCGGCTAAAGCCGGGTTAGCTTTTTCTTTGCCGGAAGCATCAACATAGATTTTGCCAAGCAAATAGCCGCGTTCGGATTCGGGAAAATCTTCAAGATTTTTGCCGTTCAAATTTTCTTTAGTATAAGCGGACATGTCCCAAAGAGTTTTGGCAACATGAATGCCGAAGTCGTTAACATAGGAAAGGGGGATAGCTTCCGCGCCAGCCGCGTTTAAAATTTTAGTCACCGAATCGCCATAGCAAATATTGCGCAAATGGCCGACATGATATTCTTTGTGAGTATTAACATTAGAAAATTCCAAAATTATTTTTTCTTTTTTGTCGGTGACGTTCTGGCCGTATTTTTCTTTTTGACCGTTAATTTCTGACAAAATATTTTCCGTCAGATATTTTCTGTCCAAAACAAAATTAAGATATGGGCCGGTCGCCTTAGCTTTTGCCTCGCCTTCCGCCGGATATTTCTCGGCAATCTCGCGCGCCAATTCCGCCGGATTCTTACCCGACTCTTTGGCCAAATCAAACAACGGCAAGCCTAAATCGCCCATCTCCGGATTTGGCGGCAGGATGAATTCACTGGCGGCAATCTCTTTATTCAAGACTTTGCTTAAATTAGCCGCAATATTTTGTTTGACATTTTCCCAGGCGTACATAACAGTTCTTTTAAAATTCCTTAATGATAGCTTTATTTTATGGTAAAAAATTGTTTTTGGCAAGAAACAGGCTGAAATTATCAATCTTCAACTATCAATTATCAATTTTAAAACAAAATGCTATAATTACTAGACGTTTATTAAATAACCGTAAATTGTTAATTGGTAATTGAAAATTTATGAAGGACACTCTTATCACTTTCGTTCGGCACGGAAAAAATTATTTCGGCGTTGACTCGACGCCGTGGCACGCCGGCCCCAGCCTTGATCCGGAAGGCAGAAAACAGGCCGAAAAGACCGGGAAATATTTAAAGCATTTTGCTTTTGACCTGGTTTTGTCGTCCGACATGAACCGCGCCGCCGAAACCGCCAAAATAATCTGTCGGCGCCAAAAAATCATCAGCCCGGAAAAAATTATTTTTGCCCGTCAGCTTGCCGAGCATGACGAAATCGTTTACGGCTACACGCATAAGAAAAAGATCACGCCGGACGGCGAGTGGGCGAAAGCGCGCAACACGGTAAAATTTTTTAAGGAAGTTTTAAAGAAATATAAAGGCAAAAGAATTTTAATTGTCGCGCACGGTAACGTCATCCGCGCCTGTCTTGGCGCCGCGCTTGGTTTTCCTCTACACTATTCGCCGGAAATAAATTCTTTCAATTGCTCGCTTACCACTATCGCTTTTCGCGCTTCCCGTTTGCGCGCGATTTTTCATATCAATGACACGGCACAAGTCGGCGGCCATTCTTTTTTAAAGCGCCTGGAATCGGTAAAATTCATTTCCGATTATTCCAAAATCGTCGCGGACGCGGTGGTTTGGTAAAATTTATTATTTAAAATAATAAGGAGGTATGACAAAAATAAAGGATTTGCCCGCGCACCAACGGCCGCGGGAAAAATTAATCGAGCAAGGGCCAGCTAATTTAAAAGACAAAGAATTGCTGGCTGTTTTATTGGGGACAGGGCGCGCCGGAAAAAATGTTTTGGAAGTAGCCGGCGAAATTTTGGCCAAGCATCCGATGAAAAATTTGCTGATTTTGGATTATGAGAAAATTTCCAAAATAAAAGGTATCGGCCCGGGCAAAGCCTGCTCGCTTCTTGCCGCTTTTGAACTTACCAAAAGAGCGCTGGAAGTTGAAGACAATAATCTACCGACAATTAATTCCGCCCGTGATGCCGTTGACCAACTGCAAGAATTGCGCGCGGCTAAAAAAGAAAATTTCATCGCTCTATATTTAAATGCCCGCAATCAATTGATTCACAAAGAAATAATTTCCATCGGCACGCTCAACGCCAGCCTTGTCCATCCGCGCGAAGTTTTCGAGCCGGCCTTGCGGATTTTGGCCAGCCAAATAATTGTCGCCCACAACCATCCTTCCGGCGATCTGTCGCCCAGCGAAGAGGATGTTAAGATTACCAAACGCCTCACCGCCGCCGGCGAACTCTTAGGGATAGAAGTTTTGGACCATCTTATAGTTGTGGAAAACAATTTTTCTTCCTTAAAAGAATCAAGTAGTTTTTAAATAGTGGTCTTGATTTTTGTCGATAAAAAAGGTAATATTATCAAAGTAAAGTGACGATTATAAATTCTTGACGCTGCTTGTTGATGTACGCTATAATGTACACAGGAGGCGGTTAAAAATATGGATATTAAAAAAGTTATTCCCTTAACCGAAGCCAGAAAAAATATTTTTAAAATTGTTGAGGATATAGAGAAAGAAGGGTCTTGTTATGGCTTCACTGAACGCGGTCGGATCAAAGCTGTGTTGATGCCGGCTGATGAGTTTGAGTCTTGGCGCGAAACGCTCGCGGTGATGAAGGAATTTCCCGATCTAGACAAAAGTATCGCAGAAGCCAAAAAGGATTGGCAAAATAAAAATTATGTGAGCTTGGATCATATTTTGGCGCGGGAGGGCTATGTGCTGGCCGACAAGCCAAAGGCGAAATATGCATCAAATACTTTTAAGTCGAAGGGCAAAAAATTTTCTCGGCGGACTAAGCGCTGAAAATAAAGCGAAAGCGATCGCTGGAATTTTGGAATTAAGCAAGAATCCTGTTTCGGGCAAAGAATTGAGCGGCCGTTTTGATGGCTTTCGCTCTTTTTTAATTTCGCCATTCAAAATAATTTTTGAATTGCAAAAACCAGGCGAACCAGTGATTTTTGTTGTAGATATAATTTTTGTCGAAGATTATCGCCGATGAGAAAATAAGTAAAAATATAGAAAATCAAGCTGAAAATCAGTTTGATTTTTGTCTTATTATGGAATAAAATTAAAGTTCGGCGTTGTTGCGATGCGCTAATGATTTTTTTTCGCTGTATAATTTAATATTTAACTATATTGATAAATGACACAGGCGGAAGCTTTGAAGATTTTGGAAGGTGGTGCGAATGTTTTCCTCACCGGTCCGGCCGGTTCGGGGAAAACTTTTGTTTTAAACAAGTTCGCGGAATATTTAAAAAAGAATAAAATTAAAGCAGCTATTACCGCTTCAACCGGTATTGCGGCGACGCATTTGGGCGGATTGACGATCCATTCTTGGGCCGGTATTGGCATTAAGGAAAACTTAACTAAGAGCGATATTAAAGAAATAATGTGGAATGAAAAAGTTGTCGAACGAATTAGCTCTGCTGAAGTTTTGATCATTGATGAGATTTCCATGTTGCCGCCTAATGTTTTGGTGATGGTCGATCAGGTTTGCCGGGAAGTGCGGCACAGTATTGAGCCGTTCGGCGGTTTGCAGTTTGTCGCTTGCGGCGATTTTTTCCAATTGCCGCCGGTGGTTCGCGATGGCGGTGAGAAAAAATTCGCTTTCGAGTCGGCCGCTTGGCAAAAAGCTGATTTGCAGATTTGTTATCTGGAGGAACAGCACCGTCAGGAGGATGCCGATTATTTAAAAATTTTAAATGAAATTCGTGATGATAAAGTGAGCGCTTGGGCGCGGGAAAAATTAGCCGGCCGTTTGCAGCAAAATATTTCCGGCTGGGAAAAACCGACAAAATTATACACGCACAATATTGATGTTGATTTGATCAATAAAAAAGAATTGGGAAAAATAATCGCCAAGCCGAAAACTTACGAAATGAGTTCGCGCGGGGCGAAAAATTTGGTGGAAAATTTAAAGCGTGGCTGTCTGGCGCCGGAAGAATTGGTCTTAAAAGTTGGCGCGGTCGTGATGTTTGTCCGTAATAAATTTTCCGGCAACACGCCGGTTTATGTGAACGGCACGATGGGACGCGTCGCCGGTTTTGACGGTTCGAATATGCCGATCATCCAAACGCGGGCAGGGAAAGTTGAGGTCGGGCGATCTACTTGGTCGATCGAAGTGAACGGCGAAACTAAAGCGGAAATTTCTCAGTTACCTTTGAAACTTGCCTGGGCGATCACAATTCACAAAAGTCAGGGTTTAAGTATGGATTGCGCAGAAATCGATTTGTCAAAATGCTTTGAGCCGGGCATGGGTTATGTCGCCCTGTCCCGCGTCCGAACTCTCGACGGCCTTAAACTTCTCGGCTTGAATGATTTATCTTTACGCGTCAGCGAGCGGATTTTGGAATTTGATAAAAAGATTAGAAATAAATAATCGGACAAATAAAAAGGCTCTCGCTTGAAGTCGAGAGCCTTTGCCAAGACATGTTTGTCCTGGCCGCAAGGCAAGGAGTCCATTTGCCTTGCTAATTGTCTAGTAATTGGTCAATGTTCTCTCCGCGTGCCCTGACGCGGAAGTAAGGGATGTGGCTGTCTGGGAATCTCGCGGTCAATATCAGCGAGTCCTCCTTCAGTGCTGACGTTGTTTCCAGCTCATGATCAGTACTGTCATAAAGGCCGTAAGTTTCGAATGACATGTAATGGCGGATCACGACCCTAACCGTTCTCCCTCCGTCATTATCCTTTATTACTTTGCGGCTCAATATTTCTCCTTCATCTCCCCGGTTTTTACCAGAGCACCAGGTTTGCTCGGTTTGGCGGCGAATATCGAAAAAGGTATAAGTCACGAAAGCCACGACTACGAAAACCAGCAAAATAAAGGCAAAAGCAGATCTTGTCATAATTCCTCCTTTTTTAATGGTTTTTCTCAAAGAACTTTGGATGTTTATTATAAATTACCACTTTTTGTTTTTTTGTCAAATATGCTACTATTAGGGCATAAATAATCAAAATGTCATTATTTAAACTTGAATCAAATTATAGTCCTACCGGCGATCAGCCTAAAGCGATTGAGAAATTAGAAGCTGGTTTAAAAAAAGGTTTCCGCGACCAGACGCTTTTAGGCGTGACCGGATCAGGCAAAACTTTTACCATGGCCAATATCATTGCCCAAGAAAATCGGCCGACCTTGATTATTTCGCACAACAAAACTTTGGCCGCGCAATTATACGGCGAGTTCAAGCAATTTTTCCCTGACGCCGCGGTGCATTATTTTGTTTCTTATTATGATTATTATCAGCCCGAAGCTTATATTCCGCACACCGATACATATATAGAGAAGGAAACGCAGATTAATGAAGAAATCGACCGTTTGCGCCATGCCGCTACGCAATCTTTGATCAACCGTCGTGACGTGATTATTGTCGCTTCAGTTTCTTGCATTTATGGTTTGGGCGAGCGCGAAGATTATATTGCCATGAGCAAGAAATTTTCCGTTGGGCAGAGGATCAAGCGTAATGATTTGTTGCGCGAATTAATTGCAATTCAATATGAAAGAAACGATAAGGAGATTTTGCGCGGCCAATTTCGCGTCCGCGGTGAAAATCTGGATATTCATCTGGCAACCGGCGAGGCTGTCGCGCGAATAATTTTGGCCGCTGATACGATCGAGAAAATAAAAATTTACAATATAAATCCCGGAGAAAAAATTCCAGTTTGGGGGCGGGATTTGTCGCGAGCGTCCGGCACGGAATTATCGGAAATAATTATTTTGCCGGCTAAGCATTTTATGACTCCGGCTGAGCGGATGAAAGCGGCCTTGAAAAGCATTCGTGAGGAATTGACTGTGCGCTTGAAAGAATTAAAAAAACAAGGTAAGGAAGTTGAGGCTTATCGTTTGGAGAAAAAAACCAAATATGATTTAGAGATGATCGAGGAGATTGGTTATTGTAATGGCATTGAAAATTATTCTCGTCATCTTTCCGGGCGTAAAGCGGGCGAGCCGCCTTCGACGCTGATTGATTTTTTTCCTCAGGATTGTTTGATGTTTATCGATGAATCACATGTCACCTTGCCACAGATCCGCGGCATGTATTTCGGTGACCGCTCGCGCAAAGATACTTTGGTTGAATTCGGTTTTCGACTGCCAAGCGCGCGCGATAATCGGCCTTTGACTTTTGAGGAATTCGATTCTAAAATAAAAAATGTTATTTATGTTTCCGCCACGCCGGGCGAATATGAATTTAGAATTTCCCAGCAGATCGCCGAGCAGATCATTCGGCCGACCGGGTTACTTGATCCGATCGTCGAAGTGCGTCCGAATCAAGGTTCGATTGAAAATTTATTAAGCGAAATAAAAAAACGCGCCGAGCGCAATCAACGAGTTTTGGTAACAACTTTGACCAAGCGAATGGCCGAGGAGTTGACGGATTATTTAGCTGAAGCCGGAGTAAAAGTAAAATATTTACATGGTGAAGTGGAAACTTTTGACCGTGTTGCTTTGTTGCGGGAATTGCGGGAAGGAAAAGTCGATTGTTTGGTAGGCGTTAATCTTTTGCGCGAAGGTTTGGATCTGCCCGAAGTTTCTTTGATTGCAATTTTGGACGCGGACATGGCCGGATTTTTGCGCAATGAAACATCGTTAATGCAGACGATGGGCCGCGCCGCCCGCCATGAAGAGGGAACGGTAATAATGTATGCTGACAAAATGACGCCGGCGATGAAATTTGCGATAGATGAAACGCGTCGTCGCCGCCGGATTCAGGAAAAATATAATCGAGAACATGGCATCACGCCGCGCCGCGCCGAAGCAAAATTGCATGAGATAATTGGGTAATATTAGAGTATTTATCGTTATTGTCTTTACAAGTTATAGAAAAAATGTTAAGATATTCAGTTCTTTTGGGTCGCCAGTTCACCCCCGAAGTGCAATTTTTTGTGCCTCGGTTTTTTAAATTAATAAATTATTTTCTAGCATAATTTCTCTCGGCGTTTTGTACCCTAAAGAC
>JGI20214J51088_10000460_pt1 | contig 28595 bp, 25 predicted proteins | sample WetSurMetagenome_FD_51088 | JGI IMG/M metagenome (IMG submission 51088) | reverse complement strand
TGTTAAGCACGCCGCCAGCGTTCGTTCTGAGCCAGGATCAAACTCTCAAATGTTTTCCTGACATCTTTTTAAACGTTGACTTCTTGTAATACTTTTTGAATCTTTGTGGTCAGATCACCACGCACTTGATTAGCTGTTTGTCAAAGAACGAGCAGATACTATAAACAAATATAAAAATCTTTGTCAATACTTTTTGAAAACTTCTTAAAAAGAAGAGGGGACCTCTTCCCGGCAAGGCGGAATGTGCGTTTCAAAAATCAACCCGGTCGCCCGACTGATACATTATACATTTCCGCAGGCTGAGCATGCGGCGCTTCCCGGATGCGTTCCGGTCGTTCAGGCATGTCACACAACTATTTTTTGCTCAACCATCAGTTATCCGCCATGAGGCTCTTTTGTGTATGCAGGCAGGCAGTTCAAGTCAAACCGGATCACGAAGGGCGGGGCTCTTATGCTCTTTATTTTCCCACCCGCAGATAGTGTAATATAATGCATGCAGCTTTGGAGGGTTTTATTAAAGGGAATCTCCCTCGCGTTAATTATCGTACTGGCCGGATACGGTTTGCATCTGTATCTGTCAAAACGCGCAGACGACAATCGCCTCAAAAACTCCCAACCTGCCCTACAGAACGCTTCCGCCTCCGACACGCAAAAAACATCCCTTGAACCTCTTCCTCCCGTAGAGCAGCCCAAGCTTGAGCCGTCGGATATCATCAACCCCGGAGAAGACCTGTCGGGGCTTGCAAAAAAAGCGTCGGAAAGCCTCTGGAAAAAAGACTATAAAACGGCAGCGGCCCTGTGCAAACAGCTTGCCGAAAAAGACGGCAGGGCCTTTCTCTGCGTCGGCATATCCCAGTTCATGCTTGGAGATTATAAAAACGCAGTCATATCGCTTGAAAAGGCGGTGGGGAACGGCTCCGACGAGTTCCAATGCAGAAAATATCTCGCCTTTGCTTATTATTATACGCATGACCTTGATAAAGCCGTCCTTAATGCGGAAAAGGCCCTTGGGATAAGGAAAGATCCGGCGCTGGAGGCCTTTCTTGCGCGCCTTATGAGAGAAAAAAACGCGCACCGGAATTTTGTGGCCGAAAGCACCGGCCATTTCAGGATCGAGTATGACGGCTACGCTCATGGCGGAATGAGCCGTACGATTATTGCAATGCTGGAAGACGCCTATTCCTCTGTCGGCAGGGACCTCGATTATTATCCGAAGGAACAGATAACCGTGATACTCTATACCAATCGCGATTTTCAGGATGTTACGCGTATGCCCGGATGGGTTGGAGGGTACTTTGACAAAAGGGACGGCAAGATCAGGGTACCGGTGAAAGGCGCGGAGGGCCGGGAATCGGAGCTGAGGACCGTCCTTTCCCATGAATACGTCCATGCCGTCATCTATTCAATCACCAGGAACTGCCCCCTGTGGGTGCATGAGGGGATGGCCGAGTATTACTCAAAGGGTTCGGCCGGCGAGATGAAACAGATCATTCCGCTGAACCATCTGGAGAATTCCCTTGCAGGACTTACAGGCAATGGTATTATGGTCGCATATATGGAAAGCCATTCCGCCATGTCGTATCTGATGTCAAGATACGGCAGCCAAAGGGTAAAGGACATGCTGTTCTCACTGTCGAAGGGCAATGATCTGAACGGGGCATTCACCGACGCGTTCCATATAAGTTATACTGAATTCATAAATACATGGGGGAAAAATCAATAAACCGACTATGCTGAGAAAACCGCTATTACTGAAGATATTTGATGCCGCAAACATGCAGCGCTGGAACGACAAGATACGGCCCGTGGAGCTGCGCGAACTCGACAAACAGGCCCACAAAATGGTCATAGCCTATCTGATCGGCAAGTGCGAAGAGGACTCTCAGGAGTTTGACTGGATAGAGGTGATCGAGGGCGGCATATTCGAGTTCCTGCAGCGTCTTGTAGTGACCGATCTGAAACCGCAGGTCTTCTACAAGATAAAAGAAGACCCCGCCAGATACTCACAGCTGAATAAATGGGTATACGATCAGCTCGAACCGCTGATCTCCCCTTTGGGAGAAGGGTTCTGCTCGAGATTCACAGCGTATTTTGAAGATGAAAAGGAGACCCTCGGCACACGTGCGCTAAGCGCAGCGCATTTTTACGCCACCAAGTGGGAATTCGATATTATCGATCGAGCCAATCCACACGGTTATGAGATGCCGAAGATAAAGAGGGACATCCAGGAGAAACAGGAGAAATATTACGATCTGAAGGGCATGCAGCAGATGGTCCTCTATCCCAAATTCAGGAATTTCATAGACCTTTGCGGCGAGCTGAGGTTCCAGATCAGATGGAGCCACGTAAACCGTGTGCCCAAGACCTCGGTGCTCGGCCATATGCTGATCGTCGGTATGCTGTCGTACCTGTTTTCGCTCGAAATAGGGGCTTGCAGGAAGAGACGGATCAACAATTTTTTCTCGGGCCTGTTCCATGACTTCCCGGAGGTCCTTACCCGCGACATAATCTCACCCGTAAAGCGTTCCATCGAAGGACTCGACGAGATGCTGAAACAGTATGAAAAGGAGCAGATGGAGAAAGAGGTCTACGGACTTATCCCTGCGGAATGGCATGACGAGATGCGTATGTTCACGGAAGACGAGTTCAGCGATATCGTGACAGTGAATGGGGAAAAGATTCATGTGTCCGCAGATGAGATCGGCGAAAAGTATAACAGCGACGAATTCAATCCGAGGGACGGAGACCTTCTGAAGGCCGTCGACGAACTCGCTGCCTTTATAGAAGCTTTTATGGCGCTGAACAACGGCCTTGCGTCGCAGGACCTACTCGATGCGAAGAACAGGCTCAGGAATAAATACAGGCTCTCGGAGATCGCCGGGATCAAATTCGGCGAACTATACGCCGATTTCGAGTGACCTGCGGCAATTATCCGGATACTTTTTGGCCCAAATCGGTTATAATTATCGATCATTATGTCTGCCATCATTGACTTTCATACCCATGCATTCCAGGATGACCTTGCCCCCCGGGCAGTCCCGGCCCTTGAAAAGAGGGCCGGTATAAAGGCCGTACTCGATGGACGCGTTTCATCGCTCATAGCCTCGATGGACGACTGCGGCATCGACAGCAGCGTTGTATGCTCCATTGCGACAAAACCGGCCCAGTTCAAGCCGATACTGGAATGGTCGAGCGCGATACGGTCCGATCGCATCATCCCCTTTCTCTCCATACATCCGTCGGACCCTGATTACACAGAGAAATTCAGGATCGTCAGGGCCGAGGGCTTCAAGGGCATAAAATTCCATCCTTATTACCAGGATTTCATGATTGCCGAAGACAGGATGCTCAGGATATACGAAGCGGCCTGCAAAGAAGACCTGCTAATTGCAATGCATACCGGATATGACATCGGGTTTCCGAGAATCAGGCGCGCAGACCCTGCCGGCATTATAAAGGTAACGGAAGAGTTCCCGGAACTGAAGCTTGTCACGACCCATATGGGCGCGTGGCAGCAATGGTCTGAAGTCTCCTCCATCCTTGCCGGGAAACGGATCTATATGGAGATATCCTTTTCGCTGGAATATCTCGAAAGCGATCCGATCAGGGAGATATTGACGAAACACCCGAAGGAATACATTCTCTTCGGCACGGATTCCCCCTGGACAGACCAGGCAAAGACTATGTCCTCTTTCAAGGCAATGGGATTAGGCGACGACATAAACGCGGCCGTACTCGGCGGCAACGCCGAAAGGCTGCTCAATTCCGAATAACCCCGCATGAGCTCATGACCTTACGGAAATATATCAGGATTCTCGGCAGAAGCGTGGTCGATTTTTTCCGGGATGGCGGCTTTATGCTCGCGGGCTCCCTGTCGTATTTCTCGATAATGGCCGTTGTCCCGTTCTGTCTCTTCCTGGTCTCCATCTTCATGTATTCCATCGGAGACAACGAGGAACTGTTCCGGTTTTTCACCGCCAAGATCGTCAATCTCTTTCCAAAGGCGGCCCATAACATTACGGGTGAGTTGAAAGATGCCATATCCTTCAAAGGCGTCGGGACCTTCATGTTTATCGTTTACGGCGTGCTTTCCTACCAGCTTTATTCGTCTCTGGAATACGCCATGAACGTAGTCTTCAAGGTGAAGGAGAAACGCTCTTTCCTGTTTCACCTTATTATCTCCTTTTTCATCATCACCCTGCTCCTCATATTCATCCTCCTGTCGTTCGCAGCCTCATCGTCGATAATGATCCTGAGTTCACTGAGCCATGACATCACCGGAATCGAGCTGCGCGCAGCAACCGCCTTTATGATCAAATACGTGGTCCCTTTTCTGCTCGTGTTCGTCACCACTGCCGCCTTATACGTCATACTGCCGAAGAAAAAGATCGGATGGGGAAACGCTATGACCGGCGCGCTTTTCGCGACAATATTCCAGGAGGCGGCCAAACATGTCTTTACCCTTTATGTGGTCAAGATCGCCAAGTTCGGGGCCATATACGGACCACTCTCTGCAATTGTGATCTTTCTGCTCTGGACCTTTTATTCCTCATGCATATTCCTGATAGGCGCGGAGTTCGTGCATAATCTCGAATCATCGAAAAAACGGAGCTGAAAGAGGGAACCCGGAATGAACATTCAGGCAATAATCGGGCTGGCCGTATTCACGGGGATGGCCTTTCTGCTGAGCGACAACAAAAGAAAGGTGGACATCAAATGGATAATTGCAGGGCTCGCGCTGCAGTTTGCCGTCGCCGCCGCGCTGCTCAATATCCCGTTTTTCAGGGAGGCGTTCCTCCTGCTTAACAGGGCAGTCCTGGCTACCGAAGAGGCGACAAAGGCCGGAACCTCTTTTGTCTTCGGATATGTGGGCGGCGGGCCCCTGCCGTTTGCGGAAACAAAAGCGGGGGCAAGCTATATCCTCGCCTTTCAGTCCCTGCCTCTTGTGCTGGTCATCGGGGCCATAGCTTCACTCCTCTTTTACTGGCGCATACTTCCGTTTATCGTGAAACTGCTGTCGCTCCTCCTGAGAAAGACGCTGAATATCGGGGGCGCGTTGAGCATGGGAGCGGCAACCACCATATTCCTCGGCATGGTCGAGGCGCCGCTGCTGATAAAACCCTATCTGAAGGAAATGACCAAAAGCGAGCTTTTCTCCCTGATGGTATGCGGCATGGCCTCGATAGCAGGCACGGTAATGGTTCTGTATTCAACCATGCTGAAAGGGGTGATCCAGGACCCCATCGGGCATATTTTGATAGCGTCGTTGATACATATACCTGCCGCGCTCACCATCTCGCGGATCATGGTCCCGGAAACGGAAAAGCAGACAGCCGGCATGCTCGCGCCTGAAACAACGGCCCACAGCTCGATGGACGCGCTGACAAAAGGCGTACTCGACGCCATCTCCCTGCTGATCAATATAATTGCCATGCTTATCGTGGCCGTGGCTCTTGTGCACCTTGTAAATATGGCGCTGGGAATATTGCCTGCATTCGGAGAAAAACCCATAACGCTTCAGACTCTGCTCGGGTATATCATGGCGCCGATAGTATGGCTTTTCGGAATCCCCTGGGAAGAGGCCCGGACCGCGGGGGCCCTGATGGGCACAAAGACCGTGCTTAATGAACTGCTTGCGTTTCTCGACCTTTCCCAGCTGCCGCCGGATGCCCTGAGCATGAGGAGCAAACTGATAATGACTTATGCGCTCTGCAGCTTTGCCAACCTCGGCAGTCTCGGGATATTGATAGGCGGGCTCGGCAGCCTGGCCCCGGAAAGAAGGACCGAGGTCACAGCCCTCGGGTTCAGGGCCATAATTGCAGGAACACTGGCGACCTGCATGACGGGCGCGGTAGTAAGCTTCTTTGTGTAGCAGGGCAACAATTACGGTTTGCAGGCCGCGACTATGGACTATGAAAACGGATTTATCTGATTTTAGTGATAACTGCCGGGGCCGGTCCCTGCCGGACAGGCCTCAGGCGACAGGGGATTCCGTTTTGTTCTCCCCCTGCACTTCCAGGATATTGATCATCCCACTAAGCAATTCCCTGCAGATATCCTTGATCTCCACAAATTCAATACCGACAAATTTCGCATTGCCGCCGTCATAAATATTCTTGATAATGCAGATAGCCTCAAAATACTTGTACATCACTATAAAACTCACCTTGCAGCTGTCTCCGATCCTGAGGAGTGGATGATTTGGACCCTCAGGGATGCTGATGCGGCACCCCTGCATGCTTATGTCGGTCACAGAACTCACCTTGATCAGAAAATTCTGCGTATTATTCTGCAGCACCGCAGGCAGATTGACCCTGTAGCGTCTGTCGCGTCTAAGCTGCACCGATTCAATCCGCGCAGGATACTTCAGAAAGATAAGCGGGGCCGGAGAAGTCAGGGCCGCAAGGACCTCTGTATTGAATGTATAGATAACACCTTCATGGATGAGCCTGGAGCTGCAGGAACTGTTTACAGCTATCTCAGAGTCGCTATGATCGCCGGCGAGCCTGACGACAATATAACTGCCGGTCTCAAAACCTATTACATTCGTGTCGAAAAACAAAAGACGGGACAGTTCAATATGGATCGGCAAGCCTGCTTCGAGATGAATATTTTCCATCATATCCGAGACAACCGGAAACAGCGCCATGCATGACCTCAAACGCCGGATTCGGGTCACCCTCTCCTTTCATGTAATTAAGACAGTTTATCCGAAAACCCTGTCAAATACAAAGCCTATATGCCGCATATAATAATCAAGGTCGAATATCTTCTCAATCTCGGACGCCGAAAGATACGGCGCAATATCCTTGTCGGCAAGCAGCAGTTCCCTGAAATCCGTCCCCTTTCCCCAGCTTTCCATGGCGTTTTTCTGCACCATCAGATAAGCGTCCTCACGAGACAGGCCCTTGTCTACAAGCGCAAGCAATACCCTCTGGGAATTGAACAGGCCGTAACTCTTTTCCATATTGGCCTTCATCCTTTCGGGATAGACATGCATGTCCCTGAGGATGCCCTTCAGCCTGTTGAGCATATAGTCGACCAATATCGTGCTGTCCGGGATGATGATCCTTTCGACCGACGAATGGGATATGTCCCTTTCATGCCAGAGAGCTATATTTTCCAGAGCAGCAAGCGCGTTTGAGCGCACAACGCGGGCAAGCCCCGTAAGGTTTTCCGACCCCACAGGGTTCCGTTTGTGCGGCATTGCGGAAGATCCTTTCTGCCCTGCGGTGAACGGCTCTTCGGCCTCAAGCACCTCAGTCCTCTGGAGATGCCTCATCTCGACGGCAATCTTTTCGACAATGCCTGCGACAAGAGCGAGGGCGGTCATGTATTCGGCATGGCGGTCACGCTGGACCACCTGGGTCGCAACAGGTTCAGGCGCCAGTCCGAGTCTTGAGCAGACCATCTCTTCAAGCTCCGGAGGAAGGTTCGAGAATGTGCCGACCGCGCCCGAGGTCTTGCCCACACTGATTATCCGTTTCGCATTTTCCATCCTCGTCAGGCATCTCCCGATATCTTCATACCAGAGCGCAAACTTCAGCCCGAAGGTCATGGGCTCGGCATGCACGCCGTGGCTCCTGCCTATACAGGGGGTCTCTTTATACCTGAAGGCCTGGGCCCTGACCACCTCGCGCAGTTCTTCAAGATCATTGATAATCATATCGGCGGCCTCCCTCATCAGCAGGGAAAGGGCCGTATCCACCACATCCGAAGAGGTAAGTCCCTTATGCACAAAACGGGACTCGGGCCCTATAAATTCAGCGACCGAAGTGAGAAACGCTATTACATCATGCTTGATCGTCTTTTCTATTTCGTCAATACGGGCAGTGTCGAAACCGGCTTTTTGCCTGATTACAGCCAGGGCCTCCTCCGGGATCTCGCCCATCCCGGCCCATGCCTCGCAGACGGCCATTTCGACCTCAAGCCATTTTTTATACCTGTTTTCGGGCGTCCACAACGCCCCCATCCCGGGACGTGTATATCTGGATATCATAAGTGTCCTCCGGAAATAAAATTAAAAATATATGTTCGGCCCGGTCAACTGCACCCTTATTCCGGCAACCCTGTCTTTTAATTTTACTTTTAATATTATTCTTCCGGCTACAATAAAAGCAGCCGCTCTATTTTAATAGAGTCCCTCATGACTTTTCCAATACCGAACAGCCGGCCTTCAGCGTCTTTAAGCCTGATGACGGAGCCGGGCTCACAAGACTCCCCGACAATCGATGTCCGCGAAAGCGGCCTGCCGTTCTTCGCCTTTTTGGTGTCGTCGTCTGACAGTCGCAATTCGGGGATATGCGCAATGGCGTCGTCAATGGAAAAAAGGGAGTTCGGACTGTCGGGCAATTGCTCCAGCGTCGCTGAATCTTCTATCCTGAAAAAGCCTATCTTTGTCCTGAGCAATCCGGTCATATGCGCACCGACGCCAAGCGTGTCGCCAAGATCATTGATGATTGAGCGGATATAGACCCCCTTTGAACAGGCGATCCTGAGTTTCAGGACAGGGCTTGCAAACTCAATGATATCAATGGATTTCACAAAAATCCTGCGCGGTTTGCGTTCAATCTCGATGCCCCTGCGCGCCAGTTTATAAAGGGGCTGACCGCAGACCTTGATCGCGGAATACATCGGCGGCGTCTGCTCGATCTCTCCGATAAATCCCGCAAGCGCCTTTCTCACATCGTCCCCGGTAACCTCGGAAGCGTCCGCGCTGCGCAACATCCTGCCCTCCGAGTCATAAGTGTCGGTCGCTTCTCCAAGTACGGCAGAGGCAATATATTCCTTGTCAAAGGCTTCGATAAGGCCCGCGACCTTTGTCGCTTCATTGAGGCAGACCAGCAGCAGACCGCCTGCAATCGGGTCGAGCGTGCCTGTATGCCCCGCCTTCCTGACCTTGAAGATTTTTTTTACGGCGGAAACTGCGTCATGCGAAGTAATACCCGGTTTTTTATCAAGGCTTACGACAATATTCATCAGAACCTGAGCGCCCCGAATCCTCTCAACTCAAGGAAAAACACGAACGAATAATCGGCGGACCCGCTGGAACTATCCGGCGGTTTTCTTGTGAAGACCGTTTTGAGGCTCCAGCACTGTTCTTTATAGGTCAGCGCAACCGATATGTCCCTGAATTTATGCTCGGCCCTCACATCATATGAACCGCTTATTGACGTCACCCAATGCTTCGAAAACGAGGCGTTTATTCCATAGGTGAGCAGCAGCATATCGTCAACCTCCGAATATAGCTCTCCCAGTCCAAGCGTGACATCCCTGAAGATCCTGAACGATACGACACTATTGAGCGTATCCAGTTTTTTGTTCCTGGAGTCGTAAGCCGCAACGGCATTGAGGGTGACGGGGAACCCCGGGCCGTTGATGTTGCCCCTCACCGTCACGGGAAGCACTGTGTTATCATCTTTGGCAAAGGTATCGAAAGGCTGGGCTATGAGCAGAGACGCAGTGATGTCCCTGAACACAAACCTGTTCATTACCCCGGCAGTCACAACGGATTCCTTGGTCGGCAGTTCCATGGAATCGAACAGGGGCAAGGTCGCAGCATTGGGTATATATTGATATTCCACCGACGGCTCAACAATATGCATAAAAGAGCCGTAGTTCTTCACAAATCGCATATTGGCCTGTCCCCTGTACTGGAACATCTCCCTGTGGGGATTCGATGCAAAACTCCCGGGATCATTCAGGTTATAAAAGGTTTCCCTCAGGGAAATCGACTGTGTCACCCGCACAGTGTCGCCTGCGGAATGAGAGATAGTCGGCATGATATCGAACCTCTGTCCGTTGGGGTCGGATTTTCTCACAAAATTTGCGGCGCTTGAGGAAAGGGTAAGGATAAAAGGACCGACAGCGGTCGGGTTCAACACATATCCGGCTTCAGGCAGCTTCTGCGGCACATGCTCTGTTATATCCCCCCTGAGGTTGACCCAGTACTGGCTGAGCATATAAGCGCGAGAGGAACTGCCTATGGAAAGAGGAGTCGACACCTCTGCCGAAGATTGCAGATACCTGCTTACCGTATTACGCAGCGTGTCGGCATATTCATTATAATAATTCCAGCGATTGGCATAATTTATATCCAGGAAGGCCTGTAAATTAGGCGTTGTATACCTGTCGGAAATCTTGGCGAGGGCAAAATTCTCTTCGAGCTTCCTGTCATAGATGTAATAGCCATACCAGCTGCCTTCATGGTTCGGTTCGACAAAACGATATTCGAGCCCGGTTCCTACACCCCTCTTGCTGTAATAATCAGCGGTGACCGTGGCGTCCCTGTTTTCGTCTATGGCCCAGAAAAATGAGGGCCTGAGCATGAAACCCCTTTTCGAACTATTGCCGAACTCCGGCAGCAACATGCCGGTCTTGCGCTCGTTATCGGCAGGCGCCTGAAAATAAGGCGTGTACAGCGTCGCCATGTCCTTGACGCGGAAAGTAGCGTTATAAGCAGTAACCTTGTCTCCGACAAAAATATTGGCGTCCTCTCCCTTAAAGCACCAGTCCGGTTTTTCCGATATGGCGGTTTTACCTGCCTTGAGCGCGCGCGCCGTCCGGTATTGCTCTGAATCGCATGCGGTGAAATATACGACCTTGCCGTAATAGTGATTATCGCCGAGCTTCTGGAGGTTGCTGCCCCGTATCCAGTTCTTCCCCTGTTTGAGATATATGATGCCGTTATGCAGCAGGCCTTTTTTGGTCTCCGAGTTGAACTCCGCCTGTTCCGTATTGATGATAAAATCCGAGTCCTCAAGCACCACATGGCCCGATAAAACCATGTCCCCGGTTTTCTCATTATATACTGCCCTGTCGGCCTTATAAATCGCCGAATCCCGTGTGATAATCACATTGCCGGTAGCGATGTACTTTTTGTCGGCCGCGATATTTTCGACCTTTTCAGCGCTGATGGTCGTTGCCGCACGGCCTTCCGCGGAAGCCCAGAGCGTCAGGCCCAATATTACCGCACAGACCTGAAGTGTCCGCCCTATATTGAAGGCCCCTTTCATAATCTCTCCGAGAGCGCGCCCAGAACAGGCATCTCACCCATAGCAATCAGGGCCTCTCCTGCGGTATAGAAAGAACCCGCAACAAGCACAACAGGAGAAAGACCGCCTGCTCCGGCGGCCTGCTTTTCTGCAGCCGCTGCCAGGGCCTCCGCAACATTCGGGACAACCGAGACATTCCGGAACCCGCCTGATCCAGCAAACGCGGCAAGTCTTTCGGCAGACTCGGCCCTTTCGTTTGCCGGGGCCGTAAAGATAATTTCCGAAGCTATAGGGAGAAGGTCGTCGAACACGCCTCTGATGTCCTTGTCGGCCATAATGCCGAGCACAAGTATGATACTTCTACCCTTAAGATATTTCGCGACAAATTGCGCAAGTTCGGCGGCAGCCCCTGGATTATGCGCAACGTCGATTATGACCGGAGGCTCTTCACTGATGATTTCGAGCCTCCCGCGCAGCCGTGTAGAAGCAATACCCTTTTTTATCAGTCCCGCCTCTTCATCCCTGCAGACGGCTTCCGTGCCCTTTAATGCCTCCCGGACCGCCCTTATCGCAAGGGACGCATTCACGGTCTGGTATTCCCCTGCAAGAGGGACAAAGACATCCCTGATCGTGCCTGAAGGGGATGAATTGTCGATGTAATCGAATCTGCCGCCATGGAGCCCTGCCGAAATCATGCGCGGGCCGAACTCCCTGCCGCATACGGAAAGCGACGACGACCTTTCCGCCGCTGTCCGTGAAATGACCTCTGCCGCTTCCACGGTTTGTGGAGCTGAAACCACCCGCCGCCCGCCCTTTATGATGCCGGCCTTTTCCGCGGCTATCTCACCTATGGTCCCGCCGAGGAACTCCGTGTGATCGCAACTAATGGCCGTGATCACCGAAACCTCCGGCATTATTACATTCGTGGCGTCGAACCTGCCTCCCATACCCGTTTCGACAACAGCCCACTCCGCGCCGCTGCGGGCAAACCAGGTAAACGCCATGGCAGTCACAAATTCAAAGAAGGTAGGATTAAGTCCTCCGGCCGCCCCTGCGGCGAGTTCCCTTATCTCTTCGGTAAGGGCCACCACCTCGGATTCGGATATCTCCGAATCATCCAGTTTAATACGTTCCGTAAAACTGACTATATGCGGCGAGGTGAAAAGGCCTGTCCTGAATCCGTACGCCCTGAGTATCGACGCGGACACGGCGGACACGGACCCCTTACCGTTTGTGCCTGCTACATGAATGCATCTGAATTTATTTTGGGGGTTGCCGAGAAGCTCAAGCAGCCTTGAAGTGTTGTCGAGTCCTAATTTTATGCCATGCTTCCGCAGCCCGTAAAGGTATTCGACGGCGGGGCCGTAACTCATGCCTTTGCTGTTTCCTTTGGTATAGGCATAAACTGTTCAATAATCTTGTGGACCGTGTCCCTGAGGTCCTTCCTCTCAACCACCATATCTATCATGCCGTGTTCCAGAAGGAATTCCGCCCTCTGGAAATTCTCGGGAAGCTGCTGTTTTATGGTCTGCTCAATGACCCTCGGCCCGGCAAACCCTATGAGGGCCTTGGGTTCGGCTATGATAACGTCCCCGAGCATTGCAAAGCTGGCCGTCACGCCGCCGAAGGTCGGGTCGGCCAGGATCGACACATAAAGGATATCCGTATCCTTGAGCCTCGCTATGGCTGCCGATGACTTTGCCATCTGCATGAGCGAAAACATGCCCTCCTGCATCCTGGCCCCGCCTGACGCGGACACGGAAACAAGGGGGGCCCTCTGCTCGAATGCGGCGTCGGCGGCGCGGGCAAACTTTTCACCCACAACAGAACCCATACTGCCTCCCCAGAACGAAAAATCCATTATGGAAAGAATAACGGGCCTCGAATAAATTGCGGCGCTGCCGTTGATTATCGCCTCGTTCAGGCCGGTCTTTGCGCGGTTGTCGTTCAGCCTGTCCATGAAAGAGACCTTGTCGTTGAACTTGAGCGGGTCGTTGGATGTGAGGTCTCCGTCGAATTCGACAAAACTGCCTTCATCGGCAATATACTGAATCCGCTCCTTTGCGCTTATCCTGAAGTGGTAATTGCACTTCGGGCAGACCTTGAGATTTTTTTCTATCTCCTTGCGGTAAATGATCTCTTTGCAACTGTCGCACTTGACCCACAATCCCTCAGGGATCTTGACCTTCTTGTCGGTCTTCTCCGTCTTTGTGACATCTCTTTTTCTGTTGAACCAGGCCATAGCTATTTATGATTTACGATTGAGAGTTCCAACACGGCCTCAATCTTCGATCATACCGCCTCCCTCAGTTTTTGAACAAAATCCCCCGCATTGCCGGGGTCTTCATGGAATTTCTTCACAATGGCGCTGCCTACTATTACACCGTCTGCGACTGCGGCCATCCTGCGGGCATCTTCAGGAGTGGATATGCCGAACCCTATCGCAACCGGCTTGTCGGTCATCCCCCTCAATTTGCCGATATGCGCGCTGAAGTGACTGTCCAGACTCAGGCTGGAACCTGTAATGCCTGTCATGGACACATAATAGATAAATCCCTTAGATGCCGACACTATCCTTTTCATGCGTTCGTCCGTGCTGGTAGGGGCAACAAGGAATATTGTTGCGACCCCTTTGGCGCGGCACAGCCTGATCAGCGCAGCGGCCTCTTCCGGAGGCAGGTCCGGGATGATAAGACCATCCACTCCTGCGGCAGATGCGTCCGAAACAAAAGCTTCTTCTCCATATTTAAGGATTGGATTATAGTATGTCATTATAATAAGCGGGATGGTTGAGCGTTTGCGCGCTTCCGCGACAAGTCCGACTATCCTGCGAAGGGTGGCGCCTGATTTCAGCGCCCTTTCAGCCGCCCGCTGGATGGTAGGGCCGTCCGCCGTAGGATCGGAAAACGGGGCCCCGAGTTCGACGATATCGGCTCCGAGCGATTCGAGCATAATAACCCTCTCCATAGTTGTATCCAGATCAGGGTCACCGGCCATGATATACGGTATAAAGGCCTTCTTCCCCGCCTTCTTCAAACCGGCAAATGTCTCTTCTATCCTGTTCTTCATAGTTCTATGCCTTTTATGGCCGCCACCTGCTGGACATCCTTGTCTCCGCGGCCCGAGAGGTTCACAATAATGATCCGGTCTTCCCCTATTTGCGGGGCCAGCTTAATGACCCCGGCAAGCGCATGCGCGGATTCGAGCGCAGGTATAATACCCTCCGTCCGCGAAAGCAGCTCAAATGCGGCAAGGGCCTCATCATCAACCGCATAAGTATATTCTATCCGGCCCTCGTCCCTGAGAAAGCAGTGCTGCGGCCCGACGGATGCGTAATCCAGCCCGGCAGAGACCGAGTGCGTATCGAGCACATTCCCGTCGTCATCCTGCAGCAGATATGTCCTGCATCCCTGAAGAACTCCCAGTGTGCCTGTCGCGAACCTAACCGCATGCTTGCCGCTTTCGACACCAAGGCCTCCGGCCTCGACCCCCAGCATCTTCACATCGTCGGAGAGAAAATCATTGAAAAGCCCCATGGCGTTGCTGCCGCCGCCTACACATGCGACCAGATAATCGGGCAGTCTGCCCTCAGCCTTCAATATTTGCCTGCGCGCCTCCCTGCCTATGACGGACTGAAAATCGCGCACTATGGACGGAAAAGGGTGCGGCCCGAATACCGTGCCGAGGACATAGTGGGTAGTCCGGACACTCGCGGTCCAGTCGCGCATGGCCTCGTTTATCGCATCCTTGAGCGTCTGCGAACCGACGCCGACTTCATTCACCTTTGCGCCGAGCAGCTTCATCCTGAAGACATTGAGGGCCTGCCTCCGGATGTCTATTGACCCCATATATATCCCGCATTCGAGTCCGAGCAGGGCTGCGCCCGTTGCAGTGGCAACTCCATGCTGTCCTGCTCCGGTCTCCGCGATTACCCGGGTCTTGCCCATCCTCTTTGCGAGCAGGACCTGTCCAACAGCATTATTTATCTTGTGCGCGCCGGTGTGGGCAAGATCTTCCCTCTTCAGGTATATCTTTGCGCCGCCGAGATGGGCGGTCAGCCTTTCCGCAAAATAAAGCGGGGTCGGCCTGCCTATGTATGTCTTGAAAAGGAGATCGAGTTCCTTCTGAAACGCCCTGTCCTTCTTCGCAGCCGCATATGCGGCCTCAAGCTCCAGGAGGGCGGGCATCAGCGTTTCAGGGGCATACTTCCCCCCGTATTTGCCGAAGTAACCTCTTCCGTCAGCCGCAGTTTTTATCTTTTCATGGGCGTTCATAAAGTCAATTATTATATCATAATTCCCTGTTATTCAGTCCGCCTGCAATGGGCTTTATCGGCGGGTTAATATCGGGAGCATAGACAGCCGTATCAAAGGCCCGGCGGTATTTACGACGTTTACGTTTTCCCGTCAAACGTATCCGCATAGGCGTTCGTGATGCGATTGCCGATGCCGGCCATATTAATCGGGCATAAGGAATCCCCTTTTATGTTAAAATAGCAGGCACGAAACTATTTTCGGAGGAGTTATGCAGGAAACCAAGATTTTGCTTTCCGAGAAAGAGATCCCCAGGCAGTGGTACAATATCATCCCCGATATGCCCACCCCCCCATGTCCGCCGCTCCATCCGGGCACACAAAAACCGGTCGTACCGGATGATCTGGCCGCGATATTTCCAATGGCCCTTATTGAACAGGAAATGTCGGCCCAAAGATGGATCGACATACCTGATGAGGTGCTGGAGATATACACCCTCTGGAGACCTTCTCCTCTCTTCCGCGCACACAGACTTGAGGCCGCGCTGAAAACGCCGGCGAAGATATATTACAAATACGAAGGCGTAAGCCCGGCAGGCAGTCATAAGCCCAATACCGCGATACCACAGGCTTATTACAATAAACAGGCAGGCATCAAGAGGATCGCGACGGAGACCGGCGCCGGTCAGTGGGGCGCGTCCATGGCCCTGGCAGGCTGCATGTTCGGAATGGATGTCACCGTCTACATGGTCAAATGCAGCTATACCCAGAAGCCGTACAGAAAGAGCTCGATGCAGGCCTGGGGCGCAAAGGTTTATGCCAGCCCTTCGGACACAACCGTCTTCGGCAGGAAAGTCCTTGCAGAAGATCCGGAATGCCCCGGCAGCCTCGGAGTTGCAATATCGGAAGCGGTTGAAGACGCGGCAACCCATGCGGACACCAATTACGCTCTCGGCTCCGTGCTCAACCATGTTGTTCTTCACCAGACCGTAGTCGGGATGGAGGCAAAAAAACAGCTTGCCCTGGCCGGCGAATATCCGGATGTGGTAATCGGCTGCTGCGGCGGCGGCTCGAATTTCGGCGGCATAGCCTTCCCCTTCATAGCCGACAAGGCAACCGGCAAAAAAGTGCGGGCGCTGGCTGTGGAGCCAAGCTCATGCCCTACACTTACCAAAGGGGAATTCAGATGCGATTTCGGCGACACGGCCGGTCTCACCCCGTTACTCATGCAGTACACGCTCGGACATGACTTCATGCCTCCCGGCATACATGCGGGCGGCCTCCGCTATCACGGCGTATCCACCCTCGTCTCGCAGCTTTGCCATGACGGGATCGTGGAGGCAAAGGCATATCCGCAGCTCAAGGTGTTTGAGGCCGCCATGATGTTCGCAAAGACCGAAGCGATAATACCGGCCCCCGAGAGTTCACATGCCATAAGGGCTGCAATCGATGAAGCCCTTATTTGCAGGGAAGAAGGCAGGGAGAAATGCATACTTTTTAATCTGAGCGGACACGGCTACCTCGACCTCGCGGCGTATGACGATTACCTCGCGGGAAAGCTGACCGACTTCGAGTACCCGGATTCATCAATCAGGGAGTCTCTCTCGAAGCTGCCGGTGATAAAGTAACAAAATATTTTTCGGCAACGGCTCTTAAGGAGAATGATTTGAAGGTAAAGATCTGCGGAATCACTAATCCGGAAGACGCCTTATTCGCAGCCGAGTGCGGAGCGGACGCGCTCGGCTTTATCTTTTACTCCAAAAGCCCCCGCTATGTTACGCCCGACCAGGCTGCAGCCATAATTTCAGAGCTCCCGCCGTTCATAATCACGGTCGGCGTATTTGTGAATGAAAAACCGGACAGGATAAAGCGGATACTGAAGACAACCGGGATCAAGGCATTGCAACTGCATGGTGATGAAACAGCGGAAACCTGCAAAATATGGTCGCCCGCCATTAAGTCCTTCAGGGTAAAGGACTTGACCGATCTGGGGTTGCTCGAACAATACAGGGGAATATCGGCCTACCTGCTCGACACATATACCAGGAACGAATACGGCGGCACTGGCCGCATATTCAACTGGGACATTGCGCTCGAGGCAAAAAAAATGGGCAGGGTAATCCTGGCTGGAGGATTGACGCCTGAGAATATCGAAGCTGCCGTGAAGCATGTAAGGCCTTACGCCGTTGATACCTGCAGCGGGGTTGAGGCCGGTAAGGGAAAAAAGCATTTTGAGAAGGTTAAAGAATTTATTGACAGGGCTAAAAGAGCTGCCGGAGACTAAAACGCGCCGGGCCGGAACAGCATTAGATGGACAATAAATTTTGACCTTGACGACAGAGGTGGGGACAATGGCTGAAAACAAGAGATCATGGTGGAAACGCAAGAAGAAAAAGATCAATAATGCCTTTGTAGATAAATTCAGGCCGCGCATAAGTGTGCATACCGACTCGGCTGAAATGGCGGAGATAATGGAGAGGGCCAGAAAACGGACCGATATCAGCGACTATCTGCCGGACCTTTTTATCGAAACATTGTCCGTGGCCCCGAAGTTTATTGTTGAATTGGGCGTCCGCGACGGTGAAAGCCTTTTTGCATTCGAGAGGGCCGCAAGGCTCTGTGGGTCAACCATAGCCAGTGTTGATATCGAAGACTGCTCTTCGGTATGCTCGTACGGAAAATGGCATTTTGTCCAAAAGAGCGATATCGAATTCCCGGCCGAATTCAGTGAGTGGTGCAGGACGAAAAACATCGGACCGGCCATAGATCTCCTTTTCATAGACACCAGCCATCTTTATGAGCATACGGTTGAGGAAATCCGCCTTTGGTTCCCTTTTTTGTCAGGGTCTGCAACAGTGATTTTTCACGACACCAATCTCCAGGACCCTTTTTTCAGGAAAGACGGCAGCATGGAGTTTTCATGGGACAACCAGCGGGGCGTTATTCGGGCCGTTGAAGAATATTTCAGGGTTTCATTTAATGAAAAAACAGATTTCACTACCATTATCGGGGGCTGGATAATCAGGCATCAGGCTCATTGCAACGGGTTGACGGTCCTGAAAAAACTGGACTTCAAGTGAATCATATCAAATTCATCAGGCCTTTTCCCCGGATGACACAGTTATGACGGTCTTTACATTGCCGCGAGGATTGAAATCGCCTGTGACCTCAAGGGACCGCGGCTTCAGCTCCGATTCGAGATCGCCGTATATTTTGTTCACGACCGCCTCATGGGATATCTTTACGTCCCTGTACGAGTTGAGATAAAGCTTGTAGGATTTCAGCTCTACGACCTTTTGATCAGGGACATACGCGAGTTTGATGGTCGCGAAATCAGGATATCCGGATCTTGGGCAGAGACAAGTGAATTCGGCAAAGGTGATATTTATATCGTAATCCCTTTCAGGATTCGGGTTGTCCCATATTTCGAGCTGCGCCTCTTTTATCTCTTTCTCTCCATACAACATATTCACTCCTCCTGCTTTCCGGATTCAGAACTCATGAACTGCATACTGTACAACTCCTGATAGAGGCCGCCCCTTGCAAGCAGTTCCTCGTGAGTGCCTTCCTGTATAATACTGCCTGCGCTCATTACGACTATACGCGACGCATTCTGTATGGTGGAAAGCCGATGCGCAATGACAATAGTTGTCCTTCCCTGCATCAGGACCTCCAGGGCCTTCTGGACCTGGTGCTCGGATTCCGTATCGAGAGAAGAAGTGGCCTCATCGAGGATAAGGATGGACGGGTTCCTGATTATGGCGCGCGCTATGGTAATCCTCTGTTTTTGTCCGCCCGAGACCCTCACTCCCCGTTCGCCTATCATGGTCTCATATCCCTGCGGCATATCCATGATAAAATCGTGCGCAAAGGCCGCCTTTGCGGCCTCAACCACCTCTTCTCCCGTCGCGTCCGGACGGCCGAAGCGGATATTTTCCATCACTGTGTCATCAAACAGCATTACATCCTGGGTAACCGTGCCGATATGGCTCCTGAGAGAATGAAGCGACAATCTCGTTATATCCACGCCGTCTATATAAACAGCCCCCCCGGTCGGATACCAGAAACCCGCAGCCAGATCGACAAGCGTGCTCTTGCCCGCGCCGCTGTAACCGACAAGAGCGACTATATTGCCGTGTTTTATTGAGAGATTTACATTTTGAAGGGCATTGCATTCGGCTGAAGGGTATCTGAAAGACACATTGTCGAAAACAATATCACCCTTCACTTCAAGCTCTTCGCCGACCATCTTCTCAGGCCGGACATCCATGATATCGCCTATCCTTTCGAGAACATTGCGGCCCTGCTGAAAATTATTATGGACCTTGCTCAAACGTTTCAGCGGGGTATACATCAGTCCGACGGCCACTATGAACGAGGCAAAATCGCCTGCCGTCATTTCGTCTGAAACAACAAGACTGAATCCATAGTACATAATAACCGCAATACCTATACCGGCCAGGACCTCACCTATAAGCGTGGCGCCTTCATTGATCCGGGTGCTCCTCATTGAATTGCGGTAGAATTCGGACTGGGCCTGTTCACTGCGCTTCATCATGGCCCCTTCCATTGTGAAAGCCTTGATGATCTTCACCCCCTGGACGGTTTCGTTGAATATCGTGGTAATCCTCGCGATCAGCTCTTGAGTAACCATGCCGGTTTTTTTCATCCGCTTGCCCAGCCTGTTTATGCTGTAAACCATAAGCGGCACCACAATAAACGATATAAGGGCCAGGTCCCATTTACGGTACACGGCTACTCCCGCCAGAGCTATCACCGTGCTGATCTCCACGATGAAGTCCTTGATGGTGAACCCGACGGTACCCTGAAGCACCGGGACGTCATTCAGCATCTTGGATACGACCACACCGCTGGAGGTCTGTGAATGAAACGATATCGGCAGAGAGATGACCTTCTCGTACAACTGCTGCCTGATTGTCCTCACTATCTTTGCTCCGATGGAAGACATCAGGTAATTGTTGAAGAAGGTAAAGGCGCCCTTACAACTAAAAAGGATCACCACTGCTATCGGAAGAAGATAGAGATATTCGACATTTTTCAGGATAAGGACATCGTCGACAGCCATCTTGGTGCCCCAGGCAATGGCCCCGTCAATTCCGGAAAGGACAAGACTGCAAACCATGGCCGCGACAAGCCTCGGTATATAAGGGAGAGAGAGATGCCAGAAGACCGAGAAATCGCCCTTCCAGGTGCCCCGCTCCCGTTGCCTGAATATTTTCTCAAGTGACATAACGCGCCTGTTCCCTTTCACCGAATGATATCCGAAGGTTTATTATATAACGGATCGCGCAAAGCCTTAAAACCTTTTTTATGAATCATGCCGCCGCGAATGGGCAAAAAACAGGCCGGCAAGCAACGCAAATACTATACCATGGCCATGATGGAAAGTCGAATCCAGAAAACCGCTCGCAAATGTGACAAGAAAACCTCCCAATGCCCCATATTTCAGGGCCAGGCCAAAAGGCGACAGCGATCTTGCCCGATAAAATTCAGTCATGAATCCACAGGCCACCGTCAGTAATGAGATTAATCCGAAAATCCCGGTCTGGGCAAGCGTATTAAAGTATATGCTGTGAGCGTCGGTGTTGATGCCGCCAAAGTCCGGGCTGTCAACCGGGGGGGCATAAACATAATGGTTCGGCCCAATGCCGAAAAAGGGATTTCTCATGAACAGGGAAAAGGCTCCTTCCCACAGGTAATATCTTGCGATCAGCGAACTGGTAACCAGCATCTTTTCCCATAGGGGCCGGAAGAGGAATATGGCCAGCGTCACAGCTGATATAAGCGCAGCTCCAGATATAAGCGAATATTTAATGTCCTTTTTCGCAAACAAAAGCATAAAAATAAGCAGAAACAGCCCTATGAACGACGAGCGGTATGTAGTCATGACCGATGCCGTAAGAATTATCATCGCAAAAAAGACCAAAACCGTTTTTGAAAAAACCGTTTCCCTGTCCGACAGGACTATGGAGCTTATCATTGATGAAAGGATTATTATCAGGTACATGGCAATATAGTTGGGGTTCCTCAGCTGGGAAATCTCCAGCGCCCCGGTCTGAAAGAAGTGCACGATCCCCACAACTGAAGCGACGACGGCTGAAATATAGAGGCCCCACAGGATTACCCGCGTCTGTTTCCCGTCGGAAACCCCGGCTGCGACAAAGAAGGCGATGGAACAATACATTATATCGCTCACGCCTCTCATGGCTTTCATCATGTTTTCGGCAAAAAAGCCGCTTATGAGCGCGGACAATATAAGCCCGACAAACCCGGCATGGAGAAGCGAGAATCTGAATACAATCTCTTTCCTGAATATTTGCGCCAGAGAAACAAACAACAGCAGAAATAATACAATTGATTTCAGGGATTCCGAAAACGGCAGGGACAGCACAAGGGCCATCATCAGATAAAATTTTATTTGTCCCGCATTCAGATATTTTACCACCCCGTTCAACAATCCTTTCTCTGTTTTTCCCCCTGCCCCGGGGACTTACAACTACCATCGTCCCCGATGAAAGAAAGCCCTGTTCGCCTTAACCCCGGCGCGTCTTGTGCCACTGCCAGGCTGTATTGATGATGTCCTCTATTTCAGTATATTCAGGGACCCACCCAAGTATCCTCTTCGCCTTGGCGCCCGAGGCGCAAAGTATAGCCGGATCTCCCTGCCTTCTCCCAACAAGCGAGTGTCTGATCTCCATACCCGTTACCATAGATGCGGCGCGGATTACCTCCAGAACGGAATAACTCCTCCCAACGCCCAGGTTGCAGGCGTCGCTTCCGGAGCCGGCGACTATCCTGTCAAGGGCAAGCGCGTGGGCCCGGGCAAGATCGGTCACATGCACATAATCGCGCAGGCATGATCCGTCGGGGGTATCGTAGTCGGAGCCGAAAACATTTACAGTCTCCCGCCTGCCGGCAACGACATCGAGCACAATCGGGATGAGATGTGTCTCGGGATCATGGTCTTCCCCGGTTTCGCAATCCGGATCTGCGCCCGCGGCATTGAAATACCTCAGGCTCATGTATCTCAACCCATAAGCGCGGTCGTAATCCTGCAGGACATTCTCGATCATCAGCTTGGATCTCCCGTAGGGATTAATGGGGTTCTGCGGGTGCGTCTCCTCCAGCGGCAGGGAGACGGGATTACCATAGGTCGCGCAGGTCGAAGAAAAAATAAAGTATCTGATCCCCCTGTCGAGCATGCAATGAAGAAGCGTGAGGGTATTGCCGAGGTTGTTTTCGTAATATTTCATGGGATCCAGCACGGACTCTCCGACATAGGCGTAAGCCGCAAAATGCATGACTGCATCTATTGCATACCTGTCCAGGCATTGTCCGACAAGTTGCGCGTCTCCGACGTTGCCTTCGCAAAACTCCCCCCACTTGACGCATCCCCTGTGCCCGTACACGAGGTTGTCATAGGCCACAGGATTGTGCCCTTGCGCCCTTAATGTCTTGCATGCATGCGAACCTATATATCCGGCCCCTCCGGTGACGAGTATATTCATCAATCGGCCGCTCCTATCTCCCTGAAAAACGCCTTCATGTCTTCCCTCCATCCGTCGACGGAATATAATTGTATGTCATGCAGCGCCCTGTTCGCAAGGCCGGCGCCGAGATCAGGACGCCCCATCAGCGCAAGGACCTGCCCTGCAAGGGATTCGGAAGATCCGGCGTCATAAAATAAAGCCGATTCGTCATGAAGAATCTCCCTCACGCTTTCCTGGGACGCCGCAATAATGGGGCGACCAATAAGCATATAATCAAACATTTTCATCGGCAGGCTGCCCCGGCTGCTGTCAAGCAATGGCAGGACAAATGCGTCTATGTCGCCGGCGAGCAAAGGAAAGGCTTCCTGCGCCATACGCTCCGTAAAGGTAATCCTTTTCTCCAGTCCCAGTTCTATCGCCGCGGACAACAGCCTGCTGTGGTCACTGCTTCCTTTTGCGCCGCCTATGAACCGGGCCGTCACATTTTCCGGAAGAAGGCCAAGGGCCCCGACTATAGTGTCGCCCCCCTTCCATGCCTCAAGCCCGCCTATATATCCGAGGCAAAAATCCTTCCTGTCTTTCCGGCCCGCCGGAAGTCCGGAAGGGACCTCACTCCTGACCCTGTGATAAAAAATCCTGTTGGGGATGTCCGGCGATATTGAATACCCTGTCGTCAGCCTGTCCCGCAATGCCATTGATGTATATATTATACCATCTGCATTTGCAAAGGAATCCCTGTCCCAGACTTCCGCCTCGGAATGGGGCTCGACCACCACTTTGATCCGGAAGCCGATTTTTTTCAGACCCAGAAAGAATCTGAGCGGTTTTGCCTGTGTGACATATACAACTGTCTTTTCGCGTCTGAAAGACAGCAGGTCCTTTATTGCCCTGGTCCTCTTTTCAATACCTGCAAGACCTTTTTGAGAGGATATGGTCGTCCTTAAATGGAAAGACGGATGCGCCGCAAGTCCGGTCCCGTAAACGACTTCAAAATCCGTATTTGCATCGCCCCTGTTTGCGTAATAATACACATCGGATATCCCGCTCAGGTCCAGACTTGTCTGCACGGTGAGTATCGAGTGGGCGCTCGTGTGAGGGACCTTTACGTTATGGTAGGACAGTATTGTCATCAAGGACCTTTTTATATATACGCTCTATCCTGTCTACAACCTTGCCCCAGGTGAACTCTGCGAGCACACGTTGCCTCGCCTTTTTACCCATACTGCCTTCCATTTGCGGGTCCTTCAATATCCTGATAATCCTGTCCGCAAGCTGCGCTGAGTCACGTTTGGGAACTATGAAGCCGGACTCCCCGTCAACGAGTATCTCCGGCGTGCCGCCGCTCGGGGCGCCTATTACCGGCCTGCCGCAGCTCATGGCCTCAACAACGGTCAGGCTGAAACCTTCGTCCCCGATGCTTGGCTGGAGGACTATATTCATGGAATTCATCCAGGCAGGCAGACTTGAATGTTCGATCTTTCCGACAAACCTTACGTTGCGCCCCATGCCGAGCTCCCGGGTCAAATCCTCGAGTTTCTTCCTGTATTCACCGTCGCCGACGACAAGGAGTATGGTGTCGGGGCATTCCGCAACTACCGCAGGCATGGCTGCGATGAGGACCTGCAATCCTTTCCATCCCACAAGCCTGCCTATGGTGCCGATATAATGCGGCCCTGTTTCCAGGCCGCAGACCCTGCGCGCCTCCATCGTGTCCACAGGCCTGAAGACATCCTCCTCCGCCCCGTTATACACAACTATGGGATGAATACCATACCGGCCCTCAACCTCGAGCGCATTGAATTCGCTGCTGGCAATGCTGATATCCACCGCCCTCCTGAAGAAAAACCGGTCCGTCGCAAAGAAATCAGTCCCGTTTGCATTGTAGACAACCTTCGCCCTGCAACCCTTCTTCCTGAGGTAATACATCAGCGGAAACTCAAAAGGCTTGTGTATATGAATGATGTCGAAATCTTCCCTGCGCATGAATTCCATACAGTTTACTCCGAAGCTGAGACGTTTCCCGAGCTTTCTGAAGCGTGTGCCGAAATCCGGAAACCGGTCCTTGCTCCTGAACGGGAAGGCATGGTACCGGACATTGTTGACGACAAACTCCTCGGGCCCGTCGCCGAGTGTGCCGCAGATGATCCTGGCGTCTATGCCCCTGCGCACAAGCTCTTCGGACGCCTTGACGCAAAGGGTCTCTATGCCTCCCTTGACGATATTGGTGGTGACATTATACATCGCAACCTTCATGCCTGAATCCTCCCGTCGCGCTTCAGGTTCAGCAACTGCAGGCACTCCGTCAGCACGGCCTCAACCGGTATGGAAGTCATGCACTTTGGGGTCCGGCATCGCCGCGCGCAACTATCATGATAACACTCAATTCTGCCTGTGACTATTTTATGTATGTCCAGGTCCCAAATCGGACCGTTTGTGCCGTATTCCGACGGCCCGTAAATGGTGACTGTTTTTATTCCCTGCGCATTGGCTATATGGAATGGTCCCGTATCTCCGGACACAAAAAGATCGGCCTTCCCCGTCAGCGCGGCGAGTTCCCTGAGAGACAGCTCCCCTGAAAGATCGACGGAAGACGGGCCTGTTCCATATGCAACGGCTCCGCATACCTTTTTTTCAGCGGCGCTCCCGGTAATGACGATTTTTGCGCCCGGGAAATCCGCAAGTATTGCCCGCCCAAGTTCCGCATATCTTTCCGCAGGCCACATCTTGCTCACTATCGATGCGCCGGGATGGAACACTATAAGGCGCGTCGCTCCTTCAAGCCCGCGTTCCCTGAACAGCGCGTCTACACGCCCGGCGGCTTCCGGATTAATATTAACACAAGTGCGATTGTCCGCCGGTTTCAGCCCCAGCATCTCAAGCATCCTCAGGTTCAGCGGGACGGCATGCCCGGGAGGCTCTCCTCCACGGAGCATTTCCGGATTGACCACCAGATAAGGATATTCCGAAGCCTTCCATGGACGCCTTATGATAGTCCTTATCCCGGACCAGTAAATAAGCGGCATTACATCCGGATCGTTCAGGTTTGCGGCAAGGGCTATATCGAACTTCCCGGCCTTCAGGCGCCTGCAGGTGACAAGCGCCTTTTTGAATTTGCCGTAATACGGGACAACCACATCAATATTCCGGTCGTCCGTCATGATATCCTGAAAGGCCGCATGAACCAGAACGCCGACTTTCACTCCCGGCAATGCCCTCCTGATCTCCCTGAAGAGCGGTGTGCAAAAGATTGCGTCGCCGAGGGCCGTAGTAACGACCACAAGTATACCGGAGGATTTCTTTATATCGATCTCCGACAATTTCCGGACGCGCAACATACCCATCATATTGAGGGCATGCATGCCGTACTTCAAAAGGTTGTCTCTTATCTTGAGATTCATGTTACCTCTTGCCGATATCCCTGCGCACACAGATTTCCGCCAGTTTTTCAAAAACAGCCTCGGGCCGGATCATATCCATACTTATGCTCATAGACGGTTTCATTCCGTCCGGGGGCGCAAGCTGTATAACCGTATGCCTGTCGCCGTATCCGTACGGCCCCACCCTGGAAGCGGGATTAAAACAGTGTATAAGACAAAGCACATCCACATCTCCAACCGCAAAGCCGAGATGCATGATGCCCGTATCCGTCGACATAAGCGCCCTGCACCGCTTAAGGAGGGCCGCTGTCTGCGCAAGAGAAAGGGTCCCCGCAAGGTTGAATATATCCCCGGGGCCGAGACCGTCCTCGATCCTGCGGGCCTTGTCAAGATTGTCCCTGCCACCCGTCAGCAGAAGCGCGACATCAAACTCATCGAGCAGCCTCCTGCCCACCTCGACATAATTGGCGTAACCCCAATCCCTGTATCCGCCCCTCCTGCCGCCGCCCACCTGAAAGGCGACGAGATTTCTGCCCTTGATCCCCATCCGGCGCAGCTTTTCATCGATGTCCCTGAGTTCATCATCAGTCACCCTGTAAACCATCCCCTTGTCCCCTGTTTCAGCGCCGGCGCGGCGGACAATATCGAGTGTCTGCTCGACCCCGTGCGTATAGTCCCAGTCGGGCAGGATGACCGGATGAGAGATCAGAAATCCCATGCGTGTCATCACAGGGCAGCTCACAACAGCCCTTCTGTTCACAAGATAAGCGAGTGGCCAGATATCCGGATCATTGGCCCTGAGCACGATTACAAGATCAAATGCCTTTCTCCTGAGATACAGGGCATTTCTGATGAATGATATCAAGCCTTTTTTGTGCAGGACAAGTTCATCAATATATGGATTGTGAGAGGCCACCAGCGCCCGTCTTTTATGGGTCAGAACAGTGACGCAAGCCAGGGGATAAGTCTCCTTGACGGCCCTTATCGCAGGGCTGTCGGAAAGGGAATCCCCGATACCGGCGGAACTGATAACAAGTATGCGCTTAAAGGCGGTTCCGTCGAGTTCGCCCCCAACCGGCGGCGCGATGCGGGCTGCAACTTTGAATATATAGAAAAAAAGATTAAAGACAAACCTGTTCAATAGCCTGTTAAGCATTCCTGCTAAGCCCCCCGGAATCCGGAACAATATCCATCATCTCCCGGATTCTCTCTTCCCACCCGGGCAGCTTCATGGCTTTCTCATATCCTTTTGCCGCAATGTCCCGCCTCGCCGGATCGTTTTTAAGATAAAACCCGATCTTGTCCCTCAGTTCTTCAATATCCCGGTATGTCTCTATTTCTTTACCCACATCATAAAACTCCCCGAGTTCTTCTATGTAATCCGTTAACAGGAAACCGCCGCAGCGCGGTATCTCGAATATCCTCAGATTAAGACCGGAATCGGACTTGCCTATCCATTTACTGATGTTCAGATTTATTTTTGCGGCGGCGTACTGCTTCACAAGATCGGAGCCGTAAAGCCCCTTCCCCGAAACGGATTTGAATATTTTGGGCCGCAAAATATTCTTTTTTCTCCATTTCGGCCCCCATATTTTCAGGCGTATATCCGAACCGGAGATGATATTTTCCATAATCTCCTGCCGGTTGGGGAACCACCCGCCCACAAAAGCCACATCGCAACCGAATCTGTCCCGGTCGCATTGCGACAGGTCCACCTTCGCAAAGACATCCTTGTCAACCGCATACGGGAGATAAAAACAGTTATCACGCCCCGCTTTCCTGCACTCATCGACAAATGAACGGTGAATAAAAAAATAATAATCATACAATTCCGCATCCCTTATCGCCATATCGACCCATTGCAGGCCCTTGGTCCACCACGCAACCGTAAGCTTCACGCCATATTCGGTCTTCGAATCCCGAAGCAGCTCTGCAGGGAGAGCAGGGCCCCGCTCATGCAGAAACATATCGGGGCTGAACTCCCTGATCAGGCACCTCAACCGGTCAATCCTGTATCTGTCGCTTTTGAATCTTGACGTCCTGCCGAGCGGTTTGTCCCTGGAAATATGCAGCGCCCGCAGAATGTTGTTTGCGGGCTTGAAAAAAAACTCATCGACAGGGCTGACCGCAAGATTGTAATCAAACACCTTCACCTGATATCCGAGTCTTTCAAAGGTCTTTCCAAGCGGGATTATATTTTCAATGCCTGATGATACAAGAAGCTTTTTCATAAGCAGGCTTCAATTCCTTTTGCCTTAAAGGCCTCAATGACCGCCCCGACCGAAATGGAATTCACATCGTCATCTTCGGCCTTCAATGAAATATGCCTCTCTCCGTATGGCCGCCACACATCAAAATTGGCCGAGCCGAAAAGACTGACCACAAGCGCGCCCGCGGCGGCAGCGGCGTGACCTGCTCCGCCTTCGCCTGTGACCACAAAATTGCACAACCGGGTCATGGC
>JGI20214J51088_10000459_pt1 | contig 28620 bp, 20 predicted proteins | sample WetSurMetagenome_FD_51088 | JGI IMG/M metagenome (IMG submission 51088) | reverse complement strand
CAAAATAACAAACTTAACATGGACATTACAATTTATACCTTAAAATAGTTATTTTTGCAGGTACAATCGTGCCTGCATATTAATATGTAAACTATTGATATTAAATCATTAATAATGAAAAGAAAACACAATAAAAAACTCTTTATAATCGATACCAATGTTTTACTTCATGATTATAAGTGCATTTACAATTTTGAAGAAAATGATATTATCATTCCTATTGTGGTCCTTGAAGAACTTGATAAATTTAAAAGAGGCAATGATCTTATTAATTTCCATGCCCGTGAGTTTACCAGGGAGCTTGACAAGCTCTCTGGAGATATGCTTTTGACTGCTAATATTCCCCTTGGAGAAAATCTGGGCAATATGCACATTGAGACAGGAAAAGACTTCTCGGAGAAGGTTAGTCAGTCCTTTCCTGAAAGAACAGCTGATCACAGGATTCTGGCTATCGCCGAATATGTATGCGGCGCCAATAAAGATAAAACTGTTGTGCTGATAACAAAAGATATTAATCTCAGGATGAAGGCCAAATCTCTTGGCATAATTGCACAGGATTATGAAAACGACAAGGTTGCGAACATTGATGATCTTTACAAAGGGATAAGAATACTTGAGGGGGTAAATCAGGAATCGATAAGTAAGCTTTATGAAATGCCTGAAGGAGTCAGCGCCGGGGAATTCAATCTTGAACAAAATCTGTCGGGGCACCAGTTTTTTATTATGAAAAATAATGGATCAAGTGCTCTTGCCCATTATAATCCTGTCAGCAAAACCCTTAACAGGGTAATTAAACAGACAACTTATGGAATTGATCCGCGTAATGCCGAGCAGACATTCGCAATTGAAGCACTTTCAAATCCCGACATTCAGCTTGTCTCCCTTACTGGAAAAGCTGGGACCGGGAAAACGCTTCTTGCTCTGGCTGCTGCATTGCAACAACATAAGAGGTACAAACAAATTTTTCTTGCCAGGCCTATAGTTCCACTGGCCAATCGCGATCTGGGGTTTTTACCTGGAGATGTGAAAGAAAAAATGGATCCTTATATGACACCTCTTTATGATAACCTTACAGTTATCAAACATAAATTCAGTCATCAGAGCCCCGAATTTCTAAGAATAAATGACATGATGAAAGAGGAGAAACTTGTAATTACACCTCTTGCATACATAAGAGGCAGGAGCCTCTCAAGTATTTTTTTCATTGTAGATGAAGCTCAAAATCTTACTCCNCATGAGATTAAGACAATTATAACCAGGGCAGGTGAAGGTACCAAAATGGTCTTTACCGGTGATATCGAACAGATTGATTCACCATATCTTGATACCGCATCGAACGGGTTAAGTTATCTTTCTGATAAAATGAAGGATCAGGATATTTTTGCTCATGTAAATCTTGTTAAAGGAGAAAGAAGCTTTCTTGCAGAGCTTGCCAGTAAATTGCTGTAAGACTGAGATTGAGATTAATCGAATAAAATATAAGACTATGAAGACAAAATTAATCCGGATTTTTGCTCTGCTGATAATAATTCTTCAGGCTAACTCAATTTTTGCCGTTACTCAGACCAGGGAAACTGTCAAAAAGAAAGTCAAAACTAAAGGGAATGATACAGTTTTATTATTTAATGGAAAAGATCTGAATAACTGGGTTTTTAAACTCAAGGATCCCTCTGTTGATCCCTCTACAGTGTTCAATTTTAAAAAAGGAGTTATCCATATTTCAGGCAATCCTTTTGGCTATATGAGAACTAAAGAAAGCTACTCTGAATATAAGCTTCATGTAGAATGGCGCTGGCCTGTTGAAGCATCAAACAGTGGGGTCTTTATTCATGCCCAGCAACCCGATACCATCTGGTTGAAATGTATTGAATGCCAGTTGCAGGCAGGCAATGCAGGTGATTTTATATGTGCCAACGGTGCAGACATGGATGAGAGGACAGATAAATCGAAAAAACTCGTGAAAAAGCTGGCTGCTTCATCGGAAAAAGAAATTGGTGAATGGAACACGATGGAAGTAGTATGCAAGGCTAACACTATAGAAGTTTGGGTTAATGGAGTCAGGCAGAATCGCGGAACTAATGTCACCCTTTCAAAAGGCTCAATATGTTTACAAAGTGAAGGGAAAGATGTTGAATTCAGGGATGTGTACCTGAACAAACTGGTAAAATAACAACTAACGATCACCACNACATCACCTGGTGAATCTTTGTTTCTTAGAGCCATTCTGGCAAATAAAATGAATTCAGAAAAGAAAAAAGTAGCATTTCACACACTTGGCTGTAAACTCAATTTTGCAGAGACATCGACTATTACACGTTCATTTCCTGCAGAAAAATTTGAGAGAGTTCCTTCTAACTCAAAAGCCGACATATATGTAATTAATACATGTTCGGTCACTGATGCGGCCGACAAAAAATGCAGACAGGCAATAAAAAGGTTTATCACTCTCTCACCCGGTGCATTTATTGCTGTTGTAGGATGTTATGCGCAGCTTAAACCACAAGAAATTTCCTCTATTCCCGGAGTAGATCTTGTGCTTGGGACGAACGAGAAATTCAATTTATCTGACTACTTATCAGCATTAAATAAGAAAAAAATGCCGGAGATTCATTCCTGCGATCTTTCTTCGACCGATAGTTATAAGCATTCATTTTCGTTAGGTGACAGAACTCGGTCATTCCTCAAAGTCCAGGACGGATGCGACTATGGCTGCTCTTATTGTACTATCCCCATGGCACGGGGAAAGAGCAGAAATCCTGAAATACACACTATAATCGGTGAGGCTGAACAAATAGCGAAAAGTGGGGCTAAAGAGATCGTAATAACCGGAGTTAATATTGGTGATTTTGGTAAATCCACAGGAGATTCATTTGTCAGACTCCTCCGGGAACTGGTAAAAGTACCAGGCATAGAAAGATATAGAATTTCATCAATTGAACCGAACCTGCTGACTGATGAACTAATTGATCTGGCTTCAGATAATGAGAAGATCCTCCCCCATTTCCATATTCCTTTGCAAAGCGGATGTAATAAAATACTGGGACTCATGCGAAGAAGATATACAAGAGATATTTTTTCTGCCAGAATAAAAATGATTCTTGAAAAACTGCCACTCGCAGGAATAGGAGCAGATTTGATTGTTGGATTCCCCGGAGAGTCAGATTCTGATTTTGAAGAAACATTTTCCTTTCTTAAGGAGATACCTCTCTCCTATCTGCACGTATTCACTTTTTCAGAAAGACCCGGGACNGTTGCAGAACACCTCTCACCCAAAGTATTGTTCAGGGATAAAGAAGAGAGGAGTAAAAGGCTAATAGCACTTTCTCATGAGAAAAACGCTATTTTCAGTAAATTGAATATAGGTACTCAAACAAATGTTTTGTTTGAAAAAACCTATAGTGACGGATTAATAACGGGCTTCACGTCTAATTATATCAGGGTGGAATATCCATGGGAATCCAGACTTGCAGGTGTGATAAAAAAAGTAAAACTGAAGGAGATTTCCCCTTCAGGTAAAATGAGTATTGAACTTATCTGACAATAATGATTGATCTTAAAAATATCTGTTCTGAAATTCAAAATGCAGCCATCGAAGCAGCAGGTTTTATTCGTAAAGAATCTCAGGGATTTGATCTGAGAAGGACAGAAAAGAAAGGGTCAAATGATTTCGTAAGTTATGTTGACAAGGGTTCTGAAANAATGCTTGTTGANAGATTGAGTCAACTTCTTCCTGAAGCGGGTTTTATAACAGAGGAGGGTACATCGGAAAAGGTCGGCTTGAAATACAACTGGGTAATCGACCCGCTTGATGGCACTACTAATTTTCTTCATGGTGTTCATCCTTATGCGATCAGTATTGCTCTAATGGAGTACGACGATGTAATAGCAGGGGTTATTTACGAAGTAAGTGGAAATGAGATCTTTACTGCCTGGAAAGGTGGTGGGGCATGGCTTAATGGATCGAAGATTCATGTCTCCCAGGCAGCAAAACTTGCTGACAGTCTGGTCGCTACAGGATTTCCGTACAATGATTTTCACAGAATTGATGCTTACATGGATTGTCTTTCTCATCTCTGCAAACACACACATGGCATCAGAAGACTTGGGTCAGCGGCAATTGATCTCGCTTATGTCGCATGTGGCAGATTTGAGGTATTCTATGAATATGGGCTTCATCACTGGGACATAGCAGCAGGTATTCTGATAGTAAGAGAAGCCGGCGGCAGGGCAAGTGATTTCTCGGGAAATGAAAAAAACCTTAGAGGAGAAGAATTTCTGGCTGCAAACAGAAATGTTTATTCTGAAATACTCGAAATTGTAAGTAGATTTATGAAAAATTAAACCTATTTGTTGTGATGAGCGCAATTGGTTATTACATCTTTTACGGAATAAACTGGTTAATTACCTTACTGCCGTTATCGGTTCTTTATCTATTCTCTGACCTTCTCTATCTTGTGCTTTACTACATTGTTTCTTACAGGAGGAAGGTTGTTGCTGAGAACCTTAAAAACTCCTTCCCTGAAAAAAGTGAAGAGGAGCTTAAAACGATTGGGAAAAAATATTATCGGCATCTTGCCGACCTGCTTATTGAGACTTTCAAACTGTCTCATATCAGTAAGAAGGAGTTGAAAAAAAGATTCACATACAGTAATCTGGAACTAATCGACAGGCTAAGGGAAGATAAAAGAGATATAATTGCTGTCCTGGGTCATTATAATAACTGGGAAATGTCAACATTACTCCCATTTTACCTGAAATATAAAATTATCATAATCTTTAAACCCTTACAAAATAAATACTTCAACGGGTTTATTAATAAACAGCGATCAAAATACGGAATAGTTCTTACCCCTACATCTCAGGTAATAAGGGAAATAGTAAACTATCGGAAAACTAATATAAATACAGTCTCCGTCTTCATTTCCGATCAGATTCCTGCGAAAGGAGATATCAGATACTGGACAAAATTCCTGAACCAGGATACTGCGGTATATACCGGTGCCGGAAAGATTGCAGCTAAGTATGACATGGCTGTTGTCTACTTTCATATACAGAAGGTGAAACGCGGGTATTATAATCTCGACATAGAACTTCTCCATGAACATACAAAGGGATTATCTGAAGATCAGATAACGGAAACACACGTGAGAAGGCTTGAAGAAATAATCAGGGAAAAGCCGGAATACTGGATTTGGAGTCATCGCCGATGGAAACATAAAAAGCCGGTTGACAATGTGTAAGACAGCGATTGTGATTTTAAACTGGAACGGTATTGACTTTCTGAAAATGTTCCTTGAACTGGTTATTAAAAACTCCGTTGATAATGAAACCATCGTATGTGTCGCTGATAATGGTTCCACCGACGGATCCCAGAAATGGGTTGCAGAAAATTTCCCTCAGGTAAGACTCATTCAGCTCGATAAAAACTATGGCTTTGCCGAAGGATATAATCTTGCGTTAAATCAGATTGAGGCAAAATATTTTGTTTTGCTGAACTCTGATATTGAAGTAACTGAAAAATGGCTCCTTCCACTGGTAAATTTGATGGATAACAATCCCGATGTCGCTTCCTGCCAGCCAAAAATACTTTCATATTATCATAAAGACCATTTTGAGCATGCCGGTGCAGCAGGTTGTTTCATAGATAAATATGGTTATCCTTTTTGTCGTGGCAGGATTATAAATATAGTCGAAAAAGATTTTGGACAATATGATTCTCCCATTGACGTGTTCTGGTCCAGCGGAGCCTGTATGATTGTTCGAAGCGAAGCCTGGAAAGAATGCGGAGGATTTGATGCCGATTTCTTTGCTCACATGGAAGAAATAGATTTATGCTGGCGTTTCAATAAAGCCGGGTATCGCGTTTGCTTCTTGCCTGATTCGGTGATTTATCATATCGGAGGAGGCACTCTTCCCTATAGCTCACCATTTAAAACCTATCTTAACTTCCGGAACAGTCTCTTCCTTCTTTATAAAAATCTGCCTGATAACAGATTGGTTCGTATATTATTCATCAGAAGAATTTTAGATGCATTAGCTGCAATATATTTTCTTCTGCAAGGCAATTTCAGATCGGCAGGAGCTGTATGGCAAGCTCATATAGACTATTATAAAGCAATTGATAATCTCAGAAGAAAGAGATCGGACATTAAAAGATCACAGGTTACAAGTTTTGATAAACTTATTTTGAACAAGAGTGTTGTTTTTGAGTTTTATATTAAGGGCAATAAAACTTATACGGGCCTGATATCATAAAACTGAACTGTAATGAAGAAATATCAAATGTTAGTATTTTTTTCCATAGTAATTGTAATTTATTCGCTGGCAAACATATACTTGTATTATAAGGGGTTAAATGCTATTCCTTTTCTTAAAAACAACAGGTTTATATATGCAGTTAGTTTCTTTTTGCTTGCTGCCCTTTTTATTGCTGCGAAGGTCCTTGAGTCAAAACACTCTTCAGTTATTACGGATATCTTTAATATTATTGGTGGGTTCTGGCTTGCATTTATGCTCTATGGATTCCTGCTTTTCCTTCTCTCCGATATAGTTTTACTTCTCCTGAAAATCCCGGGAATTGTAAACGCCGGGAACATATTACAATTCCGGAAATGGTCTTTCGTTATCACAGTTTCTCTCTCTTCGTTGTTGATTCTTGGAGGTTTCTTCAACGCAATTATACCTGTAACCAGGGAGTACAATATTAATATAAATAAACCGGCAGGGTCGGTAAAAAGCTTACGTATAGCGGCTGTTTCTGACATTCATCTCGGGAGTATCATACGAAAAAGAAGTTTGAAAAAACTATCAGTGATGATCAAGGATATGAAACCCGACATTGTATTACTTCTTGGTGATATTGTTGATGGTGAAATTGGTCCTGTTCTGAGGGGAGATCTTTTACAGTATTTTACCTGGCCGGAATGCACCGATGGTCTTTATGCTATTACCGGAAATCATGAATTCATAGGAGGTGCAAATCGCACAATCCCATATATTGAAAGCAAAGGCATAAGAGTCCTTAAGGATGAAATGGTTACTCTCCAAGGAGGAATTCAGCTTATAGGAAGAATTGACAGGGATTCATTTCGTTTTTACAGGAAACAACGAATGCCTCTTAGTGACCTTATGCTACATGCAGATACTGCTAAACCGATTATTATGCTTGACCATCAGCCATTTCACCTCGATGAAACTGCTAAGTACGGAGTTGATCTTCAGCTATCGGGACATACCCACAACGGACAGATGTGGCCTCTTAATTATGTTACCAGGATGATATATGAATTAAGTTATGGTTACATGAAAAAAGGAAACACCAATTTCATCGTATCTTCAGGTTACGGTTTATGGGGACCAAGAGTCAGGTCGGGAAGCAGATCAGAGGTACTTTTAATTAATCTGACATTTACGGGAAAAAACTAACCCGGGAGAAATTTGCCAGCAATTACCACAATTATATTATCATAGAAGGTCGTAAATCCTTTCAAGCCCCATTCCCCTTGATCCTTTTATCAGTATTGTTTCCCCTTTCAGCGGCTCAGTTTTAAGAAATTCCATGAGTTTATTGACATTATCAAAAGATTTATGTCCTGATTTCGAAGATGTTTTACAAAACATGGGCCCGACAAGAAAAACCTTTTCAGCATTGAGTGTTTGAATCACTTTTAGCACTTTTAAATGTTCTTCCTCACTTTTGTCACCAAGTTCAAGCATATCCCCAAGGATAACTACTTTATGGTCAGCTTTAATCTTAGAAAAAGATCCCAGTGACATTGTCATGCTTGTTGGATTCGCATTATAGGAATCACAAATAAGTGTATTATTTTTTGTATTTTTTACCTGCGATCTGTTATTGGCCGGCTGGTATTTTTCAACCGACTCAATTATATCATTTATATCGACCCCAAAGAAGAGACCAGTGGCAATAGCCGCTCTCACATTCTCAAAATTATAGCTCCCGAAAAGGTTTGTATTTAAATCATATANATGATGAAGGTAGTTAATTGATATCCTTAGTTTAAGATCATCTGGAACCTGTTCAAGAATGAGATCTGTACCTGTGGGATCTGAAAATGGAACAGCTCTGTTTATGAATCGGAATATTTTTTCTGTCAGAAGTGGATCTCTATCGTTATATAGAGCTATCCCATTAACCTTTCGAAGATGCTCATATAATTCGGTTTTAGCTTTTACGATCCCCTCAACCGATCCAAATCCTTCGATATGGGCAGTGCCAATATTTGTAATTATTCCATAATCGGGTTTAGCGATAAGGCATAATGTTCTGATCTCATTTAAATGGCTGGCTCCCATTTCAATAATCAACATTTCCGTATCAGCAGGAGCCGACAGAATTGTTAGCGGAACACCGATATGATTATTCAGGTTTCCCTTGGTAAAATGAACTTTGAACTTTTTTGAAAGAATAGCTGCAAGCAATTCTTTGGTTGTTGTCTTACCATTTGTTCCGGTAATTGCAAATACCGGAATATTAAGTTGCTTCCTATAATATGCAGCCAGGGCCTGCAGTTCAAAAAGACAGTCGTCAACAAGAATTGTGTTTTCAGCTTCAAACAGCGGATCATCAACTACGGCACACATAGCGCCTCTGGCCAATGCTTCGGTTGCGAATTTGTTACCATTATAATTATCTCCCCAAAGTGCAAAGAAGATCTGACCTTTCCCGACAGTTCTTGAATCAGTGGACACTCCAGCAGATTCTTTATAAAGACTATAAAGCTGTTCTGTTTTCATATTTGTAAAAAAATGCCTCATTATGATTTCATAATGAGGCTTATTGTCAGAGAACTAAAATTCTATAAACCGGAAGGACTGCCTACCCTGATCATTGCACATCTGAATCCGATATCATCACGGCTGGCATCCTGATCAAGGAATCTTCTTGTGGATGGATTAAGCCAGTATGCTCTGTCTTTCCATGAACCACCTTTATAAACACGGGCATTATCATTAATAAGAGTAACAAAATCGTTACTACCGGCACTTGTTTCCTGAGCATACATCCTCAGAGAGCCTTTCTTGCCATCTTCAAGCGTATAATCTGATCCTCCTCCCTGTGGAATAGCTGACTGCAGATCTCCATCCCTGTAGTTCCTGTAATCACCTTTCTGATAATTATATCTGTTGGCTACGTCAGAATCCTTAACTGTATCTACAATAAGCCGGCCAAGTTTGTCTTTTGCAACAACAGATCCATTAGCATCGCGTTTCAGATCTGTATAAACATTCCCTCTGAATGGATTAAAGCCATCGACATCTTCTGACGTCAGAGGGCGGTAAACATCCGAAACCCATTCACTGACATTACCTGCCATGCAGTACAGTCCATAATCATTTGGCCAGTATGATTTAACATCTACGGTAATACTTCCGTTATCATTTAGACTTCCGGCAACACCCATAAGGTCACCCCTTCCACGGACAAAGTTTGCCATCATCTCACCTCTGTTCTTTTTATTCGAGTTTCTTACGTTATGACCATCCCATGGATATATTCTTCTTTCATAGATCCTTTCATCAAAAGTATTTCCTCTGAGCGCGTAAGCAGCAAATTCCCATTCAGCTTCGGTGGGTAATCTATAGCTTGGAAGCAGAACACCATCCTCAAAGTTAGTTCTTCGTTCCGTTTGATCAGGATTAAGACTTGGACGCAACTGATTTACCACACCTTCGTATTGCCCTGCCAGGTATGCTTCTGTATTAAAGTTCTTTTCATTTGTCTGATTTGGATCGGGATTAAGCTCTCCTTCATCAATCAGTAATTGTTCATTTACCCTGTCAGTTCTCCATGTGCAAAAATCATTTGCTTTAACCCAGCTTACTCCCACAACCGGATAATTATTATAAGAAGGATGCCTGAAATAATATTGCACATAAGGATCATTAAAACCCATCGGACTTCTCCAAACTAAAGTATCGGGAAGAGCCCTTCTGTATACTTCGGGATAATCTTTATAAACCCTGCGAAGCCAGAAAAGATATTCGCGATAGTCAATATTTTTAACTTCAGTTTCATCCATATAAAATGATGACACTGTTACTGTTCTGGGTTTATTATTCCAGTCAAACATAACATCCTGCTGTACCTGACCCATAGTAAAACGACCGCCCTCGATCAATACCAGACCAGGACCGGTTTTCTGTTCAGCTCCGAGAGCTACTTCAAATCCACCATTGTCAGGATTGTTATACTCCCAACCTGTTGAGGTTGAAACATTATCTTTCCCTTTTTTCTTGAATATACAGGATGTAAAAAGCAAGACCGTGATTAAAACAACTGGTAAGGCTCTGAATTTATACATAACTCCCTAATTTTTATGGCTTTTTATAATACCAAATATAATAAATATTCCTAAATCTCTTTTTTTCTCATCAAATATAACTACAATTTAGGAAAATTTATTGTTTTGATAACATTTCTTTTTTCAACATTATTTAAACTGAATGCCAGTCCTGTCTGATGCAGAAGCGATAAAGGTAATAATTTATTTGCCGAAACGACATTGAACCTATAATTGTAGTAAATAGAGATTCTGCCTGTAGTAAAAGAAAAACCCGTCTGAATATTGAGATTTTTACTATTATCTCCCAAAAAAAGAGCATTAATTGCTAGCGATTTGCTTTCCACTGAAGCTCCGATTCCACCGTTCAGATATCCTTTCTGAACTCCAAAGTATAAGAGAGGATCTATTTTCAGATTCTGCGATTGGCTAATGAACAGATCTCCTGAAAAATGCACAAGCAGTTTTCTTTTAAGCTTTTCATTCATGCTGCCTGAAGATGATAAATCTGGTTCAGCTAAATGATTTATAGAGAATCCGCCTGAAAATTTCCCTGCAATAAAAAGGAAACCGGCTCCAATATCAAAGACAGTCTTTCCCTGCAAAGATAGTGTTTCAGAGGAAGGCAGTGAAACACCTCCCACCGGATCAATCATATCAGGTAGTATGGCATTATTAAAATTAAAGCCCCTGTGGTAGATTGATGCAGAGAGCCCGGCATTAATAAAAAGATCCTTTGTAGCCTGCAAAAAATATGAATATGATATTCCACCCCTTAAATCATTTATAATTCCGCCAAGGTAATCATCAGCTAAATAAATGCCTGCTCCGCCATGAAGTTCAGTGAAAAATGAGTCGTATGACAAATAAACAGAGTGAAGGTTATAATTATTACCAGGATAAAAATTATTATACGACAATTTCAATTCGCCATCACCTGCACTACCGGCAAGAGATGGATTATTCATCATCATGAACTGGTAACCAGGACCGGGATCTATATCCTGTCCAAGACAATATACCGGCAGAATAAAGAATAATACCAGCGTTTTACAAAATCCTCTTAACATATTAAGAATTACTGCAATATCAACGAATTGAAGTCGTTATTATTATATTAAAACATCATTTACAAAAAAACAAAATAAGTTAGTAAACAAAAAGCACATTTCTATCTTTGTCATTACTAATGAGAAGACTTATTCAAATATCGGTATTCCTGTTGCTTCTTACATCTGATTTGTTCGCACAGAATTCCAAAGATAGTTATTCCGTAACTTCCAGACTCTCTTCTGGTACATGGTTCAGAATTGCAGTCACCTCCGACGGATTATACAGAATTGACTATTCAAAGCTCAGGCAGCTCGGACTGGAATACCCTTCGAATCCAAAGATTTTTGGAAATAACTTTGGTCAGTTATCTTATTATAATGATGCACCAAAACCCGACGATCTTAAAGAATTATCAATTCTCACAGCACCAGGTAGTGACGGGATCTTTAATGAAGGAGATTACCTACTGTTTTATGCTCAGGGAACGGGCAGGTGGAAATTTAATACTGTAACCGGGATGTATGATCATACACAGCACAACTATTCCGATACTGCGTTTTACTTCCTAACCTCCGGATCATCTCCCGGAAAAAGGATTAGTACTGTTGCGGAACCTTCACAACCTGCAAGTTATTCTTCTTCAGAATCAGATGCATTATTTATTCATGAGCAGGATATTGAAAACCTTATCAAATCGGGACGTGAATGGTTTCAACAAATCTCAACCATTCATCTGGATCCTGGGTTCACAGGTCTTCTTACAACCGAAAATGTAAAATACAATATACGGGTTGCAGCCAGGGCATCGGTACCGACAATATTCAGATTCTATGAAAACAATACTCTTAAAAACAGCCTTCAGGTTCAGGGAGTCAACCTTTTTGATTATAATGGCACATATGCCCAGATCATAGATTCATCCGGGTCATTTTTGCCATCATCAGCATCTCCTGCGTACGATATAAAATACTTTAATAACGGCGAAAACGGAGCGCATGGGTGGCTGGATTATGTAACGCTACAGGCGAGAAAAATAAACTCGTTTGAAGGTCCTCTGATGCAATACCGCGATTCAAGAGATGTTGCACCAGGCAGAATAACAGGATTCACGATACATAGTTTAATCAGTAACGCTTTAATCTGGGATGTTACTGATCCGTCAAATGTAAAGCAGATACAGTATAAAGTTAATGCGGGTAATTTCACTTTTAAATGTTTTACCGATACACTGAAAACATTTATCGCCTTCACGGCCTCAGATGCTGTTGTCCCTTTGATAATGCCTTCTCCAGTACCTAATCAGGATCTTCATCTATCTTCTGCAGCCGATATGATTATAATTACCCATCCTTTATTCAGGGATTATGCTGAAAAACTAGCAAAGATTCATCTCAATAACGGAGGTATTATTTCACAGATAGTTACACCCCAGCAAATTTATAATGAGTTTTCAGGAGGGATACCTGATATAGTTGCCATCAGGAACTTTTTGAGGATGAAATATCTGAAACAAAAAGGGAGCTCTCATCCACTGAAATATCTCCTGCTTTTCGGGGATGGGTCTTTTGAGAATAAAACACCACCCCCTGGCAATCCGAATTATATTCCTACTTATCAGTCGCAGAATTCAAATGTGGTTGTCTCTTCATTTACATCAGATGATTTCTTTGGTCTCTTGGATAATGGCGAGGGAGAAGCAGATGGTACCGAAGATATAGGAATCGGACGATTACCCGTTTCAGACACCATCCAGGCCGGCATTGCTCTTTCGAAGATCAGAAGATATCTCGATCCTTCTAATTTTGGTGCCTGGAAAAATGTAATATGTCTGGCCGCAGACGATGAGGATGGCAATACTCATATGTCTGATGCTGAAGGTCTTGCCTCTGTGCTTAAAGACAGTGTCCCGGCATACAATATTGATAAAATCTATCTTGATGCATTCAAACAGGTTACAACAGTGAACGGCCAATCTTATCCCGATGCTACGAAAGCCATAAACGACCGTATAAATTCAGGATGCCTGATTTTTAATTATACCGGACACGGTAATGAAAGCGGTCTGGCAGCAGAAAGAGTAGTGAAAACAGATGATATTAATTCGTGGAAGAATGGTGGCAAACTTCCACTGTTTATTACTGCTACCTGTGAATTCAGCCGTTTCGATGATATTGATATAAATCTGGCAACGCGACAAATGACGGGAAAGACATCAGCGGGAGAAATGGTTCTTTTCAACAAAGATGGAGGAGGAATTGCGCTGATGTCCACTACACGGGTCGTATATTCAGCTCCAAATTACAACCTGAACAGAAATATATTCAGCTGCGCTTTCACCCATGATGAATCGGGAAATTCCATGTGCTTCGGAGACATAATCAGGATCGCCAAAAACAACTCGGGTACCGGTCCTAATAAACGTAACTTCACACTGCTTGGTGACCCGGCTTTAAAACTTGCATATCCGTATTATGGAAAAGTCATCACTGACTCAATTAACAATGTTTCAGTAGATGAAAAAACTGACAGCCTCAAGGCACTTTCCGTTATTTCAGTTGCCGGCCATATCGAAGATCCTTCCGGAAAAATGATGAATTTGTTCAATGGCATGGTATCTCCGACAGTATATGATAAAGAAAGTAAAATACGAACTCTGGCAAATGATGGTGGACCAGTTATGACATTCAATATCAGAAATAATATTCTTTTCAGTGGAAAGACCAGGGCGAAAGATGGCCGATTCACATTCTCCTTCATCATTCCCCGCGATATAGACTATTCTTTCGGTTCAGGTAAGATTGGTTATTATGCTGACACCGATAAAGAAGATATGAATGGGAGTTTCAGCAAAATAATTGTTGGTGGATTCGCTAAATCCATAATTGCCGACAATGAAGGACCAGATATCAATTTATATATGAATGACACTTTGTTCAAAAACGGAGGAATTACAGACAGTAACCCCAGACTCCTTGCATTCATTTCTGATAATGGCGGAATAAACACTACCGGATCAGGCATTGGACACGATATTACAGCATTCTTCGACAATGAACCCAACAGTACATTTGTTCTGAATAATTATTTTGAAAACGACCTCAATAACTATAGAAGAGGAAAGATTGTTTATAATCTTATGGGGGTGACCGAAGGAGAACATTCGCTTACTATTAAGGCCTGGGATAATTTTAATAATTCATCCGTAAAAGCAATTACATTCCAGGTACTTAATGGATCTAAATTTGTTATTAAGAACCTGCACAACTATCCAAATCCTTTCTTTGCCGGAACAAATATCACTCTCGAACATAATAGACCAGACAATGTTTTAGATATTACAATAAATATCTTTAATATTGATGGAAGAATAATTAGAATTATTAAGACAAAGGCTGAACCATCAGGTTATACATTATCGCCTTTAAACTGGGATGGTAATGATGAAGGTGGAAGACGTGTAAGCAAGGGAATCTATCCTTACACAATAACTCTTGTAACGAAAAATGGTGATATAGCGAGGGCTACAGGCCGAATGATCATTTTGTGATAATCAAACAATATTACGGACAAAAAATAGTTTTATATTTGTAAATTCGTTGAAATTTAACAATCAGTATGAAGAAAGAGAAAGTTGCAGGAGTCCTATTACTCATTGTCCTTACGGGCAATTCAATACTATTTTCTCAGCAGAGTTCAGGACAGCTGAATGCTATACAGACAGTTGTTCCATTTCTTACCATAGCTCCCGATTCAAGGGCCGGAGCGATGGGTGATGCAGGAGCTGCAACATCTCCTGATGTTTATAGTATGCACTGGAATCCTGCTAAATTTGCTTTTATCGACGGGAATGCCGGTTTGGGTATATCATATGCTCCCTGGCTCAGAAATCTGGTCCCCGATATTAATATCGCCTATCTTACGGGATATAAAAGAATTGACACGAAACAGGTTTTTGCTGCAAGTCTTATCTATTCTTCACTTGGACTTGTTCCTCTGACTGATGAATACGGAAATCCATTGCGTAATATTAACCCAAATGAATTCGCTGTCGATGCTGCTTATTCAAGGCTTTTTAATGAAAATTTTTCCGGAGGAATTTCTTTCAGATTCATATATTCTAATCTTACCAGCGGCTTTTCTTCAGGAACTGAAGCTACAAAAGCAGGAATCTCNTTTGCTGCTGACATTTCAGGATATTATCAAAAAAAACTAAGCATATTCAATAAAGACGGTCAGCTTGGATTGGGACTCAACTTCTCTAANATTGGAACTAAGATGAGTTATTCATCCTCGCAACCGGCTGATTTTATTCCGATGAATATGCGCCTTGGTGCATCTGGAACAATTAATATTGACCATTTTAATAAAATAATGATTACTCTCGATCTGAATAAGCTTCTTGTACCTACACCACCGCAATATTATAATATCGGAGAACTTAATGCAAAAGGGGATACCGTTCATTCCGCTATGACACAGATCAAAGCAGGAAAAGATCCCAATGTCCCGGTCCCTACAGCAATCTTTCAGTCATTTTTCGATGCCCCCGGTGGATTTAAGGAAGAATTACATGAAATCACCTATTCATTTGGAGTTGAATACTGGTATAACAATCAGTTTGCTCTCAGGGGTGGTTATTTCTATGAGGATCCATCAAAAGGTAACCGNAAATACTTTACTGCAGGGGCAGGTTTCAGATTAAAAGCATTTACACTCGATTTCTCATATCTGATGCCTGTAATGCAAAATAATCCTCTTGCNCATACNNTGCGGTTTTCCATCGCTTTTGACTTCAATTCATTAAGAAATGCCAGCAGATCAAAAGCATGAACATAAGAATAGGTCAGGGAATTGATTTTCACCAGCTTGAAAATGGAGTGGATCTTTGGTTAGGGGGTGTTAAAATCCCATCTGAAAAAGGTTGTGTGGCACATTCCGATGGTGACGTTCTGATTCACGCAATATGCGATGCTCTGCTTGGAGCTGCCGGATTGAGAGACATCGGTTATTTTTTCCCTGATACAGACAATAAGTATAAGAATATCGACAGTAAAATATTGCTGAAGGAGACTTTTAATCTGGTTCACCAGAAAGGTTATATTATCAATAATATAGATTGCACAATTTGCCTGGAAAAACCGAAAATAGGGCCTTTCATCCTTGAGATGAAAAAAGCAATCTCCTCTATTGTTGAAACAGAATCCGATAATGTAGCCGTAAAAGCTACTACCACAGAAAAACTGGGATTCGTCGGGAGAGAGGAAGGAGTCTTCGCAATCGCAGTTGTTCTTCTAAGTAAATAAAATATATCACCCTAAACTGCACCCCTCACACCTCTTTAAGTGCTTCATCAATCATNTCATCATCTGCAATATAAGGTATAGTCACTTGGAGCGATGGTGTCCTGNCCATCTCTCTTTTTAAAGTGAACATGGCTTCTTTATTACGCGCCCAGTTGCGACGGGCTATTCCATTATTTACATCCCAGTGCAGCATNATTCGTAGTTTGTTCTCAGTTGACGGAGTTCCGTCGAGTATCATTCCAAATCCACCNTTTATTACTTCGCCCCATCCTACTCCACCTCCATTATGCAATGAAACCCAGGTAGCTCCACGGAAGGAATCACCAATAACATTCTGAACAGCCATATCGGCAGTGAATTTTGATCCATCACTGATATTTGATGTTTCCCGATAGGGTGAATCTGTTCCTGAAACATCGTGATGGTCTCTTCCAATTATAACCGGCGCTGAAATTATTCCTTTTGATATTGCATTGTTGAAAGCGGAAGCAATTTCCATCCTGCCTTCAGCATCTGCATAAAGGATCCGGGCTTGCGAACCAACTACAAGCCTGTTCTTTGCCGCTTCATCGATCCAGAGAATATTGTCCTTCATCTGCTGCTTTATTTCATCTGGAGATTTTTTAATTAATCTGCGAAGAACCTCAAGAGCTATTTTGTCGGTTTTCTCCAGATCAGAAGCTTCGTTTGAGCAACACACCCATCTGAACGGACCAAAACCGTAATCGAAACACATTGGCCCCATAATGTCCTGAACATAAGATGCATATCTGAATTCACCATTGGATTTCATAACATCTCCTCCGGCTCTTGATGCTTCAAGAAGAAAAGCATTACCATAATCGAAAAAATATGTTCCTCTCGCGGTATGTCTATTTATTGCTTCCACTTGTCTTCTTAGAGATTTGCGAACTGCGTCTTTAAACATTTCAGGATTTTCAGACATCATTTTGTTTGATTCCTCAAAACTTAAACCTGTAGGATAGTAACCTCCTGACCATGGATTATGAAGTGACGTCTGATCTGAGCCAAGATCAACAAATATATTTTCATCCGACAGTTTTTCCCAAAGATCAACTATGTTACCCTGGTAAGCTATTGATCCAATTTTTTCACCTGAAATTATTTCTCTCAATCTTTTTACCAGACTATTAAGATCAGAAAAGACCTCATCGACCCAGCCCTGAGAATACCTGGTATGAAGTGCTTTCGGATTCACTTCGGCAATTACTGAGATTACTCCGGCAATACTTGCTGCTTTAGGCTGAGCGCCCGACATCCCCCCAAGTCCTGATGAAACAAACAATTTAGTTTTGTTCCGATCATTCCGGTTACTGATAATCCTGGCTGCATTAAGTATGGTAATTGTTGTACCATGTACGATGCCCTGAGGGCCGATATACATATATGAGCCGGCCGTCATCTGACCATATTGGGAAACACCGAGAGCATTAAATTTTTCCCAATGATCCTGCGAAGAATAATTAGGAATAACCATACCATTTGTAACTACTAACCTCGGACTATCTTTAAGTGAAGGAAAGAGACCTAGAGGATGCCCGGAATATATTACCAGGGTCTGTTCGTCTGTCATTTGTGAAAGATATTTCATTGTAAGCAGGTATTGTGCCCAGTTTTGAAACACTGCTCCATTGCCTCCATATGTTATTAGTTCATGAGGATGCTGAGCAACTCTGACATCGAGATTATTTGAGATCATAAGCATGATAGCTCCGGCACTGCGTGTCTGGTACGGGAAATCATCAATATGACGGGCTTTAATTTCGTAATCCGGTCTGAACCTGTACATATAAATCCTTCCATATATTGCCAGTTCAGTTGCAAATTCTTTAGCCAGAATAAGATGGAATTTTTCAGGGAAATATCTAAGTGCGTTCTTGATTGCCAGTCGTTTTTCTGCAATATTCAGAATATCTTTCCGCTTAGGTGCATGATTAATGTTCTGATCAAATGGTTTAAGTACAGGGAGTTCAGAAGGGATTCCTTCTTCTACCAGTTTTTTGAATTCAATAGAGGTCATAATATAAGATTGTGAATTACTCAGTAAATGTAGTTTTTTTAACGAGAGAACCCCCTCTGCCGCTTCGCGGCATCTCCCCCAAAGGGGGAGAAAAATCACAATTTTCTATAAGAATCACGACTAAATGGAGAGAATTTCTCCCCCCCTGGGGGGAGTGCCCGAAGGGCGAGGGGGGTGGAATGCAAAGCAGAATTCTATTGTAAATCCCCAACAAAAAAACCGACCCATTGAAAGCCGGCTTTATTATATTACCTACAAGATCTAAAGATGACCTTCTTTTATTATTTCATCATCAACCAGAATACGACCGCAATATTCGCAAACGATAATTTTTTTTCTCGATTTGATATCAAGCTGTCGCTGAGGAGGAATCTGATTAAAACAACCGCCGCAGGCATCTCTCTGAACAGGTACAACGGCCAGACCATTTCTTGCATTGGATCGAATCCTCTTATAAGCCGAAAGCAACCTTTCTTCAATAATTGCCTCAACTTTTTCAGATTTCTTATAAAGCCCCTCCTCTTCTTTCTGAGTATCGGATATAATCTCATCAAGTTCTGATTTCTTGTTTTCAAGATCAGTCTTGCGATCAGCCAAAGTAGCTTCAGAATCATTGATAACCAGTTTCTTTTCTTCAATAAGGAAATTGAACTCCTTTATCTTTTTATTGAACAATTCAATCTCGAGATTCTGATATTCAATTTCTTTTGAAAGGGAATCAAATTCCCTGTTGTTTCTTACATTTTTTTGCTGCTCTTCGTATTTTTTTATCAATGCTTCAGCATCGGTAATCTCATTATTCTTCTTTACAACTGATTTTTCGAGATTCTCCACTTCGTCTTTGAGATTGCCCAATCTTGTCTCAAGTCCAGCTATCTCATCTTCCAGATCCTGCACCTCCAGAGGTAACTCACCTCTGAGCGTTTTAATTTTATCGATCTCTGAATCAACTAATTGTAAACCATACAATGCTCTTAATCTCTCTTCTACAGAAATTTCAGATTCATGTGATTTTGCTTTTTCCATCTTTAAAAATAATTTATCGGATTCGTATTTGTTTCTGAAAACCGGACTGCAAATTTAGGGAATTTTTTAATAATTAAGTCTTTTAAAATTTCTACTGAGAATTTTTCAGTTTCAAAGTGCCCGGCATCAACAAGAAGCAGCTTCTTCTCCGTCTTAAAAAAATCGTGATATTTAATGTCAGCGGTCACATAAGCATCAGCACCGCAACTAACTGCAGAATTCAGAAGAAAAGCGCCTGACCCGCCACAAAGGGCTACTCTTTTTACCTTTTTCCCTGTAAGTCCCGAGTACCTTATACCTCTGGCATCAAATGCTGAATGCACAAGTTTCAGAAAATTATCCTCCGAAACCGGTTCAGCTAAGTTTCCGACACACCCTAAGCCTATCTCAGCATTGTCGTTCTCGAGACTATATAAATCATACGCAACCTCTTCATAAGGATGAACATCGAGCAGAGCTTTAATAACCTTTTCTTTTAAATGTGTAAAAAGAATGGTTTCGAACCGTATCTCCTTTTCAGAATGTAATTTCCCTCTCTCCCCGATAAATGGCTTTGCATTATCATTTGCCCTAAAGCTTCCGGTTCCTGCAGTAGTAAATCCGCATTGATCATAATTACCTATAACGCCTGCTCCTGCATTAAAAAGTGCATTTCTTACTGTCTCCAGGTGAGTTTCGGGAATATAAGTAACTAATTTCAACAACCTGTTATGGGAAGGTGATAAAATTTTTATTTCCTTAAGTCCCATTTTCCCGGCCATTTTCCTGCTGACTCCGTTTTTGAAAATATCAAGGTTCGTGTGAGCTGAGTAAATAGCAATATCATGCTTAACAGCCTTAGAAATAACTCTTTCTATAAATGATTTACCAGTAATGCTTTTAATTCCGTTAAAAATAAGGGGGTGATGTGAAACAAGCACATCACATTTGAGAGTAATAGCTTCTTCAAGTACTTCTTCAGTAACATCCAGTGAGATTAATGCTGAAGAGATCTCTTGCTCGGGTGATCCAACCTGCAGTCCGGAGTTATCATAATCTTCCTGATATGACAGAGGAACTGCAGCATCGAGATATGATGTAAAATCCAGGAGTTTCATAATTATATTTACTAAAAAAGTGGAAACAAAAGAGAAGTAAGAATAACGAACAGTCGAACAGCGAAGTCAGAAGTTCTCATTAATTTTAAATTCATAATTCGAATGTTCGTTGTTCTTAGTTCAAATATTTCCTCAGGATTATCACAAGATCTTTTGTGACCTTTGTGGTTAAACTAATTTTTTAAATATTATCTCTTATGTCGAGAAGCATCGATTTAATTTTCTGAAGGGAATCGTTGATTTCGAATTTAAAGTCTGTTTCATCCCATTTTCCCGAAAGTCGTTTTTTAGCGCCTGCAAGAGTCATACCCTCTTCCTTCACAAGGTGATGTATTATTCTGAGATTCTTAATATCTGCAGCAGTAAACAGTCTGTTACCTTTTTTGTTTTTCATGGGTTTGAGAATATCGAATTCATTTTCCCAGAAACGGACTGTAGAGACAGGAACTTCGAGCATTCCTGCTACTTCACCAATTGAATAATAGAGCTTTTCGACCTTTTTTTCTTTGTATGGCATATTGTTGTCTTAATTGCAGGAAGAAATATTAATCAAATGACTGACCGGTCTTAGATGCTATCTCAACCATTTTTTCATAATCTGCAGCGGATAGGTCTTCGAAATAGTAATTTACAGGATCGACGTTTACTCCGTTCAGTTTAATCTCATAGTGAAGATGATTTGCGACTGATGTTCCCGTACTCCCTACAAAACCAATTATGTCTCCTCTCTGAACTTTCTGTCCGACCCTTACATTAAAATTGTTCAGGTGTGCATATATTGTTGAATAGCCAAAACCATGATCTATTATAATATGTTTCCCCAGACCTCTTTGTGCCGTGAGTACTCCGACAACTGTGCCATTCGCTGTTGCATAAACATCAGTTCCTAAAGGTGCTGTGAAATCCATCCCATAATGAAACTTGCTTATCCTATAGATCGGGTGGATCCTCCAGCCATAACCTGAAGCTGTACGCGTAAGATCCTTATTGGAAATAGGAATAATAGCAGGAAGGCATTTGAGCATCTCCTCCTTATTTTTAGCCAGTTTAATTAGATCATCAAAAGACTTTGACTGGACATAAATCTTCTTTCTTATTTTATCTAGTCGGTTAGCAGTCTCAATGACAAGATTGGAATTATTATAACCTTCAAGAGCTTCATATCTGTTCACTCCTCCCATTCCTCCATCTCTGAGGGTTGAGGGAATCGGTTCTGCCTCAAATATTGTTCTATAAAGATTATCATCAGTTTTCTGAAGATCTATAAGTACATTCTCAACATCAGCCATCTCCCTGTGAATCAGTTCGTACTGAATAGTCATCTGTTGTACTTCACGTTTCAATGCCTTTTCCTTTGGAGAATCGAAAAATGCAGCAAAAACTGTCCAATAAATCAATGCAATAATCACTGAACCTACAAAATAAGCCAGAGATCTGAATAACAAAGTTCTGATACCAAGCCTGATCCTGTCAAAACTCAGCGAATCGGGATTAAATTTATATTTTGTCGGTGGCATAGCATGACAAAGATAATCAATTCTAAAAAAATAAGAAATGCCGAGTTAAATTAGGAGATTATGTACAATGTTGCTGAGTGGCAGATTATCTTAATTTTGATTTTGATTCGAATGCCTGGATCATATCATTATATTCCTCAGCGCTGACATCATTATTGAAGAAATTAACCGGATTTTTATGCGANCCGAATTGTTCTACCTGGTAATGCAGGTGAGGACCTGTTGTCATCCCGCTATTTCCACTTATTCCAATAAGATCACCTCGTTTAACATTCTGGCCCTTAACAACTTTAATATTACTGAGATGACCATAGACTGTCTGATATCCATAGCCATGATCAATGACAATACAATTACCAAATCCGCCGGAATTCCAGCCAGATTCTATAACAGAACCATCTCCTGTTGCATACACCTCCGTGCCATAAGGTACTTCAAAGTCCTGTCCGTTATGCATTCGTGGTGTGCCTAGTACAGGGTGAATTGTTCTCCATTTAAATGTATCACCTAGTCTGAATTTTACACTTACCGGACTAATTCCCGGAAAATGATCCATTTCCCTTTTCCATTCTACCGACATTTCGGCAATGGAATTAAAGGATTCCTTCTGCACATCTGCCCTGACTTTTATTTCATCGATTTTTGACTTGTAGGCAATAAGAATATCTGAGTTTATAAAACCTGCCAGATCGTTATATCTGTCAATACCTCCAAACCCAGCTTTCCTGTACGATTCAGGAACACTGTCCATATCAAGCACCGGCCTGTATCGTTTGTCATCAGAAAGCCTGAGACTGTTAAGTGTTGCAATTGAATTATCGAGTTCTCTTCCAATAAGAGTATACTGCAGTTTCAGGTTTTCAATCTGAGCAGTAAGGACCCTCTCCTTGGGAGAACCAAACATGTTTTCAAAAAAGGTACCATAGATGGTTGTAACTAAAAGGGAACCGCCAAACCATAGAAGTATAGTCAGTAACTTTTTCTTCCACGGCATCCTGACCTGTTTAAATTGCAGATCTGAGAGATCAAGAACGTATTTCCGGTTTCGAAACAAAAGGCAGAGGTTTTTTTAAATTTTATATTGCAAGATGACAAATCTAAATCAAATAAACTAATTTTACAAGCTAAATTTTGAAGAACGAATATTTAACACATTGATAGCTCTTTAACGGACATTTGTTATAATATGTTGCATTTTTAAAAATAATTATTGAAAACAGATTTTTTTGACGAAATACCTATATACATGAATTCACAGCACCTGAGGCAATTGTTTTTTGAATTTTTCAAGTCTAAAGATCATCTAATTGTACCATCAGCATCAATGGTGGTTAAAAATGACCCTACACTTATGTTTACCAATGCAGGGATGAATCAGTTTAAAGACATATTCCTGGGGAACAAGCAAGCTGTGAACAAAAGAGTTGCAAACTCTCAGAAGTGCCTAAGGGTATCGGGGAAACATAATGATCTTGAAGAAGTTGGTCATGATACCTACCATCATACAATGTTTGAAATGCTTGGAAACTGGTCATTTGGCGATTATTTTAAAAAAGAGGCTATAGAATGGGGATGGGAACTTCTGGTTAAGAAACTCGGTATTCCCGAAGACAGGCTTTATGCCACAATCTTTGAGGGTAGCTCCGATGACAATGTACCACAGGATAACGAATCATACGCTTACTGGGAAAAGTGCTTTAAAAAGCCAGAAGGAAGGATACTCAAAGGATCAAAAAAAGATAACTTCTGGGAAATGGGAGAAACGGGCCCATGCGGACCTTGTTCGGAAATACACGTTGACATACGTGATGATGAAGAAANAAAGAAGATACCGGGAAATGAACTTGTAAATAAGGGACATCCGCAGGTAATCGAAATCTGGAATCTGGTCTTTATCCAGTATAACCGCCGGAGCGATGGCATATTGGAACAACTGCCTTCGCGACATGTTGATACTGGTATGGGATTCGAGAGGCTCTGNATGGTTGTCCAGGGCAAAAAATCTAATTACGATACAGATATTTTCCAGNATATAATAAAAGAGATCTCATTAATTACAGGCAGATCATATGGAGTCAATGATAGATGGGATGTAGCCCTGCGGGTTATTGCAGATCATCTTCGGGCTGTTGCGTTCTCAATAGCTGACGGTCAGCTTCCATCAAACAATAAGGCAGGTTATGTGATCAGAAGAATCCTTCGTCGCGCTGTCAGATATGGCTATAATGACCTGGGAATTGAAGAACCATTTATTTTTAAGCTGGTTCCTGTTCTTGTCAATACTATGGGAGACCAGTATCCGGAGCTCCTTTCAGGAAAAGAGCAGATAGCAAAAATAATATATGAGGAGGAAACAGCCTTTCTGAAAACCCTTGGCAAAGGACTGAAAATGATGGAAAAAATGATCGGCGATCTGAAGAAAGACCATAAAAATGTACTTCCCGGTAAAGTAGCATTTGAAATGTACGACACTTTTGGATTTCCGGTTGATCTTACTCAGCTGATTCTTAAAGAGAATGATATGCATCTCGACCTAAAAAGCTTTGAAGATGAGATGAAGAATCAGAAAAACAGGTCGCGTGAAGATGCTTCTGTTGAAGCTGCCGACTGGGTTTCTGTAAATGAAATTGAGGGCACTGAATTTACAGGCTATTCAAAAACAGAAGATGAGATTCTTATAACAAAATACAGAAGTGTCAAAGTAAAAGGCAAGCAGAATTGGCAACTGGTTTTTAATAAGACCCCATTCTATGCTGAATCTGGCGGTCAGGTCGGAGACAGTGGGTATATAGCATCAGGAACAGAAAGAATTTCAATATATGATACTATTAAAGAGAACAACCTGATAATTCATATCTCTGACAAACTACCGGCCGAACCGGCAGCAATTTTTACAGCAAGTGTTGACAGTGAAAAACGACTGATGACAGCAAATAATCATACTGCCACTCACCTGATCCATTTCGCGTTACGTTCTGTCCTGGGGAAACATGTGGAACAGAAAGGATCACTTGTTACTCCCGATCGCCTTCGGTTTGACTTCAGTCATTTCAGTAAAATGACAAAAGAGGAGTTATCTCAGGTTGAAGAACAGGTAAACCAAATGGTAAGAGCAAATTATTTAAGTAAGATATCTGAAGGTGTTTCGATGCNACAGGCTAAATCGATGGGTGCTATGGCTCTCTTCGGAGAAAAATATGGCGATCGGGTGAGAGTCGTTGAATTCGGTAAATCTNTTGAGCTTTGCGGAGGGACACATGTTGACGCTACAGGAAGTATTGGTATAGTGAAAATAGTGTCGGAAGCTGCCATTGCTGCCGGAATAAGAAGAATTGAAGCTGTAACTGCCTCAAAAGCTGAAGAATATATAAACGACAGATTGCATATTGTCGATGAAATTGCCTCAACTCTCAAAAGTAGCGGGAGTATCACAGAGAGTGTTGAAAAACTTTTAACTGAAAATAATTCACTTAAGAAAAGTGTTGAAAAATATCAGATTCAATCAGCTACACAGAGAATAAAGGAATTGGCAGATAAATCTCTTAAAATTAATAATATAACTTTCATTTCCGGTCAAGTTGAAAGCGATTCGGCCGACATACTGAAGAACATTATTTATCAATTCAGAACTTCAACAGAAAACACAGTGATGGTTATCGGTACAAATAATGGCGGAAAAGCAGGTTTAGTGGTTGCNGTGAGTGACGATCTGGTAAACCAGAAGAAAATAAACGCTGTTTCCATTATTAAAGAAATATCGGCTGAAATTAACGGTGGCGGAGGAGGACAGCCCTTTCTCGCTACCGCCGGAGGAAAGAAGCCTGAAGGTATACAAAATGCCCTGGAGAAAGCAGCAGAATACATTAAAAAGTATTGAGATTGACGTAATTGAAATTCATTGCTTCGTTTGGAATACGATGAAGAGAGTCATTACCTATTGTAAGTAGAAGACTAACTTCGGTGAGCTCGTCTCCTGGACGTGTGACTTTGTTTCTAACTTCGTTTTAAAAGATAAAAGAAGAACATNCAAAAATACAACGTAAGACCTCTCTCTGGCGTTGCCAATGTAAATATTATATAAGATTAACATTGTTTGATATTTGCTTTACTGCAATTAGCAAATGCCTTATATTTGGCTGGTGACCATAAATGATACTGAAAAAGGCTACAGATTTGAAAAAGGAGATTCCTCACTTCGTTCGGAATTGACAACTCTGTTTATGTTTGGATAGGAAGAAGCGGCGATTCGTCCAAAGTTAATCTGGAATCCAAAACTCCAGTTGCGAATCGCCGCTTCTTCCATCGTGACCTATAATTATCCTGTCATTCCGAACGAAGTGAGGAATCTCCCAATTAACCTTGTTCTCCAATTCGAAATATATTGTAAAACATGTTTTTGCAATATNCTGTGTATCTGTATTTTAAAATCTAATTATTAATTAGTCTGTATCATCATTGAAATTTGTTCGAAAATTATCATTAGAATTGCTTCCATTTTAATAATAACCCAAATGGAAGTAACCAGGACTTTTGATCTCATTCGATGGACTCATGAAAAATATCCCAGACCGGATATGTATTGTGGAAAACAGGATAATACCTGGATTAAATATTCATCTGAAGATGCTCTAAATAACACAAACTGGGTCTCATACGGTCTTTTGTCCATGGGATTTAAAAAGGGAGACAAAATTGCGACAATTACGGGCAATAAACCTGAATGGAATTTCGCCGACATGGGTATTGCTCAGGCAGGAATGATACATGTGCCAATCTACCCTACTATAAGTTCTGACGAGTATATGTTTATCCTTAATCATTCAGATGTAAAAGCAGTTATTGTCGGAACTAAGGCCATTTTTAATAAAGTTAGTCCCATAGCTGAAAAAATTAAAGGAATTTCTGCAATTTTTTCCTTTGACCCTGTTGACGGAGTGAGATCTTTCAGTGAGATTATTGAAGAGGGGAAAAAGAGTCAGGAAAAATATAAAGCCCAACTTGAAGAAATAAAAGAGAACATAAAACCCGAGGATCTTGTAACAATAATTTATACTTCCGGAACAACAGGAGATTCAAAAGGTGTTATGCTGAATCATAACAATCTTATTTCAAATGTAATTGAGACGTCAAAGGCACACCACCTTGGTTATGGACACAGATCAATAAGCTTTCTCCCGCTTTGCCATGTTCTTGAAAGAATGTTAAACTATCATTATCAATACAAGGGTATCAGCGTATATTATGTTGAGAATATGGGAACTGTCGGCGAGGTAGTTAAGGAAGTTAAACCTCATATTTTTGCAACTGTGCCCCGGCTTCTTGAAAAAATCTATGACAATATTATCAGTAAAGGCAAGAGTCTTTCATGGATAAAAAGAAGGATCTTCTTCTGGGCTGTTAAACTCGGACTAAAATTCAGACTAAAAGGTAATAGCGGTTTCTATAAATTCAGGCTTAAGATTGCACGAAAACTTATTTTCAGNAAATGGAGAGAAGCTCTGGGGGATGAAATAGTAGTTATTGTTTCCGGTGGAGCTGCGCTGCAGTCANGACTTGAAAGAATATTCTGGGCTGCAGGAATTCCAGTAATTCAAGGATATGGATTAACTGAAACATCTCCTGTAATTTCAGTTAACCCGCTGAGAATTGATGAAATTAAGTTCGAAACTGTCGGTCCTGTTCTAAAGGATATCAAAGTTAAGATAGCAGATGATGGCGAGATACTCTCAAAAGGGCCTAATTTAATGATGGGTTATTACAAGGCACCTCAGCTGACAGCTGAAGTAATAGATGAAGAAGGATACTTTCACACCGGTGATATAGGCATAATGGAGGATAATAAATTTCTAAGAATCACNGACAGAAAGAAAGAGATATTTAAGCTTTCAGCTGGAAAGTATATTGCACCACAACCTATTGAGAACAGGCTCAAGGAATCATTTTTCATTGAGCAGGCGATGGTAATTGGTGAAAACGAAAAATTTGCAAGTGCAATCATCTCGCCTAATTTCTCATATCTTCATGACTGGTGCTCACTGCATAAAATTCAATTCAGGGATAATGATGAACTTATAGAAATTCATGAGGTAATCGATCGCTTTTCAAGGGAAATCAAAGAGATAAACAGCACTCTGGGTGAACATGAACAGATTAAAAGATTCAGGCTTGTAACTGAGGAATGGTCGCCACAAAGCGGAGAACTGTCGCCGACTCTGAAACTGAAAAGAAACCTCCTTGTCCAGCATTATAAAAACGTCATAGAGGAAATTTATTCACGAA
>JGI20214J51088_10000458_pt1 | contig 28623 bp, 36 predicted proteins | sample WetSurMetagenome_FD_51088 | JGI IMG/M metagenome (IMG submission 51088) | reverse complement strand
TGCTGGTCGTGGAGAGATTTCATTTCGAGGTGAATACGTGGTATTTAACCTCTTTTTCCTGGAGTTCCTCAAGGATCCGGGCCTGGATCATCTTCTCCGGGTGGGGGATCGACTTGATCCGCGCTGAAATATCTGCAAAACCCGTAAAGGGCTTCTTGTTGCGTTCCTCAAGGATCTCCCACATCAGTTTCTTCCCGATGCCCGGGAGAAGGTGAAGCATATGCAGCTTCGGCGTGATGGAGATTGCCTTGTTGAAGAAAGCGACGAAGTCCTGTTCCCGGCTCTTCACCACTTCTTCGATAACAAACGGGAGTTCGCCCTGGGCCGTATGCGTCAGCTCTTCATAGCCGATCCGGCGCTTCACCCGTTCAATCTTGTCCCGCTCGGCATCACCGATATACACTTTTTCGTGGAGATCGATGACTGCATTCAGTTTTGGTACCAGTTCCAGGAGCTTGAACTGCTCGATCCCCATTGCCTGGACTACCGGTTCGCGTTTGAAGGTTGGGCGGGGATCCTCAGCATGCCCCTTCATGAGAACATCGAGTACTATCGCGTTAACCTCTTTTTTCTCCGCCTTCATCATGCACACCTCAGAAGTGTGTCGTTACCAGTTCAATGATCGCATCGATCTCTTCGGGAGAGAGCGTAAACCGCTCTTTTGCAAAGATTGCCCGTACTTCATCGCGGGTCTTTGGCATGATATTGGCGATGCGGTACGCGATCTCCGGCTTCATCTTTTCCAGCTTGGTCAGCTCGGCTACGAGCGCACCTGCTTTTTCCGGGGATGTCTTTGCAAGCTGATTGGCATGCTCGATACTCCGCCGGAACTCGTAGGACGTTTCCTTTTCGGCGGCAATCCGTTCCGACTCAACCCCCAAAAGGACTGCGCGCATTTCCGGCAGCGTAACCTTTTCTTCGCTAATGATACCCTTGACTTTCATGCCGATCACCTGACAGTGAATTTACTTTTGTGCTTTTAGATGTTGTGGTCGTGCAATGACGATTTTATCGGCGTTGCCGTCACGGATGGTGAGCATCCATGCCCGACCACGCTGGCCGAGGACTGTTCCGGTCAGGCCATGAAAACGGCGGTGGGGCATTCCTTTCTGGACGCTGGGATTACAGACAATGTGCACCCTGTCACCAATCTCAAATCTCTGGATTACGCAGGTGCACGGTGGCAGCCCCCGTTCTCTCAAATCTTTCTTGAATTTATACCGTGTTTTCTTCCGTGGACCATTGTGATGTGCCATTGTTTATTCTCCCTCCTTTGCTCCTTCAACCTGCGTTACGTCGAGGCTGGTGACGCGTGCTGCTTTGTTCAGGATCTCGGCAAGACTTGGACGGGTTCTGCCTGAGTCCCCGGATACGAGTTCCTTGATGTAGAGGCCGGCTTCACCCAGGACTTCGACAACAAATTTGCCGTCCTGTTCCCCTGCATACTCGATATCGAGGACCTTTCGCTCACGGATCTTGTCTGCTCTCCGGTGAGCAACCCTTTCAGGTGTGCGCTGTTGTATTGTGACGCCGTTCAGGGTTTTTAAGGCTTTTGCGAACTCGTCCGCAGTTAATTCGCCGTCAACCTCGACCAGGATCCTGTATTTTTTATGCGCTTTGTTTGATTTAAGGGTTTCCACCTCCGCTCGATCACTCCAGCGTTTTATCGCAACGGATACCCGGCCCTCCGCAGTGCGGTTGATCTCTTCTTCGAGCTCCCCAAGATCAACGGATCGCCGTTTCGGCGCAACAACTTCGAGGATGAATGGCCGGCCCGTCCCAACCATCCGGGCATCGATATCTTCCCTGCCGGCCCCGTGCAGCACGGCATTCTCTGCATCGAACAGAGCAATGACCGGCCGGCCTATCAGCTCCTCAACAGAATCAAGATATTGCGCACCGGTGAAATTGCACTTCTCGCAGCCAGCCCCCCGGCAGACCCGGCAGTCCCAGTGCGTCTGGGGAATTCCCCGTTCGAACTTCTGGTACCTGCCGTAAAAGAAGACCGAGTTGACCTGCACTTCTACCTTTCCACCCAGCGCATCGAGAATGATCACGACATCGGGTTTTTTGAAATCCACGGTCTTGCCGGTTCTGGCAGAGACTGCCTTACCAACTTCGCGGTTCACTTCCGATTTGAAGGGCTCCGGGTCGGCAAGAGAGAGATCGCTCCATACCATTTCTTCGTTCTCGGCAATGAGCGGGGGTACCCGGCATCCCACGAGGAGCGTGGAGAACTCAAGGTCCCTGACCGCGTCCACGACCCGGCCGGCCCATACCTCCACCGAATCGAAGAAGTTCCCGCAGACCCAGCAGGTACTGCTGAAGTGTTCAAAAGGCTGGTTCTCGGCCATAGCTATCGCAATCCTGAGTCCACGTCCCCGCTCATCATTCGACAGCCCATGAGACCGCTTCCCGAAGAACCTCCCCAGGCAGTGGTCACAGGTGTCACCGTACGCGAGGATCGCTTTTACCTGGTCGTTTATTTCCATCCGCATCTTCTCCTGTCCAGTTCGTTGTGGAGCACGGTTATGGTATGATCGGCATGGAGGCATTGCGGCCCCACCGAATACCGCGGACTTCCCGCCGCGAGGCACTCTTCGATGTCGGAAAAGTTCTGGTGGTCCGAGAGAAGAAAGAAGTCCGGGAGGCTTTCAGCAGCCCGGATATCTGAGCCTTTCTCATCGAGGACCGCGAACGTATGCTCTGACAAAAGGCGCTCCAGACCTCCCTTTCTCACAAAGACCCCGGGAGCACTCTCCCGGAACTCAGTCCCGCAGACCGTTTCCAGAGCTTTTTTTATGAGCGCCCCGGCACTTCGTTCATCCGGTGACAGGGACCGAAGGACATCCCCGGAGAAGCACAGGGTCTTCGGGCCCGCCGGCCCGCCACACAGGACAAGGAAGCAGGTTACATCCCGGCGCAGGTCATGGGAGAGGAAGAATGATGCATTCACGCACCGGCAGAGAATGTCCATGCGGCCCCCGCTCCCCGGAAGGTCGTTGAGGGAAAATCCACCGTCTGTACGGGCCGAATGCCCGATGATCGCAAACGATGGCATATTACTGCATTCCCGAGAAACGTTTCATCAGGCGCTGCATGTTGAGTTTTCCGCTGCCGGCACCCCGCAGCCCTTTGAGGGTCCGCTGCATCATCTTATAATATTTGATGAGTTCCCGCACTTCATCGGGAGTCGCGCCGGCCCCGTGAGCGATCCTCTGCATGCGGGAGCTGTTGATCAGTTGCGGGTCATCGAGTTCCCCCGGCGTCATCGAGTCCATAATGATCCGGTAGCGCACCATCTTCGTGCTGGTGACATCGTAGACTCCTTCCGGAAGCTCCATATTGCCCATCGGGAGCATTCCCATGATCTGTTTGAGCGGTCCCATCTTGTTGAGGGCCTCGAGCTGCTTGTACATATCGCGGAGGGTGAACTTTCCCTTCATCATCGCGTTCATGTCGACGTCTTCGGGGTTGAGGGCCTCGGCGGCCTTCTCCATGAGCGCCTTGAGGTCGCCCATACCGAGGAGGCGGGAGATGAACCCGTCCGGGTCGAACCGTTCGAGGTCCTCGATGGTCTCTCCGCTCCCGATGAACGCAATCCCGCTCTTGGTTTCAGCGACGGCAGACATCGCCCCGCCGCCTTTTGCGGTCCCGTCCATCTTCGTGATGATGACGCCATCGATACCAATTGCTTCATGGAAGCGCCGCGCCTGCTCGCTCGCCTGCTGACCGAGAGCGGCGTCGATGACCAGCCAGCGGTGCGTGGCTTTTGTCAGGACATTGAGATCGATAATTTCCTGGATGAGATCGGCTTCGAGGGCATGGCGGCCCTGGGTATCGATGATGATCAGTTCCTGGTCTTCCAGCGCCGCAAGCCCTTCACGGGTGATCTTCAGGGCATCCTTTTCCTGCGGGTTACCGAAGCAGGGGACATGGATCTTCGCACACAGCGTGGAGATCTGATCGAACGCTCCCGGGCGGAAGGTATCGGCGCAGATCACGCCTACCTTCATTCCCTTCTTCTGGAAGTAGCGGGCAAGCTTTGCGGTGGTCGTTGTCTTCCCGCTTCCCTGGAGGCCTGCCATAAGGATCGTCTGGGGTTCGAGCCGGACTTCGGTCGACGCCCAGATAAGGCGGACCAGTTCCTGATAGACGATCCTGAGCACGTGCTCGCGCACATTCATGCCCTTTGGCGGCTCCTCCTCAAGAGACCGTGTCCGGACAGCCTTGCTGAGCTCCATCACGAGTTTTACATTGACATCCGACGAGATCAGTGCCCGCTGGAGATCTTTTACCAGGTCGTCGACTGCTCCCCGGTCGACAACCGTTTTCCCGGCGAGCTTCTTGAGTGCATCCTTGAGTGAAGAGGAGAGCCCGTCCAGCATCAGGAGCCACCATCCAGCAGTTCCCCGACAACGCTCGCGGGTTCAAACGGGACAATATCGTCGTAGGCCTGGCCGGTCCCCAGGAACATGAGGGGTTTCCCGATGGTATGGGCGATGGAGATCGCTGCACCGCCCCGGGAATCCATATCTGCTTTGGTAAGGACCACGGCATCGGCACCGACCGTCTTATCGAACTCGAACGCCCGGGTCACAGCGTCGTTACCCGCCACGGCTTCATCAACGTAAACCACGAGGTCGGGTTTCATGACACGCTTTATCTTGTCGAGCTGACTCATCAGGTTTGCCTTGGTATGGAAGCGGCCGGCCGTATCTGCCAGGACAACATCAATCTTATGCGACACTGCGTACTGGACCGTATCGAAAAGGACCGCGGAAGGATCCCCGCCCTCCTGGTGCTGGATGATCTTGATCCCGAGACGTTCTGCGTGAACCCCAATCTGCTCGATGGCACCGGCACGGTACGTATCCCCGGCGCCGATAACCACGGTAAACCCCTGTTTTTTAAGATATGCCCCGATCTTCGCCACCGTTGTTGTCTTACCGGTACCGTTCACACCGGTGAACAGGATCTTGACCGGATGCGGGTGGGTCCTGATATAGTCGAGAAGATCAAAGCCGTTTCCCAGCACATCCAGCAGGGCGGCCCGAAGAGCATTGACAACGAGGGCGTCGATGGATTCGCCAATTTTACGGTGCTTCCCTACCAGACCCTTCCTGACATTCGCGATGATCGCATCAGTGGCCGGAAGGGCTACATCACTCTCGAGCAGCGTCATCTCAAGTTCGAAAAGGGCTTCTGATACATCTTTTTCGGACACGATAAGTTCCCGCTCGATGAGCAGGACTTTGACCTTGTCGACGAAAGTGGGGGCGGGGGCTTCTGGTTTCTGCAGTGTGGGGGTCTGGAGCGGTACTCCGGCATCCGCTGGCAAAGCCTTGTCCGGGATTGCTGGTGTCGCTGCTACCGCCTGGATGCTGCTGCCCAGCCGTTTTCGTGCAGCCTGCAGTTTCTCCTTAAGTCCCCCAAACATGAAAAAAGAAACTCCTCTAATCCTGGTCCTGCTCAGCCATGGATTGCTGGTAGCCGGACTCGAGACGCTTGTTGATCTCGTTCATCTGGACCCGGAGGCGGTCGAGTGTCTCGGCCACTTTCTTCTGCGATGCTTCCATCTCCATGACCCGCTCTTTGAGATAATCGACCGCTTCCTTGTTCGGGCGTTCGACCACAACTTCGGCGCCGATAGCGATCAGGATCTTCTCGGGTTCGAGGATTTTTGCCCTGACGCTCGCCCCTCCGCCAATCTGGAGGAGGACCGTTCCATCTTCTGATGCAACCATCCCTTCAAGAGCATCGATGGCAGCAAGTGCTTCCATGCGTCCGTTCTCCAGCATATCCAGCTGGCTGACAAAGATCTCTGCCTGCTGCCCGTATTCTTTCAGGTAATGCTGAAGCGTCATCAGTTCGCGCTGGTCCATTGGTTGCGTTGTCGTTGTCAAAATCCACACCCCAGAAACTATCCCATGATAACAGGTCTGACTCCTGATATGTATGTCATGTACCAGCATAAATACATCATTATGGGGCCGGTGACCGGTGAGAAGAAGCCGGCGGAAACGTGCAGCTAAGAACCGTTGTCTGGTTCTCATGGGATTATAACCGTTAAGAACCAAAATACCACCACAGATCTCACGGGATTTCAGGAGGAACACCATGGAGTTCAGAAACAAGGTTTTGATCATCGGATATGGGGCCGTCTCAAAATGCATGCTACCTATCCTGCTCCGCCATGTCATCATCCCGTACGAGAATATCACCCTGATCGATTTCAAGAACAAGGCATCGGATTTGAAGGCGTATACCACCCAGGGCCTCCGCTTTTTCCAGCGGAAAGTGACCCACGAGAATCTTGCCCAGATCCTTGCGGAATACCTTTCTCCGGGAGGACTCCTGATCGATCTTGCCTGGAATATTGACTGCTGTGAGATTGTCCAGTGGTGCCATGACAACGACGTCCTCTACGTGAATACTTCCGTGGAAGCCTGGGATCCCCACGGGGAGATCTTCACGGCAAGCCCTTACGAGAAGTCCCTCTACTTCCGGCAGATGAGGCTCCACGAGCTCACCAAGGGCTGGAAGAACGCCCCGACATGCGTCGTTGACCATGGGGCAAACCCCGGTCTGATCTCGCACTTTGCCCGGCAGGGTCTTGTTGATATCGCCCTCAGGATGATTGAAGACGGGATTGCTCCGGATCCTGCCCGGATGAAAGGGTTGATCAAGGCACAGAAGTTCGGGGAGCTTGCCATGGAGACGGGTGTCAAGGTGATCCATTGTTCTGAACGCGACACCCAGATCTCCCGGTCACCCAAAAATGTGAACGAGTTCGTCGGCACCTGGTGCATCGAGGGCCTGATAGAGGAGGGAACTGCCCCGGCAGAGATGGGATGGGGAACCCACGAGAAAGAGCTTCCTGCATATGCCCAGGTGCCGCCGACGGGCCCGAAAAACGGCATCCTCCTCGCCCAGATGGGTATGAACACCTGGGTCAGGTCATGGATCCCTGACCAGGAGATCGTCGGCATGGTCATCCGCCATGGGGAAGCGTATGGTATTTCTGAACGGTGGACTGTCTGGAAGGATGGGAACGCTATCTACCGCCCGACGGTACATTACGCTTACATGCCCTGTGATGCCTCAGTTGCCTCCCTGCACGAACTCCGGGGCCGTAACTACGAGCTCCAGCCGAAACTACGGATCCTGAATGACCGGGAGATCATCTCCGGTGCAGATTATCTCGGGGCGCTTCTGATGGGACACCCGTACAGGTCCTGGTGGACCGGCAGCATCCTCTCGATCGAGGAGGCAAAAACGCTTGCCCCCGGGCAGAACGCTACCACCGTTCAAGTGGCACTGGGGGTCGTCAGTGCCGTTATGTGGATGATCACGAATCCACGCAAAGGTTTTTGCCTTCCGGATGACCTTCCGCATGAATTTGTCCTTGAGATCGCAAAACCCTACCTCGGCGCGTTCCAGTCCGTTCCATCCGACTGGACACCCCTGAAGAACCGGCAGGTCTACTTCAAGGAGAACGACCGTAACAATTACGACCGGGAAGATGTCTGGCAATTCAAAAACTTCTTATTCGTGCAATAAATCTATGATATAATGACAAAAACTGCGGTCGATACAAAGAAGCGGAGAAAGAAAAAAGGGATTGAGAACGGTGTCCATCACATCAGCAGGGCCAGGAAAGATCTCCTCCAGGATCTGGCCCGTGAGCAGGGTACACCCATCTTCGTGATCGATCATGAGAAACTCCGGGAAAATTATCGCGAATTTCGGGAACATCTTCCTGATGTCCAGGTCTATTTTGCCGTCAAGGCCAACTCAAACCCGGAGATCGTGAAGACCCTCTTTGAGATGGGGTCGAGCTTTGATGTGGCTTCGATGCCGGAATTCATGATAGTGCATGAATTTATCAGGAATATGCCGAAGAAAGAACGGCAGGCCTGGATCTGGGACAAGATCATCTATGCAAATACCATCAAACCGATCGAGACCCTCGAGGCTCTTGACAAGTACAATCCTCTCGTGACGTTCGATAATGTTGAAGAACTCAAAAAACTGAAAGCCCATGCTCCCCACGCGGGACTCGTCCTGAGGATCCGGGTGCCCAATACCGGTTCCATGGTCGAACTCTCCTCGAAGTTCGGCGCCCACCCGGGAGAAGCAGTCGATCTGATCGTGACGGCTTTCGATATGGGTCTCGTCGTTGAGGGCCTGAGTTTCCACGTGGGGAGTCAGTGCACGAATTTTGAGAATTACGTGGTTGCCCTGCAGATCTCGGCAGATATCATCAACGAAGTGGAGACCCGGACAGGCCGCAAGATCCGGATCCTCGATATCGGCGGCGGCTTTCCGGTAAAATACCACCCGGAAGTGAAGGATTTCAGGGTCCTGGCAAAGAAGCTCAATACCGAAATCAAACGCCTCTTTCCCAGGGACATGCAAATCCTTGCGGAGCCGGGCAGGTTCCTCGTGGCGAATACCGCAGAGCTGGTGGCAAAAGTGGTCGGGAAAGCAATCCGTGACGGAAAGACCTGTTATTACATTAATGACGGTGTGTATCATACGTATTCGGGCCAGGTATTCGACCATGTCAACTACCCGGTTCTGGCATTTAAAGANGGTGAGAAACACATTTCCGCAGTCTTCGGGCCGACCTGTGATGCGTTCGATACCATCACCCTCTCCGCGGAGCTTCCCGAGCTGGAGATCGGGGACCTTGTCTATTCAGAAAACATAGGCGCGTATTCCCATGCATCATCCACTTGTTTCAACGGATTTCCTCCGGCAAAAGTAGTGCATATTAATCAATAACTTTTTTTTAGATTGGTCAGGAACTGTCCGGAACGAGATAGTTGACTGAAATAATGGTGAAAATCGGGGATTAACCCGTGTTAATTCAGAACACTTTTTGGCAATCACCCAAAAACAGGTGAGTTTTGCCGGAGGGAGACACTAATCCGGGGTGTCGGCGAGCGAACAGACTTACGCATTTTCAGCCTGCTCTGAATCGCTGCTTACTGATTGCCGGAGCAGAGAGCCGGGACCAGGACAATTCTTCTGCAGGTTCTCACCCGGAGAGATGAGATCTCTCCCCCGTATGAACGACACGATGCTCCCCCCGGTTGTGGGGATTATCGAGACCGTTGCGGATATCGGGCAGATCTTCCGGTCTTTGCGGAGCAGCCTCAGAGGGAAGTGGTGCACAGCCGTAGTCTGGCGCTGGTGGAGAAAACTGTACAGGTTACGGACCCTGTCTGCATCCATATCATCGAAAAAATCGGTCCATCGGAGTAAACCGGTGACCTCATTTGAGGCAAAACCTGACAGGCGGGAAAATTCCGCATTTACCTGGCGTATGATCATCCCTTCATCAAGCGTGACGACGGCCGTTCCGGAGTGCTCGAAGAGGGTAGCATAACAGAGTTCAATCTGTTGCAGGCCTTTCTCGGCTTTGTGGCGCCTGCAGGCTTCGCGGATCTTGTGATCGAGCTCTGCGAACTGGGATTTCGGGTCCCCTCCTTTCTGGATGTAATACGTGGCACCATTGTTGATAGCTTCAATGACAACCTCCTCCCGCCCCCGGCCCGTGAATAGAATAAACGGTATCGAACACTTTTTTTCTTTGAGAATCTTCAAAAAACCAATACCATCTGTCCCGGGCATCTGGTAGTCGGAGATGATGACATCGAAATGACCAGTATCGAGGAGACGCAGCGCTTCTGGCACGGAGCCGGCAATCGTGACGGAAATATCGGAGCGCCGTTCAAGGTAGATCTTGGAAACGTTCAGGAGCGCGGGTTCATCATCCACATACAGAACTGATACGTTGTAGGGCCGGTTGGTCTTTTCTTCCATATTGCCAGGTTCACATCCGGGACTGGATTCGATCAAAACTCAAAGATGGGAGTGCCGGGTTGCATGAATCGTCTCAAAGAGGATAATTCTTTAACGAGGGAGTATGCGTCCTTTTCCAGGATAGTGTGGATATGATGCAAGGACAAAGGCCGCCACTCCGGGACAATAGTCAGGCGAGAGATAGTATATTGCTATCCGTTTAAAAATTTTAATGGCGTTGTAACCTGGCCTGTGTCTCCGGCGTGAAGGTAAGTATATTGTCAGCTGTATAAAAAAACGGCATGCCAGAGCACTATGTTTCTTATGCACCAGACCTTCAAGGTGCAATAAAAAGAGCTGGTGCAGGTGTCTTTAATATATCATTCGGCGGATAAAAGGTCTTCATTCGGAGGTTTTTTTTATGAAAGGGTGCCAATCACACTATCGTAATAACCGGTGATCAATGAACGAGCTCCTGAATGTCATCTCAGCATCGGACAAACGACGGAATCTCCTGATCCTGCTGAACAGCGGACCCCGGGAATGGGACGATATCAAGCGGATACTGAAGGTCACATCTACAGGCATGCTTCCCCAGATAAAAATCCTTGAAGAAGAGCGTCTCATCGAACGTGACGGTCGGAAATTTTCCCTGACACCAATGGGGAGGGTGCTTACGGCTTATATGGAGCCTCTTGTCAGGACGATGGATATCTTTGACCGTAATAAAAAATACTGGGACGAACACAACCTTGATGCCCTCCCGTACGAACTGCTTCTCGATATCCGGGAGATCGGCAATTACCAGATCCTGGAGACAGCCGACGAGGAGATATTCGGGATCAGCGAATTTCTCAATAATATCTACCGGGCGAAGGAGATCAAGGGTATATCCCATACGGTGCATCCCCGGTTCCCTGATTTTTTCCTGAACATTGCCAAAAAAGGCGTGCCGGTATCGTTGATCCTGACACCGGGAGTTTATAAGATCATCCGGGATAAATACAGCGATATACTCAAGCAGGGATTGAAGTTCAAGACCTCCACAGTCTATGTTGCAAAGCAGGATATCAAATTCTCGTACCTTATTACTGACACCTACTTCTCCCTCTCGCTTTTTTACAGTAATGGGATGTTCGATGCCAAACATGACGTGATCAGTTACGATCCTTCTGCTCTTGCCTGGGGTGAACGTGTCTTCTCTTATTACCTCAGGGATGCAGAAAAAATTGAATCCATAGATTAAAGCACCATAATCACTGCCCGCAGGGCAAGGGTAATTGCGGATTCCCAATAAATGACAATCTCCCGCATTCTTTTGAACACAATCGACGTGCTCGTTTCGAATGATGAGGAATAGACCATCAGGAAAGCTACGGAAACAACCAGACTATACACGACGACAAGCCATTCATCCCGGATAATGTTGACCAGGAGCGAGTATACCATGACAGTGTGAAGCCCGATAATAATAACGATCAGTACTACTTTTGTCAGGTTTTCACCAAGACAGGCTGGCAGAGTCCGGATGCCGGCCGCCAGATCCCCCCGGACATCCTTAAAGTCATTTACGCATGATGTTGCAAACAGTTTCAGCGCGAAGAACAGGAAGATGACCATGACCGTAGCCAGGCTGGTGCTCCAGCGGCTGACGACGAGCGCAATCGATCCTCCCCAGGTGATGCCGATAATAATATTTTTTATCCCGGCCCCTCCCTTGAGCTTAAAGGCATACGGGCCGACCCGTATTCCACGGGTATAGACATACCCTACGATGAAGGGGAAGAACGGGGCGAGATAGATTCCGTCAATCATAAAGAGATATGCCCCCAGCAGAAATGTAACGATGCACGCAAGAACGCCGATTTTTGCGTTGGCGCCGCGAAGTTCAGCTTTATTAATTGCATCTTCTTTGCAGTCAAGTGCCCGGTCAAGGGTGTAGGTCGCATAAATGATCAGGGCACATGCGCAATATTCCGGTATTCGTGCAGCAAGACCAGCGAGGAGGAAGGCGACATGAAGCCGAAGTCCTCCACCGATTGCGACTGCCGTAGAAGAGTTGAGGAGTCGCAGCGTGGGTGTGTCAAAGAGCGTCACACCAAGGGAATTTTAAAAGGGGTCGGTTATTACAATCCCTCAAAAATTTACAAGCGGGTTAAAATTATTAAAAATTGTTTTAAACAAGTCGTCGCATAAATAACAGTTTCCTGCCGTCATTATTCCTGGGCGGGGATCGGATGTGGCAAAAGGCTTAATCGTGGTCTGCCTTGACAGAAGAGAGTGGTGGAATTCGCTGTTATGAATGGGACTATTTTACCTTCAACGAGGAGGTCTTTTTTCGCTGTCGGTATTGGAAGGGAGAATAATTAATTTCTTTTTAAAAAAGAGGTTCCTCTCTCTCTGTTACCGAACAACTACGCTCGCCTCTTTGTCAAACGGGTTCTTCCGTAGTGCAAGGTTGAACAGGTACGGGTACGAGCGTTGCAGATACTCCATGTACTTCAACCATTCGGGCACCAGCCGGGAATACACCCGTTGTGCATCTCCCTTCAGGTGGGCGATATCAGATGGAGGGAGGTCCGCGAAATCACCCCGGGCTTTCAGCTCCTCCGTGAGATGGGCAACCGATAGGATCAGGTTCGTAAACGATTCATGCTCAAAGACGGTCGGGTTCTCCACAATTCGCAGGAGGAAGTCCTCGTTTTCAGCCAGAAAATCCCGCAGTNCGGGCAGGTTGATGTGGAGGGGATCCAGAGTACACTGCCATTCAGCAAGTTTCTCATGTATCTCCCGGAACTTCTCCGGGGTCCAGACTGCGCCTGCCACTGAATATTCCCGCAGGGGGGAACATCCGGTATCCGCCTTCGAAAAACGTTCGAGGATCGGGGTCCCGGCCCGGGAAAAAAAGATCCCGATCACCATGTTCAGCTTCTCCATCCGTACCTGTTTCTCCCGCGACGAAAGCATCTGGTCGATGATCAGCGTTACCAGCAGCACTTCAACAGGCAGGAAAGCAAGATCCCCAAGGAAGTAGATGAACAGGTGGTGGGAATCCTGGAAGATGAGGAAATGAATCGTCATCAGGAGCAGTGTCAGGGTTATGAGCGCGACTCCGGCAACCATTTTCCAGCGTATCTCTTCTTTCATGAAGACATATCTGGTACCTTTTGAGATAAAAAAGCCGGAACGTAACCAGGGATCCCTCATTGCCTGAGGGAACCGAAAGGAAAGAATGGAAAAGATAAGTGTTATTCACCCTTAACGGGGGTGACGCCGTCGATCTTAATGTACCGCCGCTTCAGGTTGTGCTTGCTCCCGATGACGGCGAATGTTCGTTCCTTGGCCTGATTCTCGTTGGGCGCCGAGATTACCTTCGTGTACGGCATCCAGTCCTCGCCCATCCTGAAAGTGCCTTTTACCTCAAACTTCTGATCTGTCATACTTCTCACTCCAGAAAACCAAATACATCCTCGATCCTGCCCAGTTCAAACCCGCTCGTGGCATTGCCGGCAAGATACCCGCTGTCGTTCACGAGAAGACCGGTACCAATGAGACCACTGCCCATATTGATCGACCCGGTGCCGACGGGTATTTTCGCTACCTCTTCGATCTGGGCAATCTGACGTGCAGTTGCCAGCGGGTGAACAATAACACCCTTGTTGGTGGCAACGCCGGCCATGCCGACAGTCTTCACCCCGCCAAGGGTCAGATGGATCACTTCCACCTCAAGAAACTCCCCGATCGCTTTTGCGAGATCGGTCGGCATGTCCTGGTGGACCGCGGCAAACGTATCGTTTGCCATGATCACGTTGCCGGCAGCATTCATCGAGTCCTTCAGCAGCATGACCTCGCGGTGTTGTGCAAGCAGGTCAAGTTCTGCTTCCATGGCAAGCCCCGAGACAACGATGCCCCGGCTGTTGCCTGCCATAAGAGAGCCGATAATGGTACTGCCCTGGATGGTCGTTTCCACGAGCTCCACGTTCAGGGCCTGGCGGACTGCAGCCTTGAACTCCTCCGGTGATTCCGGCGGGACAATGGCGATAGATCCAAGAACCCGGGCAAATACCCCGATGTTCGGGTCCCCGTCAAACGTGGTCGTTCGTTCCATCTACGATTCCGGTGCAAGTTCTGCCTGAACCTGCCCGTCCTCCATCTTCATGGCACGGACCCGGATCTTTGATGGCGGCTTGGTACTGCCCCGGCTCCATACCATCTCGTTGATGCCCTTGTCAAGTTTGACATCCTCGCTTTTCATGTGCTTTGCGAGGTACTTCCTGATATCCTTGATTGCACCATTGCTCCGCTTCCAGCGCGGCATCCGCCGTGCATCCCGGAGGGAGATGATGTATACATGTTCCTGCATTGGTTCTGCCATGGTTTACACCTTCAGGGTACTCTTGCGCCAGTTGCGCCGTCTCGGGTGCGCAACTACACCGCGCTTGGTCCTGACCATAACCCACTGGGGCACACGCCGGTTCTGGTCGCATGCTTTTGCCAGCCGAATTTTTCTGCCTTTACTTAATTTGCTCATATTTCTTCACCTGATACTTTTTGCTTTCTGCCCATAACCAGGGACTGGTCGTGATGAGGCGGGAACAGCGAGGCGGTGTCCAGCCCGCGGGCCCGGAACGCCTCCCTGATCTCTGATTCATAATCGCCGTTTGGTATGGTTCCGGTTTCACCGTACCTGACGACCAGGAAACGGTCCACAAGACGGTCGACCTCGGGCCGGACATAACCGAGCAGGGGCCGTACGTACGAACATCCTGTCCGGTTGCCAAGGCTCTGCACTTCTGCCCTTGTGAGCATCGGAACACGGTCATTGAAACGGGTACCGTCTCCTACGACAGTATACTCCGTGGCGAGGGTTTCTACGGCCGTCCGGTGCACTGCGTTGATAGCATCGTTCGGGTACCCGCAGGCTTTGACCAGGTCAACCATCTCGTTCAACAACCCATCTCTGAATACTCTTTTTTTGAGGGGAAATCCCAGTGCATCGGCCGCAGCCTCAAGATACGGGATCTGGCGGAGGGGTTCGAACACAAATGTGTTGAGTTCGACCTCATAATACGTACCCAGCATTATTGCTGCAAGGGAACTGTCCTTTCCGCCGCTGTACAGCACTCCAGCTTTCATTATCGCCGGGTAATGGAGTAATCCCGTTTCTTGGGCGCGAGCTGCCTGAGCAGCTCCTTGAGCTGTGCATCGGTTATTTTCTTCTGCAGCCGGCCACTCTGTGCGAGCTGGACCAGCTGCTGCTCGACCGCACCGGCAAACTCGGGCTTGGTCAGCTTGATGGTATTCAGCCGCTCTCGCGCATCGGGCTCGAGAACCTGCATGAGTATCATCTGAATCTGAGACTTCTGCCGCTGCTGGCGTTCGAGCTCTTCCTGCATACCCTGCTGGTCACCAGCCTGCTGCTGTAACTGTGCCATCCTGCGTTTGCGGAGTTCTGCCAGCTCGTCGTCTCCCATAGTACACCTCACTGGGGTGCTTCTGCTTTATCTGCTTTCTTGCCTTCGGACTTCTTTGCCGGTTTCTTCTCGGCCTTTGCGCCCTCGGCACCCTCTGCAGCCTTATCGCCGCCTTTCGCCTTCGAACCCTTCTTGCTTTCTGCCTTCTTGGGTTCTTCGACGACAGCCTTCACCCGTTTCGGGACAGGGGCCGGGGGGGTTACTTTTACTTCCTGTGACAGGTTGTCAAGGAATGACATGCCTGCAGGGGATACCCGGCGCCCGGTCTTGTCGTGGATGATAAAACCGGCGGCTTCGAGCTGCTGGAGGGACTTCCGGAGGACAGACCCGCTTCCCTTGCGGAACGCGTTCGGACGAGAACCGCGGTTCTTGTTGCCACCATAGAAACTCCGCATCCTCTCGACTCCCAGGGGGCCGTCGACATAGACGCGTCTCAATACTGCTGCTGCCCGGATGAACCACCAGTCGGGGTCTTCGGGAGGCATCTCTTTGTGCACCCCGGTCTTTGCAAAGGCAGCCCAGGCAGGGGGAGTGATCTCCTTCCGCTTCTTGAGCTCCTCGGCGACCCGGCGAATGATGTGGTCAGCGGGGACATCGTATACTGTTGTCATCTACTACCTCACTGTTGATAATGAAATAACAGTCTTAACTTATAGGACAGGAGGGTTCTTATATATTTCCAACGGGAGAAGAACCGACGGAGAAAGGGATAAGGCCGTGGGCAGTTCCATTGTTCAAAAATCGCTTTCACGAATACGATGCACCTGCCGGAAAACTGAAACGTTATATTACGGGGCTTATAATAACCGGGGACGAATACAAACGTTCCTGGTCAGATCTCCAAATAGCCAGGATAAAACAGGAAATTTCATGCATGTGAACTCTAGCCCTGCTTTGTCGCCCGTCGCATCGACCCCATGACACGGGGCTTTTTCTCCCGGGAAGCCTCCTCGGCTGATTTCCTGGCAGGCTGCGGCCGGGCCCGGACCATCTCTTTGGCTTTCGCCTTGGCGGTGATTTTCCGGGGCTCCTTTTCCGGTGTGCGGGGGGCCTGGACTGCCGCTTTTCCCTTCCTTTTAAGAACCATCGTCCTTCCGCGGACTTCGACCAGGGTTGCCTGGGCCTGGCCAGCGACAGATTCCGGGTCGACATCGGTATTTTGCAGCCACTTGACCTTGATCATCGGGCGTTTCCTGAGCTGGGCCACGATCTCTTCGATCATTGTCCCTGTGCATCCCTGTTTGCCGATCCAGACGGTCGGCTTGAGGTCCTGCATCGGCTGATCAGCATTGTCGGACATGAGGTCTCTCCACGCGGTATCGCGTTTTCCTGTTGCAGGCACGGCAGGTTACTACCACATTGCCGCGGTGTACCCGCACACGCATATTCTCCCCAGGTACAAGAAATGAATAGCAGTGATGGCAGAAGCGACGACGGAAGGCACTGAAGATCCGGACCCTCTGTCGCATCGCTATCCTGCGGGCCAGCTCCACGTACCGGTTGCTCATTTCTGGGTTATAGGGGAAAATGCGGTCTGCCTGTTCGAACAGCACCGCTATGCGCTCGCCTGCAATCTTTTTTGTAGCAGAATTTTTTGATCGTTCGGCCATCTTCTGGGACTCACCGGCCTCCGGTTGTGGATACTATAGATGTCCCGACTAAAAAACGCCGCGGTGAACTGCCCGCCCGCTGATAGCTGAAAGCCTTCACCTTACCGTATACGGACAATGCGTCCATCAATGCGGAGACGATCCTCACAGAAGAGACGGACTGCTTCAGGGTAGCATTTGTGCTCTTCGGCAAGAATCCGCTCAGCAAGAGACTCCTCGTCGTCATCAGCGAGGACAGGGACACACTTCTGGAGGATGATGGGGCCGCAGTCCAGGGTCTCATCCACGAAATGAACCGTACACCCGGCAAGCTTAACACCATACAGGACTGCCTGACGCTGGGCATGAAGTCCGGTGAACGACGGGAGGAGAGCCGGGTGGATATTGACGATCCTTCCGGGAAATGCCCGGATGATCTCTTTCCCGAGGATACGCATATAACCGGCGAGGACAAAGAGGTCCGCGTCCTGCTGGTGCATGGCGTCGAGTAAGGCCCGTTCGTACGCATCTTTTGAAGGAAATGAGGAGTAATCGACAATAACTACCGGAATATCTGCCTTGTGCGCCCGTTCGATCGCAAAAGCCTGCGGGTTATCCGTTATCAGGGACGAACAGGTTGCGGGAATCGTCCCTGANGCGATGGCATCGATGACCGCCTGGAAATTCGACCCCCTGCCCGATGCCAGGACTGCGATTCGCCGGGTCATTTCTTCTCCGTCTTCTGGGAATCATCGGACCTGGAACCGTTCCCATGGGCGGCGTGGTTGATGATCTTGACCTTGACGATACGCCGGCCGTGCATCTGCATGACCACGAGAGTCAGCCTCCCGTTCTCAATCTCCACTTTCTCGCCGGGGTGCTGCGGGAGATGGCCGAGACGGTCGATGATAAGTCCCCCGATAGTCTCGTAGGACTCATCGGTGGGAAGTGCCAGGTCCAGGGTCTCGTTGATATCCTCGACCCACATCTGGGCATCGACGACATGAACGCCTGGTGCCAGTTCCTGAACGTCAGGCTCCTCCTTATCGAATTCATCGAGGATATCCCCCACCAGTTCTTCAAGAATATCTTCGACGGTTACAATGCCCACGAAACTGCTGTATTCATCGATGGCGATTGCCATCTGAACCCGATGTACCTGGAGCTCCTTGAGGAGGTCATCGATCTTTTTGGTCTCAGGAACGAACATGGGGTCGTACATGACTTCCCGGACCGTGGAGTCCATCCGCCGGGAGACCATTGCAGAGAAGACATCCTTGACATTCAGGATGCCGGTGATATTGTCGATCTGGTCATGGTACACAGGTATGCGGGAGAACCCGGTCTCGTTGAAGATACGGATTGCCTCTTCAAAGGTGACCGTGTCTTCCATGAGAATGACATCGACACGCGGGGTCATGATCTCCCGGGCAGTTGTGTCCCCGAATTCCAGTACGGAATAGAGCATGTCCTGCTCGCCCTGCTCGATCGTCCCCTCCTCTTTGCCCACATCGATCCATTCCTTGATCTCCTCTTCGGTGACAGCGGGTTCTGAAACTTCCTTCCCGATGCCAAGGGATGGGCTTACCCTCTCGACAAGCCAGATGACCGGTGTAAAAACACGGGAGAGGAGGAGAATGATCGGAGCAACGGTGAGAGCGAAAGAGTCCGATGCCCGGGCTGCGTAGATTTTGGGGCTGATCTCTCCAAAGACGAGGAGCACAAGGACAACAAAACCGGTTGCAATCGCGACGCCAAGATCACCAAAGATCTGGATAGCAATGGCAGTTGCAATGGAGCCCGCAGCAATATTGACAAACGTATTCCCTATGAGGATCGTTATCAGGAGGTGTTCCGGGGACTCCTTGAGCGCCGCAACCGCAGCTGACCCGGGTTTGCCTTCGTTGAAGAGCGTCCTCGCCTTTGCCCGGGTGATCGAGATCAATGCCACTTCCGAACTGGAAAAAAACGCGGAGAGGGCGATACAGGCAATGAAAAGAAGGATTTCGACGGTGTCCTGGATCATCGGATTTCACATCGTGCGGGCGCACGCAAAATTATTGGGGGTCATATAATCAGAATTCACATCACTATACGGGAGCGAATTACATAAAACCAGCGCCTAACACATGCAATCGCGAATAAACGCGCCGTCCGCAGCCAGCAGGGCAGTCTTTTCCTCCGCGGAAAAAGTCCGGCCGAAGTTGAGATCATCAATCTCCAGGGTAAGGCTCCCGTTGAACTGATGGTCCCGTAATGATGCCAAGATGGATGCCATCAGCGGGTCACGATCAAGGGGCAGGTGCAGCGTTTTTCCCTGAATCCTGCTGATATGCACGTTCGCCAGCCGGTCATGGCAGAGCTCGATATACCGGAAAGGTTCATCCGCCGAAGTGACCAGTGCGTGAGAGGTATCAAGCGTGAAATAAAGCCACGGTTCTTCATCGAGAAGGCTACGCAGCCGCTCTGGCGTACAGAGAAGGGAATTGATTGCCGGTTCCATATTCTCTATTGCGACCTTTACCCCGTTTTCCCTGGCCGCTGTACGAAGTGCGGAGATGTAGAGATCGAAACGGGCAAAATCAGCATTTCCCGGAGGGCGTTTTGCAGTACGCCGGCCCGGGTGGACGGTAAGGACCCGTGCACCGACACTGGACGCGATACCAACAGATCTTACGGCATACTGAACAGATACTGCAGCAACTTCCGGGTTGATGGAGCAGGGGTTCAGGTCGAGTATCGGGGCGTGGATGTTCAGGGTGGCAAGTTCAGGGTGGGCCTTCCGGCAGGTTGTCACCTCACCAAAAGGCATGTCCCGGAGCCAGAAATGGGGGGTCTCCAGCCAGAACTCGATGGCGTCAAGACCGGATTTTCCTACAAAAGAAAAAATCTCCGGCAGGGTGTACTCGTGAAAAAACATGCTGGATACGGCGAGCGAAACCATGGTAGTACTATTTCATATGCGGTTTTAGCCTAATAGATGTTGATGGACTGGTTCAGCACCCCGGACGAGGCGGTAACGATAGCAGCGCCGCTTCGGGTATCGGAACTCTCGGCAATCATCCAGGGGCTCCTTGACGATCCCCGACTGCAGGACATCCGGGTACGGGGGGAAGTGACCAATTACAAACACCATGGTCGGGGACACCGCTATTTTTCGCTCTCAGAAAAGGGCGGGGGCAGCACCGCAGCGGTCATCAAGTGCGTTATGTGGCGGTCAGCAGCGGACCACCTGCCATTCGCTCCGGAGGAAGGCATGGAGGTGATCGTCTCCGGTTCGGTGACGGTATACGCCCCGCACGGCGCTTACCAGCTGCAGGTCCGTTCGATAGAGAAGGCGGGACTGGGCGAAAAATACCTCCTCATTGAACAATGGAAGAAGGAGCTCTCTGCCCTGGGGCTGTTTGCAGTGGAACGTAAACGTACGCTCCCGAGGTTCCCTGCCAGGATCGGGGTCGTCACATCGGAGACAGGGGCCGTTATCCATGATATCCGGAACGTTGTCGAACGGCGTTACCCTTCAGAGATTATCATCTCGCCCACTGCCGTACAAGGAGAGCAGGCACACCGGGAGATCGCTGCAGCTATCCGCCGGGTCAGCGGTTACGTTGACGTTGTCATCGTGGCCCGGGGGGGAGGGAGCTTCGAAGACCTCTTCCCGTTCAACCACCCTGATGTGGTGAAGGCGATCGCGTCCTCCCCGGTCCCGGTTGTCAGTGCTATTGGCCATGAGACAGACATCACCCTTTCCGATCTCGCAGCCGACATGAGGGCACCGACACCTTCTGCGGCTGCCGAGCTGGTAGTACCCGACAGGGTTGTCCTGCTCCTGCAGCTGGAAGAGCTGCGGGTCCGGTTGAGTTCTTCCCTTCTCAGCAGGGTTGCATGGGCCCGCGATGAGATGACGGGGCTCCGGGACCGACTCCGTCCACAGCGGTTCCTCCGGAAAGTGGATGAGCGGAGAAACGCTGTAGCCGACCTCACAGACCGCCTTGAGCGCGGGTACCGGACCCGCATTGAACGGGAACGTCTGCTCCTCGCGGGGATGGAAAACACCCTTGAAGGGAGGAGCCCCTTAGCGATACTTGCACGGGGCTACTGTGTCACAGAAAAGGATGGGACGATTGTGAGAGGAGTTCGCGGGATTGTGCCGGACGATTGCCTGACAATCCGGTTTTACGATGGCAGCAGCCAGGTACGCGTGGAGCGGGTGGATCATGACAGAGACCTATGAAGTAACGATCGAACAACTGAAACAGATCATCGAAAAGATCGAGGACGGGAACACGAGCCTCGAGGAGAGCATGAGACTCTATGAACAGGGTGCAGCCCTGGTCAAGCGGTGCGAAACCCTGCTTGCTGAAGCTGAGGTAAAGATTTCATCGCTTAGCCAGGACGCGTAACTACCAGGGTGACCAGCATCTCTTTTCCCTGGGAAAGGCTGGTCATCAGGTTCCTCGGGAGCGTGATCGCCACAGTATCTGAAAAGATACCAATCGTGCGTCCGCAGACAAAACTGCTTTTTCTCCAGACCATATCAGTCGGGTGATCAAGGGTCATCCGTGCAGACCCGCGGGACAGGATCTCCGCAGCTATCCCGTCGCATTCCAGCCGGGTTGCCAGGATGGCATCGTCATGGGCAAGGTGTTTCCGGAATGAAGGTGAGAGCCCGGAGCAGCCTTTATCAGCAGCGATCCCGACAATGCAGTTACCATTCAGGGTAAGATGCTCTTCACAGGTCACCTCAAAGGTTGTCGGGTGAGTGCCGAGAACTAGGGGGTGGCCCCGGCAACGGATATGTTCCTGTTCCTCCATCTTTATCATGTGAGGGTTGCCATTGATATTCAATGTTTATCACCGCCCATTGCCCGGAGTGCAACGACGAGACCGAACATGAAGTGGTCGCCGAATCCCGTGACGTGCTCGTCCGGTGCACCACCTGCGGTCACCACCAGCGGGTACCCAAGGAGCGCGAGCCCCAGGCCCTCATGATCAAGACGATCGTCTCAAAGGAAGGGACCTCGAGGGTCTGTGAAATCGAACTTGCCGAAGATGACGAATGCAGCGTGGACGACCATCTGGTTGCGGAATGCGGGGACGATGCGTTCGGTGTCGAGATAACGGCAATAGAATCCGGCGAGAAGAGAGTGCAGCGGGCAAAAGCACGGGATATAACGACACTCTGGAGCCGGACGATCGAACAGGTTGTCGTGAAGATCTCCATCCACGACGGCAGGAAGACGATCCCGGTCTACATGGAATGCGATGGCGAGCAGCCGTTTGTGGTGAACGAGATGTATGTTGTCTCCGGTAAGAGGTTCAAAGTCTCCCACCTGAAACTCCGGGACGGCCCGCTCATGAGAAAGGAAGGATGGAAAACGGTGGCCCACCGCGTGAAGCGGATCTACGGTACCCGGTTATAGAAATTTTTTTATTGCAGCATTCAACTGTTCGGGGTGGACAACTCCCTCGAAACGTTCCCGCACAACCCCGTCTTCAACGAGGACGATTGTCGGTGTGACTTTCAGCTGGTACTCCCCGATATAGTGTGGGTTCTGCACCGCGTCGATCTCTTCGATCGTAACGCCCAGTGCCTTTTCAACTTCACGGTTGATGGGCTCCTGCTCCATACAGCCCATGCACCCCGGCTGGAAGAAGCAGAGCACACGAATGGTCATGAGAGAGAATAACGCTGGAGTGATAAAAAAACGTATGGATAGTCTTAAGCATTCGCGTTGATCGAGACCACGCTGATGTCTGCAGAAGGATACCCGAAATCAACGACTACGCTTGCGTTGGTCTTTGAGACGACCTCTCCCATCCGGGTATACGTGATCGTCGTCGAAGCATTGGAGATCATCGCTTCGGGGTTATCCGACACTCCCATCGCCAGCAGATCCCCGACAGAAAGGTCGCTCATGTTGACCTTGTTCCGCTGGAGCTGCGCTGCCGACCATTCCTGGGTCATCGATATATTGGAGGGGATAGCGATGTGTTTCTGGTCGCCGGTTTTCATACCCACAAGGGCAGAGCTGATGGCATTGTATTCCATGGAGAAGAGGGCGAACTGCTGGGTTGCGCTCGCAGTTGTATAGATCGGAACGGGGTAGATCTCCTTCCCGAGCGACTGGTTGGATGTCAGGGATAACTGCCTGGAGAGGATAACACCTTTCCCGCTCGCCGCGAGATCCCTGTACATCTGCTGATTGGAGGTCAGGATCGGCGTCCCGGCTGCATCGTAGAGTGTATAATCGACGACCACGGTGTCACCGGGTTTGGTGACGGTAAACATGGTCAGCCAGTGAGATCCCATGCCGGATAAGATCATGAGAACGACGAAAAGGACACAGGCGCCGACAACGACAATCTGCTTTACCTTTTTCATCCGTTCTTCTTTCTGCTTCTTTTCGCCCATTTTTGGAATTCCTCCTTATTATATCACTTCCCAAGCGTCATAAACCATTCCGATTCGGCATAGAGGGTGTTGTTGATCCCACGACGGATGATTGCAGCATCGGAAATAATAAAGGCACGATTAAAGAGCGGTGAATCCATAATAACCGGTTACCGGATACTCTAAAGCGAAACTCCCAATACATCCATGCCGTAAACAACGCCTGACTACCGATGTCTTTTAGTCTTCTATCACCAAAGCAGTAGTAATGGATAAGAAGAAGGTCAAAGACTACATGACCTACGATGTCGTCAGCGTGGAACTCTCCGGGACTGCGAAAGATGTCATCGAAAAGATCCATAAAACCCACCATGACGGGTTCCCGGTCGTTGATACGAACGGTGTTGTGGGATATATTTCAGCCCGGGACCTCCTGTTTGTCCAGCCTTCGACTCCGGTAGAGCAGGTCATGTCCAAGAACCTCATCGTTGCCGACCCGGAGATGGACATCAACGATGCTGCCCGTGTAATCTTCCGGAGCGGTATCCAGAAGCTCCCGGTTGTGGACGAGAAGAACCACCTGATGGGGATCATCTCGAATTCAGATGTGATCCGTTCCCAGATTGAGCACGTCTCGCCGGAAAAGGTCTTCAACTTCATCACCACGCTGAAAAAGCTCTACGATGTTGACCCTACGCTCGACCGGGGCACCGTCCCGGTAAAGGACCTTCTCCCCACGCAGTCGAAGATCTACGAGGACGAACTCGAAGGGCGCATGTACGAGATCCGTAAAGGACTGGCTGAACCAATCATCGTCGTACGCAGGCCGGGGAGGATCATCCTTGTCGATGGTCACCACCGTGCCGTGGCAGCAAAGCGGCTTGGAATCACGGCACTCGATGCCTATATTATCGAGATCAAGGAAGATATCGAGCTTGGGATGGAACGGACGGCCCGTGCAATGAACCTGAGGACGCTGGATGACATACAGATCCTTGACTATGCACGCCACCCGCTTATGGCGATCACTCACCGGCTGGTCAAGCGGGATTGAACTTTTTTATCAGGCTCCTTAATCGATGAAATGCCATGACAAGAGCACGATGAATTTCATGATTGTACTGCTCTGTTGAAAACATTTATTCCCGATAGAACTCCCCCCACCTTGCCACCGATCCTCCCCGGGGGATGGGGCACATTGGGATAAAACGGGGTTGGTTAAAGGCGATACGTTACAATTGCTATGGGGACTGCCCCAGCGGCGGGGCGCTGCCCTGGAGCGTCATTGAAGGATTGGATGATTTCTCCAAAGCACAATTTTTCAGAGTGATCACCAAAACCGCCGCTGGGGTGCCCCTGTCGTAGGCCTGGGCGTTTATTTCTAAGGGACTATCGTTAAGGGAAGGGAACAGCTCCCAAGGCAGATACCTCAACCAGGAAAATTGGTTGGAAAGGAAATTTCGCTTCTTCTACGACCCGTCGTGCCGCAGGTCAAACTTCTCGTTCAGGACATGCTCTTTGACGATTGTCCCATCCGTGATGACAACCTCCGGCCAGAGCCGGGTCTTGGAGTGTACAACAACGCGATCCCGCAGGACGACACGGGGTCCGATCACCGTATCGTTCTCTATACTGCAGTGCTCGCCTATATGGGTGTCGTTGTCCATGATGCTGCCGGAGATGGTACTGTTTGCCCCGACAATGACCCGGTTGTAAAGGGATGACGAGAAGACCTTCACATTACTGCGGATGATGCATTTCTCCCCGATGCTTGTGTAAGGGCCGATAAGGACGTTATCACCGATCGTCGTCCCTGGTCCTATGGCTACCGGGCCGATGACCCGCGTGTTCTTGCCAAGAGTGATCGAGTCTCCGAGCTGGACCGGGCCCTGGACCTGAGCCCCGTGCATCGAGAGGTTACCGATGATATCCGTGAAGGCGATGTCCTGCAGTTTCCACCGTTCGGCCTGGCGGAGGGAGTGGGGGCTCCCGACATCGGTCCAGTTCCCCCGGGCAAGCCATCCTTTCAGGGAGAAGCCGTTCTCCATAAGGTGAGGGAACAAATCACGTGCAAAGTCGTATTTGGTCCCCGCCGGGATATGATCGAAGATTTCCGGACTGCAGACATACATACCGGTGCTTGCGAGGTTCGAGAAGATCTCCCCCGGCGCCGGTTTTTCCTTGAACCGTTTTATCTCGTAATTTACATCGATCTCGGCGATACCGTATTCGCCGGGATCGTCGATGGAGATTAAACCAATGGTGGCAGTGGCCTTCTCTTTCTGATGGGTCCGGTAAAATTCGAGCACATTCAGGTCTGTGACATGGTCCCCGCCAACCACAAGAAAATCCTGGCCGTCAAGGTGCTGCTGGGCATTTTTCACGCTCCCTGCTGTCCCGAGCTTGGACTTCTCGTGGACATAGGTGATCTCCACCCCAAAAAGTGAACCATCGCCGAGAGCTTCCTCAATAGAGGTTCCCATATAGCCGAGAGTAAGAACAACTTCGCGGAACCCCAGGTTCGACAGGTGTGAGACCAGGTGATGGATGGATGGCCGGTTTACAATGGGGATACAGGGCTTTGGACGTTCGAATGTCAGGGGACGGAGCCGGGTGCCTTCCCCCCCGCACATGATACACACCTTCATAGCACCATTTTTGGCTCTGTTTCGTTTTAAGGATATGTCAGGGTTCCAGGATTCATTTGGAGCGGAATCGACTCCAGCAACAGGGATATCGGTCCCTCCGGCATGAAAGTTTCAGAGCCTGTGCCGAAGCAAATCTGCAACGATTCCCCGGATTTATCTGCTGCCAGCGTACTAAGTAAAGTAAGGAGATAAAGAAAGATGCCAGAAGAAGAGATCCGGGTGTTACCGTCGGTAAAAGGCAGGGTCCAGTGCCTGCCGGAGAAGAAAGAGCCGCTCGAGAACTGTGGGTTCTGCGTGCACTGCCGCGAATTTCTCGTCGGAGGAAGATGGGTGAAATCCCCTTCCCTCGCGTATTGCACGAAGTGCCGGGTAACAGAAAAGGTTGACCTGACGAAAGCAGAAGCGGTAAAATGTGCCGACCGTCAGGGTGGCGGATTTCACAGCATCACCAATATCATCAGCTGACTGCTTCCTGCCTGCAGGATCAGGAAGTCACCAGTTTTTCAATCCTGTCCATATCGACATATTCTTCAAACAGGTCTGCAAGCGCTTCATAGGGATCCTTGTTTTCAGATGGAATGGGGGCAAAGGGAAGCCCTTTCTTTTCATGCAGGTAGGAGAGCAGGGCATTTGCCGCAGATGGATTCAGGAAGAGGCCGTGAAGATACGTTCCGAATACGAGGCCATCGTCGCTCACGAACCCGTCTCCAGGGAATGCCTCACGGCACCGGCCAGGTTCCGTGGTTCCCATGTGGATCTCATAGCCGGTGACCTCCCCCACGGCTGACAGGAGAGGGGGGACCGGACAGGCCGTCCTGGTCACCTGCGTCGTATTTTTTTCATAGGAGCTGAAATACGTGACGCAATCCAGAAGCCCGAGCCCTTCGTAGGTTCCTGCCGCCGACTCAAACCCGGCATCGACAAGTTTTGTTCCCAGCATCTGGTACCCTCCACAGATCCCGATAATCGGTACCTGCTGTTCCCGAAGGAGGTGAAGTTCACGACCGGTCCCGGCAGCCTGCAGCACGGCAAGATCGTCGATCGTGTTCTTGGTGCCGGGAATGATCACGCAGTCGTAGCCCCCGAGGGAGGCCCCGGGTACTACGTACTCGACCGCTGCATGCTGCTCGAGCAGTTCGAAATCCGTGAAATTGGAGATCCGTGGAAGACGGATCACCGCAATACGGACCCCCGAGAGTGCCGATTGCTTGTCACCAAGGGAGAGAGAGTCCTCGCTCGGGAGCGGGAGAGCAAAATACGGGACGACACCCAGCACCGGAACACCACAAAGATCTTCGATCTTCCGGATACCAGGCGTGAAAATAGCCCGGTCTCCCCGGAATTTGTTGATGATGATCCCCTTCACGAGAGGTCGTATCTCACGTGGCAGGAGCTCAAGCGTCCCGTAAACCTGCGCAAAGACCCCACCCCTTTCGATATCGGCGATCAGGATGAGCGGGATCCTGAGGCGGCCGGCCAGCAGGGTGTTGGCGATGTCCCGGTCGAACAGGTTAAGCTCGGCAGCACCGCCAGCTCCTTCCACAACGACCTGTCCATACTTCAGGAACAGGCGCTCGTACGCCTGAAGCGCTGTTTCGAGAAGCGCCGGAGTTTCTTTGTAATAATCCGTTATCCGCACATCCTTGTACGGACGGCCATTAAGGACAACCTGCGAGATACAGTCTCCTTTAGGTTTGAGGAGGACCGGGTTCATGTCAGTGTGCGGGGGAACGCGTGCCGCGAAGGCCTGCATGGCCTGTGCCATCCCGATCTCGCCTCCTTCTGGCGTGACAAAGGAGTTCAGGCTCATATTCTGGGATTTGAAGGGTGCTACCGGTATCCCACGGCGTACCATGCAGCGACAAATCGCTGCGACCGTTACACTTTTCCCGACATGCGATGCTGTACCCACCACGAAGAGCGACATGCTGCTGGTATAGGTATCAACCCGGATCTTAAAAAATGCCCTTTTTGTCTGCGGACAATAATCATTGCAGGTTAAAAAGAGCCCGATTTGGACAAAATACGCGGAATTTCTTCCGGCAATGCCAAGTAATAAATAAAGTGACCCTTAAAAATACATGTAATGATTGGTGGGATTTGCCCGACGTGTGGACTACCTAAGGAACTATGCATCTGTGAGGAGGTAGCAAAGGAACAGCAAAGGATCAATGTCAAAGTGAACAAACGCCGGTACGGAAAAGAAGTAACCGTCATCGAAGGACTTGATCCAACCGATATCGATCTGGAAGATCTTTCAAAATACATGAAAGGCAAACTTGCGTGCGGGGGGACGGTCAAAGGCAATTCCATTGAATTGCAGGGAAACCACCGCGACCGCGTCAAAGAGCTGCTCTCTCTCAAAGGCTACAGCACGGAAAATATCTCCTGATTTTCTGGAATCATTTCCTTTTTTAATAGTTATTTTATCGGGACTTTTTACAATGCGGATATCCAAAGCAGGTTCACTGGTGCCTGATATTCGATAAAGAGCCGCCGCCCCGACGAGCGCCCCCAGGCAGATCAGTCCATATACGATCGGGGGGCATGTACGTAAATAAAAAAATGTCCCGCTGGGCCTGCGGATAGGATCGGAGGCCGGGGTGCGGGTAACCACAATTCGTATCAGTAATCTTCTAAAATTGTCGTAAGAGAAAAAAAGTTCGTTTCGTCGTGTTTTTGAACGGAAAAATCCTGAAAAAAAA
>JGI20214J51088_10000457_pt1 | contig 28661 bp, 30 predicted proteins | sample WetSurMetagenome_FD_51088 | JGI IMG/M metagenome (IMG submission 51088) | reverse complement strand
CCTGGGTGAATTCCTGGCGGCTGTTGCCGTTCCAGCTGGACAGGCTTCCGGCGAGCGCTGCCGTCTTCGCCGGGTCGGCCTTGAGTGCGGAAACCACGTCCACCCAGTCCAGCGCCGACAGATGGTAGAAGTGCACGATATGGTCGTGGATGGCATGCGCCGTGATGATCATGTTGCGGATGTACTGCGCGTTGAGCGGCACTTCCATCTGCAGCGCGTTCTCCACCGCACGTACCGAGGTGATCGCATGCACCGTGGTGCACACGCCGCAGATGCGTTGGGTGATGGCCCAGGCGTCGCGGGCATCGTGACCCAGAAGTATCGTCTCGACACCGCGCCACATCTGGCCCGATGCCCATGCCTTGGAGACTTTGCCGTTGTTCACTTCGCAATCGACGCGCAGGTGGCCTTCGATGCGGGTGATAGGATCGATCGTGATTCTTTTGCCCATTTAGATTCTCCTGATTGTTCTGACTACTTGTTGCCTGCAATTGCGGATTCGGTTGTTCCGGGCAGGATAGGCAGGTAACGCACCAGCGCGATGTAACCCAGTATCTCCAGCGCGATCATGCCGATGGAAACCATGATCTCCGGCACCGACGGGAAGTAATGCCAGCCCGGCCCGGTCTCGTAACCGACCAGGAAGGAATCGATGCGCAGCAGGAAGCCGGCCAGCATCAGGCATACGGCAGCAATGAACAGCTTGGACGGGTTCCTGCGCGATTGTGGACTCGCCAGGATCACCAGCGGCGCGATGAACAGCGCGTTCTCTATCCAGAACATCAGGGTTTCGATGCGCAACTCGAACATGCTGCCGACCGCGCCGCGCACGATCAGGTCGACAAAGCGCACGATCAGGTAAGCCGTCAGCATCCACAGCATCACCTTGGACAGCTTGCCCAGCAGTTGCATTTCCAGCGGACGTTTGAAGCCTGAAGAGGACAGGCATGCTTCGAAGATGACGACCGCAAAACCGATGGCGAGTGCCGTCATCAGAAACAGCAGCGGCAGCAGCATCGTCTGCCACAGCGGGTGTATCTGGTAGCCGAACACCACCAGCAGCGAACCCAGCGAAGACTGGTGCATGGACGGAAGCAGAACGCCGAGCGCGATGATCAGGAACAGGAACTTGTTCAGCTTGCGCTTGACGTTCTTCATGCCGAATTTTTCGAGGAAGGCCGGCGAGAACTCGATCCACATCACGACGATATAGGCTGTGATACATACGGCCACTTCGAACATCACCGAATTGACCTGCGCATAACCGGGCCAGAAGATGTGCCAGAAATTCCAGTAGCGGCCCAGGTCCAGCATCACGCCTGCACCCGCCAGCGTATAGCCGAACAGACTGGCGAGCAGGGCGGGGCGCACCATCGGGTGGTACTCGCCCTTGTTGAAGATGTAGACCAGCAGGGCCACCGAATAGCCGCCGCAGGCAAATGCCGAACCGATCACCACGTCGTACACCACCCAGATTCCCCAGGGGTAGCCGTCGTTGATGTTGGTCACCGCACCCAGCCCGAAGAAGAAACGCACGAGCATGATGACCCCGGCGATCGCCACCAGCAGCGCCAGGATCACGGTCGTCGGCGTGACGAACGATCCGCCGAGCGGGGCAGGAGCGGGATGGTTGTGGGAGGCAGACATCGATATCTCCTTATTTTTTCTCGTCGTTGGCGTCATCGTCATGTTTGACGTTGCGCTTGGCGACGAAGGACAGCACACCGAGGAAGGCCAGTGGCGCGATCAATCCGCCGTAGAGCGTGTGCTGCAGGGTTTCGGACTTGGAAGCGAACGACTGGTCGGGCAGCGTGGGCATGCCCAGCTTGTCGAAAGGCACGGCGGAAAGCTTCAGCATCTGGGTGCCGCCGACTTCCTTTTCGCCGTAGATATGCGGGATATATTTTGCCGCCTTGGCCGTGTGCGGCGACTGGTCGTGCGTGTTGATGTTGCCGCGCGGGAAGGTCGCGTATTCGCCCGGCTTCATCGCCAGACGGCGCTGCGATTCGGCATGCAGATCCTTGACCTTGCCATACAGCGTCGCTCCGGTCGGGCACACTTGCGCGCAGGCGGCATACTTGCCCTCGGGGATGCGCTGGCGGCACAACTGACATTTGCTGATCTGCGGGATCGCCTTGTCGTACTGGAAGCGCGGCACGCCGAACGGGCATGCGGCCACGCAATAGCGGCAGCCGATGCATACATCCTTGTCGTAGCCGACAATGCCGGTGACCGGGTCCTTGGTCATCGCCGATACCGGGCAGGCGGAAACGCAGGACGGGTCGGCACAGTGCAGGCACGAAACCTTCATGAACGCGAAGCCGTCTATCTCGCTGTCCTTGTTTTCGGCGGTGCCGTTCTGGTACACCTTGATGACATTGAGCGTCTTGCCGGAAATGTCGAGCGGGGTATCCCACAGATGATCTTCCGTGGAGAACTCCGGCGGCATGTCGTTGACTTCCTTGCAGGCGGAGACGCAAGCCTTGCAGCCGATGCACAGCGTGCTGTCGTACAGCAGCCCCAGTGCTTCGCCCGGCATGACCTTGTTTTCTCGCGCCTCGGCGGGCGCACCCGCTGCAAGCAAGGAGCCCCCGGCCAGCGCTCCTTTAAGGAAATCGCGCCGGCTGATGCTCATGATGGGTTCCTTTCCGCTTGCTTCTTGTGCGCGTCGCCCTCGTCGAGCTTGACGTTCTTGCCGAGGTTCTTCGCCATCATCGCGCCGGCACCGGCAGCCGCTCCGGCGACTGCCGCCGCCAGGATCAGTGCGCCTGTGCTTGCGCCCTTGCCCTGATCTTCGATGATGCCCGGGAAGCCTGCCGGCGGCCGCACCGACTTCAGCTCGGCCAGTGCATGGATGGGCTTGGCGAAGGCGATACCCTTCTCGGTACAGCCGATGCAGGGATGACCGGTACCGACCGGCCAGCTTGCATTGCCGACGTCGCCGAACAGGATCGCCGGACAGTTCGCATGCGTCTCCGGCCCTTTGCAGCCCAGCTTGTACAAACAATAGCCTCTCTTGTGCCCTTCGTCGCCGAACTCCAGCGCAAAGCGGCCCGCGTCGAAGTGGGCGCGTCGCTCGCAGTTCTCATGGATGAGGCGCGAGTAGGCAAACTTGGGACGGCCGATATCGTCCACATCGGGCAGCTTGCCGAAGGTCAGGAAGTGGACGACAGTGGAAAGGAAGTTGTAGGGATTGGGAGGACAGCCGGGAATGTTGGGGATCACTTTGCCGAGAACCTCGCCCGCACTTTTTGCGCCGGTGGGGTTGGGCGGCGTGGAAGGCATGCCGCCCCACGATGAACAACTGCCGATCGCGATCACGGCCGCAGCATCGGCGGCACATTCCTTCAGCATCTCGATCGCGGTCTGGCCGCCGACCTTGCAATAGATGCCGTTATCACGGGTGGGGATCGCGCCTTCGACCACCAGCAGGTACTTGCCCTTGTTGGCTTTCATCGCCGACTTGCGCGCCGCCTCGGCCTGGTGCCCGGCTGCGGCAAACAATGTTTCGTGATAATCGAGCGAGATCACATCGAGGATCAGTTTCTCCAGCGTGGGATGCTCGGCACGCAGCAACGATTCGGTGCAGCCCGTGCACTCCTGGAAATGCAGCCAGATCACCGAGGGGCGTTTCTTGGTGGCCACGGCTTTTGCCATCGCCGCTTCCGCGCCCTTGGGCAGGCCCATGGTCGCCGCCATGGCTGCGCACATTTGCAGGAAACTGCGCCGCGAGATGCCCAGGCGTTTTTCCAGCGCCAGCATGCTTTCGTCGTTTTCAAAGCTGTTCTCGTTCATAACCTCGACCCCTTGTTTTCGATGCGTCACATGAAATCAGAAACGTTTATTGCTCTTCTCTCTAACAAGGAGCATGCCAACAATATCAATCGTAGGGTTAACAGTTACTTGACATTTGGTTGGCAAAAAAATCAATCGATTATGAGTAATCGAAGTAACCGTAGTTCGGGATGAAACGAAAATGATCTTTGCAGGGGAATTGCTTGAGGTAATTACTAGGTGATTGTTTTACTTGATTAAATTGGTGCGGCTAAATTGGGGCATACGAGGCATATCAGTATTGCTGCTTATATGGTTAGTTTTTCCGCAATGCTAGAATCAACCCAACGGATTTTTAACAGAAGCAAACTGAGTTATTCTGTATCCGTAGCAATCAGCCAAGGGGGGCAAATCATGAACCATCTCATCGGCCAGGTTTCGTATCCGGTCTTTGTCTCAGGCGTCTTTGTGTTCTTCATACTCGCCAGCATCTTTTCTTTCATCGTCGGCATAGGCCTGGCGACGCGCAATGCCGCGATGCTGCGATTCTTCAACTTCATGAACAAGAGCTACTCCACGCGACGAATCACCCGGCCGTTGATCAAGCCGTTGACCGAGCCGCACTTCGTCGAGCCCACGTTGCTCAAACACCCGCGCATGCTGGGCGGCGGCATCGTCCTGGGGGCCATCGCTTCCATCGTGTTGCTCAAGCAGGTGGACGCCATCGTGTTTGAACCCATGTATTCCGGATCTTTTACCACGGAAGCCGCGGAGATCTTGTCGGGCTACACGCATTCCTTCCTGCTGGTCGGCAATGCACTCTGCATCGTCGTGGGCGTGATGCTGCTGTTCTTCCCGCATGTGCTGACGGTCGTGGAAAGCTATACCGACAAATGGTACAGCCTGCGCAAGCAGACCCGACCCCTGCACGAGAGCTATATCGAAGTGGACAAATGGGTGCTGGCACATCCCACGGTCTCGGGCGTCACGCTGAGCCTGCTGTCGCTGGGTCTGGGTATCTCGATGTACATACGCCTCTGATGCAAGGCTGACAATCCAAACAACCGGGGCCATGCCGCAAGGCATGGCCTTTTGTTTTATCCATGGAAATGCCGAGTAAGTCTGCTTTTCTCCCTCGCCCTCCGGGAGAGGGTTGGGGTGAGGGATGACTCGTTGAAACTCCCCTCACTCCCGCCCTCTCCCGGAGGGCGAGGGGATTTGATCTGCGTTTGTCCGGATGTTCCGTGCGAGCGGATGCGTTTATCCGGCGATGTTGAATGCCATCGTGAACAATGCGCCGCCGGGAGCATCGGACAAGGCGACGCTCCCGCCGCCGTGCGCTTCGGTGACAGCCTTGCACAAGGACAGCCCCAGCCCGGTCGAAGCGGGCTTCCCGGGCGACGCTTCTTGCGCGGCATTCCCGGTCCGGGTCGGCCCGGGGCCATCGTCGAACACGAAGAACGTCAGCCGATCCGTATCCTGTTCGAACCAGATGTCCACCTTGCTCGCGGCATAACGAACGGCATTGTTCAGCGCCGATTCGATCGCCAGATCGACCAGGTATACGTCGAGCGATGCGACGCCCTTGCGCCTGACCTCGGGTGCGATCCTGATCCCGAGATCGGCGACACACACCTCTATGGCATGGCCATGTCTGCTGGCTATCATCGCCGACTGGCTGCCGGAGACCAGGTCTTCCATGAATTCGAACAGCTCGACTTCGCTGATGTTGGGCTTCAATCCGGCATGCTCGTGCTTGTAGAGTGTAAGGAAACCGATCAGGCGATTCTTCAGTTCGATGCAGCGCTGGTAAGCCTTGCGTGCTTCCTCCGGCGCATCGGCGCGGTGGTTGAGCTGCTCCAGATCGGATTCCAGCAGGGCCAGGGAGTTCTTGATGTCGTGGATCACCAGCGCAGAGAGTTTCTCCTGCATCATGCCCCCGTCAACTGGTCATAGAAACGATAGAAGCCCATCACCTTCTCGTTGTGCGGCACCAGTTTGTCCAGTACCGCCAGATAGCTCTTGGCACGTTCCTGCACATCGTCGTCGATGCCTTCCTGCTTCAGCCACAGCAGGTGGAGTTGCGCCGCCGCGAACAGGGCTTCGATGTTGTCGCTCTGGATGGCCAGCGCATCGAGCACCTTGCGGTAGGCGGCGTCGAATTGCGCCACATGCATCGATTTCCGCGCCTCATCCACCAGCGCCAGCACCCGCCTTTGTCCGGCATCGATGACTTCCTCGACCTTGTCGTGCTGCCCGGTGTCGATCATCGACTTGGTGACATGGCGCGCGATGCGCTCCCGCTCCAGGCCGCTCGACTGCACCGCCTGCGTCAGCATCTTCAGCCCGAGGACGGAGTCCCCCATCTTGAAAGCGGCCTTGCCGATCAGGTTCAGGGCGGAACTGCCGCTCTCCGGCGTCAGCAGCCGCTGTGCGCGCTCCAGCAGGCGCTTCGCCGCCGCCTTGTCGCCCGCATCGAAATAGGCCTGCGCCAGAATCGCGTTCCTGGAGATGCCGTATGCGCCTTTCTCCTCGAACCTGCGCGCATTCTTCTCCAGCGTGTGGATGGCGCCCTGCGGGTCGCCCAGGTCGGTCTGGATATGCGCGAGCGACAGGTAGTCATCGGGGCGCTCGGTGATGGAGCCGTTCGACAACCTGATCGCGGATTCGGCATACTGCTTCGCCTCGTCCAGTTTGCCCAGCAGGAAAGCCGATTCGGCATTGGAGCGGAAACGTTTCGCGGTGGGCAGTATCTTTGCCGATTGCTCCATCAGCTGATAAGCGCCTTCCTCGTCCTTCTGCATGCGCCTGATCTCGGCCAGCAACTCGTAGGCCGCGACGTAGCTCGGGTTCTCGGCGACGATCTGCCCGGCCATTTCTTCTGCGGCATCCGGTTCATTCAGCAGCATGCGCGCACGCGCGATGCCGATCTTCACCCACGGCACGTTGTCGCGCAGGGCCAGGGCCTGTTCGTAGGTCTTGAGCAGGTCGGTCGTGTCGTTCAGTGAGAGCAGCGCTTCTGCCTTCAGTTTGAGCGCGGCCAACAGCCAGCGTTCGTTCGACACCAGCGTCATCAGCCGGTCGCATTCGCTGACCACCTGCAGGTAATTCCCGTCATCCATCGCGGCAAGCGCGGGCAGCAGGAAGTTGCGCCGGTCGAACAGCCGTTCCAGCCGCGCGCGCAGCTTCTTCTCGGGGCAGGGTTTAAGGATGTAGTCGTCCGGCGAGAACTCCACGGCATTGGCGACGTAGGCATACTCGGCTTCCGCCGTCACCATCACGAAGATCGTCTTGGCGCTGAGCAGGCGTTCGCTCCGCAGGTATTCGAGGAAATGCTGTCCCGAGGTGGTCTTGTTGAGGTTGTAGTCGCACAGGATCAGGTCGTAGTGGTTGGCCTCGACCTGTTGCAGCGCTTCCTGGGCATCGCCTGCGACCTTGATCGAATTCATGCCCATCCATTGCAGCTGCGAGCGCAGCGCATGGCGCATCGCGCCGATGTCGTCGATGACCAGTGCGGTCAAGGCATCGAAGCGGATATATTCGCTCTCGAAGGCCTCCTGTTTGCCGGCGATGACGTTCGCCATCGAATTTGCGTCGGTACGATCCTGCATCTTTCTCCCCGTTGGTCGTCCGCATGTCGGCCGCATGTCGGCCGTGCCGCTGCGTCTGGCGCATCCGCTACGGTCTGCCAGCCCATAGCGTCAAGGCTTTTCCCCACATGATAACCAAAAATCCGCCCGCAGTTTTCTTTGGTCCCGCCGATTTCCGGGAGGATCCCGTAACCGACTGTCGCACCTGGCATATTCGTGCAGGCCCGTTTGTGCCGGTAGGCTAGTGCCTGGGCAGCGGCTTTACGGTAAGCTACGCCCCTTCCAGTCCCCACCTCAGAAAGCGCAATAAAATGGCACAAGGTCAATATGTAATGTCCATGCTCCGCGTGAGCAAGATCGTTCCCCCCAAGCGTCAGATCATCAAGGATATCTCCCTCAGCTTCTTCCCCGGCGCCAAGATCGGCCTGCTAGGTCTGAATGGCTCGGGTAAATCCACCGTGCTGCGCATCATGGCGCAGCAGGACAAGGAATACGACGGCGAAGTGCAATGGCTGCCCAACATGAAGATCGGCTACCTGCCGCAGGAGCCCGTGCTCGATCCGGCCAAGACCGTGCGCCAGGAAGTCGAATCCGCCCTGGGCGAAGTGATGGAAGCGCAAGCCAAGCTGGATGCGGTGTATGCCGCCTATGCCGACGAGAACGCCGACTTCGACGCGCTCGCCGCCGAGCAGGCCCGCCTGGAAAACATCATCGCAGCCAGCGGTAGCGATGCCTCGCACCAGATGGAGATCGCCGCCGATGCGCTGCGCCTGCCGGAATGGGATGCCGTGGTCAAGAACCTTTCCGGCGGTGAGAAGCGCCGCGTGGCGCTGTGCAAGCTGCTGCTGGAAAAGCCCGACATGCTGCTGCTGGACGAACCCACCAACCACCTGGATGCCGAATCGGTGGAATGGCTGGAACAATTCCTCGTGCGCTTCCCCGGCACCGTGGTCGCCGTCACCCACGATCGTTACTTCCTCGACAACGCCGCCGAATGGATCCTCGAACTCGACCGCGGCCACGGCATCCCGTGGAAGGGCAACTACTCCAGCTGGCTGGAGCAAAAGGGCGAGCGACTGGCACAGGAGCAGAAGCAACTCGACGCGCATTCAAAAGCGATGAAGCAGGAACTGGAATGGGTGCGCCAGAACCCCAAGGCGCGCCAAGCCAAATCCAAGGCGCGTATCGCCCGCTTTGAAGAACTCAATTCGCAAGAACATCAGGCCCGCAACGAAACGCAGGAAATCTTCATCCCCGTTGGCGAACGTCTGGGTAACGAAGTCATCGAATTCGACGGCGTGAGCAAAGCCTATGGCGACCGCCTGCTGATCGACAACCTCAGCTTCAAGATTCCGCCCGGCGCCATCGTCGGCATCATCGGCCCCAACGGCGCAGGTAAATCGACATTGTTCCGCATGATCACCGGCAAGGAGAAGCCGGACAGCGGCGAAGTGAAGATCGGCCAGACCGTGAAGATCGCCTTCGTCGACCAATCGCGCGAAGGGTTGGAGAACGACAAGACCGTGTTCGACGCCATCTCCGGCGGCAACGAGATTCTCACCGTGGGCAAATACGAAACCCCGGCGCGCGCCTACATCGGCCGCTTCAACTTCAAGGGCGCAGACCAGGGCAAGATCGTCGGCCAACTGTCCGGCGGTGAACGCGGACGCCTGCACCTGGCGCAGACCCTCATCTCCGGCGGCAACGTGCTGCTGCTCGACGAACCCTCCAACGACCTCGACGTGGAAACCCTGCGCGCGCTCGAAGATGCACTGCTCGAATTTGCCGGCTGCGTCGCCGTCATCTCCCACGACCGCTGGTTCCTTGACCGCATCGCCACCCACATCCTCGCCTGCGAAGGCGATTCCAAGTGGACGTTCTTTGATGGTAACTATCAGGAATATGAAGCGGACAAGCGGAAGCGTTTGGGTGAAGAGGGTGCGAAGCCTAAGCGGATTCGGTATAAGCCGATTAGTCGGTAATATTGGGCTACCCATTAATAGTTTAATCAGTGATATTAGTTATGAGCAATCTCCAACAATGGTGGAATCATCTTGACGACGCTAAAACCGGCTTGCCGGTAGATGGCCTCGTTCAGGTGAGCGGCTATAAGAATAAAGACCGCCCACCAGAAGAGGTGATCATGATGGAAAAAGCTCGCGATTATGGAGCGACCGCTGTGTTCTTTGAGGCAGCGCGTAATGAGAAACCGTCCGTTGCTCAAGCCTTTATCTATATCGCAGATAGCCCTGAAGATGATCCGGCATTCGCAGAAACTCATCAGAAGCTGTGGAGTTGGGGCGGCGTACCTCTTGTATATCGAAAGCTGCCTGGATGCGTACAACTTTTTAGGTGCACTCACGGTCCAGATTTTGTTTCAAAAACGGGCGAGCCAAGATGCAACCCCGTGAAAACTCTGCGGCTTGCCTCCGCTGTCAGTAGTGATCCGTGGTGGGATGTAGAACAACTTCGCAATGGCACTCTTTGGGATAACACGGAAGCTTGTAATACGCTACTTTCCGCTGAAAAATCGGCGCATAGAGGGCTGATAAAGGCGGTCAAACAACTCAGCGATGTTTTGACAGCAGAAGGAATTCTGCTTAAACCTTTGCGCAGAAAGCTGCTTATTCTCTCCTTGTTGATCGCCTATCTGGAGCAGCGTGAAGTTTTTAAAGATGGTTATCTTGGGCGATTTTTGCCGGGAGCGAATGAATTTTTTGAAGTGCTCGCAAATGGTGAGGCGCTGGTGAACTTACTGGAGGCGCTGGAAAAAAGATTCAATGGGAATATTTTTAGCCTGAGTGAGGCTGACCGTGAACGCCTGAGGAGTAGCGGCAAGCCGTTGGCTCGATTCTCCAAGCTTATTGAGGGGCGCGAAGTTGCAGGTGGGCAACTGTCGCTTTGGAAGCTCTACTCGTTTAAAGATCTGCCCATAGAGTTAATCAGCCACATCTACGAGTTGTTCGTCAAAGATGCAGACAGCTCCGTTTACACACCGCCATTTCTCGTTCGGCTCATGCTGGAGGAATCACTAAGCTGGGAACGTATTGATCGCTTGCGGCAGCGGGGTGAAATTATTTTGGATCCTTCATGTGGATCCGGTATTTTCCTGGTGGAGGCCTACAAACGTTTGGTTTTGCACTGGCGAAGCCAAAACCAATGGGAGAAGCCAAGCATTGATGTACTAAAGGGCTTGCTCCAACAAGTTCACGGAATTGATTTGGAAGCGGGGGCGGTTGAACTCGCCGCATTCAGTCTGTGCTTGGCACTTTGTGATGCACTGGAACCTGAGGCTATACGCAAGAGCATTAAACTATTCCCACCTTTGGCGGGAAAGACTTTGCATCATTCCTGTTTTTTTGAAGCAAAAGAACAAGGTCTCATAAAGCGATCAGTCGGTGTGGTGGTAGGAAATCCACCATTTGTATCGAAACTCTCCACGCCCGGCGCAGAACGAAGTTATGACCGATATAAAGCTACTTATGGGTCGCTCCCGGACAAGCAGCTTGCTTATCTTTTTCTCCACGAGTCTATGGAGATGGTTGCCGACGGTGGTGTGCTTAGCATGTTGCAGCAATACAACTTCCTCTACAACCAACAGTCACTAGAGTTTCGGCGCAGCTTTATCGCAAAGTGGGATGTGAGGGAGGTGCTGGACTTCATTTCAGTACGGGGGCTATTTCGGGCAGATACGAAAGCCATCGTTGTCGTAGCTGAAGCCTCAACTCCTCCAATTGATCGAAAAATTCTCCATGCCACGTTCCGTCGAAGTGGTCGAGTTGATGCCGAACTCGGTTTTGACATTGATTATTATGATTTGCATTGGTTGCCGCGCGACCTGGTATTAACTGACGATGCAGTTTGGCGAATTGATTTGCTTGGTGGTGGACGTGTCCTTGGGTTTGTAAACCAGATGAAGCAGATGCGGACATTGGAAGAATATGCACAAGAACAAGATTGGGATTTCGGCGAGGGATTTATCGAGGGGCAGAAGGGCAAACTCCAACCAGCGGTGCATATTACAAACAAAGATTACTTGCCTTCAGTTGCGCTAACTGAAAAAGGTATTGATGCCAGTCAGATCACTATTAATACAGCCAGATTTTTCAAAACATCTTATACCTGCAGGCGTTTTACGCCGCCGATGCTACTGGTGCGAGAGTTGGAGGATATGCCTCATGCAATTTGGTCAAAATCATATTTGACATATAGGGAAAAAATAGTTGGGTTTACTGCACCAAAAAAACAGCGTCAACAATTAGGGAAAGTTGCTCAGTGGCTGACTAATGAATCTGTAACTTTGCGCGCATTTGTCAGTTGCATAAGCATTAGTCTTTTTACGCAGAAAGCAACAACGATTTCCAATTCAGACATCTTTGCCATACCGTACCCAGAATCAGGCAATCTTGATCTCAGTCCCAATGAAAGAATCCTCGCTGAGGATATTGTGCGCTATTACCGCGAGTTCGTTCGATTAGGCGAAGATTCTGTGGCAATGAAAGAAAGTGGACATGCAAGTCTCCCTGATTTTACGAGTGTCTTTAGCAATCAGATCAACGCCGTCTATAAAATAAATCCAATGCGCCCCCTCGAACCGCAGTCGTGGTCGGGGGTTATATGTCAGCCCTTTGTTTTCGGTAAAGGCGAGGTGGACTGGACTGGCGCCGACGAATTGAAAGACAAGCTGAGTAAACTCCTCTACGAACAACAAGGCGATTCGCTGCAAATTACTCGCATCTGTCGTATTTACGACGGCAACTTTGTTTTTTTGCTCAAGCCTGACCGTCTGCGCTATTGGTTACGTTCGGTGGCGCTTCGCGATGCCGATGAAATGCTGTCCGACTTACGAGCTCAGGGTTACTAAAGCGACTGTCTATGCTGGCTAACTCTATAAGCTCTCACGTTCAGACCGGCACACTCAATAAAGATGTGCATTTGAAAATGGCTTCGCTATATGAGTTGCTCAACTTTATAGCGGATGAGTTGCCGAGTTGGCGAGATCGCCCAGAGCTAATAAATATTTCATCGGAAACGGAGCTTACATCCAAGCTATGCGGACACCTGAACAGTGCTGCACGTCACTCTACAGGATGGGATTTTCTTCAGTTTCGGAGTGAAGAGACAGATGAGTTGCAGAAGGGGCGCAAGATAGATTTGGTTGCGTCACCCTGTGATGCCACCGTCTGGGTAGATGGTAGACGCTGCACAGACTTTGATACGCTGTTACCCATTGAGTGCAAGAGACTGCCAACACCTAAAGGCAATGACCGAGATGAGCGAGAATATGTCTTTAGTCAAAATTCCAGTACTGGTGGAATTCAGCGCTTTAAAGCTGGGCATCATGGCGGTAGCCATACGCTCGCAGCAATGATTGCTTACGTACAAGATGAAACGCCAGTAATTTGGCAAGGTCGCATAGCAACTTGGATCAAGAAATTGGCGGTTGCATCTAATCCAGAATGGTCGGCGAAGGACTTATTGCATATCGAGGCTGGAGGTAATTGGCCTGGAATGACTACCTATTGCTCTACACATACAAGAAGAAATGGATTGCCTGATATTACGTTGCGTCACATCTGGGTTGAGTTGGGTTTAAGGCCAGGCTCGAATTGATTTCTGCAATTTTGAACAACAGCCAATGCAACTAAACTTCGACCTCTTCGCTAACACCGCTCAGCCAGCCTCGCGGGCTGCGCTTGCTGCTGTCGAGGTTTTGGCCGCCCAAGGCGGCGCTGAAGCACGCGGAGCGGTGTTTACCCGCCGCGAGGTGGTTGATTTCATCCTCGATCTGGCGGGCTACACGCCTGACAAGCCCCTGCATGAGAAGCGATTGCTGGAGCCTTCATTTGGAGGAGGCGATTTTCTGTTGCCTGCCGTGGAACGGCTTATGGTGGCTTGGCGCACTCATGGCGATGGCGGCTTGATGTTCGATGCGTTGAAGGATTCGGTTCGCGCGGTGGAGTTGCATCGCGATACTTTTCAGTCTACTCGGCGCGCATTGGTCGAATATTTGACGGTTTCGGATATTGGTTTGCAAACGGCGAATCAACTTGCCGATGCATGGCTGGTGCAAGACGATTTTCTGCTCGTGCATTTGGTAGGCCAATTTGATTTTGTGGTCGGCAATCCGCCCTATGTGCGGCAAGAGCTGATACCAGAGGCGCTGATGCGCGAGTACCGCGCGCGATACTCGACGATCTATGACCGTGCCGACCTGTACATTCCGTTCATCGAACATTCCCTGTGCATGCTTGCGCCGGGCGGTGCGCTAGGCTTCATCTGCGCGGATCGGTGGATGAAGAACCGCTACGGTGCACCTTTGCGCAAGCTGGTCGCCGAACAGTTTCACCTGAAGGTTTACGTTGATATGGATGGCATTGATGCCTTTCATCAGGAGGTTGCCGCTTACCCGGCGATCACTGTGATCTGTCGCGAGTCGTCTGGCCCGACGCGCATAGGCCATTGTCATGAAATCAGCGCGGTAGCGCTTGCTAAGCTTGCCGCTTTGCTGGATTTTTCATTGCCCCTTGTGGATTGCGCTGAAGTACGTGAGATGCAAGACGTGGCAGCGGGTGAAGCGCCGTGGTTGATCGAATCCAGCGACCAACTGGCGCTGCTCAGGCGTCTTGAAAAAGAGTTTCCGTTGCTGGAAGAGGCAGGGTGCAAAGTAGGTATCGGCGTTGCGACCGGTGCGGACAAGGTTTTTATCGGGGATTATGCCGCGCTGGATGTGGAGCCTGAATGCAAACTGCCCTTGGTGACAACGCGCGATATTCAGTCCGGCGAAATGCAATGGCGGGGGCTGGGTGTGATCAATCCATTTGGTAACGGGGATGGACTGGTGGACCTTACTGCCTATCCACGCTTGCAGCGATATCTGGAGCAACACAAGGCGCAAATTATGCGGCGCCATTGCGCACAGAAGAACCCGACGGGCTGGTATCGCACGATAGACCGGATATTCCCTGCGCTGTGCAACAAGCCGAAATTGCTAATTCCGGACATCAAGGGGGAGGCGCACATTGTTTACGAGGCGGGCGAATACTATCCGCATCACAACCTGTATTTCGTCACTTCCGATACTTGGGATTTGCGCGCTTTGCAGGCTGTATTGCTTTCCAGCATAAGCCGCCTGTTTGTTGCTATTTATTCTACGAAAATGCGTGGCGGATTCATGCGCTTCCAGGCGCAGTATCTGCGCCGCATCCGCTTGCCACAATGGCATGATGTGCCGGATGCTTTGCGTGAGGAGCTGCGCGATGCCGCCATCCGGCGCGATCTCGATGCCTGCAATCGTGCGGTTTTTTCCCTGTATGGCCTGTCTTTGGACGAACGCGCCGCGCTTGGCGGCAATGGAGCTTGAATGGCACTCGATCTGGTTCAATACGAAAGCAAGGCGCGCAAAGCAGTCCGCGCATTCTGGAAGAATCGTGGTGATGCGGGCGAAAAGCAGGCAGCCTCCGGGAAAAGCGATCAGGGCGAGCGCGCTGCCGTGACTTCCGGCAAGAACATGGACGGCTTTGTTTCGCTTGTCACCGAAATTGTTCGAGCCAATGGCCTTGCACATGCGGAAATATATCTTGAGCGAGCAGTGTTGACGCTGCCGGGCTATTTTCGCCCGACCAAGCTTTGGGATTTGCTCGTGATTCATCAAGGGGAGTTGATTGCAGCTATCGAGCTGAAGAGTCATGTCGGTCCTTCCTTCGGTAACAACTTCAACAACAGGGCAGAAGAGTCTATCGGTACTGCGCACGATTTCTGGACGGCTTACCGCGAAGGTGCTTTCGGAAAACAGCCGCGCCCGTTTGCGGGCTGGTTGATGCTCGTCGAGGATGCGCCGAAATCACGTTCGCCGGTCAAGGACAAATCACCTCATTTCCCCGTTTCTACTGAATTCCAGAATGCTTCCTATCTGAAGCGCTACGACGTGCTGTGCCAGCGTCTGATGCAGGAGCAGTTGTATTCTGCGGCTGCCGTTATTGCTTCGCCCCGGGGAGCGATAACAACCGGAAAGTTCTCGGACTTGTCGGATATGACCAGCCTGAAAACTTTCGTCAGTTCGCTGGCAGGGCATGTGGCGGCACAAGCTAGCCGGTTGGGATGAGTATCAAGGTAGCTGCGATGATTCCGGAAACGATCAACATCGAGTCGGCGAAGCAAGTGGGTGATTTTGTGCTGCGCCTGTCTTTCGATGACGGCACTGTGCAGATGGTCGATTTCAAACCATTCCTTTCTTCATCCTGCCATCCCGATATTCGTGCTTACCTCGAACCCGCGCGCTTTGCAGCATTTCGCGTGGAGGGGGATACCTCAGGGGACAGACCACGTTTTCTGAGTGACCATGACATCATCAACCAGCAATAAGCGCATCGTCATCATCGCCAGGCCGAACGGCGCAAAAGCTAATGGGGTCGGCATCGCAATAGTTGTTTTCTTCAATCGCACGCACAGCAAACTTTGCTGGAGGTTCTTTGAAATGACGCATGACACAAGCATTGCCCTGCTGATTGACGCCGATAACAGCCCCTCCGGCAAGATCGAGGAAATCCTCGACGAACTCGCCAAGTATGGCGTCATCAACATTCGTCGTGCTTTTGGCAACTGGAAGAGTCCGCATCTCAAGGGATGGGAGGGCGTGCTTCACGATTACGCTATCCAGCCAATGCAGCAGTTTGCCTATACCAAAGGCAAAGATGCGACCGACATGGCAATGATCATCGATGCCATGGACTTGCTCTATACCAAGCAATTGGATGGCTTCTGTATCGTATCGAGCGATTCCGATTTCACGCCGCTGGTGATGCGCATCCGCGCCAATGGGCTGAAGGTGTTCGGCTTTGGCGAGAAGAAAACACCAGACCCATTCGTTAATGCCTGTTCCAAATTCCTTTATCTGGAAAGTCTCGGCGAGCAAGCGCCGGAAGAAGCTGTGGTTGAGGCTAAGGCAAGCATCACCAATACCGAGGTGCCAGCAGCGCCAGTGGCTGGGCCAGCAGTTCAACCGGCGCCCGTTGCTGCCAAGACTGCCAACGTCAAGGTTGGCACGAAGGAACTCAAGGCCAACACTCGATTGGTGAATCTGCTGCGAAAGTCTGTCGAGTCAGCCGCTGACGATGAGGGCTGGGCGGGGCTTGGTGCCGTCGGACAGCACATTTCCAAACAAGCATCATTTGATTCGCGCAACTACGGATATGCCAAGTTAAAAGACTTATTTCAGGCCATCGCGCTGTTCGAGATTCGGAAGAACGATAAGTCCATTTTTGTGCGTGACAAAAACAAAGCGACCCTGGAGTTAAAGGGCGCAGCGACTCAGTAATTTTCACTGCCATTGGGCTCAGCGTCGCAATAGTTTTGCGAATCAAAGGGGCCAGGCTCGAATTAATTTCCGCCGTGAATTAACGGGGTCTTGTTCGAATATTTCTGTCAAACCGTTTTGTTCGGCTATACCATCAATCGGAATTACTCTAACAGCCCGCTCTCCCGTTGATGCCGGATGGCGAGGATGTCCACCCGATCTTGTTCCGGCAGGTAGCGATACAGTGCAACATAGCCTGTCCGCCCTTTAGAAATCACCAGCTCACGCAGGTTGCCAACTGGACGACCAATAAGTGGGTGGCGTTGCAATATATTGGTGGCGTCTATTATCTCGTTGCCTGCCTCGGTGGCAATGGCTGGCGCTTCCCGTGCGAGGAAGTCGAAAACTCGCTCAAGATCGGTGAGGGAGCGCTGGCTGAAATAGACCGTGGACATGTTTAGCGAGCGTTATGGAAATTTGATGAGTTCATGCTTCGACAGGCTCGGCACGAACGGATGTGGGTTGAGTTCATGCTTCGACGTGCTCAGCACGAACGGTTTTTTGTTTTGTTGCTTGCGCGCGGTTTGCTTTTTGCGATGCTGGCAGGCTTGGGACGTTTGGCGGGCTTTCCCGCTGCTTTGCTGATGATGTATTCGTGTACGTCCTGCATAGCGAAGAGCGCACCGCCCGCATCCACTTCGGCTGCGGAGGCAAGCGCATCGCCGATGAAGGACTGGCGCATCTCGGCCAATCTGGCCTGCGCTTCCAGCGCTTCGATCATCCATGCATGTGGCGTTTTGGCGGTCGAGTCGGCGAGCGGCGCGATGCGCGCCTTGAGTTCTTCGGGTAATTTGAGGGTGGTAGTAGCAGTCATGTTGTGCTCCTTGATGCGGGTGTTACAAAGGTAACACCCGATAATTGGGGTGTCAATGCCAATCAATCAAAGGGGCAGCAGGCTAAAGGGGCCAAGCTCTTCATTTCGTCACGTTTCGCTAGAGTTCGAGTTCCCCCTGTTCGCCCGTGATGCCTTCCCCCTCAGATGATTTACGTGGCCTGCCGCGCGGTTTGCCCTCGCGCCGTTGTCCGGTCATTTGCTGGATGTGCTGGTAGAAATGGAAATTAAAGGGGTCGTGTTCGAATATTTCTGTCAAACCGTTTTGCTCGGCTATACCTTCAATCTGAATTACTCCATCGCCCCGCTTTTCCATTGGTGGGATTAAAGGGGCCTTCCCATTGGCCTGTGCCGCCAAGTATAAAGGCGGCATAATAGGCCCATCAAATTTTGGTCACTGATACGGCATTAACCATGAAACCCTCCGAGGCACTCCACACCCATCGCGCCGCCATTCGCCGCGTGATCGAGCAAAGCAGAATGCGCAACCCGCGCGTGTTCGGCTCTGTGCTGCACGGAGAGGACAACAACGACAGTGATCTCGATCTTCTGGTCGATGCGCTACCCGGCGTTACTTTGCTCGATCTGGGCGCTGTTCAGTTCGAACTGGAGCAAATGCTCGGCGTGTCTGTCGATGTACTTACGCCCGGCGATCTGCCTGCCAGGTTTCGCGACCAGATACTCAAAGAGGCTGCGCTGGTATGAGTTCCGGGCATCCGGAGGGCGGCTTCTATCGGGAGATATTCCGCGCCGGGCGCGGCTCAATGACGGCGATCTATTTCCTGTTGGTGGCGGGGCTGACCTCAGCAGCGATAGTGGAATGGAGCCTCGTTTCTTAAACTAATTGGGCTCCCCATGTCAGTTCTGCTGGTCTTGCACATGGCTAAATCTACTGGGCTATTCGGAAAAATCAAGGCCGGCCAATACGGTCAAACGCCTTTTTCAAATCAGCAACGGTTCGATCGACATTCAGCAATTTTTCAAGACCGAACAAACCCAATCTGAATGTCCGGAAGTCGGGCCTTTCATCGCATTGCAGCGGCACGCCCGCAGCGATCTGCAATCCCTCTTGCAGGAATTTCTTCCCATTCTGAATGTCGGGGTCGGAGGTATAGCTCACCACCACTCCCGGTGATTGAAAACCTGGCGCTGCAACCGACATGAAGTTTTTCGATTCAAGCAAAGAACGCACTTTCATACCCAGATCTATCTGTCTTGCCTTGGCTGTCGCGAAGCCGAGCGCTTGTGTCTCTTTCATGTTGTCGCGCAAGATCTTTAACGCATCCGTTGGCATTGTCGCGTGATAAAGATGGCCGTCATTTTCATAAGCCTCAATAATTTGTAACCACTTTTTCAAATCCATAGCAAAGCTGTTGCTTTGCGTATGATTGATTTTCTCGCGCGCGCGTTCGCCCAGTGCGATCATTGCGCAGCACGGTGAGCTGCTCCATCCTTTTTGCGGTGCTGAAATCAGCACGTCGACTTTGCATTTTTTCATGTCAATCCACATTGCCCCCGAGGCGATGCAGTCCAGGACAAATATACCGTTGACAGATTCAACTGCTTCGCCGATTGCCTGCACATAGTCGTCCGGCAGGATGATCCCGGAGGATGTTTCAACATGTGGCGCAAATACGACCGCCGGTTTTTCATTTTTTATGAAGGCGACAACTTCCTCGATTGGAGGCGGTGCAAAGTGGCCTGTTGTGGAGTTGTCGATCTGCCTTGCTTTAAGCACATGGGAATTCTGCGTAATATTTCCCATTTCCAGGATCTGGGTCCAGCGATAACTGAACCAACCATTACGAACGATCAGACATTTCTGATTTTGTGCGAATTGGCGCGCAACCGATTCCATGCCGAATGTACCGCTACCGGGAACAATGATCGCCGAGTGGGCGTTGTACGTCTCCTTGAGAACTGCGGATATGTCTTTAACAATTTTCTGGAATTGTTTCGACATGTGGTTCAGGGATCGATCGGTATAGACAACCGAAAATTCAAGCAATCCATCGGGATCAACGTTGGGGAGTAAACCGGGCATAAATTTTCCTCTGCATGTTTATGGTTGCGATTCAAATGTACAAATCGTTGAATCCAAATCGGGCGTGCTGCATATTAATTATCACATATACTCGTATCATAATTTGGAACAAAACAATCGCGAATTGCAGGGTTCTTGTTCGTACATTTCATTCAAACCCTTTCCTCCGGTTATTCGTCTCGGCTAATGGGAACCTCACATGCCCGAGATATCCTGAATCCTTGTTAGCCGAGGGGTTTGCTGATTGCTTGTGAATCCAGTAAAGGCATAAGGGATAAAACCTCCAGGGGGCTAGGCTCAACCAGTTAAAGCGGGTAGGCTTGAATCGCTTCAGTGTGAGGCACTCAACCGCACCGAGCGGTGATTCGAAAGGAGCATAGACCATGACTACAGGCACTATCCGTCTTCATCGCGTACTCCGTGCGAAACCGGAGCGCATCTATAGGGCATTCACTAACGCTGAGGCAATGGCCAAGTGGCTTCCGCCCTACGGTTTCACCTGCCAGGTCCATCACATCGACGCCAGGGTCGGCGGCACCTTCAGGATGTCGTTCACGAACTTTACGACCGGCAACGGCCACTCGTTCGGCGGCGAGTATCTTGAGCTCGTGCCTTCCAAAACGATCTGTTATTCGGACAAGTTCGACGATCCGAATCTGCCCGGGGAAATGAAGACTACGGTGACCCTGACGCCGGTGTCGTGTGGAACCGAGATCGCTATTATTCAGGAAGGGGTGCCCGCAGTGATCCCGCTCGAGATGTGCTATCTCGGCTGGCAAGAGTCGCTCGCGCAACTTGCGAACCTCGTCGAGCCGGAGATCCCGGATTGATGCTGTTTTGGTATTAAAAGACCAAGCCTGATTCGTTCCTTAAGGATTTTGCATGAATAGTCATATTTCTCCAGTCGATTTGCAAAAGGCTTACCGCCTCATCAACCACGGCCCAACGGTGCTGGTTTCCGCCCGCTATGCGGGCGTGGACAACGTGATGGCCGCGGCATGGGCATGTGCCCTGGATTTTGCGCCGCCCAAGGTGACGGTGGTGCTGGACAAGAGTTCCAGGACGCGCGAGCTGATCGAGAAGAGCGGCACCTTCGTCCTCCAGGTGCCTACGGCAGCACAGTTGCAGCTTACGAATGCGGTCGGCACGCTCAGTCTTTCCACAGAGCCGGACAAGCTGAAGAAATCCGGTGTAGAGTTGTTTGGCATTGAGGGGCATGATCTGCCATTCGTTGCGGGATGCTCTGCGTGGCTTGCCTGCAAGCTCATTCCCGAGCCGCACAACCAGCAATCCTACGATTTGTTCATCGGAGAGGTCGTGGGGGCGTGGGCCGATACGCGAGTCTTCCGCGATGGGCGCTGGCATTTCGAGGATGCTGCTCCTTCCTGGCGCAGCCTGCACCACGTGGCGGGCGGAAATTTCTACGCCATTGGCGAGCCGCTGTCGGTTGAGGATTGAGTTGTCAGAACCAAAGAGATCATGTTGTTCCCGAGGCGATTGCCCGCATCGAAAGTCAAATGAGAGGAAGAAGATATGCAAGAGACCATGTGGCAAGATCGGACCGATGGAATTAGCTGGTCACAAAGCGCATTTCAAGCGCTTGCGCTGACGGTAGTGACCTTGGCGTGCGTCGGCATTACGGATGCGCAAGCACAAAGCGGCAAGCTGGGCGTATACACAGGTACGGTCGCCGTATCTGGCACCATGACGGAGAATCGGGGTAAAGAGACCTATCACGCCGATGTGAAGATCAGCCTGCCTCTCACCGATCGCGACGATAGTTCGGCGATGGCAGAGATGGGCGATGTGGATAAACCGAGTGCGACGGCCACGATCACGCAATGGGAAGTGGTGGGCAAGGAAACGGTACCTGATCAAAGGGATGGCAAGCTCGACTCTTGGCATTGTTCCATTGCGGGTCCGATCGAGGTGCCGATGAATGCGTCAGGGGTGCTCAATCTGGATTACCGCGCAAAGACGCATTCGATGTCCATTGCTCTGGTCGCTCTCAAGACGATTCCTCTCAAGTGCGCGCATTCGCGGACAGGCCCTTACAAAGAGAACAAGACGGTCAGTTTGGTGATAGGAACCACCGTGATGGGCGAACCGTTCAAAGAGCTGCCCTTTGCCGATCCGGCCCGATTGACGGCCACATACAAGCTCGTGCCCCCCGCGGGAACTGGCTTTGGCCCTATCGACATGGTGTGGGATTTGCGGTTGACGCGCTGAATCGATTAAAAGGGTTTTGTATCGAAACGGTTTTGGTGAGAGCCACGGTGGAGAACAAACTCGAAGCTGACGGTACACATCGCCCGCAAGGGCGATTTTTCTTTGGGAATGATCTGGGGCAGCCCGCGGTTTCAGGAACGGTAGTGCGAAACCGTGGTCTGATTCCGTGATGCTCAGGGTTGCAGAAGCACCGAAGGCAAAAGGGTTGAATGAATATCTGCACGGGTACAAATCGCAACTCATGGGATTGGCCTGAGAGGTACCTTTTAACCTGATCCACTTCAATAGGAGGTCCATCATGTACTCACCTGTCACTATCCCTTTTGGGGCAAAGATGCTTTTCAATACGGCCACGATCAAACCCGATGTGGCTTTCGAGGATGTCGAGCTGGCGCTGGCCGAGATGTGCAATGTGGTGAAAGACACTTACGGCGGGGACAAGGGGGGATTCATCGCCGGCCAGGTTTATGAGTTCTCAGGTTTCGTTTCGGACGAAGGCTCGTTGAGCGATTCCAAATCGGCGGAAAAGCATATTGCGATCGTGACCTACTGGAAGTCTTTCGAGGAGCATGAGCGGTCGCACGCCGATAAGGCATTCAAGGATAAATTCGCGGCCTTGGCCAAGCTGTGTGTCGAGAGCAAGGAATTGGGTTACGACATGCTCTGGCAGGGGGCGCTGGAATAGGTGATTGAAGGTCCAGCTCCATTAATCCTCGGCATGTGTATTCAACAGGGCCTCGGCTTCCGCAGCCGTAAGCGATTTCCAGGGCAGCGGTATCAGGCCGGGAACGCGCGCCATATAGCGACGGTAAGTATCGCCGTGATAGGTCAGAAGTTTCTTCTCTTCCAGGCGCGATCCGATAACGAAATACAGCGTGATGAATACGCCGGACAACAGCGTTGTCGCGCTCATGTCGCGCGTCCACACCAGCACCAGGCCGAAGAAATACCAGGGGTGTCGCACGTGGCGGTGGAACGGGGAGAGATGGAAGTGTTCCTGATCCTCGACCTTGCGGACGTGGAGTTGCAACTGGCGCAGGCCGAGGAATTCCTGCATGTCGTAGCTCCTGAGACTCAGCCAGAAGCCGACGAGCGCGGCCAGCGCCAGCCCGTTTGCCAGCCACGCGGAGGCTCCCTGCCAGCGCCACAATATCGGCCCCGGATCGCGGTAGGTGAGCCACAGGATCGGCAGTATCAGCAGCGACGCCAGGATGTTGAACGTCAACCGGTAATACGGCATCAGGTTCGGCCAGGCGGCTGCAACCTTGCGCTTGATCACCAGCGACGCCAATGCGGAGTGCAGGGCGAAGTACGCTAACCAGCAAAGCGACAGCAATACAATGTCACGCCAGGCGGATTCGGTCATGCGATGGCACTGCCTTTCTTCCCTTCACCGGGGATAAGCGGGGTGGGTTCGTCCTGCCCCATTTGATCGGGAGGCTTGCCTATTATGTTGGCAAAACTCTCGCTAATGTTTTTTCTTCTTGTCTTTCTTTCCCGATCCTTTTCCGCTTTTCGCCTTGTCCCAGTTCTTGAATTTCTTTTTGCAGTATTCCAGCAATTCATCGTAACTCTGGAAATGCAGCTCGAAACCTTCTTCGCGCGGGGCATCGAACTCGCAATACTCGTTGCTGTGTTTGCGGCAGATGTGGGGGCGGGTCTCGTAGATGCCGCAGCGGCCGTCGGGTTGCAGGTGCGTGCATCTGCTTTCGAACAGCAGGTGCCAGGTGCCGTCATCCCGGAAGGCGTGGACGCCCTGGTGCGCCACTTGCCAGAGCAGGTTCGAAAAATCCCTTTTGGTGCGCGGGGTGCTGATCGGTTGGGTAATGTAGGTGCAGCAGGTTGCGCCTTTGCAGGAGGCGCATTTGTTTTCCGGGGTGTGGTTCATGTTTGCTACGCTGATGGTTGCTTCTGGTGATGTTGCGTCAGTTGGTTTTGACAGCGCAATGCTATCAGTTTTTATGGCTGGCCAATGGTGAAACACAAGGTGCCAGCTCGAATTGTCTTAGAATTAGCGGGGGCATCGCATGGGGCCTACTCATATCGACCGCAAGCGCGGTGTCCTTTCCTGAATCACGGGGCAAACTCACTATGGAATTGATCGAACTCGGTTTGGATAGCTGGTTTGAGGAGCAGGCAAGCCTACTTTGTGCATCAGGCCAGCGCTTGGCCCGGGTGACTGCTGTCGATCGCGGGCGATACGTCGTTCGCAATGAACAGGGTGAAGTGCCTGCCGAGCTGACGGGCAAGTTCCTGCATGCTGCCGCATCCTCGATGGATATGCCTTGTGTGGGCGATTGGGTGTGCGTGCAGTATCACGATGCGGAGTCGCATGCAAGCATTCATGATGTGGTGCCCAGAAGATCTTTCCTGCGGCGAAAGTCTCCCGGCAAGAACATCGATTTCCAGATGATCGCGGCGAACATCGATGTGGCGTTCATCGTGCAGTCGTGCCATTTCGATTTCAATGTGCGCAGGCTGGAGCGCTATCTGGTGATGGTCAACGAGGGGCATATCGAGCCGGTGCTGCTGCTGACCAAGACGGATATGGTCAGTACGGCGGAGCTGGAGCGCATGCTCGACCATATCCGTGCGGCAGGTATCACGTCCCGGATCATCGCGCTCAGCAACGTGACGGGCGAGGGTGTCGAGCAGGTTAAGCAACTCATGGCGCCGGGCAAAACTTATTGCCTGCTTGGGTCTTCGGGAGTGGGCAAGACGACGCTGATCAATCATCTGCTCGCCCGTGACGCGCTGGAGACCGGCGCAGTCAGCGGCACGGGCGAGGGCAGGCACACCACGACGCGCCGCCACCTGGTCGTGCTGGATAATGGCGGCCTGTTGATCGATATGCCGGGCATGCGCGAGCTGGGCATCCTGAGTGCAGGCGAGGGGGTGGACGACAGCTTCGCCGATATCAAGGCGCTTGCAGGCCGATGCCGTTTCGCCGATTGCAGCCACGCCAACGAGCCGGGCTGCGCGATCCGGATGGCGATCGATAACGGCGAGCTGAATCCCGAGCATTACCGGAGTTACCTGAAGCTCAAGGCAGAATCCGAATTCAACGAGATGTCCTATGTGGATAAGCGGAAGAAGGACAAGACGTTCGGGAAGATGGTAAAGACGGTGTTGAAGGAGAGGCGGAAGTGAGACAATCGAAAAATAATGGGGTAACGATCCCGATCGCTGTTTGTTGACTGATATTGAAGTGACGTACCATCCGTTTCACCGATAAACATGAAAGGAGTGATTTGTAATGAGCGAGATTGCAGACTACAAGCTGGTACGTAATTCGACGGTGGGCTCCGAGCTCACTGAAGACAAGGCAAAACTCTTGGCGGAGAAGCTGGGCGTGCGTCATTTGAAAGACGGCGAGCTGCTCGTGAAGGAAGGCGAGGCCGACCAGACCCTGTTCATCCTGGCCTCGGGCAAGATCGCCGTCACCAGCAAAGATGCGGGGGGAGTGAACAAGCTGGTTTACACCATGAAGGACGGGGAGTGCGCCGGTACCCGCGCGTTCGTGGAGCAGTCTCCGCGCAAGGCGACGCTGCATGCAGTGGGCGCTGCCACGGTCTACACGCTGACCCCTGCCGATTTCGAGTCGCTGCTGGACGACCAGCCGCGTCTGGCCTTTATGGTGATGCGCGCGCTGTTCCGCGTCACCCATGCCAATCTTTCCCGCATGAATCAGGAGACTCAGGAGCTGTCCAATTACATCTCCAAGACTCAGGGACGGTATTGAGGTGTGGTCAGTGGGGCCGCTCGAATAAGTTGACATGGAAATCGCACAGGAAAACCGCAAATGTTTGACTCGATACGCCGCCTGATGGGCGGTTCGCCGAAAGAACCTTCACCCCAGGCATCCTTTCAGCAACTGAACGCAGTGGCACCGCTGAAACCCACCCAGGACGGGGCAGCAAAAGAGAACGTACAGAAAAACTCGTCCTTCATTTGCCGCGAGGCGATCCTCGATCGCAACGAGCGTATCGCGGGTTACGAGTTCGCATTGGGTCACAAGGTGCAGTCCCGCATGATGGACAAGAGTGCGGTGATACGGCGCGTGTATGACGATGTGATGCTGAATAATCTTGCGCCGCTCGGTGTGTCGTCATTGTTGGGGGAGCGCAGTGCATTCATCCGTCTGTCGGTGGAATCGCTGAAGAGCCCGCTGCTCGAAGCCCTTGCCAACCCGAACACGGTGATCATGATCACCCCGCGGCCCATTGCCGAGACCGACCTTGACGAGGTGCGCGCCAGCCTGGCGCATATCGAAGCGCTGGGCTTCAGGCACGGCTGGTCGATCAACCAGTCTCGCCCCGAATATGCCGAATTCCTGCACAAGGCCGATTTCATCGAGATCGATCTTGCGGCATTCGACGGCATCCAGTTGAAGGCGTTGATCTCCGATCTGCGCGCCGCCAATAGTGACCAGAAACTGATCGCCAGCAGGTTGCAGACGGCGGACGATTTTAAATACTGTTTCGAGCGCCGCTTCGATTACTTTATGGGGGCGTTCGTTTCCAGCCGCGAAAACTGGCACCCGTCGAAGAGCGACGTCAATTACGCACGGGTGTTCCAGGCGCTCGAAATGATACAGTCCGGTGCCGAATTCAACGCCATCGCGGACTGCCTGCGTACCGACCCTATCCTGACCTTCAAGCTGCTGCGCTATATCAATTCGCCCGGCATCGGTCTGCTGCAAAAGATCAACGAGATACAGCAGGCGCTTCTGCTCCTTGGCAGGGACCGCTTCTACCGCTGGCTCTCGCTGCTGTTGTTCGACAGCAAGAAACCCGGTTACCACGAGAATATCCTGCGCGAACAGGCGCTGACACGCGGCCGCTTCATGGAGATGCTGGCCGGGAAAGGGCGTGTCCCTGCCGCTGCCGACCAGCTGTTCCTGACCGGACTTTTTTCATTGATGAGCGTCATGCTGGCGCAACCGCTCGAGGATGTGCTGAAACAGGTTGCGTTGCCGGAAGCCGTCGCTTCCGCACTCAGGGGCGAGGCAAGTGCGATGCACGATGCGCTGATGCTGGCGATCGCCGTCGAATCGGAGGAGGGAGACATGGCTGCCACTGCGGCGCAATGCGGTGTGGACGCGTCCGGGGTGGCCGGCATGATGATCGAAGCGCTGGCCTGGTCGCAACAGATCGCGGCTGTCGGCGAATAGGGCCGCATCGCGACAGTTCGCCTGTCACTTGCCGGATCGTTTCTGTCATTTTCCGGTTTTCGGGTTTGATATGCGGAGGGAAGAATGCTTTGTTCCAAGTGTGGAAGCTCAAACGACGATGCTGCGAAGTTCTGTGCCAGCTGCGGCAATGCACTCTCCCTGTCTGATAAGCCCGCTGCGATGCGTCCCGCGCAAACCGATGAACCTGCAAGTGACCAGGAGTATTACAAAGCCGTTTTGGGGCCAGGGAACCGGGACTATTACCTGGATCACTTTTCCCGTTTCGACGACGAAGGGAAGTTGAGCCCCACCTGGAACTGGTCCGCCTTCCTGGTGACGTTCTACTGGTTGCTCTATCGCAAGATGTGGGTCAACGCCGCGATCTATTTCTTTCTTCCCTGCATTCTGTGGATACTGTTTTGGGTCGTTGGTGCCGTGGCCGGCAGCCTGGTCGGCATCGTGGTCAGTCTGGGATATTTCGGGTACGTGGCCGCGATCCTGATCGTGCTGCCGATGTATGCGAACGGGCTTTACTACAAACACTGCAGGAATATGATCGGCACCGTGCGTGCGTCGACGCAGGGCACGCAGAGACAACTGGGCGAGCTGGCCGGAAAAGGCGGGACGAGCCGCGCAGCCTATATCTCCATATTGGTCGTCAATTGCGTCGCAGTGGTCGGCATCCTCGCTGCCGTTGCCATACCCGCTTACCAGGATTACACGTCCAGGGCGCGCATGACCCGGGCGGTGACGGTGGGCAGGGCTGCGACGGCATATGTCGATAGTTACTACGATCAGTATCGCTCGATACCGCGCAATCTGGATGCGGCCGACTTCATGTCGTCGCTGCCGCCTTCCGTGACAGCGGTCGCCGTCGATAGCCAGACCGGCACGATTATTATCACGATGAAAGGCGCCAGGGCGATTGAAGGCAAATCGCTCAAGTTCGTTTCCGCGACCGTGGGCGGCGACCATTTGAGCTGGACTTGCATGAGCGAGGAGATTCAAGACCGCTATCTGCCGCAGGACTGCAGGCGCTCGCGATGAAGCAACGCCGATCGATTGACAGGGAAGCGCCGATTGCGCCCGTTTCCCCTGACTTTTCGACCATGCTCAGGACTAAAGGCTTAGTCGAAGGGTATGCGTTCTAAGGCATTGATTGGTCATCTGCTTCCGCTCATGGTTCGGCAGTCTGTGCGTGTGCTGTTGGGGCGAATGCCTCTTATAGCCACCGCCTGCCTCTTGCGGGTGCATCGCGAACTATGGGTTTAATCCGTGTTTCACTACTCAGTGTTTCAGGCTGGCGGAAAAGATGGCCTTGGCTTTTTCCGAAAAGTCGAATTCGTTGAATGTGCGTTCGATCTCGGCATGGTTGCGGCCTTGTGTGCGGTCTTCGAAGCTGATGCCGATGGCCTTGCCGTTGGCGGCCAGCGTCTGGAAGGCAAAATGCCAGAGTTGCGTTTCGGCCAGGCGTTCGCGCAGCTCGGCTTCCTTGGTGATTGTGATACCGGCTTTTTTCAGTGAATCCAGGAAATCCTCAAAGGATTCGTTGCTCAATCTCCCCATTTCTTCCTCCCTTTTTATGCGGTGTTTTCCACCATTAGGCCATTAACGCCGAATTTGTAACAAAGTTGACACGAAGGCAAAACAAAAATGCGACGGGA